>Ga0315540_10002312_pt1 | contig 10757 bp, 7 predicted proteins | sample SalMarSW160110MG_FD_203677 | JGI IMG/M metagenome (GOLD analysis project Ga0315540, IMG submission 203677) | Salt marsh sediment microbial communities from the Plum Island Ecosystem LTER, Massachusetts, United States - Salt Marsh Sediment SW1601-10 ... | reverse complement strand
AGCGCCGGCCGGCTCCAGCTCGTCGTCTTCCACCCGAGCGTCGAGGGGCTGCTCAAGTGGTCCGGGAAGGAGGTCCTCACCAAGGAACTCGACTGGCAGGGCCGCCACTACCGCGTGCTCGACCGCGCCGAAGACGACCGCGTGGAGCAGATCCGCCGCATGACCCGCCGGGTCGAGATCCTCGAGGGCGGTCGCAAGGTGGACGAGCGCGTGGAGCGCTTCGACCTGCGCTACGTGTACAAGCCCGAGATGGAGCTGCTGCTGCGGGTCGCGGGGTACTCGCGCTGGGAGGTCGAGCCGCTGTTCTCCGATGGCGCCGACCCGGGCAGCGCGGCCGTCGGGCGCTCGCCGCGCGAGGGCGACCAGATGCGCTGGACGGCGTGGAGGGACTGACGCGATGACGCCGAGCGGACCGGCTTCCTCGAGCGGCGCCCAGCCCGACCGCGCGGCCGCGCGCGGCACCTCGGGCGAGGCGCGCCGCTACCTCGACCCGGCGGTCGTGGCGCGCCTCGCGCACCTCGACGTGCGCGCGCGGCTCGTCGTCGAGGGTTTCATCGCGGGCATGCACCGCTCGCCGTTCCACGGCTTCAGCGTCGAGTTCGCCGAGCATCGGCCCTACATGCCGGGCGACCCGCTCAAGAACCTCGACTGGAAGGTGCTCGCGAAGAGCGACCGCTACCTCGTCAAGCAGTACACCGAGGAGACGAACCTGCGCTGCCACCTGCTCGTGGACCTCTCGGGCTCGATGGGCTTCCAGTCGCCGGAGGCCTCGCTCTCGAAGCTCGAGTACGCCCGCTCGCTCTCGGCGGCGCTCGCCTACCTCATGCTGGGCCAGCAGGACGCGGTCGGGGCGCTGCTCTTCGCCGACCGGCCGGTGAGCTTCATCCCTGCGCGCTCCGTGCGCTCGCACCTCGACGTGCTGCTCAAGGCGCTCGGCGCCGGGCAGCCCCAGGGCCGCACCCGGCTGGGGCCGTCGCTGCACGAGCTGGCCGAGCGCATCAAGCGCCGCGGCCTCGTCGTGCTGCTCTCGGACCTCATGGACCGGCCGGCCGAGGTGCTCTCGGGCCTGCAGCACTTCCGGCACCGCCACCACGAGGTGATCGTCTTCCACGTGCTCGACCCGGCCGAGATCGAGTTCCCCTACCACGACACCTCGACGTTCGTGGACCTCGAGAGCGGCGAGCGCGTGACGACCGAGCCGTGGGAAATCGCCGCGCGCTACCGCCAGCGCCTCGCGGCGTGGCAGGACCAGTACCGCCGCGCGTGCCGCGAGCAGCTCGTGGACTACGTGCCGCTCGACACGCGCACCCCGTTCGACCGGGCCCTGCTCGCCTACCTCGAGAAGAGGGCCAAGCTGCTGTGACCTTCCGCACGCTCTCGGCCCTCGTGTTCTCGCTCGGACTCCTCGCCACGCTCGGCGGGCTCGCGGCGCTCGGCATCGGCCCCGGCGTCCCGAAGGACCTGCACGTCCTGCGCAAGGGGAAGGGCCGCGCCACCGCGCCGGCGACCTACGCCGCCTGGACGGCCGACAGTTTCGTCGCGCTTCCGCACGGCAGCCCGCTCTCGGTCGTCGAGCCGCTCGAGCGCCGCGGCGTGAGCCTCGAGGGCTGGGTGCAGCGCACGATGCTCGCCGGCGACGGCGACCTTCACCTCGAGATCGTCACGACGCCCCGCCGGCCCGGCGGGCCGGACACGGCCTACGTGACCGGCGAGATCACGCCGAAGTGGCGGCGGCCCGGCCGGTGGACGAGCGAGAGGCTGCTCGCGCTCTTCCGCCCGAACGACGGCGACATCACACCGTGGCCCGACGGCCCCCGCCGCGTGCGCATCTCCGGCTGGCTGCTCTACGACTTCCAGTACGACCGCGCGCCCTCGACGTGGGCGATCCAGAACAGCGCGCCTCGCCTGACCGGCTGGGAGATCCACCCCGTCACGCGCATCGAGGTGTGGGACGACATGCGCGGCGCGTGGCAGGCGGTGCCCTCGTGAACTTCCTCAACCCCCTCTTCCTCTTCGGGCTCGGGGCGGCGGCCATCCCGATCCTCATCCACCTCTTCACGCGGCGCCGGCCGCGCGAGGTGCCCTTCCCCTCCCTCGAGTTCCTCGCCGAGGTCCACCAGAGCGAGATCCGCCGCCTGAAGCTCAAGCAGTGGCTGCTGCTCGCGCTGCGCACGCTGGCGATCGTGTGCCTCGCGCTCGCGATGGCCCGCCCCGCGCTGCGCGGCTCGACGGGTGCGAACGCCGGCGCCGCGAGCACGCTCGTGGCGCTCGTGGACGTGAGCGGCAGCATGGGCGCGATCGCCGCCGACGGGCGGCCGCTGGAAGCGGGCGCCCGGCGCGTCGTGGACGACCTGCTCTCGACCATGGGGCCGGCCGACGAGCTGCTGCTCGTGCCCTACGACCGCGCGCCGCGGCCCGTGTCCGAGAAGCCGCTCGGCGACGCGGGCCGGCTGCGCGCCGCCGCGCACGCGCTGCAGCCCACCGCCGCCGTCACCGACCACGTCGCCGCGCTCGAGCTGGCGGCCCGCGCCCTGCGCGAGTCGCACGCGCTCAACCGCGAGCTGTTCTGGATCTCGGACTTCCAGCGCGCCGGGCTGGGCGTGGCCGAGGGCGCGTTCCGCGCGCCCGAGGGGCCGTGGACCGACGCGCGCGTCTACCTGGTGCCGATGGAGCCGCGCAGCCGCGCGAACGCCGCGCTGACCTCGGCCGCACTCACGCCGGGCGCGAGCGGCGTCGAGCTGTCGCTCGGCGCCGCGGGGCACGACGTCACGCCCGGCGACTTCGCCGTCGAGGCGCGGGAGCTGGCGCCTACGGGCGGCGACGCGGGCCCGCTGGCGCCGGGCGCGCGCCTCGCCTCGGGGTTCGTCTCGCTGCCGGCGCGCGGCGAGGCCTCGACCCTGCTGCCGCTCGCGCGCGTGCCCGAGGCGGGCGGCGAGGTGCTGCTGCCCGAGGACGCGCTGGCGCTCGACAACCGCCGCGTCTTCGCGGCGGGACGCGCCGGCGCCCTGCGCGTGCTGCTGCGCGAGGATGCCTCGCAGTCGCCGCTGCGCTTCGCGCTCGAGGCCGGCGGGGCGGCGTCCGGCCTCGACGTGCGCGCCGTGGACCCCGCGGGGCTGGTCGCGCAGGCGGCCGACGCGGACGTGATCGTGATCGGCGACGTCACGCGGCTGGGGCCCGCCGAGCTGCAGGCCGTGCTCGACTTCTGGCGCGGGGGCGGCGCGCTGCTGCTCGTGCCGGGCGGGCGCGCCGACGCCGCCGACTGGAACGCCTCGCTGCTGCGCGAGCTCGGCGCCGGGACGCTCGGTCCCTCCGAGCGCGCGGGCGCCGGCTCGGCCTGGCGGCTCGTGCGCCGGGCGGCCGGCCACCCGGTGCTCGAGGGCTTCCCCGCGCGGCCCGGCGAGCCGCTCTCGTCGGCGCGCTTCGAGTCCGTGCGCGCGTTCAAGGCCGGCCCGCGCGCGCGCGTGCTGCTCGAGTACGACCGCGAGCACCCGGCGCTCCTCGAGGTGCCGCACGCGCTCGTGCTGGTCGCCGACCTCGACCCCGCGAGCAGCGACTTCGCGGTGAGCGGCGCGTTCCTCCCGCTGCTCCACCAGTGCGTGCGCGTGCTGGGGCGTGGCACCGCCGCGGCCTCGCTCGCGCCCGGCGACGTCTGGCGCGCGCCCGGGGCGACCGGCGACTGGCGCGTGATCGACGAGGAGGGCCGCGACGTGCCCGTCTCGCTGGGCGGCGCGGGCGGCGCGACGCGCGTCGTCACGGCGCCGCTCGAGCGGCCCGGCCTCTACCGCGTGCTCCACGACGGGAAGCTGCGCGGCAGCTTCGCCGTGAACCCCGACCCGCGCGAGTCCGACCTCGCCCCGATCGGCGGGCCGGAGCTGCAGGCGGGTTTCCCGAAGGGCCGCACGACGATCCTTCACCCCGGCGAGGACCTCGCACGCCGCGTGCGCGAGGCCCGCTACGGCCGCGAGCTGTGGGCGCTGTTCGCGCTGCTCGCGCTGGCGCTGCTCGTCGCCGAGAGCGTCATCGCCCGCTGGGGCATGCCCGGCCTGCCCGCCGCGCCGCAGCGCTAGGGGCGCGCGCCAGCGCGCCGTGGACCGGCGCCGGCTGCCTCGGGTAAGGTTCCCGGTCGCGATGCCCCTCCGGGCGTCGCCGTGCGGGCCGCGAGGTCCCGCGGCGGCCCCGAGGGCCCCGCGCACCTGGAGCCGCGACCGCCCCGGAACGATCCGTGGCGGCTTTTCGTGCTTGGAGAGCGCCCGACGTGACCACGACCGACGTCTACCTGACCGACGAGCTGGCCGAGCGGCTGGCCGCGTTCGCCGACCGCAGCCCCGAGGCGCTCGACCTGCTCGCGACGCTCAAGGACGGCTGGGGCCGCGCCGACGCCGCCGGCAAGCGCCCGCGCGTCGCGGTGCGCGGCCTCACGGGTTCGGCGCGCGCGTGGCTCGCGGCGTGGCTGCAGCGGCGCACCGGGCGACCGCTCCTCTACGTCGTGCCGCACGGCGAGTCGTTCGAGGCCGCGCGCGATGACGTCGAGTACTTCCGCGGCCGCGGCGCCACGTTCGCCTTCCCCGAACCCGACGCGCTGCCCTACGACCCGTCGTCGCCGCACCCGACGATCACCGCCGAGCGGCTCGAGGCCCTCGGGCGGCTCGCGGCCGGCGAGGCCGGCGTCGTCGTGGCGACCGTGCGCGGCGTGCTCCAGCGCGTGCCGCGCCCGGAGAAACTCGCCCGCGCGGTCCTGCGGCTCCGCGTCGGCGAGGACGCCGACCCGCGTGCGCTGGTCGAGCGGCTGGTGTTCCTCGGCTACGAGCGGCTGCCCGAGGTCGAGTCGGTGGGCACGTTCGCGCGCCGCGGCGGCATCCTCGACGTCTACCCGGTCGGCCACGCGGATCCGCTGCGCGTCGAGTTCGACGGCGACACGATTGTCTCGCTGCGCCGCTTCGACGCCGGCACGCAGCGCTCGCTCGAGAAGCTGCCCGAATCTCTCGTGCTGCCGCGCTACGAGATCGTCGTGGACCCGGCCGAGGCGGAGTCCATCGCGCAGCGACTGCGCGACGCCGGAGACCCGGCCGCGAAGGGCGGCGCGAACCTGTTCCACGAGGGCATGGAGCGCTTCGCGGGCTACTACGACGGCGCGCTCGCCTCGCTGCTCGACTACCTGCCCGGGGACGCGCTCGTGATTGTGGACGACCCGGGCGCGCTCGCGGAGCGTGCCGCGGAGCTCTCCGAGGGCGTGCGGCGCGGCTTCGAGGAGGCCCGCCGCGAGTACCCGCTCGTCTCGCCGCCGGAGCAGCTGTTCCTGCCGGCGGAGGCGTGGGAGACGATGCTCGATCGGCGCCGCGGCGCCGATTGGATGGGCGCGGTCGCGGAAGCCGGCGAAGGCGAGCGCTACGCGCACCGCGTCTTTCTCGAGTGCCAGCCCGCCGAGCCGCAGCAGCGCTCCCTGGAGCGGCTCAAGAACCACCTCGCCGAGCTCAACGCGAACGCCATCGAGCCGGTGATCCTGTGCGACAACGCCGGCCAACGCGACCGGCTCTGGGAGATGCTCGGCGACGAGGGCGTGACGCTCGGCGTCGGCCTGGTCTCGGCGGGCTTCACGCTGAAGAGCGCGGGGCTCGCGCTGCTCACCGACCACGAGATCTTCGCGCGCTACCGGCGCCGCCGGCGCCGCATGCGGCGCACGGGCGGGCTGTCGGTCGCCGAGCTGTCGGCCCTCAAGCCCGGCGACTTCGTCGTGCACGAGGACCACGGGGTCGGCGTCTACCGCGGGATGAAGCGGCTCACGCTCGGCGGCCAGGAGACCGACTGCCTCGAGCTGTCCTACGCCGAGAAGGACGTGCTCTACGTGCCGGTGCACATGCTCTCGCTCGTCTCGCGCTACGCGGCGGGCGACGGCGCGCGGCCGGGACTCCACCGCCTGGGCTCGGCGCAGTGGCAGAAGACGAAGGCGCGGGCGAAGAAGGCCATCCAGGACATGGCCGACGACCTGCTCAAGGCCTACGCGGCGCGCCGCGCCCTGCCCGGATTCGCGTTCAAGCCCGACTCGGTCTGGCAGCGCGAGCTCGAGGCGTCCTTCCCCTACGACGAGACGCCCGACCAGCTCCGGGCCATCGATGACGTGCGCGGCGACATGGAGAGCGCCTCGCCGATGGACCGCCTGATCTGCGGCGACGTCGGCTACGGCAAGACCGAGGTCGCGATCCGCGCCGCGTTCAAGGCCGTGCAGGACGGCAAGCAGGTCGCCGTGCTCGTGCCGACGACGATCCTCGCGCAGCAGCACGGCGTGACGTTCCGCGAGCGGCTCGCCGACTTCCCGGTCAAGATCGAGGTGCTCTCGCGCTTCCGTACGGCGAAGGAGGCGAAGGACGTCGTGGCGCGCCTCGCGCGCAGGGACGTGGACGTCGTGATCGGCACGCACCGGCTGCTGAGCAGGGACGTGCGCTTCGGCGAGCTCGGCCTGGTCGTGATCGACGAGGAGCACCGCTTCGGCGTCGCGCAGAAGGAGAAGATCCGCCAGCTCACGCGCACCGTGGACGTGCTGGCCCTCACCGCGACGCCCATTCCGAGGACCCTCAACCTGTCGCTGGCCGGGGCGCGCGACATGAGCGTCATCGAGACGCCGCCGCAGAACCGCCTGCCCGTGCACACCGAGGTGCTCGAGTTCGACCCCGAGGTCGTCACCGACGCCATCCTGCGCGAGATCGACCGCGGCGGGCAGGTGTTCTACGTGCACAACCGCGTCGAGACGATCTACAACGCCGCCACCCTCGTGCAGCAGCTCGTGCCGCAGGTGACCGTCGGCGTCGCGCACGGCCAGATGGGCGAGCGCGAGCTCGAGCACGTCATGATGGACTTCACGGAAGGCCGCCTCGACGTGCTCGTCTCGACGATGATCATCGAGAGCGGCCTCGACATCCCCAGCGTGAACACGCTGATCGTGGACCGTGCGGACACGCTGGGGCTCGCGCAGCTCTACCAGCTCCGCGGCCGCGTGGGCCGTTCGAGCCACCGCGCGCACGCCTACCTCATGGTGCCGAGCCGCCGCGTGCTGACCGAGGACGCGGAGAAGCGCCTGCGCGTGATCGAGGAGTTCGACGAGCTGGGCGTGGGCTTCAAGGTCGCGCTCAAAGACATGGAGATCCGCGGCGCCGGCAACCTGCTCGGCCCCGAGCAGCACGGCCACATCCTCGGGCTCGGCTTCGACCTGTACGTGAAGCTGCTCGAGGAGGCGGTCGCGGAGCTCAAGGGCGAGGTCGAATCGCTGCGTCCCGAGCCGCGCCTGCTCACGGACTGGAGCGCCTACCTGCCCGACGAGTACGTGCCCGACGAGCACGAGAAGCTGGCGCTCTACCGCCGCCTCGCCGAGACGAAGACCGAGTCCGCGATCGACGACTTCACGCTCGAGCTGATGGATCGCTTCGGCCAGCTGCCGGCGCCCTCCGTCGCGCTGATCGAGCTGCGACGCCTGCGCGTTCTCGCGCGCGGGGCCGACGACGCCGCGGGCGTCGTCGAAAGCCTCAAGGTCATGCACGACGTCGCCGAGGTGACGCTCAAGCGGCCGCTGAAACCCGTCGAGATCGCCTCGGTCGTGGGCTCGCTCAACTTCCAGGTCGAGTTCTTCAGCGGCCGCGAGTTCGGCCTGCGCCTCCGGGGCGCCGACCTCGTGCTGCTGAACCGCGCCCGCGAGCTGCTCGTGGCGCTGAACCGCGCGGCCGCCCTCGCCCCGGCGGGCGCGCCCGCGCAGGCCTGATCGCCGTGCGCGCCCCGCGGCTTCGCGCCGCCGTGCTCGCGTTCGCGCTGGCGGCCGCCGCGGGCTGCGGGGGCGACCGCGCGGCCGAGGCCCCGCACGACGCCACCCCGGGCGGGTCGCCGGTCGGCGTGCCCGAGGGCGCCGTGGCGCGCCGCTGCACGCGCGTCGTGGACGGCGACACCGTGATCCTCGACGGGGGCGAGCGGCTGCGCCTGATCGGCGTGGACACGCCCGAGCTGCACCGGCCGGGCACGCCGGTCCAGTACTTCGCAAGATCAGCGAAGGCGTTCACGCGCGGTTTGGTCGAGCGCCGGCGCGTGCGGCTCGCCTACGACCAGACGCGCAGGGACCGCTACGGGCGCACGCTTGGCTACCTCTTCCTCGACGACGGCACGTTCGTGAACCTCGAGATCGTGAAGCAGGGCTACGGTTTCGCGTACACGCGGTTCCCGTTCCGCTACATGAGCGAGTTCCGCGCCGCCGAGCGCTCGGCCCGCGAGCGCCGCGCCGGGCTGTGGGCGCACCCCGACTCGATCCGCGTGCCCGTGGGCCCGCCAGCCTGAGGCTCCTGCGACGGTGACCCGGGGCCGCCGCCCCGCGTAGGATGCGCGCCATGACCGGGAGCGCACCCTTCGACTTCGCGAGCGCCCGCGACGTATCGCTCCTCGACGAGACCTCGCTCTGGTCGTCGCTCGCGGGCCAGCTGCTGCTCGAGCACGTGCCGCTCGCCGGCGTGCGCCGCGCGCTCGACCTGGGCTGCGGCCCCGGCTTCCCGCTGGTCGAGCTGGCCGAGCGGCTCGGGCCCGGCGCGCTCGTGGTCGGCGCCGACCCGTGGGAGACGGCGCTCGCCCGCGCGGCGGCCAAGCTCGCGCGCTGGGGCGCGCCGGGCGCGTGCGTGCGCGCCGACGGCGCGGCGCTGCCGCTGCGCACGGGCGCGCTCGACCTGGTGGTCTCGAACCTCGGGGTGAACAACTTCGCCGACCCGGCGGCGGCGTTCCGCGAATGCCGCCGCGTGCTGCGCCCGGGCGGCTCGCTCGTGCTCTCGACCAACCTCGTCGGGCACATGCGCGAGCTCTACGAGGTCTTCGAGCGCGTGCTGGCCGAAGCCGCCGACGCGGTGGCGCTCGAGCGCCTGCGCGCCCACGTCGCCCATCGCGCCACGGTGAGCGCGCTGCGCGGATCGCTCGAGGCCGCGGGCCTGCACGTCACGGCGGTGCGGGAGCGCGAGGTCCCGATGCGCTTCGCCGGCGCAACCGCGCTGCTCTCGCACCACTTCATCCGCCTCGGCTTCCGGCCGGCGTGGGAGGAGGTCGCGGGCGAAGCGGGACTCGCGCCGCTCGCCGCGGCGCTCGACCGCGCGGCGGGCGGCGGGCCGATCACGCTCACCGTGCCGCTCGCGGTGGTCGCGGCGGAGCTGCCCGCGTGAGGCGCACGCTCCTGCTCCTCCTCGCGCTCGCGCTCGCGCCGGCGCCCGCGCGGGCCTGGGCGCCGGCCGACTCCGCCGACGCAGCGGCCCGGCTCACCCGGCGCGACGCGGAGTTCGCGCTCGCCGCCGGCGCGGCGACCGGAATCGTCGCGTTCGAGGACCGGCACGGCTCGCTGCGTTTCTCCTCCGAGCGCTCGCGCTTCGCGCTCGACCTCGCCGCCGACGCGCGCCGCCTCGGCGACCCGATCTACGTCGGGCCGGCGCTGATCGCCACGGACGCGCTCGCGCGGCTCTCGCACCACGGCGCCGTCGCGGCCGCGAGCGAGCGGATCGGTTTCTCGATGGTCGCGGCGGGCGCGGTGTCGCTGGCGATCAAGAGCGCCGTCGGCCGCTGGCGCCCCATCGAGTCGCCCGGCGACCCGTGGCACTTCACGCCGCTCACGCTCCACGACAGCTTCCCGTCGGGCCACGCCACCGTCGCGTTCTCGTTCGTGTCGGCGCTCGACGCCGAGACCTCGACGCCGTGGGTGCCCGCGATCGGCTACCCGGCGGCCGCGCTCACCGCCTGGTCGCGCGTGCGCGACCGCCGCCACTGGCCGAGCGACGTCGTCGCCGGCGCGGCGATCGGCACCTGGGTCGCGCGCCGCGCGGACCTCGTCGCACAGAGGCACTGGCCGCGCGGCCTGCTCGTGGCGATGTGGCCCGCCCGCGGCGGGGCCGGGCTCGAGATCATCGAACGCTGGTGAGACGCCCCGCTCAGTCCTCCGGCCGTTCGCCCGCGGGCGCCATCTTGACGAGGCGCGGCCGGAACGTCGCGAGCGGCTCCACGAGGTCGGCCTGCGCGCGCATGACCTCGGCGATGTCCTTGTAGACCATCGGCACCTCGTCCAGACCCGCCGACATCAGCGCCACCTGGCGCTCTCGCAGCACCGGCAGCACCTCGTCCCAGCGGAACGTCTTCTTCGCCGCCGTGCGGCTCATCACGCGGCCCGCGCCGTGCGCGGCCGAGTTCATGGACTCCGCGTTGCCCAGACCGCGCACGACGTAGGTCGGCGTCGCCATCGAGCCCGGGATGATCCCGAGCACGCCGGCTCCGGCCGGCGTCGCGCCCTTGCGGTGCACGATCAACTCCTCGCCGCCGTGCGTCTCCTTCCAGGCGAAGTTGTGATGGTTCTCGTGCGCCCACAGCACGTGCGCGCCGAGCCGAGCGACGAGGTGGCGATGAATCAGCGCGTGGTTCGCGGCCGCGTAGAGCCCCATGAGCTGCATCGCGTGCCAGTACTCCTGCCCGGCGGGAGAGCGCAGCGAGAGCCACGCGAGGTGCTTGAGGTGCGGCGGCAGCTCGGGGTGCGCCTTCATCGCGAGCCGGCTGTAGTGGGCCGCGACCTCGGCGCCCGTGCCGCGGCTGCCGCTGTGCGAGAGCAGCGCGAGGTAGCGGCCGGGCTCGAGCCCCAGCCCCGCCCGGTCGATCCGGAACACGCCGAACTCGACGAAGTGGTTCCCGCTGCCGCTCGAGCCGAGCTGCGCCCAGGCCTTGTCCTTGAGCCGCGTCGTGACCGGCGAGACCTTCCAGTCCTCGTCGAG
>Ga0315540_10002310_pt1 | contig 10762 bp, 9 predicted proteins | sample SalMarSW160110MG_FD_203677 | JGI IMG/M metagenome (GOLD analysis project Ga0315540, IMG submission 203677) | Salt marsh sediment microbial communities from the Plum Island Ecosystem LTER, Massachusetts, United States - Salt Marsh Sediment SW1601-10 ... | reverse complement strand
CCCGGCGAGACATGGGGCCTCCAACGAGCTCAAGGAATACTCGGAAAAGGCTATCGGCCCATGTCCCTCGACACCCTCACCCTTGTGATCGCCACCGGGCAGGGAGAAGGGCTCTCGCCGCTGACGCAGCATCGGACCAAGGCGGCGGTTCCCTTCGGCGGCAAATATCGTCTGATTGATTTCACGCTGGCCAACTGCCTGCACTCCGGTCTGCGGAAGATGCTGGTGCTGACCCAGTACAAGTCCCACTCTTTGCAGAAGCATCTGCGGGACGGATGGTCCATCTTTCACCCGGAGCTCGGTGAGTTCATCACGCCGGTGCCACCGCAAATGCGGGACAGCCGAGACTGGTATGCGGGTGCCTTCGATGCGATACGGCAGAATCGTTACCTGATCGAGCGCTCCAGTGCGCGCTACGTGCTGGTATTGGACGGCGATCTGGTCTACCGCATGGACTATGCGGAGCTGGTGCGCTTCCACCAGGAGAAGGGGGCCGGCGTCACCCTGGGGGGTCGTGCCCTTGACCCGGGGCGCCCCGCAGGGGCACGCCCCCTGCGGGTTGGACCGGAAGATCGCCTTCTCGGCGATGCGCCGCGGTCCAGGGCCAGTGACGAGGGCGTGTCTCGCGAGGAATGGGTGCCGATGGGCGTCTGCCTGTTCAACAAGGATCTCCTCCTGTCCGCACTCGAGCGGGACGAGGTCGTGCTGTCCGCGGACGCGGGGGGGGCTGCAGCCATCCTGCCGGCGATGGCGGGCCCGCAGGGCGCCTTCCTCTACCGGTTCGGCGGGGAACGCGGGCGAGTGACGCCCGACCGCTACTGGTGCGACGTGGCGGACATCGATGCCTATTACGCGGCCAACATAGCGCTCCTGGAGACGGACCCACCCCTGGATCTCTACCAGGAGGGCTGGAGCATCCTCACCGATCAAGGGCAGTATCCTCCGGCGCGGACGGTGCCGGGTCGCTCCGGTACCGAGGGTGTCTTCGTCAATTCCATGCTCGCGGCGGGAGCCGTTATCACCGGGGGCGGAGTCAACCATTCAATCCTGTTTCCCCGGGTGCGGGTGAACGATGGCGCGATCGTAGAGGACGCCATCCTGTTCAGTGGGGTATCCGTCGCCGAGGGTGCCTGCATCCGCCGCTGTATCATCGACAAGGACGTCGCCGTCCCCCGGGGAGAGCGTATCGGATTCGACCCGGAGTCGGATCGCCGGCGCTTCACCGTCTCCCCGGGTGGCGTGGCCGTTATTCCCAAGGCCTATCGTTTCTGACTGGAGGCTTGTGGGTGCCCGGAAATCTACGGGGGCGGAGCGCTCGCGGCTCCTCTCGGTCTTCCACTCCCTGTTGGCGGCCTATGGTCCCCAGCGCTGGTGGCCGGCGGAGACGCCTTTCGAGGTCATGGTTGGCGCCATTCTCACCCAGAATACCGCCTGGACGAACGTGGAGCGGGCCATCGCGCGTCTCAAAGGCCATGTCCCCGTGGATGCGGAGGCCATCGCGGGGCTCCCGACCGAGAGCCTTGCAGAGCTTCTCCGCCCCGCGGGCTATTTCAACGTCAAGGCCCGGCGTCTCCAGCGCTTCTGTGCGGCGTATCTTGCGGCCGGCGGCGCCGAAGGTCTGAGTGCCATGGAAACGGGGGCGCTTCGCGGGTGGCTGCTCGCGGTGCACGGTGTGGGGCCGGAGACCGCGGACGACATCCTGCTCTATGCCTTTGAGCGCCCCGTCTTTGTCGTGGATGCCTACACCCGCAGGATCTTCGCCCGTTTGGGCTGCTTGCGGGGCGAGGAGGGCTACGACGCGCTTCGCCGTACGTTCGAGGCCGTCCTCGATCCGGACGTGGCCCTGTTCAACGAGTACCACGCCCTCATCGTCCTCCACGGCAAGGGGGTCTGTCGTGCGCGCCCCAGCTGCGATGCCTGTTGTCTGCGCGGCTCCTGCCCCTATCCGGATGCTTCGGGCCCGAAGGCCCGTCCGGTTAGGCCGCGGCTGTCCGGTCCGAGGAGGTAGAGGTAGCGGGACGTAGCGGTCTCCGGCGGGGGAACGCCTTGCGGGTCCTCAGCCGGGTAGAGCCGGGCGCGCAGGCCGGTCCTCAGAATGCCGGGATCGATGCTGTTGACCCGGATCGCGCTGGAGCCCCGGGTCTCCTCCGCGAGTATCTGCATGAGGCCCTCGACTCCGAACTTGGCGGCCCCGAAGGCGCCCCAGTAGGCCAGACCGCGTCTGCCCACGCGGTCAGAGGTGAAGACCACGGAGGCGTCCCCTGCCGCCCGCAGCAGGGGCAAGGTCACCTGCGTCAGCAGGAAGGGGGCGGTGAGGTTGATGCGGAGCACGCGCTCCCAGTCCTCGAGGTCGTAATCGTCGATGCGGCTTAGGAACGGGGCGAAGGCGGCGCAATGGACCAATCCGTCCAGGTGTCCGAACATCTCTCCAATGCTGTCCGCAGCTGCGAGAAACCTGTGCTCCTGCGGCTTCTCCAGGTCGAGGGGGAGGATTGCGGGTTGGGGGCTGCCCGCGCCGTCGATGCGGTCGTATAGGGGCTCCAGGGTGCTTTGGTCCCGGTCTGACAGGATGACGGTCGCGCCGTGCTCGGCGCAGGCCGCCGCGACGGCATTCCCTAGGCTGTCGGCGGCGCCGGTCACCAGGATGATACGGCCGGAGAGCAGGTCCGGACGCGGCTGGTACGTTTGCACGGTTCGTGCGGTCTCCGTCGGGGCCGTATCGGGCGTCTTACTGGCCCGGATTCGTTGGCCGAGTCGTCTTCAGGCCGCGCCCTGCGGCCGGCAGGTGACCAGGTAGTTCACATCCACGTCCTTCTTGGTCCGGTGATAGGAGCCGTTCAGGGGGTTGTAGGTCATGCCGGTGATGTCGCTGGTGCGCATGCCTGCGGCCCGCACCCAGCGGTCCAGCTCAGAGGGCCGAATGAAACGGGCGTAATCATGGGTGCCTTTCGGTAGCATGCCGAGGAGATACTCCGCCCCGATGACCGCCAGGAGATAGGACTTGAGATTGCGGTTGAGGGTGGAGAAGAAGACGAGCCCGTCGGGCCGGACGAGGCGCGCGCAGGCCCGGACCACCGAGGACGGGTCTGGCACATGCTCGAGCATCTCCATGCAGGTGACGATGTCGAAGCTCTCGGGCCGCTCCGCCGCGAGTGCCTCCGGCGACACCCGCCGGTAGGCCACCTCGACGCCGGATTCCAAGGTGTGGAGCTCCGCGACCCGCAGGGGCATTTCGCCCATGTCGATACCTAGGACCCTCGCACCGCGGTGGACCATGCTCTCGGAGAGGATGCCTCCGCCGCAACCCACATCCAGGACATTCTTACCCGATAGGGCGGCCGCAGCGTCGATGTAATCCAGCCTCAGGGGGTTGATGTCGTGCAGCGGCTTGAACTCGCTGTGTGGGTCCCACCAGCGGGCGGCCAGCTCCTCGAACTTGCTGATCTCCGCGTGATCGACATTGTGTGTGGTGTGGCTCATCTTGGTCTTCCGTCTCGCGACAGGCAGGGCGCGCCGGTGGTGGGCGCTACCGCCTGCCGGGTTGTTCCCCTCGGCATTGTATCCGGTACAGGCCATGCCGTTGGGGTGGGAAGCCGAGATCGATTGGTGCTTGCAAGACGGACAGCAGCCCGGCGCGTGCATGGCGGGCGGCAGCAGACCAAGCCATTACGATGAAAGCCGCGCGTAGCGCGCTCCCTGTCACCCTCGCCCAGTGGGAGAGGGCCGGGGTGAGGGAAACGGTCATGGCGGCAGCGACTTACACTCTCTGAGGTGGCGCTGACGCCATGGCCGTTAGCTGCGTCGTGCGGCGGCCTCCCGGTAGGCGGCGGAGCGGCGGTCGCCCCCCCTCGGGCGGGGGGCGGCGCGCCGATTGAGAAGTCTCTCTACCCTCGCACAGAAGGCGTCATTGCCCAGCACCCAGGCCTTGTTGGTGGCATTTCGGATACGCTCGACCAGGGCGTCGTCCATGGGTTTCGCGAATGCCTTGACGTAGGCGCCCTGCCGGGCGCGCGCCGTGCGTCCGAGCTTCTGGTAAGCGGAATGGGGAGTGACCAAGGAATCCTCCTGCTTCCCCGCATTGACGCCATAGCTCGACCATCCGTAGCTCTCGACTTCATCCACCAGGCCGGCGCGCACGGGATTGAGCTCCAGGTAGCGGCTGCAGGCCAGCAGATATTCATCGGGATCGAGCAATGTCGCCCGGTAGCGCCCCTCCCACAGGGTACCTGTGCGGTCATGCCGGCGGTTGAACTGCTGAACGTAGTACCGCCCCACGTACTGCATGAGCTTTCCTATACCGTCTTCCTGGGTTGGGGTGAGCAGCAGGTGAAAGTGGTTCGGCATGAGGACGTAGGCGTGGATCTGGCAGCGGAATTTGTCCGCCGCCCCCCCCAGCTTCTCCCATAGGAACCAATAATCCTCCTCGTCAAACAGGATGCGCTGCCGATTGTTGCCGCGCTGGATGACATGCTGGGGATAGCCCGGAAGAACGAAGCGTGGAAGCCGTGCCATGGCGAGGGTCGGAGCCTATCGATTGGTCGTGCCCAAGAGTATAGACGAGGGGCCGGCAGGCGCCGAGGTTGCGGGCAAGACACCGCAGCCAGCCCCTAATGATTCCGCATCTCAGCGCGGACGATCCTGCCGATGCGCGACCTCGCCTTTCTCACCCCCGGGGGAATCCTGTATGGTTAGCCATTTCCCGGTTCGAGGCGAGCTATGCAGGACATCAATCCCATCATGGCCAAGATCCACAACCTCAAGGGGCGCTCCGCGTCCCTTAGGGGGTATCTTTGAGTACGCGGAGAAGAAGGATCGGCTGACCGAGGTGTTGCGCGAGCTCGAGCAGCCGGACGTCTGGAGCGATCCGGAGCGGGCCCAGTCCCTTGGGCGGGAGCGGGCGACTCTCGAGGCGGTAGTCGAGACCCTCGATACCCTCGAAGCCGGCCTGAACGATGCGGGGGACCTGCTCTCCATGGCCGTCGAGGAAGGGGATACGGGCACAGTGGATGCCATTATCCGCGACCTGGACGGGTACGAGTCCCGGGTGGGCGAGCTCGAGTTTCGGCGCATGTTCTCGGGCGAGATGGACGACAAGAACGCCTTTGTCGATGTTCAGGCGGGCTCGGGTGGCACCGAGGCCCAGGATTGGGCGGAGATGCTGTTGCGCATGTACCTGCGGTGGGGGGAGCGGCGGGGGCTCGGTACTGAGCTGATCGAGGTGTCCCCTGGCGAGGTGGCGGGCATCAAGAGCGCCACGATCCGCTTCGAGGGCGATCACGCCTTCGGTTGGCTCCGCACCGAGACGGGTGTCCACCGGCTGGTGCGCAAGTCACCCTTCGACTCGGGCAACCGCCGCCATACGTCCTTTGCCGCGGTGTTCGTTTCGCCGGAGGTGGACGACGACGTGGACATCGACATCAATCCGGCGGATCTTCGGATCGACGTCTACCGTGCCAGCGGCGCCGGCGGGCAGCACGTGAACCGGACCGAGTCGGCGGTGCGCATCACCCACATGCCGAGCGGGATCGTGGTGCAGTGCCAGAACGACCGCAGCCAGCACAAGAACAAGGCCACTGCGATGAAGCAGCTCAAGGCCAAGCTCTACGAGATGGAGATGCAGCGGCGTCGGGCAGATCAGCAGGCGGTGGAGGACACCAAGTCCGACATCGGCTGGGGGAGTCAGATCCGCTCCTACGTCCTCGACCAGTCCCGGATCAAGGACCTGCGCACCGGCGTCGAGATCGCCAACACACAAGGCGTGCTGGACGGCAATCTCGACCCCTTCATCGAGGCCAGCCTGAAAAGCGGCCTCTGAGCCGGAAACCAACGAAGTAACCGGGCCCTCCGTTCGGAGAAACGATGAATCCAGAACAAGCGCCGGAGCCCAACAGGCTCGACGACAACAAGCTGGTCGCCCAGCGGCGCGACAAGCTGCATCACCTGCGGGGTCAGGGCGCCGCCTTTCCCAACGACTTCCGCCGCGGCGCGCTTGCGGGGGAGCTGCACGCAACGTTTGGGGACAGGGTGTCCGACGAGCTGGAGGCGGAGGCTCCGAGAGTAAGCGTGGCCGGCCGCCTGATGAGCCGCCGCATCATGGGCAAGGCGACCTTCGCCCACTTGCAGGATATGTCGGGCCGTATCCAGGTCTTCGTCCAGCGAGACCTCTTGGGCGAGGAGGCCTACCGGGCCTTCAAGGGGGACCTGGACATCGGCGACATCGTCGGTGTGGAAGGCACCCTCTTCAAGACCAAGACGGGCGAGCTCTCCGTCCGGGGCGAGACGGTGCGACTGTTGACCAAGGCCCTGCGACCCCTGCCGGAGAAGTTCCATGGCCTCACGGATCAGGAGAGCCGCTACCGCCAGCGCTACCTCGATCTGATCATGAACGAGAGCGCGCGCTTCACCTTCCGCACCCGTACCCGCATCGTCGACTACCTGCGTCAGTACCTGAACGCCCGCGGCTACCTGGAGGTCGAGACCCCCATGATGCATGTGATTCCGGGAGGCGCGGCGGCCCGCCCCTTCATCACGCACCACCATGCGCTGGACATGCAGCTCTTCATGCGGATCGCCCCGGAGCTGTACCTGAAACGCCTGGTGGTAGGCGGCTTCGAGAAGGTTTACGAGATCAACCGGAACTTCCGCAACGAGGGCCTCTCCACCCGGCACAACCCGGAATTCACAATGCTGGAGTTCTACGAGGCCTATGCGGACTATCAGGACCTCATGGACCTCACCGAGGACCTGTTGCGGGGGATGGCGAAGGAGGTCATCGGCAGCACGCAGATCAGCTACCAGGGCGTCCCATGCGATTTCGAGAAGCGCTTCGCGCGCCTGACGGTGCGGGAGGCGATCCTGCGGTTCAACCCCGATCTGGTGGCGGACGACGCCGACGATCCGGAAAGGGTGCGCGCGCTTGCCATGGACCTCGATATCCCACTGAAGGCGACCTGGGGTCTGGGCAAGCTTCAACTCGAGATCTTCGAGAGGACCGTTGAGCCTCGGCTTGCCGACCCGACCTTCGTCACCGGCTATCCGACGGAGGTCTCACCACTGGCTCGGCGTAATGACCAAGACCCCTGCGTCACCGACCGATTTGAGCTCTTCGTCGGTGGCCGGGAGATCGCCAACGGTTTCTCGGAGCTGAATGACCCCGAGGATCAGGCGGAGCGCTTTCGCCGTCAGGTGCAGCAGAAGGACGCGGGGGACGAGGAGGCCATGCACTTCGACGCCGACTACATCCGCGCCCTGGAGCACGGGCTGCCGCCGACGGCGGGTGAGGGGATCGGGATCGACCGGCTGGTGATGCTGTTCACCGATTCGGCGTCCATCCGGGACGTGCTCCTGTTCCCGCACATGCGGCCCGAGGACTAGGCGGCGAAGCCGTAGGGCGGGTCCCTGAGCGTCAGGGGCGGACCGCTGTCACCTAACCGCACATCCTGGCTCTCGGCGGCCGCGATCTCGACCACGGCGAGCAGCTCGCAGCGGCTCGGCCCGCTGCGGCGCGCATCCACCACCCAGCCGGTTGCCTGCTCGGAGGTGCTGCTCCGCGAGAACAGATCCTCCCCCGGCTGCGGCGGCTCGTCCGCGTGCACCTCGGCAACGTACATGCGTCGCTTCAGCCTGCCCAGGTACTGCATGCGGGCGACCACTTCCTGTCCGGTGTAGCAGCCCTTGGTAAAGCTGACTCCGTCGATGAGCTGCATATTGGTCATCTGGGGTATGAAGAGGTCGGCAGTCTGCGGGTAGACCGTCGGCAGGCCTGCGCGGATGTCCAGAAGTGCCCAGTAGTCGGCGTCGACGATGGTCGACTCACGGGCCAGCCCGTCCCACAGCGGGATGACGGCGTCCACCGGCCCCAGGACCTCGAAGCGTGGCGGCGTCCCGGGGATGCGGATGACCACCAATTCGCCGTGATGGGCGATGGCGTTCGCGTCCTCGGGCAGGTCCGGGAACAGCGGTGCCAGAACGTCCGGCGCACAGGGGCCTGCGAGCCCGATGCTCACCAGGCGGTCGCTTGCGTCTTCCACTGTGACCTGAGCGCGCAGGACGAACATGCTCAGGCGCTTGAAGAGGGCGCCGGCGGCGCTGCGGGGCAACTGCAGGTAGATCAGCTCGCCGAATCGCAGCACCCGAAAATTGGCGAGCATCCGCCCCTTGGGGCTGCAGTGGGCGCTTAGCTGGGTACGGGTCGGGGTGAGGGTTCGCAGGTCGTTCGTGAGCTGGCCTTGAAGAAACTGGGTTGCGTCAGCCCCGCCGACGGCGATCAGACCGAGCCTGGACAGATCCATCAGGGCCGGGTCGGCAACAGAGGGGGCGGCCGGGAATCGGACGTTTCCCGCGCCATCGATCTCGGCCGTTTGGGACAAGAGGTGGTCTTTCCACTGGGTGTTCATGAAGGTCAGGCTCTGTCTCTTCGGTGCGGCCCTGCCGATGACCCTGTGCGGAACCCGCGGTTGGCAGGGCTCGGTTGACCGGCAGTCATTCCGGGTATCATAACCTGGCTACGGGTCGACCTTGACGCGCGGCCATGTCGCAATCGATGGGTGGCAGCCCCCGGTAAACCAATCTTCGGCGGTGGCCCCCCGAAACAAGTGGGAGATAGCAGCGTCTTGACGATTCCGCAAGTGAGCCCCCGGGTGGACAGCCTCGTGCTCTACAAGACACGCCCCGCGCGAGTGGTTGCTATCGGGGACAAGATCGAGATCGAGCTCGAGGGCGGACAGACCAAGCGCGTTCGCCCCAAGGACATCGAGGTCCTGCACCAGGGACCGCTCACGAAGCTTGCAGACCTGGAGGTGCGGCAGGGAGAGCCAGAAGAGGCCTGGGAGCTGTTGGAGGGGCAGGAGACAAACCTCCGGGAGCTCGCGGAGCTCGTATTCGGGGAGTTCTCGCCCGCCGCTGCTTGGGCAGTCTGGCAGCTGCTTGCCGAGGGCATTTACTTTGCTGGCTCGCCCGGCGCGATCAGGGTGCGTGCCAGGGAGGACATCGAGCGGGACCGAGCGGCCCAGCAGGCACAGGCGGCGGCGGAGCGCGACTGGAAGGCATTCTTGGCGCGCATGGAGAGGCGAGAGGCGGTCCCGGAGGACGCAGCGCGGTTGGGGGAGGTGGAGCGCCTCGCACTCGGCAAGGTCGAGCACAGCCGGATCCTCGGCGCCCTGGGTTACCAGGAGACTTCGGAGAACGCCCATCGCGCGCTGGTCGCGGCGGGCTTCTGGTCTCCGGAGTACAATCCGTACCCGGCCCGCTGGGGGCTTCCCGCCGCGGATCCGGATTTGCCCGTACCGGATCTCCCCGGCGAGGCCCGCCTCGATCTAACCCATCTGGCCGCCTACGCGATCGACGACGAAGGGAACCACGACCCGGACGACGCCATCAGCCTGGACGGTGACAGGGTATGGGTGCACGTGGCCGACGTGGCTGCCCTGGTCGCCACGGACAGCGAGCTGGACCAGGAGGCGCGGTCCCGCGGCGCAAACCAATATATGCCGGAGCGCACGGTGAACATGCTGCCGGCGCTCGTGACGGACCGCCTGGGGCTCGGCCTGCAAGCAGTTTCCCCCGCCTTGTCCTTCGGCCTTCGCTGCGGGGATTCGGGAGAGCTGTCCGATATCGAGATCCACCCCAGCTGGGTCCGGGTGGAACGGCTGAGTTACGATCTCGTGGAACAGCGGCTGGGGCAGGAACCCTTTGCCCGGCTGGACGGAATTACCCGGCGCTTCCGTGCGCGGCGCCACGCGATGGATGCGGCCCAAATCGATCTCCCGGAGGTTAGCGTACGGGTGCGCTCCGGCGAGGTGGTCATTCGTCCGTTACCCCGGCTCCAAAGCCGGGCCCTGGTCACCGATGCCATGCTCATGGCGGGCGAGGCCGCTGCCCGGTTCTGTCTGGAGCGGGAGATCCCCATTCCCTTTGCGGCGCAGCCGCCGCCTGATAAGCTCGACGCGCCCTCGGACCTGGCGGGGATGTACGCTTACCGGCGTCGCTTTAAGCCGACGCGGCTATTGGTCGCGCCGGAGCCTCATTGCGGGCTCGGGTTATCTATCTACACGCGGGCCACCAGCCCCCTGCGACGCCACTCGGATCTGCTGGTGCACCAACAGATCCGGGCCTGGCTCGCAGGTTCGGCGCCGCTTCCGGCCCAGGAGGTTGTGCGGCGGTCGGGGGAGGCGGAGAGGGCCAGCGCTTCGGTGCGGCGGGCGGAACGCCTGTCCAACCATCACTGGAAGCTCGTCTACCTTCGCGACCACTCGGATTGGCGCGGGGAGGGAATCATCGTCGAAAAGGATGAGCGCCGGGCGACCGTGCTCATACCGGAGCTTGCCCTCGAGGCGAAGATTCGGCTCCGCGGCGATCGCCCCCTGAACGACAGCGTCCAGCTCATCCCTCGGGAGATCGATCTGCCGGAGCTCGCTTGCTACTTCCGGGTCCGCGAGTAGCAGCGCACAGGCGGACAGAAAGGCGCTGTGTATCGCGGGCGCCGGCCAGAGGCTCGGCCACAACAAGGGCGACCATTCTAAGGGGATTTCTGTCAAACCTTATACCGTGTTGGTGTCAGTTGCTCCAGTGTCGGACGGCGCCTGTGTCGACATGCACAAAGTCGGAGCGCGGATAATAGCCGACGCCGCCCCGGCGGAGGGCCAGTGCCGTGTCTCGGATTCGTCGACTGGATGCATCCCGATGGCGGATATCCACCGCCTGTCCAGTCATGTGCAGGCTATGCGCCGCAACCCCGTAGGTTGTCCGGCGCAGCCAGGCGTTG
>Ga0315540_10002307_pt1 | contig 10765 bp, 11 predicted proteins | sample SalMarSW160110MG_FD_203677 | JGI IMG/M metagenome (GOLD analysis project Ga0315540, IMG submission 203677) | Salt marsh sediment microbial communities from the Plum Island Ecosystem LTER, Massachusetts, United States - Salt Marsh Sediment SW1601-10 ... | reverse complement strand
AAAAAGCTCAGCGCAACTGGGTTGTTGTTGATGCAAAAGACCAGGTTCTAGGCAGACTGGCAAGCAAGGTTGCCTCAATAATTCGTGGTAAAACCAAGCCTACTTTTTCACCTAATGCTGACACTGGCGACTTTGTCGTTGTAATAAATGCAGAGCAGGTTAAGGTGACGGGTAAAAGAGAATTTTTAAAAACCTACACGCATCACAGCGGTTATCCCGGTGGTTTAAAAACAAAAAGTTATTCAGAACTGAAGGCTAAAAAACCTGAGTATATTATTGAAAGCGCTGTTAAAGGGATGCTTCCCAAAAACAGGTTAGGGAATCAATTAATAAAAAAATTAAAAGTTTATTCCGGTTCAGAACACCCACACAAAGCACAGAAGCCGGAAGCAATAAGTTTATAAGGAATCTTGAATGGCAGACCAGATTTATATTGGAAGAAGGAAAACTTCAGTAGCAAGGGTGATCTTAAGGAACGGTAATGGAAAGATTACTGTAAATGGAAGAGAGTTTGAAACGGCATTTCCACAGCTCCTGAGCAGGGAAGATATCCTTGGTCCGCTTAATGTAACTAACACTGCCGGAAGTTACGATGTTGTTGCCAATGTTCGTGGCGGTGGAACTACCGGGCAGGCTCAGGCAATAAGACTGGGTATTTCAAGAGCGCTCGAGGCAATCAATCCTGAATTCAGAAAGCAACTTAAACCTGAAGGTTTTTTAACAAGAGATCCAAGAATGGTTGAACGTAAAAAATATGGACAACCGAAAGCAAGAAAAAGATTCCAATTCTCTAAGAGATAATTTTTTAAGTACATTATTAACTAACTATCATTCATACTTTCCGATTTACTTCCTGTGTCCCACCGTTGGCGGGATGAAAAGTAAAGACGACGAAGGTAGAAGACCCCGACAGTAATCGGGGAAAAACAGGAGACACATGAAAAAGTTGGAACTATCACAGCTCATTGAAGCTGGTGCACATTTTGGTCATTTAACCCGCCGTTGGAATCCTAAAATGAAGCCTTACATCTTCATGGAAAAAAACGGGATTCATATTATTGATTTGAAAAAAACTCAGTCGATGCTTGTTAAAGCTGCTGAAGATCTCCTGAATATGGCTGCTGAAGGCAAAAGGATTTTATTTGTCGGTACAAAAAAACAAGCTAAGAATGTTATTGAAACTGAAGCTAAAAGATGCGATGCAAACTGGGTAAGTGAAAGATGGCTTGGCGGAATGCTTACAAATTTCTCTACAATCAGGAAAAGCATTAAAAGATTAAATAATATTGAAAAACAGGAAACAGACGGTACTTTCGATAAGATTACTAAAAAAGAAAGACTCTTTTTAACAAGAGAAAAAGACAAATTGAAAAAAGTTCTCGAAGGTGTTGAAACAATGTCGAGATTGCCGGGAGCTATGTTCGTTGTAGATATCAAAAAAGAGTCTATCGCAATTAAAGAAGCGAAGAGATTGAACATACCGGTTCTTGCAATTGTCGATACAAACTGTGATCCTGATGAAGTTGACCACCTTGTTCCTGCAAACGATGATGCTGTAAAAACTATTGAGCTTATTGTAACATATATGGCCGATGCTGTTATTGAGGGCGCAACTGTAGCAAAGGAAAGAAAAGCGGAAGAGGCAGCGGAAGCTGAAAGAGTAGCGAAAGAAACAGAATCACAGGAGAAACCTGCTGAAGAAGAAATAAAAGTTAAAGATAAAAAGCCTAAAAAGGTTGTAAAGAAAACTCATGCTGTGCCTAAAGCTGAAGTAAAAGAAGAAAAAGAAACAACACCTAAAACCGAAGTAAAAGAGGAAAAAGAAACGACCAAAGATGTAACCGATAAGGAGAAAGAAACAGAAGCAATTAAAAAGGAAACGAATAAGGCGACAGAAACAGAAAATCAAGCAGAGAAACAAGAAACAACAGATAAAGAATAAGGTTATAATTATGGCAATTACCGCTTCACAAGTAAATGAATTAAGAAAAAAGACCGGCGCCGGAATGATGGACTGTAAAAAAGCGCTTACGGAGGCAAACGGCGATTTTGAAAAGGCTATTGAGATACTTAGAAAGAAAGGTGCATCGGTTGCTGCTAAAAGAGCTGAAAAATCAGCGAACGAAGGAATTGTAAATACTAAAATTTCTGACGATAAAAATGCTGGCTTTATTGTAGAAGTAAATTGTGAAACTGATTTTGTTGCAAAGAGTGATGACTTTGTAAATTTTGCAAATGATGTTTTACAAACTGTCGAATCTAAAAACCCGACTAATGTTCAGGAGCTCCTTAATGATGAAAACCTGAAGACCAAAATGACAGATCTTCTTGGTAAAGTTGGTGAAAAAATAGAAATATCCCGTTTTGCAATTGAAAGGGCAGAAGATGGAATTATTGTTGACTATGTTCATCTTGGTTCAAAGCTTGGCGTACTGGTAAGATTTGATAATGCTGGTAAAGCAGAGGACGAGCTTGCAGAAATGGGAAAAGATATAGCTATGCAGGTTGCAGCAATGAGCCCGATTTGCGTGAAAAGAGAAGAAGTTCCGCAAAACGTGATTGATAAAGAAATTGAAATCTATAAAGAGGTTTCTCGCAAAGAAGGGAAACCTGAAAATATACTTGACAAAATAGCACAGGGTAAACTGAATAAATATTACCAGGAAAATTGTCTTAATGAACAGGCTTTTATAAAAGATAATTCAAAAAGCGTAGGAGACCTTCTTAAAGAATTCAATTCGAAACACGGTATAAATGCTTCCATTAAGCTTTTCCACCGGTTTCATCTGGGAGATGAAAAAAAATAAACTTAAAATAAAGGTCTTAATTATGTTAAGACCTTTTTTTATATTAATCCTATAATTTATAACCACTTATATGGCTAAACTAAAATACAGACGAATTTTGCTTAAACTCAGCGGTGAATCTCTTATGGGAAATAAGGGATTTGGAATTGATCATAATGTACTGGATTTCTTTGCTGATGAGGTTAAAAAGGTACACGATGTCGGTGTTCAACTGGGAATAGTGATCGGAGGCGGGAATATTTACAGAGGACTGAGTGCTGGTGATCAGGGAATTGACAGAGTAACAGGCGATCATATGGGGATGCTGGCAACGGTAATTAATGCGCTTGCATTGCAAAACGCAATTGAACATAAAGGAATACATACCAGGCTTTTGAGCGCTCTTCATATGGAACAGATTGCGGAACCATATATAAGAAGAAGGGCATTAAGACATCTTGAGAAAGGAAGGGTTATTATTTTAGGTGCAGGTACAGGTCATCCTTATTTCAGTACAGATACCGCTGCTTCGTTAAGAGCAGTGGAAATACAAGCTGATGCAATTATTAAGGGTACGCGAGTTGATGGAATTTATGATTCAGATCCTGAGAAAAATTCAAAAGCATTTAAATTTGATAAAATTTCTTATCTGGATATTCTTACAAAAAATCTGCGTGTTATGGATTTAACGGCAGTAAGTTTATGCCAGGAGAATAATCTGCCTTTGGTTGTTTTTAATATGGATGCCCCGGATAATTTATTGAAACTTGTCACTGGCGAAAATATAGGAACTGTAGTTCATAATGGAGAATGATATTTGACTCACTTTTTGAATTGGTATTCTAAGAACTTAGTTTGTATTAAGTTTGAAATAACTGAGAGGCTTTTATGGATAGCATAATAAAAGATGCCAGATCAAGGATGGATAAAACTTTGGAAGCCTTGAGATCTGAACTTGTGAAAGTAAGAACCGGTAAAGCAACAACAGCATTGCTTGATGGAATTAGAGTAGATTACTATGGAAACATGACTCCTTTGAATCAGGTTGGTAATGTAACGGTTCTCGATGCTCATACTCTTTCAGTAACTCCTTGGGATAAATCAGTAGTTCCCTTAGTAGAAAAAGCAATTCTTGAAGCAAACATCGGGTTAAATCCTGTTAGTGATGGGACTAATTTAAAAATTCCTATACCTCCCTTAAATGAAGAAAGAAGGAAAGAATTAGTTAAGCTTGTCAAAAAATTTGGTGAAGACTCGAAAGTCGCTATAAGAAATGTTCGGCGTGATGCCAATGAACATTTGAAAAAAGCCCAAAAAGATAAAAAAATGTCAGAAGACCAGCTAAAAGATGCTGAAGACAACGTGCAGAAACTAACCGATGAGCACACAAAGAAAATTGATGAAATTCTGAAACATAAAGAAGCTGAAATAATGGAAGTTTAATAGAGTTTAATTTCTTAATTTTAAACCCACTAGAGATTGTTCTGGTGGGTTTTTTTATAAATTAAAATTATTGTGTAGTAGAAAGTAAATATTAACTGAATTTTTAAGTAAATTTTATTCAGAAGATTCTTTCTATCGTGTCTGAAGATAATTTTAACATGAAAGATGAAAATCAAAATAACAAGGAATTTTCCGGCAGCAGGGCTTCCAATTATTTTAATAAAAATACTTTTAAAAATGTATTCTTTTTTTCGGGTGGCATAATTCTTTTTATTGCCGGCGTTATTGGGTATGGGGTAATTCTTAACCTTCGTACGGTGCCGGTTGAAGAATTAATGAATGAAAAAGGGATTAAAAAAATAGATCATCCTCTAATAATTATTGAAAGGAAAGAATATTCGCTTTCACTATACGACGATACAACCCTCGTAAAAACATATAGAGCATATTTTAGCAGGAATGTTCAATCGAGAAAGGCCCAATATGATGAACTTGCTACTCCAGTCGGTAATTATGTAATTTGTGGAATTGATTCTGTATATAAATATGATAAATTCTTTAGATTAAATTATCCAAACATTTCTGATATTTCGGATGGTCTAAAAAAAGGAATAATAACTCAGCAACAGTTTGACGCTATGAAAAATCAGCTTGATAATGGAGGGTGTCCCACGACAAAAACTGAATTAGGAAATAATATAGGAATTCATGGGCTTGGGAGATTGAATTTCCTGTTAAAAAACTTACCTTTTGTTTATAATTGGACTGATGGTTCGATTGCGATAAGCAATGAAAGTATAGATGAAATTTATCCATTTGTTAAAAAAGGGACTAAAGTTGTTATTAAATAAAAAAATCTTATCATCATTTTTTTTAATTCTCTTATTTCTGAGCTCCTGCACTGAAAAAAAACAAGATACAAATCTGGTGGAATTAAAAAATAATTATAACAATCCTTCCTTTGTATTGGGTCAGGCAAAATCACTTCTAGGAAATAATGTTGAGCAAACTTTTAAAGGAAAGTTTGACAGGGACACAGTGATTGAGGTGATTGCCGGTACTGAGATAGAAAGCAAAACAGAATGGGGGATACGGTTTAATTTCTTGAAATTAGAAGGTAGTAAATTAACAAGTACCTGGCAAACCCAACTTTTGCCGGGATCGTTTAAAGGAAGTCTTTGCGATAAAATTAAATTTCCTTCTTTCAATCATGAACTTGTTTATTACAATTCAAAAGATTTTTATTTAGGAAGTAGCGGGGGAGAAGTCTTTTCTTACATAATAAATTTCCAAGACAAGAAAACTTATAAGGCACATCTTATAAATGAAGGAAAACAGGTTTCACTCTATATTTCTGATAATATAAACGTCTCTGAAATCTACAATTTCTTTTTCAGCATATTTAAAAGAGATTACCCGAATTTGAGAATTGTTGACAAGGACATTCAGCTTAAATATTAATTCATATTTTCTGGTATTATAGCAAAGCGGTTTTTGGTTTTTAGTATTAGTATGCAGAAAAAAACATTACTTTTAATTCTTTTATTTTTTTTAAATAGCATTTTGTTGGCTCAGGCTACGGAAGAAAAGTATGAACTTAAATCTCTTGACTTTGAAGGTAACGATGCTTTTTCAAATTCTACATTAGAGTACAGATTATATTCGCAGGAAAGCCCGTTCTGGTTCTGGAAAATTTTACATTCGTTAACGGGACTTGCCAGAGGCACAAGTTATTTTGACTCTACAAACATTCCACTGGATCTCCAGGCACTCAAAGACTATTATAATGCTAACGGTTTTTTTAAAGCTTCGTTTTCACATAAAGTCGATATAGATACTTCTTCCAAAACTGTTGAGCTGACCTATTTTATTAATGAAAATAAACCATCAAATTATGGAGCTACTGCAGTTTTCGGGCTGGGAAGTGTTCCTGGGTTTATACGCGATCGTGTTTATGATGATCTGGATATAGATACGACTAAACAATTCATTCAACTTATTCTGCAGCAAAATATAGGTCGGGCTTTAAGTTCATTGTTGAATGCAGGCTATATGTTTGCAAAATATGATAGTACAATAGTATTGCGGGATACATTAAAACAAAAAGCTAATCTGGATATTTATTTTACTTCTGGAGAAAGATATATAATTGATTCACTCGTTGTTAACAAAACCGGTGAGGGTGCCGATCTTGTTGATGATCAACTTTTAAAAGACATCAGCGGATTTAAGGTCGGTGATTATTATGATTTGGGTAAGATGAGAAATAATCAAATAGGGATGTTCAGGACAGGATTGTTTAATACAATCACACTTTCAGGCGCAGAAAGCGATACCACAGGAGACAAAGTACCTCTTAATATTGATGGAAATATCGGCTTGCTGAATGAACTTTCACCTGAAGTAATATTGAACAACCAGCAGAATGCTTTTAATGTTGGTCTCGGCGCAACCTATGTAAGAAAAAATTTTTTGGGGAATGCAAGAAAGTTAACCGTTTCTTCCTCATTTGGTATTCAGGATATTTTCAAGGTTAATTTTGGACAAATATTTAAAAAGTTTTCTTTTCGGGATACAACTTTACTTGGATATATTGATTCGAGAGTAACAATCGAGCAACCCTATTTGTTTGGTAGAAATATTTATGGAACATGGGATAATTATGTTACAATAAATAAACAGAGTAATTACAATAATACACTATATGGTTCAAAGATTACTTTTGAATTTGAGATGCCGACATATACTTTTGTCAATTTCTTAAGCACATCTTATAATATTGAGCAATCAAATGAAATTTACAGGACATATAATGATAGTTTGTCCATCAAATTGATTTCGGCTATTGGCATCAACATTGGTTCAACAACTGTAGACAGCCTGGCGTATCCGTCCCGCGGCTATAACTTTTCAGTCCAGTTGGAAGAAGCAAACATATTACCTTATACAGTATCAAAATTAACGAAATCAAAATATGATGGAGCTTTATTTTATAAGATACTTATGTCACATGCTTTTTACCTTAGCTTAAATGAGAAACGAACATCAATACTTGCAATAAAAAATAAAATAGGACACATTCAGGCCTATGTAGGAGATTATTCAGGTATTCCTATTAACAGGACCTTTTACGCAGGTGGAGCAAACTCTATAAGAGGCTGGGGCTCAAACGAGCTTGTGCCGAAAAATTCTCCTGTAATTCGTGGAATAACCCAAACCGGACCAAATGTGAAAGGAGGAACTTTTTTGTATGAAGGTTCAACAGAACTCAGACTAAGGTTCTTGCATTATTATGGAGTTGCATTTTTTGCTGACTACGGAAACACCTGGTTAAATTATAGACAATTCCGCTTTGATGATATTGCAGTTGCCGTAGGTTTCGGCTTTAGATATTATACTTTGGTAGCTCCAATAAGGATTGATTTCGGGTTAAAATTTTACGATCCAGCGGATAAAAAATTTATCTTTGATAAGAAAGTATTCAGTAATTTTGCGTTTAATTTCGGCATTGGCGAGGCATTTTAATTAAAGAGCAAGATATGTGAATGGAAGTTTCAATTTTCAATTATTACACACCTTATTTTTTTGTATAGCGTCCGTAAAATCCTTATTTTAAATACTCTTTTTTAGGTTTATCATTATGTTATGTAGCATGACCGGTTACGGTAAAGGACTTGCCGAAAACGGAAAAATATCGGTTGAAGTAGAGGTAAAAAGCGTTAACAGCCGCTTTCTGGATATTTTTTTAAAGCTGCCAAATTCCCTGATGAATAAGGACTACGAACTCAGGGAAATAATGAAAAAGAAAATTAAACGTGGGAAACTTACAGTCATTACTCAATTACGTATTAATGGAATAGAAGAAGAACTTCCATCACTCGATAAAGAAAAATTAAAAAATCAGTTAGCTATAATTAAGCAGATAAAAAAAACAGCAAAATTAAAAGACAGTATAAAACTTGAACACCTTTTATTAAATAAGGATATCTACTCATCGAGCGATCTGAATATTTCTGAAGCAGAATTCGAATTGCTTAAAAAAGCACTTAACCAATCACTTGATCAACTTCTTAAAATGAAGAAAGCAGAAGGGAAAGAATTAGAAAAAGATCTGCTTGGAAGGTTAAAAGAAATTGAAAAATATTTAACTGAAATAGAAGATGAATCAAGAAGCGGGGGAATAAAAGAATATCAGGATAGACTCAGAGAAAGAGTTAAAATGCTTCTTGAAGGCCAGCAGGCTGATAATGACAGGCTTGAACAAGAGTTAGCAATTATGGCTGATAAAGTAGACATTACAGAAGAATGTGTCAGGCTCAGAAGCCATATTAAATTTTTTATCGAAAGTTTAAAAAACGACAGTGAACCGGGCAGGAAAGTAAATTTTATCTGTCAGGAACTGAACAGGGAGGCGAATACAATTTCTTCCAAATCCATTTCTACCAACATAACACATAAGTCTGTCAGAATAAAAGAAGAAATTGAAAAGATAAGGGAACAAATTCAAAATATTGAGTGATAATTGGAGAATAGAAAAGGAAAGATTATTGCAATATCTGCACCAAGCGGAAGCGGTAAAACCACAATTGTCAGAAGGGTTTTAAAAGACATTCCCGAACTTGTTTTTTCTGTTTCTGCAACTACAAGGAAAAGGCGAAAAGATGAAAGAGAAGGTGTTGATTATTATTTTATCAGTGAAGAGGAATTCAAAGAAAAAATAGAAAATAATGAATTCATTGAATGGGAGAAATTTTACGATTATTATTATGGTACGTATAAAAAAACTGTAGATAACGCCATAAGTGATGGAAAATCAATCATTTTGGAGGTTGATGTAAAAGGAGCATTATCACTGAAAAACATTTACCCTGATGCTGTTCTTATTTATATTGTACCCCCAAGTTTTGATGAATTAGTGAGCCGACTTGTTAAAAGAAAAACCGAAGATAAGGTGGATTTAGAAAAGCGTATTGAAAGAGCAAAAATGGAACTCGGGCTTAAAGACAAGTTTGATTATTTTATTGATAATATCGAATTGGATAAAGCAACTTTAGAAGCAGAAAAATTAATAAGAAGTTTAATCAGTAAGGAGAATAAATAAATGGGAATCACACCGATTGATTTACGTGAGGTTGACAAACAAGCAGCTAATGTTTATGAAGCAATAATCGTAGCAGCAAAAAGAGCTCGTCAGTTAAATGATGAATATAAAATTGAATATAATGCGCTTGTTAGTACAATTCCTGTTGCTGCAGGAGAAGAAGATGCTGAAGATATTCAAAATCCTGCACAATTGAAAATTTCTCTCGATTTTGAAAAAAGAGAGAAACCCCATATTCAATCTCTGAGTGAATTGCTTGACGGTAATATAGAATACAGATATAAAGGGAAAAATTAATCTGCATATTATGTTAACTGATCCTGTCGGATATTAAAAAACAGGATTAGTTTTTTTGTTATTAAAAATATTTAAGGTTAAGAGAGCTTTTCTTTTAATCTTTTTATTTTTTAAAATCTTCTGACTTGTTAACAGCATTTACATGCAAAAAGATGTTCTACACGGCAAAAAAATTTTACTCGGTGTAACCGGATGCATCGCTGCATATAAATCTGTTTACCTTGTCAGGGAGCTTATAAAGCGCGGCGCAGAAGTAAAAGTAATTATGACACCGGCTGCAACAGAATTTATTACTCCTCTGACTTTATCATCTGTATCAAAAAACGAAGTTGTTGTAAATATTTTTCCAAAATCTAAAAACGAAAGTACATCGTTAAATACCTGGCACATTGATTATGCTTTGTGGGCTGATTTAATGATAATTGCTCCGGCTACTGTTAATACTGTTGCAAAAGTAGCAAAGGGTTACGCTGATAATGCATTAACAACACTTGTCGCTGCTTTGAGATGTCCTCTTATAATTGCTCCCGCAGCTGATATTGATATGTACAATAATAAAATTAACCAAATGAACTTAAAGACCTTAAAAGAAGTCGGCCATTTTATTGTTGATGCAGAACAAGGTGAACTTGCCAGTGGTTTGAAAGGGGTTGGGCGGTTGGCTGAAAACAATAAAATTATTGATGCTGCTGAGTTAGTTCTTGTAGGTTACAAAAAAGATCTAATTGGAAGAAAAATTCTTGTGACAGCCGGGCCAACCTATGAAGATATAGATCCTGTCAGATATATCGGGAATCGTTCTTCAGGCAAAATGGGTTTTGAGATAGCAAAAGCAGCTTTTTTACGTGGCGCTGAAGTAACATTAATTTCCGGACCTTCAAAAGAAACCTGCTATTCTGAAATTACTTTACGGAATGTTAGATCAGCAAGGGAAATGAAAGCCGAGGTTGAAAAACATTTGAAATCTGCTGAAATACTAATTATGTCCGCTGCTGTTGCTGATTACAAACCCGAGAAAGTTTCCGGTAAAAAAATTAAAAAAGAAGACAGACTGTCTTCAATAAGGATTAAGAAAACGGACGATATCTTATCTTCTGTTAAAAAAGAGGAGAAAATAATCGTTGGATTTGCGCTTGAA
>Ga0315540_10002305_pt1 | contig 10768 bp, 12 predicted proteins | sample SalMarSW160110MG_FD_203677 | JGI IMG/M metagenome (GOLD analysis project Ga0315540, IMG submission 203677) | Salt marsh sediment microbial communities from the Plum Island Ecosystem LTER, Massachusetts, United States - Salt Marsh Sediment SW1601-10 ... | reverse complement strand
CGCCAGCACCTCATGCCACAGCAACGCGGCAAACAGGAAGGCGGGCGACACCGGCTTGTTCTCGCGAATGCGCCGGTCGGTATTCTGCAGCGCCAGCATCACGAATTTCTCGCCCATGGGCTGTTCCAGGATCATGTCCAGCATCGGCAGCAGGCCGTGATGCAGGTGCATTGCGCGCAGCTTCTTGATGCACTCCACCGTATGGCCGGACAGCAGCAGCTTGAGCATCTCGTCCAGCAGGCGCGCCTGCGGTACGTTGCCGAGCAGCTCCTTCATGCCGGTGATGGGCGCGGCGGTGGCGGGGTCCAGCTTCATGCCCAGCTTGGCTGACAGCCGCACCGCGCGCAGCATGCGCACCGGGTCTTCGCGGTAGCGCACCGCCGGGTCGCCGATCATGCGCAGGGTGTTAGCGCGAATGTCGGCATAGCCGTCGTGGTAGTCGAAAATCTCCTGCGTAGCCGGATCGTAGAACAGCGCATTGGCGGTGAAATCGCGCCGCGCCGCATCCTGCTGCTGGTCGCCGAATTCGTTGTCGCGCAGCAGGCGGCCGTGCTCGTCGGTCTCGGCATCTTCCGCCTCGATCATGCGGCGGAAAGTGGATACCTCCACTGTCTCCTCGCCGAACATTACGTGCACCAGCCGGAAGCGCCGCCCGATGATGCGCGAACGCCGGAACACACGGCGCACCTGTTCCGGCGTGGCGTCGGTCGCGATATCGAAATCCTTGGGATGGCGGTCAAGCAGCATGTCGCGCACCGCACCGCCCACCACGAATGCATCGTAGCCTGCCGCATGCAGGCCATCGGTCACCTTGCGAGCACCGTAACTGAGGCCGTCGCGGCTCACGCCATGCTCTTCAAAAGGGATGACCCGGCAACCGCCCGTCGCTCTGGACCTGGCCGGCTTGCGAAATACGCGCTTGATCAGTTTCTTTATCATTCAATCCACAAAAATGCGCGCCGTTCCGGACGGCGCAAAACAGTGCGGATTATACACCCGGGACGAAGCAGCGCTCCCCGTCCGCCTCCACTTCCCGCAGCGGGCACTGGTACAGCGCCTCGAGGTTATCCCGTGTCAGCAATTCCCGCGCCGCACCATGGTGCACCGTGCCATCAGGGAACATCAGCAGCACATGGTCGCAGCAGCGCTGTGCCCACAGCATGTCGTGCAGTACCATTACCAGCGCATGACCCTGTTCGCGCAAGCGGGTAAACAGGCGCATCGCCTGTGCCTGATGGCGCAAATCCAGATGCTGCAGCGGCTCGTCCAGCAGGCAGCAACCGGTCTGCTGCGCCAGCACCTGGGCAATCGCCACGCGCTGGCACTCGCCGCCGGACAGGTTGTTGAACGGACGCTGCGCCAGATCCGCCAATTCCACCCCGGCCAGCGCCTGCCGTGCGATCTCCTCGTCCTGCGCGCCATAGCCAAACAATCCGCGGCGATAGGGGAAGCGGCCCAGCAGCACATAGTCCAGCACACTACCCCAGAATTCCCCGCCTTCATGCTGCAGCATCACGCCGAGCCGCCGCGCCAGATCGCACCGCGCATAATCGCCCAAAGGGCGTCCCTCGCAATTCACCACGCCCGCCTGTGGCGGGTGCAGCCCGGCCAGCGTGCGCAACAGGGTAGTCTTGCCCGCGCCGTTCTGCCCCAGCACGCCCCAGCATTCGCCGGGCTGCACGCTAAAGCTCAGTTCCCGGCAAAGGATTTTACCGCCGATGGAAACGGCAAGATTTTGCGCCTGGAGCATCATGCCTGTCTTCCGAGAAGCCACAACAGCACCGGCACACCGAGCAGTGCGGTAAACACACCCACCGGCAGTTGCAGCGGCGACCACAGCGTGCGCGCCAGGGTGTCGGCCAGCACCAGAAAGCTGCCGCCGAGCAGTATCGACATGGCAACCAGCCAGCGGTGCGCGCTGACGCCAAGCAGGCGGATCGCGTGCGGCATCATCAGCCCGACAAAGCCGATGCTGCCGCCAAGCTGCAGCGCCGCCACCGTCAGCAGTGCCGCCGCGAAATACAGCGCCGCCTGCCAGCGCCCCACCGCCAGGCCGAGTGCTGCCGCCTTGTCCAGCCCGCCCGCCAGCAGGTCCAGCCCGCCGGAATACAGCGTGGAACATAATCCCACCGCCAACAGTACCAGCCACGCAGACGTCACGCCCTCGGGATGCGACAAGTCGCCCATCAGCCAGAACAGCATGCCCTTCACCTGCTGGTATTGCGCCAGCGTCAGCAGCAGACTGACCAGCGCACCGCATCCGGCGGACAGCACCACGCCGGTCAGCAGCAGACGGTAGATGTTGCGTTCGCCGCGGCGGAAGCCGAGACCGAACACCGCAACAATGGCCAGCAGCGCACCGCCGAACGAAGACAGCTGCGTAGCCGCCAGCCCCACACCCAACAGCATGGCAACCAGCGCACCGACGGCCGCACCGCCGGATACGCCAAGGATGTACGGGTCGGCCAATGGATTGCGCAGCAGCGCCTGCAACAACACGCCAGCCAGCGCCAGCAGCCCACCGCAGGCGAACGCTGCCAGCACGCGCGGGAGGCGCAACTGCCGCACCACTTCCAGCGTGGTAGCGTCGCCTTGCCCCAGCAGCGCACGGCCGACCTGCTCCGGGGCCAGCGGCAGCGAACCGTTCGCCAGCCCGAAGCACAGGCTCAGCGCAGCGGCCAGTAACAGCAGAATGAACAGCAGGCGCGGACTCATAAAAATTAATTAGAACCTATCTAAAAATGTAGCGAGCGCCGTCAGGTGGCGTGCCGCCGGAGCGCAGACAACGCAGTTGCGGTGAAAACTTACCTTCAGGATAGTTGCAACCAAACCGGAGTGTATACGGAAATCTGCCGCTGCGCGGCCCCGGATTCCGACAACAAAGTTGCGGTGAAGGCCAATGCGCAAAGCGCGTTATGCCGGAGCCAACACTGCCGGGACGTCACCTGACAAGCGCAGTCATTTTGAGACAGGTTCTAAAAGAAAAAGGCACACGTTGTAGTGTGCCTTGAATTGAAACGGGACAGTTTTGCCCGCGCCGTTTATTTGCCGCCTACCGCAACCAGATTGCCTTTGGCATCGACCTTGTATTTCTTGCTCAGGCATTTCTTCATGAATGCCTTGCGCTCGGCCCCCTTGAGCGACTTCGTTTTCGCCGTTTTGCTGCACACTTTCATTTTTTCCTGCTGTGGTCCGGCAAACGCGACAGGCGCGGCAGCCACGCTCAAACCCAGAACGGCCAGTGCAATCATCTTTTTCATGTTCAGTCTCCTTGTGTAAACCAACAACCCCTTTGTCGGGACGAACGTTTTCCCTTACCCGGAAAACCATGTTCATATTAAGGGAATTGCAAAAGGAGCCGTTAGACCGGAATATCTATAACTATTCAGACAATATCTAGATAATTTCCGGACGTCCGTGCAATGCAAAGGAACCGTCACGCAAATGGACGGTCGCAATCCACTGAATCACAAAAGATCGCGGAGCCCCTCATGGACACAAGTTACCTGTGGATGAAAGCGTTGCACCTGATCGGTGTGATCATGTTCCTCGGCAACATCATCATCACCGGCTGGTGGAAGATCATGGCCGGCCGCACCAATAATCCCGTGATCATCGCCTTTGCCCAGCGCCAGACCGCTTCCGCCGACCTGTTGTTTGCCGGTGGCGGCGTACTGCTGATGCTGATCGGCGGTCCGGGCAATGTCATGCACAACCACTTGGATTTTCTACACATTTTCTGGCTGAAATGGGGCTTGTGGATGTTCGTCGTCGTGGGGGTGATATGGGGAGCAATCCTGGTACCGCTGCAAATCGCACAGAGCAGGATGGCGCGGCAATTCGCGGAAGGCGGTGAAATTCCCGCTCGCTACTGGAAACTGGAACGCCTGTGGCGGACGTTCAGCGCGCTGGCCACGCTGCTGGTGCTGGTGAGCATTTACTGGATGGTGTTCAAGCCGACCTATTGAAACAGGTTCTACCTACCATTCGATGATCGGCCAACCTTCCCGCTCGGCATGTGCGCGCAAGGTATCATCCGGCTTGACCGCAACCGGATGCCGCACTCTGGCCAGTAGCGGCAGGTCGTTGAGCGAATCGCTGTAAAAAGCCGAATCATCGAAACTGTCCCAGTTCCAGCCGCGTTCACTCATCCACTGCTCCAGCCGGGTAATCTTGCCTTCACGAAAACTTGGTTCACCGGCCACGCCGCCGGTGAATTCGCCGTCTTTCTGTTCCGGCTCGGTGGCAACCAAGTGTTCGATGCCGAAGGCGTGCGCAATCGGCGCGGTGACGAAACTGTTGGTCGCGGTGATCACCACGCACACCTCGCCCGCGTCGCGATGCTTCGCCACCAAGTCCCGCGCGTTCGGGCTGATCATGCCTTGTACCTTGTCGCGCATGAATTGCTCGTGCCAGGCATCCAGCACCTTGCGCGAATGGCGCGACAGCGGCTTCAGCTGAAAATCGAGGAACTCATGGATATCCAGCGTGCCGGCCTTGTACTGATCGTAGAAACACTGGTTTTTCGCCTCGTACAGTTCGCGGTCGACCACGCCTTGCTCGATCAGGAACTGCGCCCACTCGAAATCGCTGTCGCCATCGAGCAGCGTGTTGTCCAGGTCAAATAAAGCCAGTTTCAATTTTTCTTCTCCATCACTTCTTTTAACAGCGGCACGGTCGGCTGTCGTTTCAGGCGCAGGCATTGCGCATCGAGTGCGTCGAGCACGGCCAGCAGCGAGGGCAGGTCACGTCGACCGTGTCGCAACAGATAATGGCTGACCTCTGGTGGCAGGCTGAAACCGCGCGCCAGCGCATGCTGTTCCAGTGCGCGTGTTTTTTCCTCGTCGTTCAGCGCATGCACCTGATAGACCATTCCCCAGCCGAGACGCGTGCGCAGGTCATCGCGCAAACCCAGATGGGCCGGCGCCTGGGTGCCACTGACCAGCAGCATGCCACCGCTATCGCGCTGGCGGTTGTATAACGCAAACAGCTCGACTTGCGCCGCATCGTCCAGCGCTTCCGCGTCGTCGACCGCAACCACCTGCACCGCCTGCGGTACAGCACGGCACAGGCAGATCGCAGACTGTCCCGCAGCGCGCGCCTGACCCACCGCCGCCTGCAGCAGATGACTCTTGCCGCAGCCGGACTCGCCCCACAGATAGAAACAGCGCTCGCCGGAATCGCCGGCCAGCGCATGGCGCAAAGCAGACAGCAATTCCACGTTGTGGCCGGGCACGAAATTATCCAGTGTGGGTACCCAGTCGGGCGCGATGTCCAGTAGCAGCTGCGTCATTGCCGATACAGTTCGCTGGACAGATACCATTCCCTGGCATGGCGCAGCCCGACCAACAGCATGGCAGACAACGGCAGCGCCAGCAGCACGCCGAAAAAGCCAAACAATTGACCGAAAGCAAGCAGCGCAAAAATCACCGCCAGCGGATGCAGGCCGATACGCTCGCCCACCAGCCACGGCGTGACCACCATGCCTTCGAGTAATTGGCCCGCGCCAAACACCGCCCACACCACCAGCACGCTGCCAAAAGCGCTGAACTGACTGAATGCCGCCAGCGTCGCCAGCGTCAGGCCGGTGATCATGCCGATATAGGGAATAAATACCAGCATGCCGGCGACTACGCCGATCGGCAGCGCAAACTGCAGCCCGGCCAGCCACAGGCCGATGACGTAGAACGCGCTCATCAGCAGCATCACGGAAATCTGCCCGCGCAGGAATTCGGCCAGCACGCTGTCCACCTCGCCGGTGATCTGCATCACCTTCTCATGCCAGTGGCGCGGAACCACTTCGTCGATGCGCTGCATGAGTTGCGGCCAGTCGCGCAGCAAATAGAACAGCACCACCGGCATCAGTACCAGGTTCACCAGCATGCCAAGCAATGCCGCGCTACCGCCGCCCAGCCACGGCAGCACCTTGCCCGCCACACCGCCGGCGCTCTGCCAGTGGCTGGCCAGCAAATCGTGGAGCGCCGCGCGATCCAGTTGCAACTGGATACCGAAATGCTGTTGCAGATATGGAACTAACCTGAGTTGCAGCGCATCAATCAGCTGTGGCAGGCGTGTCATGAACGTCTGGATTTCCTGTTGCAGCATCGGCAGCAACAGCAACATCAACAGCAGGAGCAAACCGAACAGCACTACCATCACCGTGAGTACGGCCAGCGTGCGCGGCCATTTCCAGTCACTCAACCGGTTCACCAGCGGCGCACAGATATAGGCGAGCACCCCTGCTGCCACAAACGGCGTAAGGATGGGTGCCAGCAGGTAGATCAACCAGGCAAGCAGCGCAGCGATGGCGAACCATTGCAGCGCGGCGAAGCGTTCAAGGGTCATTTGAGGTAAAATCCGCCGGTAAAAAATTGTTAGCCAGAATGGCCTGCACTTTATCCTGAAGAAAGCGAGAACTCAACTTGAGCCAGCCCACCGACAGCCTTTCCTACCGCGACGCCGGGGTCGATATCGATGCCGGCGACCGCCTGGTGGAGAATATCAAACCGTTTGCCAAGCGCACCATGCGTCCGGAAGTACTGGGCAGCCTCGGCGGTTTCGGCGCACTGGTGGAAATCTCCAAAAAGTATCAGGAGCCGGTGCTGGTCTCCGGCACCGACGGCGTCGGCACCAAGCTGAAACTGGCGTTCGAACTGAACCGTCACGACACGGTGGGCATCGACCTGGTGGGCATGAGCGTGAACGATATCCTGGTGCAGGGCGCGGAACCGCTGTTCTTCCTCGACTATTTCGCCTGTGGCAAGCTGGACGTGGATGCCGCCACCGAAGTAATCAAGGGCATCGCTGCAGGCTGCGAACAGGCGGGTTGCGCGCTGATCGGCGGCGAGACTGCCGAGATGCCCGGCATGTACCCGACTGGCGAATATGACCTTGCCGGCTTCGCTGTCGGCGTGGTGGAAAAATCGCAGATCATCACCGGCCAGGATATTGCTCCCGGCGACGTGGTGCTGGGCCTGGCTTCCAACGGCGCGCACTCCAACGGCTATTCGCTGATCCGCAAGATTCTCGAACTCAACGAGTCCGACCTTAACGCGCATTTCGACGGCGAGCGCACACTGGCCGACTGCATCATGGCGCCAACGCGCATCTACGTGAAGCCGCTGCTGGCGCTGATGCAGCAGGTCAGGGTAAAAGGCATGGCACACATCACCGGCGGTGGCCTGCTGGAAAACATTCCGCGCGTGCTGCCGCAGAATGTCGTCGCCCAGATCGACGGCCAGTCGTGGCACATGCCCAAGCTGTTCGAATGGCTGCGCACCATGGGTGGCGTCGAGCAACAGGAAATGTACCGCACCTTCAACTGCGGCATCGGCATGGCGGTAATCGTGGGCAGCGGCGACGCGCCGGCCGCGATCAGGCAACTCGAAGCATCCGGCGAATCAGTATCGGTCATCGGCATCATCAGGGAGCGACAAGGCAATGAGGCGCGCGCACAAGTCGATTAAGCAGCCGTTTGAAGCGTCCATCGTAGTCCTGATCTCGGGACGCGGCAGCAACCTGCATTCGATACTGAAAGCATGTCCGCAGTGCCGGGTAACGGCCGTGGTCAGCAACCGCGCGGATGCCGCAGGACTGAAAATCGCCGAAGCGCACCACATTCCCACCGCCGTGGTTTCGCACCACGATTACCCGGACCGTGTCGCGTTCGATGCCGCACTGATGAAGGTGCTTGACAACTACCAGCCAGACCTGGTGGTGCTCGCCGGCTTCATGCGCATCCTCACGCCTGAGTTCGTGGAGCATTACCACGGACGCCTGATCAACATCCATCCCTCGTTGCTGCCGATGTATACCGGCCTCAACCCCCATGCGCGCGCGCTTGCCGATGGCGTAAAAATCCATGGCTGCACCGTACACTACGTGACCAGCGATCTCGATCACGGCCCGATCATCATCCAGGCTGCTGTCCCGGTTCTGAAAAACGACACGCCCGACATCCTGGCCGCGCGCGTGCTGCACGAGGAACATCGCATCTACCCGCAGGCCATCCGCTGGATCTGCCAAGGCCTCGTCTCGTTGGACAATAACGGCAAGGTACACTTCAAGCGACTGGAACAGGCCGGGCCGGCACTGACTTCGCCCGGCCTCGATTGATTATGCAGTACCTCGCACGCTTTTTCTGCTGTCTGCTGTTGCTGATTGCCATGCCGTCGCTGGCCGCACCGCCGTCCCGGGTGCAGGCGCAATACGATTTGCTCCAGAGCGGCCTGAAGGTTGCCGTCATGCACGAAACCTTTATCCGCAGCCAGAACCAGTACCGTATCGAGAGCGTGACCAGACCCTATGGCCTGCTCGCACTGCTGAAGCACGAAACCATCCGTATCACCAGCACAGGCACCGTCACCGCACAGGGACTGCGGCCGCAGACGTTCGACTATCGGCTGGAACACGATACCGAAAGAAACGCGCACGCCAGTTTCGACTGGTCTGCGGGAAAAATAACCCTTACCGACCGCAGCGGTACACGCAGCCTGCCGCTACCCACAGGCACCCAGGACCGTTTGAGCGCCATGTACCAGTTCATGTTTCTGCCGCTGGCCAAGTCCACCGAACTGAAATTCGACATGACCAACGGCAGCAAAGTCGACGATTATCACTACTTGATCACTCCCGACCGGCACGCCACCGTCCCGCTCGGTTCGTTCCAGACGCTGTACCTGGCCAGCCCGCCAAGCCCGAATGGCAGGCGTACCGAAATCTGGCTGGCCAAAAAATTCAGCCATCTGCCATGCAAAATGGTCATCACCAAGGGAGATGGCGACAAACTCACGCAGGCCCTGACCCAGCTCAACTTCGTGCCGTGACCGCTCCGCTCCGGCGAACCGGCCATCGGCACAATCCGCCTGTCGAACAAATAATGGGAAAAGAATCACCATGCTGCTGACCGAATACCGCCTCGACATTACCATCCGGGCCCTGCGCGCCGTGCTGCCGCTCAAACACCCGGCCGATGCCGTGCTGCGCCAGTTTTCCCAGGCCGAACACCTCGGCTCCAACGAACGCGCACTGGTTGCGGAAACCGTATTCGGCATATTGCGCCACTACATGTTCCTGGAACACGCCTGCCAGCCCACTCCATCCGCGCGCGCCACGCCGCGCCGTCTGGCGCTGGCCTACTGGATAAAGTTCGGCGGCTACAATCTGCGCGAACTGGAACCCTTACTGAAGAAAGACGAGACCACTTGGCTGGGGCAGGTCAAAGGCATTGACCTTGCCACGCTGCCTCTGGCGGTGCAGGCCGAATTGCCGGAATGGATCGTCGAAAAGTTACGCAGTTCGATGAATGACGACGAAATCCTCGCGCTGGGCCGCGCCATGCAGCAGCCCGCGCCGCTCGACCTGCGCGTCAATACCCTGCTCACCGCGCGCAACGAAGTACTGCAGCAGTTCGAGAGCGACCGCATCGAGGCTGCTGCCACGCCGTGGTCGCCGATTGGCGTACGGCTGCGCAGCAAGCGCCCGCTGAACCGGCACCAGTTGTTCCTTAGCGGCAAAGTGGAAATACAGGACGAAGGCAGCCAGTTGCTGGGATTTTTGCTTGCCCCGAAACGCCACGACATGGTGGTGGATTTCTGCGCCGGCGCCGGCGGCAAGGCGCTGATGCTGGGCGCGATGATGAGCTCGCAAGGCCGGCTGTACGCCTTCGACATTTCGGAAAAACGCCTGACCAACCTCAAGCCGCGCCTGAAGCGCTCCGGACTTTCCAACCTGCATCCGCAGCTGATCGCGCACGAAAACGACCAGAAGGTAAAGCGACTGGCCGGCAAGATCGACCGCGTGCTGGTGGACGCGCCGTGCAGCGGACTGGGCACGCTGCGCCGCAACCCCGACCTGAAATTCCGCCAATCGCCGCAAATCATAGAAGAACGGACGCAGCAGCAGGCTGCCATCCTGGCCGCCGCCAGCAAGCTGCTGAAGCCGGGAGGACGGCTGGTGTACGCCACCTGCAGCCCGCTACCGCAGGAGAACCGCGCCATTGTCGAAGCCTTTCTCGATGCGCACCCCGATTTCACCCTGCGCCCGGCAAATGAAATCCTCGCCCGGCAACTGATCCCGCTGGACACCGGCGACTATCTGCAACTGCTGCCGCAATTGCACGGCACCGATGGCTTCTTCGCTGCGGTGATGGAACGCAACACCTGAGGCCCGCTCAACAGGATGCCCCGAAAATGCCGACGCGCAAAACACCGGACACGGCAAAGCTGGACAGGATAGTCGCCGAGGCCAGGCGCAATCGGGAACGGCGCGAACAGGACTACCGCGAGCAGGCGCTCAAAATTTATCCCTGGGTCTGTACCCGTTGCGCGCGCGAATTCGACCGCAGCAACCTGCAGCAACTCACCGTGCACCACAAGGATCACAACCATGACAATAATCCGCCGGACGGCAGCAACTGGGAGCTGTTGTGCATCTATTGTCACGACAACGAACACTCCAGGCATCTGGATTCGGCCGGGCGCAAGCTGGAAAGCTCGCCGGAAGCGCAGGCCGTTCACCAGCCGTTCGCCAACCTCAGGTCGTTATTGAAGAATAAGGAGTAATTGCTGCAGCCAACAGGGATCGTCAACTTATAGTAATTCCGTTTAGCGGTCAGTTCGAGTCGACAGCTCTCTTTGTCCTGCCAGCTAAACAAAAAGCCCGCAGTGCGGGCTTTTTTTCAGAATCCAAACACAAACCCAGAATTACTTGAGCTTGGTTTCCTTGTACGGCACGTGCTTGCGCACAACCGGATCGAACTTGTTGAATT
>Ga0315540_10002304_pt1 | contig 10770 bp, 7 predicted proteins | sample SalMarSW160110MG_FD_203677 | JGI IMG/M metagenome (GOLD analysis project Ga0315540, IMG submission 203677) | Salt marsh sediment microbial communities from the Plum Island Ecosystem LTER, Massachusetts, United States - Salt Marsh Sediment SW1601-10 ... | reverse complement strand
CTGACCACTGTCCTGGGCCAGGGGGACAGCAACTACGTCACCACGCCGGGCGGCTGGATCGTGAGCTGGCTGCTCGTCCTGTTCGGGGTGGCCATCGTGGGCGCCATCACCGGTGCCATCGTCGGGTTCGTCATCGACTTTCTGCTCAAGGAGGGCCAGGGGATGGGAGCCTCGGGATTCCGCGACCACATCGTGATCTGCGGTTGGAACACGACGGCGCGGGAGATGGTCAAGGAGCTGCGGACCGACGAGTACCGCCAGAAGGTGGTGCTGCTCCACGATGCGGAGCGCAACCCCGCCGGCGACGGCGTCTACTACGTGCGCGGCGACACGACGGCCGAGCACGATCTGCGGCGGGCGGGCATCGAGGAGGCATCCGCGGCGCTCATCGTCCCCGCCGACGCGTCGAACGAGGCGGACATGCGCTCGATCCTGACCACCATGGCCATCGAGTCGATCGCGCCGCGGGTACGCACCGTCGTGGAGGTCAACAACCCGGCGCACGTCGAGCATCTGCGGCGAGCGCACGCCGACGAGGTGCTCGTCACCTCGCGGCTCGCGTCGCGCCTCCTGGCCCGCTCGGCGCTGTACCCGGGCCTCTCGGAGCTGGTGACCGACATCGTCTCCGGAGGCGAGGGTTCAGAGCTGTACCGGGTGGCCCTGCCGGAGGACTACTGCGGCCTTTCCGTGGACGAGCTGTCGGCGCGCCTGCGCGCCGAGCATCGGGCCACGCTGCTGGGGATCAGCCGCGAGGGTGCGGCACACGTCAACCCGGCCGCGGACTTTCGCCTCGAGCCGGGCGACGACGCGGTCGTGGTCGCGGAATCGCTGGGGACGCTGGCGCCCCTCCGGCTGCAGCATGATTGAACCCGCAACGTGAACCTCCTCGATCTCGCCGCCATCGTCGTCCTGGCCGCGGCCGTCGCCCTGGGCGCCTGGGCCGGCTTCTTCCCGCAGCTCCTGGGACTCATCGGCGCAGCGGCCGGCTTCGGGGCGGCGCTCATCGCCGCCAACGCGCTCCACGGACCGCTGGGTCGCATCGATCAGCCGCTGCGTGCCTTCGTTGCCGCCGGGGGGCTCATCGCCCTGACCCTGCTCGGGGAAGCGGCCGGCTCCGCCCTGGGAAGCCGCGCGCGGGCCGCGATGCGCGAACGGCTGCTCGGCGCAGTCGACCTGGCCGGCGGCGCACTGATCGGGCTGGGCCAGGGGATCCTCGCCCTGTGGCTGGTGGGCGGACTGATCCTCGCCGGGGCGATGCCCGGCCTCGAGCGCAGCGCTTCGGCCTCCGTGATCCTGGGCGCCGTCAACCGGGTCCTTCCCCCACCCGAGGGTGTCGCCGCCCAGATCGTGGGACTGCTGGCTCCCACCGAGTTCCCGAACCTGTTCGCGGGCATCGCACCGTCCCCGGCGCCGCCCCTGGACCTGCCGGCCACCGCCACGGCGCGTGCCCTCGCCGCGTCCGCCGAGGCGAGCACCGTCCAGGTGCTCGTCATCGGCTGCGGGCACGAGCAGCTGGGGACCGGCTTCTTCGTGACTCCCACGGCGGTGGTCACCAATGCCCACGTCGTCGCGGGCGGCGACACGATCTCGGTGGCCCTCGGCGGCCGGACGTACGAGGCGCGGCTGACCCTGTACGACCCCCGACAGGACATCGCCCTCCTGCTGGTCCCCACCGCGTCGGCCCCCGCCCTGCGCCTCGCCGACACGCCGCCCGAACGTGGGACCGAGGCGGCTGCCCTGGGCCACCCCGGCGGCGGCCCGCTCCAGCTCATTCCCGCGGTGGTCACCGCCGAGTTCGACGCGGCCGGCCCGGACATCTACGGATCGGGGTCGGTCACCCGCGCCATCATTGAGCTGCGCGCCGACGTCCGGCGCGGCGACTCCGGCGGGCCGCTGCTCACGGCACCCGGCGTGGTGGGAGGCATCGTCTTCGGCGCTTCTCGGGTCGATACCGGGGTTGGGTATGCGCTGGCGGCCTCGTCGGTGGCGACCGAGATTCGCGAGGGAACGGGCCGCACGACGGCCGTCGACTCGGGCGGCTGCGTGGGCGAATGAGCGTCATCGGCCCATGAAGGCCTGGCGACCTGTGGTCTAATCGGAACCCTCATCGCCGTCGCAGCGCCGAGGAGGCTCCCATTGGCCGTCACACGTGACCGGCTCAGCACCGACGAGATCCTGCGGCTGAACCGCGAGCACACCTTCTTCTCCTGGTCAGCCCAGGCCAAGGTCAACCCCATCGTCATCGACCACGCCGAGGGGATCTACTTCTGGGACCCCGACGGCAAGCGGTACATCGACTTCAACAGCCAGCTCATGAGCGTGAACATCGGCCACGGGGACACGCGGGTGGCGGACGCCATTACCGCGCAGGCCCACCAGCTGGCGTTCGCCGCCCCCCAGTTCGCGACGGAGGTCCGCGGCCGCCTGGGGAAGCTGCTCGCCGAGGTCACCCCCGGGGACCTGAACACCTTCTTCTTCACGTTGGGCGGCGCCGAGGCGAACGAGAACGCCCTGCGCATGGCCCGCCTCTACACCGGGCGCCAGAAGGTGATCGCCCGCCATCGGTCCTACCACGGTGCGACCGCGGGGGCCATCAGCGTCACCGGCGACCCGCGACGCTGGGCGAACGAGTCCGGCGGCGTCCCCGGCGTCGTCAGGGTGCTCGACCCGTGGCGCTGGGGGCAAGGAGAGCCGGAGCCCCTGGACCAGCACCTCGCCTACCTGGAGGAGGTGATCGGCTACGAGGGCCCGCAGACCATCGCCGCCTTCATCCTCGAGACGGTGACCGGCACCAACGGGATCCTGATCCCGCCCGACGGCTACCTCCAGGCCATCCGCGAGCTGTGCACGAAGCACGGGATCGTGATGATTGCCGACGAGGTGATGGCCGGCTTCGGGCGCACCGGGCGCTGGTTCGCGGTGGACCACTGGGACGTGGTGCCGGATCTGATCACCATGGCCAAGGGCCTGACCAGCTCCTACCTGCCGCTCGGCGCGGTGGCCATGTCCCCGGAGATCGCCCACGCCTTCGACGAGCGCGTCTACTTCGGCGGCCTGACCTACTCGGCCCACCCGATGAGCTGCGCGGCGGCGGTCGCGGCGGTCGAGGTGCTGCGCGACGACGACCTGGTGGGCAATGCCGCCCGCCTCGACCCGGTCATGCGCGAGCTCCAGCACGGGCTGAAGACGAAGCACCCCAGCGTCGGCAACGTACGCAACATCGGGCTGTTCGGGATCGTGGAGCTCATTCGCAACCGCGAGACCCGCGAGCCGCTCTCCGCCTTCAACACCACGGCTCCCGAGATGAGCGCGTTCGACGCCCGCCTCAAGGCCGATGGCCTCTACACCATGACCCACTGGAACGGCTTCTTCACCAATCCCCCGCTGTGCATCACGGAGGCACAGCTTCGGGAGGGCTTCGCGATCATCGACCGGGCGCTTGAGGTGACGGACGCGGCCGTGGTCTGAGGAGGGCGGTAGGACCGCCAACGGGACGGAGGAGGTGCCGGCTGGGGAAACGGATGCAGCGCGACCTCGTGGGGGGTTGATCGCGATCGGTCAGTGAAGGACGCACCGGAGGACGCCCATGACAGCCGCGACCTACGAAGAGACCATCTACCCCGATGGACGGCACGAGCTGACGCCTGAGACGCAGGCGGCCGTCGAGCGCAGCCCGCTCTACAACGAAGACCTGGCCCCCGTCCGCCTGGAGCGGCGCGTCTGGAACACCTACGCGTACATGGCCCTCTGGGTGGGCATGAGCGTCAACATCCCCAGCTGGACTCTGGCCGCCGGCCTCATCGCCCTGGGCATGGACTGGGTCCAGGCCGTCGTCACCGTCATGCTGGGCAACCTGATCGTCCTCGTGCCGATGCTCCTCAACAGCCACGCCGGGACGAAGTTCGGGATCCCCTTCCCGGTATTCGCCCGGGCTTCGTTCGGGACCATCGGCGCCAATCTGCCGGCCCTGCTGCGCGCGGGTGTCGCGTGCGGCTGGTTCGGGATCCAGACCTGGATCGGCGGCGGAGCCATCTTCACCCTGGTCGGTGCCATCCTGGGCCCCGACTCCTGGTGGGTCACGGCCGGCACCTTCAAGATCGGATTCGGCGATCCGCAACCCTGGACGCTGTGGCTCAGCTTCGGCATCTTCTGGCTGCTCAACCTCTACATCATCCTGCGCGGCATGAACACCCTGCGGATCTTCGAGAACTGGTCCGCCCCGTTCCTGATCGTCATCTCGCTGGGTCTCACGATCTGGATGGTGCTGCAGGCCAACGGCCTCGGCGAGATCCTGTCGCAGCCCAACAGCTTCGGCGGCTGGACCGGCGACTTCTGGAAGATCTTCTTCCCGTCCCTGATGGGCATGATCGCCTTCTGGTCGACACTGTCGCTCAACATGCCGGACTTCACCCGGTTCGGTCGCTCGCAACGTGACCAGACCATCGGCCAGGTGCTCGGCCTGCCGACGACCATGACCCTCTTCGCCGTGCTCGCCGTCTTCACGGCCTCGGCTGCGGCGATCGTCTACGGCGAAGCCATCTGGGATCCGGTCGCGCTCGTCGGCCGCTTCGACAACGCGGTGGTGATCGTGGTCGCCCTGTTTGCGGTGGCGCTGGCTACCCTGACCACGAACGTGGCCGCCAACCTGGTGAGCCCGTCGTACGACTTCTCCAACGTGTTCCCCAAGCTGATCAGCTTCCGCACCGGCGGGATCATCACCGCGTTCGTGGGGGTCCTGATCCAGCCCTGGTACCTTATCAGCAACCCGGACGTCTACATCTTCACCTGGCTCGGCTTCTACGGCGGGGCGACCGGCGCCATCGCCGGCGTCCTCATCGCGGACTACTGGGTCATCCGCCGCACGAGCCTCAAGCTGGCCGACCTGTACCGGACCAGCGGGGTGTATCGATTCGCCAGCGGCTGGAACTGGCGGGCCGTGGTCGCGCTCCTCGTGGGCATCGTCATGGCCGTCGGTGGCGCCTATTCCAGCGTCAACGCGGATGGGACCAAGACCGGGCCCTTCCCGGTGGACGGTCTGATTCCATTTCTCAAGCCGCTCTACGACTACAGCTGGGTGGTGGGGCTGGTGGTCGCCTTCGTCCTGTACTGGATCCTGGTCATGGTCGCTCCCATGGGCGAGCCCGCACAGGAGCGGGCGGCGGCGCAGTCCGCCTCCTGATCACCTGCGGACCGATGGCGGCGCCATGCCGCCCCGGCGCAAACGAGGCCCCTCCCGAGCGGAGGGGCCTCGTGGCGTCGAGACAGTTCGTGCAGCCGTGCACCCGTGCAGCCGTGCAGTCGTGCAGCCGTGCAGCACGAAGACTCATGACGCAGAGCCGGGTCCTCGCCAACGGCCCCCAGCCGCGCCCGGCTCCTGCGCTCCGGCTCAGTGCTCCGGGTCCGCCTCTGCCGTCACCGGCGCAGCGCCCCGGACGAGCCGCGGAAGCAGCGGCGGGACGAGCAGGGTGGTGGCCACCGCCATCCCCACCACCACCGAGTAGAGCGATCCCGAGATCGCGCCGGCGGTGATCCCCAGGCCCGCGACCACGATCCCCACCTCGCCGCGGGGCACCATCCCCCAGCCGACCAGCACCGCCTCGGCGCGCGGAAGCGACCACCCGCCGCCGAGGGCGCCAAGAAACTTGGCCGCCACCGCCACCACGGTGACCGCGGCGAGCAGCCCCAGGGTGGAGAACGAGGCGAGCCCGGCCAGGTCGATCTGCGCACCGATGCTGCCGAAGAAGAACGGCGTGAAGAAGGCCGCCACGGGCGCCACCTCCTCCTCCAGCGCATTGCGCTCCGCCGACTCGCCCACCACCATCCCGGCCAGGAAGGCGCCGATGATCGCCGCCAGCCCGATCCAGGCCGCCAGGGCGGCCAGGCCGAGCATCAGGATCATTCCCGGCAGGAAGGGCGTCTCGGCGAAGTGCGGGACGGTCAGCAGCGACCGATGCCGGCGCAGGATCCCGGTGCCGGCCAGCACGGTGATGCCGATGAACGCCGCTGCCATGACCAGCAGCAGCCCGATGCGCCCTACGCTCACCTCACCGCCGGCGAGGCCCACCGCCACGGCCAGGATGAGCATGGCCAGCACGTCGTCGATGATCGCCGCGCCCAGGATCACGCGTCCGGGACGGGTGGCCAGCGCACCCAGGGCACCGAGCGCGCGCGACGTGATGCCCACCGATGTCGCCGTCAGCGCGGCACCCAGGAAGACGCTCCCCGCCGCATCGAGCCCCAGCAGCCAGCCGATGCCGAAGCCGGCGCCGAAGGGGATCAGCACGCCCATGGCTCCCACGCCGGCGGCGGTGCCCCCGACCCGCAGCAGGTCTGCGAGCCGCGTCTCGACCCCCACCTGGAAGAGGAGCAGCACCACGCCGATCTCGGCAAACAGGGTGGTCTCCGGGTTGACGGTGTACCAGCCCAGCACGGCCGGCCCAACCAGGACGCCGCCCAGGATCTCGCCCACCAGCGGCGGCTGGTGCAGGCGCTTGAACAGCTCGTCGCCGACCTTGGTGGCGAGCAGCAGGACGAAGAGCTGGGTGAGGATCTCGGCGAGGTGCTCCATCGGTCTAGGGCCTCATGACTTCTACAGCAGGAAGCGCAGCCACAGGTAGGCGCTCGAGATGAGGATGCTGCCGATGGTGACCGGGATCCCGTAGCGGGCAAAGGTGCCGAAGCTGATCGGATGGCCCTCGCGCTCCGCCATGGAGGCCAGGATCACGTTGGCGGAGGCCCCGATGATGGTGGCGTTCCCGCCCAGGTCGGCGCCCGCCGCCAGCGACCACCACAGCGCGTGGGTGTCGTGCGGGCTCGACAGCTCCCCGATGACCGGGATCATGGTGGCGGTGTACGGGATGTTGTCGACCACCCCGGAGAGTCCCGCGGAAAGCCACAGGACGAGCATGGAGCCGGCCGTCAGCGCGCCGCCGGTCAGAGCGACGAGCTCGCGTGCCACCCAGTCGATGATGCCCACCTCGAGCACCCCGGCCACGAGCATGAACAAGCCGATGAAGAAGAAGAGCGTGGGCCACTCGATCTCGCGCAGGATCTCGTGTGGGTCCTCGCGGGCCACGATCATGAGCGCCACGGCACCGGTGAGGGCAATGGTCGCCGGCTCGAAGCCAAGGACCCCGTGCACCAGGAACCCGACCAGCGTGAGCCCCAGCACCACGAGTGACGTACGCAGGAGCCGCGGGTCGTGGATCATCTCCCGCTCGTCGAGGGCCAGGAGCCCGGCGCGCAGCTCCGGATCGGCGACCAGGTGCGCGCGGAACATCCAGCGCGCGGCAACCAGGAAGACCGCGAGGATGATCGCCGAGAGTGGCGCCATGGTCACGAGGAACGTCACGAAGTCCAGGCGCGCCGCGGACCCGATGAGGATGTTGGGCGGGTCGCCGATCAGGGTCGCCATGCCGCCGATGTTGGAGGCCAGGATCTCGGATACCACGAACGGCATGGGGTTGAGTCCGAGACGGCCCGCCAGGAACAGGGTGATGGGCCCCACCAGGACCACCGTGGTCACGTTGTCCAGCAGCGCCGAGGCCACGGCGGTCAGGATGCAGAGGACGACGAGCATCCGGTACGGCTCGCCGCCGGCGATGCGCGCCGCGCGGACCGCGACCCAGCCGAAGACGCCGGTCTTCCGCAGGATGCTGGCCAGGATCATCATCCCGGCCAGCAGGAAGATGACGTTGAAGTCGATGTGCTCGAAGGCCCGCTCCTGGCTGACGATCCCCAGCAGGACCATGGCCACGCCGCCGGCCATGGCGGCGATCGTCTTGTGGATCCGCTCGGTGGCGATCAGGACATAGGTGGCGACGAAGATGATCGCCGCGGCGATCACGGGCAGGTCCATGGGTCAGCGGTCGGCGGGGCGCAGCAGCGCCTCGCGTCCCGCAGCCTGCACCCAGGCCAGGAGGAGCTCGAGCTGGTCGAGATACCCGGAGATCCGCCCGTCGGCATCGGTGATCGGCAGCCCGTTCAGGTGGGCGTGGTGCATCCGCTCGAACGCGTCGCGGACCGTCTCCTCCGGGCGGATCGAGACCGACTCGACCATCACGTCGGCGGCGGTCCGCACGCCCAGATCCGTCGCGTAGCGAAGGGCGGACTCGAGGTCGATGATCTCGCCCAGGAACTCCTCCGGGACGATCTTGAGGAAGATGTCGTTGACCAGGGTCCGGATGGGCACCAGGCCGATGAGCCGATCGGCATCGTCGACCACCGAGATCACGCGGCACTCCGGCCGCTTCACGGCGAGCTCGGCAAGGTGCTGCAGCGAGTCCGCCTCGTGCACCACGATCGGCTCCGTGCCGCGCAGGCGGGCCCCCACCTCGGCGATCCGGGTGGACTGGGTCAGGACGCGTGCCGCGCGCTCGGCGGCGGACTCGTGCTGCTCGCGCTCGAGGTCGCTCATGCCGCTGCCGCCCCCTCGGGCTGCTCTTCGTCCTCGAGCCTCAGGCGCCGGACGAGCGGCTGGGCCGTGGTTCCCTGGATGAGGAGCGTCAGCAGCACGGCGCCGAAGACGATCCCCTGCAGGAGGTTGCGCTGGGGAAGGTCCGCGGGCAGGGAAAGGGCCAGCGCCACCGACACCGCTCCCCGCAGGCCGGACCAGGCGATGAGGTGCAGCCAGCCGCGCGGCAGGCGCCGGGCCCACCCGACCGCGTGGGCCAGCCGGTAGCTGCCGCCCAGCAGGCCGTAGATGATCATGGCCCGCGAGGCGACGAGGGTCACCAGCGTCGCGACGGCGGCAGCCGCGGCGGCGAGCAGCTGCGGGATCCCGATCGACAGGCCGATGAGCAGGAAGACGAGCGTCGTGGCCAGGAAGCCGATGAACTCCCAGACGATGTCGATGGCGTCCTGGGCCCGCAGGCTGATGCCCACCCGCCGACCGTAGCTGCCCAGCACCAGGCCGCACACGACGGTGGCGATCAGGCCCGACTCGTGGAGCTGGGTCGCGATGAGGTAGGAGCCGTAGGCCGCAACGAGGGACATGGTCAGCTCGATGAGATGGTCGTGGATGCTGACCAGGATCCGCGAGACGAGGAGGCCCATGACCGCGCCGATGGCGGCCGAGGCGAGCGTGCCGAAGACCAGGCCGAACAGGACGGTGCCCGCCGAGACGTCGGCAGTGGTCACCATCTGCAGACCGATGGCGAAGATGACCACGCCCGTTCCGTCGTTGAAGAGGCTCTCCGCCTCCACGAGCGTGGTCAGCGGTCGCGGCGTGCCAAGCGGACCCACAACCGCCAGGATGGCGGCCGGATCGGTCGCCGCCAGCATGGTGCCCACCAGGAAGCTCAGGCCGAAGTCCAGGCCGATCACCAGGTTCAGCACCGCGGCCACCAGGAGGGCAGTGATGAGGACACCGGGGACCGCCAGCAGGATGACGGCCGCCAGCTTGTGCCAGAGCAGGACGATATCGGTCCGGTAGGCGCCCTCGAAGACCAGCGCGGGGAGGAGCACCGCCAGGAGCACCTCCGGGTCGATGTGCACGTCGAGCGGCAGCCGGCTGGCGGAGACGGCCACGCCCAGGACCACGAGCGCGACCGAGTAGGGCACCACGGCGATGCGACGCATCACCACGCCCACCAGGCTCGCCGCGGCCAGCAGCAGGACGAAGACCTCGACCGCGCCGACCGTTCCCGTTCCGATCACGGCTGCTCCATACAAACGACAAGGAGACCACGCGATGCGCGCAGTCTCCACCTTTGGCGCTGCGGATAGAGGCGCGCGCCCCGCCTCGACCGGGTCGCGGTCCGATCGGTCCCCGATGATACCCGACCGCTCGCCGCTATCATCGGTCAATGGAGGCCCCTGGCGGTCTGGCGATCACGCTGCTCGTGTCGCTGAGCGCGGCGCTCGTGCTTGGCACGGTGGCCAACCGGCTGCGCCTGGCCCCCATGATCGGCTACGTCGCCGCCGGCCTGCTCGTGGGGTCGTTCACCCCCGGGTTCGTCGCGGACCGCGCCGAGGTGCTGGCTCTCGCCGACATCGGCGTGTCGCTGCTCATGTTCAGCATTGGCCTGCGCTTCAAGCTCAGTGAGCTGGCGTCGGTGGGCCGCCTGGCGCTGATCGGGACGCCCGTCCAGGTTGCCATCACCCTGGGGATCGGATTCGGGGGTGCGCTGCTCCTGGGGTCGGAGCCCATCACGGCGGCGTTCGTCGGCGGCGTGGCGTCCATCTCGTCGAGCGTGGTGCTGGTCAAGATCGCCGGCGAGGAGTCGCTGCAGGCCACGCTCCACGGGCGGATCGCCATGGGCTGGACCGTCGCGCAGGACCTCATCACCGTGGTGCTGGTGGTGATCCTGGCGGCGCTCGCGGGCGGCGAGTCCGATCCCTACCTGCAGATCGCGCGCTCGGTCGCCCTGGCCCTGGCCTTCGTCGGCGCGGTGCTGGTCATCGGCTCCCGGGTGCTGCCCCGCGTGCTGGCCGAGATCGCCCGGCTCGGCTCGCGTGAGCTCTTCATCGTGGCGGTGGCGGTGGTCGCCATCGGCACCTCGTTCCTGGCGGGGCGGCTGGGGGTGTCGGTGGCGCTGGGCGCGTTCCTGGCCGGGCTGGCCCTCGCCGAATCGGACCTGGCCGCCTCCGTGCTGGGCGAGGTGGTGCCGCTGCGCGAGCTGTTCGCGACGCTCTTCTTCGTGTCGGTGGGCCTGCTGCTCCAGCCATCGGCCGTCGCCGAGGGGTGGGTGATCGTCGCGGCCCTGCTGGTCCTGATCACCGTGGGCAAGGCGCTCCCCATCGCGGCGATCGCCATCCTGGGCGGGCAGC
>Ga0315540_10002302_pt1 | contig 10775 bp, 7 predicted proteins | sample SalMarSW160110MG_FD_203677 | JGI IMG/M metagenome (GOLD analysis project Ga0315540, IMG submission 203677) | Salt marsh sediment microbial communities from the Plum Island Ecosystem LTER, Massachusetts, United States - Salt Marsh Sediment SW1601-10 ... | reverse complement strand
TGGCATGGTGATTAAAATCGACGATTTGCAGCTTGTGACGGACCTTGGCACTGTTGGCAAGGATCCGCGCGGCGCGATTGCTTTCAAATTCCCGGCTCTAGAGGTGACCACCAAACTGGAAGATGTCCGCGTGAACGTCGGGCGCACCGGTGTATTGACGCCCTATGCCGTGCTTGAACCGGTCGAGATCGGCGGCGTGATCGTCGAACGCGCCACCCTGCATAATTTTGATTTCATTGCCGAGAAAGATATCCGTCCCGGCGACCGGGTGCTGGTCAAGCGTGCCGGTGAAGTCATTCCCTACGTCATCGGTCCGGTGACCGAGGCACGCAGCGGGACGGAGAAACCCTACCGACCACCAACCACCTGTCCAGCCTGCGACCAACCGGTCGAACACTTCGAGGGCGAGGTAGCCTGGTACTGTGTCAACGCCGCCTGCCCGGAGCAATTGGTGCGTAACGTGGAGCACTTCGTTTCACGTGGAGCGATGGACATCGTCGGACTGGGAATCAAGATCGTCGAGCAGTTGATCGAAGCCGGGCTGGTGAAGGACGTGGCCGACCTGTATGCGCTCGAAAAAGACCAGTTGCTCGAGTTGGAAGGTTTTGCGGAAAAGAAAGCCGACAATTTGTTGAGTGCTATCCGGACATCCAAGTCGCAGTCACTCTCACGCGTGATCACGGCGCTGGGGATCCGTGGTGTGGGCGAGGTCATGGCAAACGACCTGACCAGATATTATTCGAATCTGGAGGTGTTATCCCGGGCCACTGTGGACGAGTTGCAGCAGATCGAAGGCGTGGGTCCCAACATTGCCAAGGCTATCGTGGACTGGTTCGCCCGCCCGGCCAATCACAGGCTGCTGTCAAAGCTGCAGGCGGCCGGTGTCTGGCCTCAGGTCGAGTACCGGTCAGCGGAGATGGATTCGGATTCGCTGTCCGGAATGACCTTTGTGGTCACTGGCACCCTGCCCGGCTTCTCGCGCGACGAAGTCAAAGAGTTCATCGAGGCGCACGGCGGCAAGGTCACCAGCAGTATCAGCAAGAGCACCAGCTATCTGGTGCTGGGGGAGAACCCCGGCTCGAAGTTCGACAAGGCGCGTGAACTGGGGGTCGAAATCATCGACGAAGCTGGTCTACGCAAACTGGTCGAAAAATAATCCATTACAGGTTTTATCTCAGGAGTGCAGCATGGCCCCACCCATTCAACAGACCGTCACGTTTACTGTTCCCCCGCAATTGGTCTACGAGGCGCTGATGGATTCCCAACAGCACGCCGCTTTCACCGGGGGACCAGCCAAAATCAGCCGCGAGGTCGGCGGCGAATTTTCCACCTTTGACGGCTACATCACGGGAAAGAATATCGAATTGGTACCAGACAAGAGGATCGTTCAATCCTGGCGGGCGGTCGATTGGGATGCGGACGTCTTTTCGACCGTTACTTTCGAGCTTACACCCGTCCCGGAAGGTACCCGGCTGGATTTCACCCATACCGACCTGCCGGACGGTACCGAGCCAGAGTTCACCCAGGGTTGGATCGATAACTACTGGGAGCCAATGAAACGCTACTTTTCGAAATAGCCCCAAAGGAGTCTCGTGAACCAATTCTTCCTGAAAGCCTTTATGGCAGTCAACGTTTTTGTGATACGCCTCAGCCGGGGTCGCCTGGGAACACAGCTTGGTACCCAGACGATCCTGCTGCTGCACACCCTCGGGCGCAGGACCGGCAAGCGCTACGTCACACCGATCGCTTATTTCCAGATGGAGGGCTTCTACTTCGTGATCGGCTCCAATTGGGGTAAGCCGCAGCAGTCGGCCTGGTACTACAACCTGAAAGCACAACCACGCACGCAAATCGATGTAAAGGGGAAGACGATCCCTGTCGAAGCCTACGAAGCCGAAGGGGACGAATATACCCGGCTGTGGGAGTTCGCGGTCGAGCATCACCCACCCTACTTACATTATATGGAAATGACCGACCGTCATATCCCGATCATGGTTTTCAAGCCCATAGAGCGTTGAAATGTTTTAAGATTCTCATTAAGCTTAACTGGACAGAACCGCCTGCCTGGGCTACACTAGACAGAGCATTTTTTGGAGGAGCCCTCATGGATTTGAAGAAAATTGATGATGCTGTTATGCGCCGCATTCAAATGATGAATGAGCGGGTCAATGGATTGAAGGAACAAGACCTTTATTTTTATAACCAACCGATGACCGAATTGCACGGTGGGGCCAAGGTGTTGACCAATGGCCGCGAGATGGGCATGTACGCTTCCTATGGCTACCTGGGTTTGCTTGGCCATCCGCGCATCGGGGCGGCCGCCAAAGCCGCGATCGATAAATACGGGACTGGCACCCACGGCGTTCGGACGCTGGCGGGGACGCTTACAATCCATAATGAACTGGAAGAGACCATCGCTGACTTCAAGCGTACTGAGGCCGCCATTACTTTCTCGTCAGGCTACGCCACCAACCTGACTGTCATCTCGACCTTGATGGGTCGTGGTGATTATGTCCTTTCGGACAAGCTCAACCACGCTTCGATCGTGGACGGCTGCCTGATGTCTGGTGCCGAATTCCGTCGCTTCCGTCATAATGATATGGCCGATCTCGAGAAGCGCCTGCAACAAGTGCCAAATGGCGCCTCCAAATTGGTGATTGCGGATGCGGTCTTTTCCATGGACGGAGATATCATCGACCTGCCCGGTTTGGTCGCCATGTGCAAGAAATACAATGCATGGCTGATGATGGACGAGGCGCACTCGGTTGGCGTACTCGGCAAGACCGGGCGCGGTATCGAGGAGCACTTCGATATGGAAGGTTCAGTCGATATCAAGATGGGCACGCTCAGTAAGACAATTCCATCCGTCGGGGGGTATGTTGCGGCCAAAGAAGAAATCATTACGTATTTACGCCATGCCAGCCGCGCCTATATTTTTTCCGCCGCCTTGCCGCCTGCCCAAACCGCCGCGGCCAACGAAGCCTTCAAAGTCATCCTGGACGAACCCTGGCGCATCGAAAAGCTGCAAGCCAATACCGATCTCTTCATCAATGGCCTGAAGTCCTCCGGGTTCGACACCTTGTTGACCGAGACAGCCATTGTCCCGGTTTTATGCGGCTCGGACGAACGTGCTTTTGCCATGACGCGCGAATGCCAGCATCACGATGTATTTGTGCTGCCAGTCGTCTCACCCGCCGTCCCGGAAGGGCTGTCTCGCCTGCGGGCGACGGTCACGGCCGCACACGAGCCGGAGGATATTAAGTACGCCATGTCGGTCATGGAAAAAGCTGGCAAGGACATCGGGATTATCTAGACTCGTTTCTCGGTCAATACGATAATCAGGAACGCCTTCCGGGGCGTTTCTTTATTTAATCGAAGCTTGAGATTGCTGCTCCTTTGCCGCATTGAATCTGACAGAATCTGAGAGATTTTTATAACATTTTTCTAATAAATCCAGCTTAAAATATAAACATGATAAAAAGGTTTATGAGGAGCTGAGACAATGAAATGGTCTTGGAAAATTGCTCGAATTGCCGGGATTGACGTTTACATGCACGCCACCTTTTTGCTGATCATCGGTTGGGTGGCGGTGAGCTATTGGCTCCAGCAGCATTCGGTTGCTGCAGTCCTTTCCGGTGTTTTTTTTATTTTACTGATCTTTGCCACAGTCGTGATGCACGAATATGGTCATGCACTGACTGCGCGCAAGTATGGTATCAAAACCCGCGATATAACCCTCTACCCGATTGGGGGAGTGGCGCGCCTTGAGCGCATGCCCGAGAAGCCAATCGAAGAATTGTGGGTGGCGCTGGCCGGTCCGGCGGTGAACGTGGTCATTTCTGCCGTGCTATTAATTTACCTGCTCGTCAGCAATGCTTTTGTGCCGATGACCAGCCTGAGTATCTCGACCGGACCGCTTATCGAACGACTGATGATTGTCAACGTCTGGTTGGTGCTCTTCAACCTCATCCCGGCTTTCCCGATGGACGGTGGGCGCGTCTTGCGCGCCATGCTGGCGATGAGACTGGAATACACGCAGGCTACCCAGGCTGCCGCCAGCATCGGCCAAGCGATTGCCTTCATCTTTGGGTTTGTCGGCTTATTCACTGACCCGTTCCTGCTATTCATCGCCTTGTTCGTCTGGATGGGTGCCGAGCAGGAGGCCAGCATGGTCCGAATGAAATCTTCGCTGGGTGGCATCCCGGTCAGCCGGGCGATGATGACCGAGTTCGAAAGCCTCTCGCCTCGCGAACCTTTAACCCGGGTTGTGCAGTTGATCCTGGCCGGTTCGCAGCATGACTTTCCGGTCGTCCAGGACGGCACGGTCATCGGTGTGCTCAACCGTGAAGATTTCATCTCCGCTTTGACAAAGCAGGGTCAAAACGCTTTGGTGTCAGACGTTATGCGCCGTGATCCACCGCAGGTTGATTCCTACGAAATGCTCGAAGCCGCTTTGAACCGTATGCAGGAAAGCAAGGCGCACATGATCGCTGTGACGCATGCCGGGCAGCTGGTCGGATTACTCACCAACGACAATGTGACCGAATTCCTGATGATCCGCTCAGCGCTTAAATCCAAAACTGCACGAAGTATGATATAAAACGCCTGGTTTAACAAAAAAACAAGCGCGGGACCACCCTCAACGAGGCCTTCCGCGCTTTTTTGTGACATAGGCTCACGAAGCACTTCCACCTGTTGTTTATTTATCCCGTGAGCTTCGCATCCTTATCGGAGAGTGGATTGAATATCTGGCACCTGGTCGACGCCCAAACTGCCTTAGATCAACTCGGCTCGGACTCCGGCCAAGGCTTGTCTCCGCTTGAAGCCGCCGAGCGACTGGTCCATTACGGACCGAACGAACTGGTTGAGCGAAGCGGGCGTCGCCCCCTCTTGATCCTGTGGGGACAGCTGAAAGCCACCATGGTCCTCATCCTGCTGGCTGCGGCTGGAATTGCGGCTCTGCTGGGTGATCTCAAAGATGCGGTCGCTATTCTGGGAATCATCGTCCTTTTTGTGCTTCTGGGCTTTATCCAGGAATATCGGGCCGAACGCGCCATCGCAGCTTTGAAGAAACTCACCGTCCCTGCTGTGACAGTTCTGCGAGGCGGCGCTTGGGTGGAGCTTTCTGCCCGCGACCTGGTTCCAGGTGATGTGATCCGGCTGCAGGCAGGCGACCTGGTGCAGGCCGACCTGCGTTTGCTCGAAGCCGCCAACCTGGAAATCCAGGAGGCCTCGTTGACCGGAGAATCAGAAACGGTCAGCAAGCTGGTTGCGGCCTTGAAGCATCCGGGGCTGGCGCTTGGTGACCGGCGCAACATGGCATACATGGGCACCGTCGTGGCGCAGGGGCGGGGAGTCGGGCTGGTGGTGGCGACCGGCATGGACACCGAACTAGGCCGTATTGCTGACCTGATCCAGCAGGTCGGCGCGGAGCAGACTCCGCTCCAGCGGCGGCTCGACCGCTTGGGTAAGACTCTGGCCTTGGCTGGAGTTGGGATCGCATTGCTGATCTTATGCCTGGGATTGTTGCGCGGCGATGACCTGCGCCACCTGTTGCTGACGGCTGTCAGTGTGGCTGTGGCGATTGTGCCTGAAGGCTTGCCAGCCGTGGTCACCATCACGCTGGCGCTGGGCGCGCAACGCATGCTCAAGCGGCAGGCGCTCATCCGCCGCCTGCCGGCGGTCGAGACACTTGGTTCGGTAACGGTCATTTGTTCCGATAAAACCGGCACACTGACCGAGAATCGCATGACGGTCATGGTGCTGGACGTAGCCGATACCCAGGTTGATCTCTCGTCGGATGTCAGCCGCGGCGGGCGGGTGCAGTTGGCGCAGGCGGAACCCATCGAGACCTCGGCTGCCCTGGCTTTGTTGCTGATGGGCGGGGCGCTCTGCAATGATGCCCGGCTGATGGAAGAACGCGACGAACAGTTTTACACCCTGGGCGATCCGACCGAGGGTGCGCTGTTAGTGGCGGCTGCCAAAGCCGGCCTGTGGAAAAAAGAACTCGACGACGCCTTCCCGCGCATCGCCGAGGTGCCGTTTGATTCTGATCGCAGGCGCATGACGACCGTCCACCGCCTGACGGAATATGCACCGGATGTGCTTTCTGGCGTGCAAATCGGCCAGGCGCCATACATCACCTTCACCAAGGGTTCGGTCGATGGGCTGCTGGCGTGCGTCTCACACATCTGGGTTGCTGGCCGGTCCGAGCCGCTGGATGCAGCATGGCGTGAGCGTATTCAGAAAGCCAACGACGGGCTAGCCTCCAAAGGGATGCGCGTGCTGGGGGGAGCCTTTCGACTCCTGGACCACGAGCCGGCTGAGGCCGACCTGAGTCTCGAATCCGGTTTGACGTTTGTCGGCTTGTTCGGCCTGATCGACCCGCCGCGGACAGAGGTGCGCGAGGCAGTGGCCACTTGCCGGAGGGCCGGCATCCGCCCGGTGATGATCACCGGCGACCACCCGTTGACTGCGCTGGAGATTGCCAGGCAACTTGGAATCATCTCAGCACAAGCCGTTGTTCAAAAAGGTAAATCTCGTCGGACTGGTACCAAGGACAAGGCAATGGGCAAGACGGTGCTGACCGGCGCAGAACTCGACCAATTGTCTTTCGACGAACTTAAGGGATTGGTGGACCAGGTCAGCGTCTATGCACGTGTCTCGCCCGAACACAAACTCAGGATCGTGCAGGCTCTGCAGGCGCGCGGACAGATCGTTTCGATGACCGGCGACGGTGTCAACGATGCACCCGCCCTGCGCCAGGCGGACATCGGCGTGGCCATGGGCCTCAGCGGCACGGATGTCTCGAAGGAAGCCTCCGATTTGGTCTTACTGGATGACAATTTTGCGACCATCGTGGCTGCCGTGGGCGAGGGACGTACCATCTACGACAACATCCGCAAATTCGTGCGTTTTTCGGTAGCGGGCAACCTCGGCAAGGTGCTGGTCATGCTGCTGGCGCCCTTCCTGGGGAAACCCATCCCGCTGGAGCCGCTGCAGCTGCTTTGGCTCAACCTGCTGACCGACGGCCTGCTGGGATTGGGCATGGGCGTGGAAGGCCCCGAGCGTGATACGCTGCAGAGACCACCCAACGCGCCTGATGAAGGTGTCTTCGCGCACAGCGCTTGGCTGCAAGTGGCCTGGGTCGGGGCCTTGATCGGCGGGCTGGCTCTTGCTTTGGGCGCTTATTATTTCTTCAACGGTCGCGCCGAATGGCAGACAATGGTCTTTACCTTCCTGGCTTTCGCGCAGGTCTTCCAGGCGCTTGGGAGTCGATCAGGCAGAGAATCATTGTTCAAGATAGGGCTGTTAGGAAACCCCATGCTGGCCGCCAGCGCCGCCCTGGTGATCGGGTTGCAGCTGGCTGTGCTCTACATTCCAGCTTTACGCGGCTTTTTCAACGTGCTGCCGCTCAGCGCCTGCAACCTGTCCATCGCGGCCGGGGCGGGAATCCTGGTTTTCATGGCGCTGGAGATCGAGAAACGGTTCCGTAAATAACGCGTAGGGACACGACATGTTGTCTGCCTACGCGGTTTTTATTAATTCATCCTATCCAAATCTATCAACTTTCCACGGATAGCTGCAAGCTGCGCAAGATCAGCCAGCCTGCCAGGCCGGCGATCAGCGATGCAGCCAGGATTCCCAGTTTGGCGGCTGTCAATTCGGGTCCTTCGCCGAAGGCCAGCCCGGCGATGAACAGCGACATGGTAAACCCGATCCCGGCCAGCCAGCTGGCGCCATAGATGTGCCACCAACTGATCCCTTTGGGCAGGTCGGCCAATCCGCTGCGGACTGCCAGCCAGGCGAAGGAAGTGATCCCGACCTGTTTGCCAAGGACCAGGCCAGCGGCGATTCCCAGGCTGATGGGTTGCGCCAGCGCAGAAGCAATGTCCCCGCCCAGTACTACACCCGCGTTGGCTAGCGCAAAGATGGGCATGATGCAAAACGCCACCCAGGGATGCAGGCCGTGTTCCAGGCGTTGCAGCGGGCTTTCGACATACTGGATGTAGGTCTCCAAGGTTTGCAGTGCAGATTGCTGGATTTCGCTGATCCCGTTGGCCATTTGGGAGCGCTCATGTTCGAACTCATCCAGGATGGCACGGCTTTGGGAAGCAAATTGCCTTCCACCAATGCGAGCTTTGGCCGGGATGGTCATCGCCAGCAGGATCCCTGCAATGGTGGCGTGTATGCCCGATTTGAGAAAGGCCACCCACAAGCCGATGCCCAGGATGGCATATACCAGAGGATGGCGTACGCCCAGGCGGTTGACGATGACCAGCAATAGCAGGAAACCGGCCGCCACGACCAGACTCAGCCAGGCAATCTCGGCCGTATAGAACAGGGCGATCACCAGCACTGCACCCAGGTCGTCCACGATAGCCAGGGCGGTCAGGAAGATTTTCAGGGATAAGGGCGCACGTTTGCCCAGGAGCGCCAGCACGCCCAGGGCGAAGGCGATGTCGGTCGCCATCGGGATTCCCCATCCGGCTGCGCCCGTTCCGCTGCGGTTGAGCAGGGCGTAAATCACCGCTGGCATCAGCATCCCGCCGATGGCTGCCGCCACTGGTAGCATTGCTTTCTTTCGGGAGGCCAGTTCGCCGACCAGCACTTCGCGCTTGATCTCCAGGCCAACCACGAAAAAGAAAATCGCCATCAGTCCGTCATTGATCCATAGGATCAGGGGTTTGGATAAATTAAAATTGCTGGTCCCGATGGTTAATTTTGTTTGCCAGAAGGCGTTGTAACTTTCGGCCCAGGGGGAATTGGCCCAGATCAGGGCCAGTATGGTTAATCCAAGCAGCAGAATCCCCCCGGACGATTCCTGGTGCAGGAATTCCTGAAAGGGATGCAAGAGTTGCTCGGCGGGTGTGGATGGGACAGATTGAGTTTTTGCCATTTTCACCTTGATGGTTGTTAAGATGTCGGTACACTGGTTTATGTTGTGAGCTTCAGAATATGAGCGCGGCGATCAGTGGTTCCCCGCTGTCGGGGCTTCAACTGGCCAAATTATATCCAGAAATCGGATCGAGCAACTCTCAAAGCCTATCAATCTCCAGCTTCGATCATTGCTTGAAGTATACTTGCTGCATGTCTGCCGTAATTCTCAAACCCGGACGCGAAAAATCGGTCCTGCGCCGCCACCCGTGGATCTTCTCCGGCGCGGTGGCGCGTCTGGAAGGAGAGCCCCAGACGGGCGAGACGGTGGAGGTGCGCTCCTCGGTAGGAGAATGGCTGGCGTACGCGGCTTATAGTCCACATTCGCAGATTCGCGCGCGAGCCTGGACCTTTGACCAGGCCGAGACGCCGGATGCCAAATTCTTCCGCCGCCGCTTGCAGGCTGCGCTGGGTTTGCGCCAGGCTCTTGGCCTGACAGCTGTAACCGAGGCTTACCGGCTGGTGCATGCCGAGTCGGATGGCCTGCCCGGTCTGATCGTGGACCGCTACGGCGATGTGCTGGTGCTGCAATCCCTGACGGCCGGCAGTGAGTTTTGGAAGCCGCTCCTGGCCGACTTGCTGCTTGAAATGACCGGCTTAGAGCAGATTTACGAGCGCTCAGATGCCGACGTGCGCGAGTTGGAAGGCTTATCACCCGTTGTGGGCCCCTTGCGCGGTACGATTCCCGATTCCCAGCTCACGATTAGTGAAAATGATCTAAAATTCAAAATTAATTTGGCTGGTGGTCACAAGACCGGATTCTACCTCGATCAGCGGGACAACCGTCTGCGCGTGCGAGGGTTGGCGCAGGAGGGCGCGGTGCTGGATTGTTTCTGTTATACGGGTGGATTTACGCTCAACGCGCTGGCTGGTGGGGCGCAGTCGGTCGTCTCGGTTGATACTTCGGGCGAAGCCTTGCGCTTGGGGCAGGAAAATCTGTCGTTAAACGACTTCCCGGCTGATCGGGCGGAATGGATCGAAGGCGATGTCTTTCAGGTCTTGAGAAAATTTCGGGATGCGAATCGATCCTTCGATCTGATCGTGCTCGATCCACCCAAATTTGCACCAACGGCAGCCCAGGCGGAGAAGGCCGCGCGTGGTTACAAGGATATCAACCTGCTGGCCTTTAAGCTATTGCGGCCGGGTGGGATGTTGGTCACGTTCTCCTGTTCAGGTGGGGTGGATGCGGGCTTGTTCCAGAAGATCGTGGCCGGCGCGGCGCTGGACGCCAGGGTGGCAGCGCAGATCGTCGACCATCTGGAGCAGGGGGCTGACCACCCGGTGGCATTGCATTTCCCGGAGGGGGCATATCTCAAAGGCTTGGTTTGTCGCGTGCCAGCGTAAGCCCCTTATAATTAATATTTATATATTAAATATAATATATATTGTTGTATAATAATTTCACTGACCTCATTCGATTCGAGTTTAGAAGGAGGAGTAATGGAGCATTATAAGTATTTAATTATTGGCGGCGGCATGACTGCCGATGCAGCTGTGCGAGGGATCCGTGAATTGGATGAAAGTGGTTCGATCGGCTTGATCAGCCGCGAACCGGATGCACCGTACGCGCGTCCGCTGCTCTCCAAGGGATTATGGAAGGGTCGCCCGTTGGAAAAAGCCTGGCGGCATACCGAAGAACTTGGCGCGAACCTGGTACTGGATCGCAAGGTAGTGGTGCTCGACCCCAAAGCCAAAATCGTGCGAGATGATGCGGGGGAAGACTATGCCTACGAAAAGCTATTGCTGGCAACTGGCGGCCGGCCGATCCGCCTTCCGTTTGGTGACGATCAGATCATTTACTATCGCAATTTGCGTGATTACCGGCGCTTGCGCGAAAT
>Ga0315540_10002301_pt1 | contig 10776 bp, 7 predicted proteins | sample SalMarSW160110MG_FD_203677 | JGI IMG/M metagenome (GOLD analysis project Ga0315540, IMG submission 203677) | Salt marsh sediment microbial communities from the Plum Island Ecosystem LTER, Massachusetts, United States - Salt Marsh Sediment SW1601-10 ... | reverse complement strand
AGCCGGTAATAAACGGGACGTTTTGCCCTACAACGATTTCCGCCTCTTGATTGTCGAGGGTCAACAGGCTCGGGGTGGACAACACATTGGTGGATCCATCACCCTGCAGGGCGCGCAACAGGACGGCGAAGTTAAAGCTGTTGCTGTTGAAACGACCGAGCCCCAGGGTCAAACCCTCGGGCAGCGAGACGTTTGCCAGACTTCCCGAACTCGAGGCCCCCTTCAGCGCTGCGGCGGAGCCGGCGATAGTGCCCAGGCTGGAGCCGCCGGCGTTGTTGAAGTTGCTGAATCCTATCGGCCCATGCCCGCCGGGAGACCCGTCTAGGCCCCATTGAATGCCCAATTCCGCCGCCCTGTTCTCGGATACCTCGGCGACGATCCCTTCCACCAGGACCTGGGCGCGGCGCACGTCCAATTGATGGATCACCGCCAGCAGGGAACGATAGACCTCCATGGAAGCGGTGATCACCAGGGCGTTGGTGCTCTCGTCGGCCTGCAGGGTGAAGGGCTGATTCTGGGCAGAAGAGGCGGCCGGTGCGGCGCCCCCTTTCTTCGCCTGCTGCTGCTGGGCGACGCTCTGGCCGATGCCGGTGAGCACCGGCATCAGCTCCTTGGCGTCGGCGTAGCGCAGATACACCACATGGATATTCCCTTCCTGTTCCAGCGGCACGTCCAGGTGTGAGATCAGCGCCCGCAGCCGCAGGCGATTGGATTTACCGCCGCCCAGCAGCACGCTGTTGGTGCGCTCGTCGGCGATGAAGGTGGTCTTGCCCCCCGGGTTCGCCGCCCCCTGGCGCTGGACGGCCTGGCGACTCTGCTGATCCAAGGCGGTGAGGATGCGTACCACCTCCGCAGCCGAGGCATGCTGCAAGGGGATTATTTCTATCTCATCTTCCGCGCTGGGCACATCGATGCGCGAGATAATCTCCGAGATACGTTCGATATTGACGGCGCGATCGGAAATGATAAGGACATTGCTGGGCGGATAGGCCACCATGTGGCCTTGCTGTGGAATCAAAGGCCGCAGGATAGGCACCAGTTGCGCGGCGGGGACATTCTCCAGCGGGATGACCTGGGTAATCATCTCGTCGCCCTTCCCCCGATGCCCCGGCCCCGCCACCGGCACGCCGGACTGTTTGGCGTTGACGTCGGGGATGATCTTGATGACATCGCCGCTGGGCACGGCGGCGAAGCCGTGCACCTCCAACACCGACAGAAAGACCTGATAGACCTCGTCTTTATTGAGCGGCTTGCCGGAGATGATGGTGACCTTGCTCTTGACCCTGGGATCGACGATAAAATTCTTGCCCGTTTGCTCCGCCATCCAACCGATCACCGATTCCAATTCGGCGTCCTTGAAATTCAAGGTGACCGTTTGCGCCGCCCCCGCGGACAGACTGCACAAAAATAATAACAGGGCGCCCCACACCACCTGTCGGCGGCGCATGCCGGCACGCTTGTTATTGCTAATCAATTCGAACATCTCTTATCCTGCTATTTCCGGCCCACGCGGACCGGCGACTTCAGCGCTGTCTTTTAGATCCCTCGCCCCGGCGAATCTCAACCCGGTCCCAACGGTATGGCGATGGAAAAGGGCTGACCGTTGCGCAACAGATCCACGTTAAATTGCTGCGCATTGGAAATATTGCGCAGCAACTCCATCCTCCCGGCAGGATCCACCAAACTCACTCCATTGATAGCGGTCACAACGTCGCCCGACTGTATACCGAGCTTCGCCAAGGCGCCGGCATCCCGCCCGGGCCGCAAACGATAACCGATCAGCTTTCCATTCTCCCAGAACGGTTCCCCCTGCAGCAGATTAGCCAGGCTTTGGGGATTCTGCACGAATTGCTGGCGATATTGCTGCAACAGCGCTCCCGCCTGCGGCGCCACAGCCAGGGGCTGGGCATCGGGATTGGCTACCGCCCCTTCCGTCACCTTCAAGGTATTCTCCGGCAGACGCAGAGTCTCGAAACGGCCGCCGCGGGACAACACGATGTGCTGGGCATGCACTTCCTTGAGGGTGGCGCCACCGGGGAGCGCCGCGCCCACCGTATAAAAATTCTCCTTGCCGCTGGGATCGGCAATGATGGCCGTGGCGGTATGGGGGTCCGTCGACGCCATCACGCCGCGCAAAACCAAGCGCAACTGCGTCTCGGGGATAGCGACGGCGGCTTGATCGGGACGCGCGGTCTGCACCTGCCCGAATAAATGCCGCGTCACAATTTCACGACCGAGAGACAGGGCATCCGCACGGGCAGTCGCGGTAGCGACGGGCGCCGCCGTCACGGGCGGCGGCGCTTGTTCCGCGGGCAGCGGCACGATCATCCACGTCAATTGCGCGGCGCTATACGCCAACAGCACAATGCACAAAGGGGTAATAAGGGACGCTAGCCGTCCCCCAAGGAATGCCTCAACCATCCAAACCCGATATTGGTTCCAATCCATCAACGCCGTTCAGGCTCCGTCCCGAGATGATTACTTATAGAAGCAAAACTCATTTATCATACGCCTTTAGCAGTTCATCGACAAAAAATGTAGAGATTTTAGTCCCATTGCCACGTCTTCCATGATAAATCGCCCGCTGGAATACCCTCTCCGCGATACCGCCCTGACCATTCGAAACCGCGTGGACGGAGGGCCAACCCACCCGGCGGACGGTGCGCCACCGGGACAATAGCGAGATATCCTTTATTTAACGCCAGTTATGGCCCGATGGAGCGTGAAGAGCGCCGCAAAACCCGCAGCCAGGCGGCACTCATCGAACGCCGACGCTTTAGCCTTATGCACAATCCCAGTGCGGGCCGGCTTGCACGGCTTCCCGCAGCGCGCCCCTTAGCGACCCTCCGCCCGACATCAATATAACTTACTGTTTTAAATACAAAAAATATGCTGTTTAAATTCTCAACAACAAAATAAAGCCCCAGGTACGACAAGCGTCTCTCGGAATCGCCCGCAAACTTTCCACATAGTTATCCACAGATTCTGTGGATAGTCTGTAATCTTTACTGGCAGCAATGGCTTAACGAAATATTATAGGCGATGACTTAACAAAGCGATGTAAACCCAGCCTCGAAGCTACGGCATTATTCGATTCAAACATGAAACTATCACTAACGGTGCACGCTGAAATGGGGGTTTTCGAACAGCGGATCAAAATTGCCGAACGCCCCTTCTCAGCGGGACACTCGGAACCCCTGCGCGCAGGGAAGGCAGTTCACACCCGCACCCGTTATTTCCAGCGGAACAACACCCACTGCGGCACCACGACATTTTGCTTCAAACCGGCACGCCGGGTGTCGAAGCTGCCGTCACCGGTGGTATCGATGAGGTAATAGGGATAGCCCTTGGCCGGCGTGATCTTGATCATGTAGATTTGATTGTTGATGCTGAACTCTTCCACCCGCTCCTTACCGCGATGAATGATGGTGACATCCGGCTCCTCGGGCAGGCTCGCCGCGTTGTCACCCGCAGGCGCAGGCGCGGCCTCGTCGGCGGCAAACGCCAGACCGACTGAACAAAGAAACAATAGCAGCGACCGCCGCACGATTCTTGACATGACAGGGTTCCAATTCGATACAGGCTTACAAATCCAGCAACATCTCTTGCTCTTCCGCGGAAGGCTCGAAGCCACGACTTTCATAGTGGTTGAAGATAGCATCCACCACCTCCTGCGGCTTGTCCAGCACCTGGATCAATTGTAGATCGGATTCATCAATCGTGCCTTCCTTGACCAGGGTGGCCTTGAACCACCCTATCAGACCCTCCCAGAAGGGTTTATGCACTAGAATGATGGGGATACGGCGGGTTTTACCGGTCTGCACCAGGGTCAAAATCTCCGCCAGCTCATCCAGGGTGCCGAAGCCGCCCGGCAAAACCACATAGGCCGAGGCGTATTTCACGAACATCACTTTGCGCGAGAAGAAATGCCGGAAATGCATAGAGATGTCCTGATACTCATTGGCGCTCTGTTCCTGAGGCAGGACGATATTGAGACCGACGCTGGGGGATTTGCCGGCGAAGGCCCCCTTGTTGGCGGCCTCCATCAGGCCGGGCCCGCCGCCACTGACCACGCTGAAGCCGGCGTCGGACAGGCCGCGGGCGATCTCTTCGGTAAGCTGGTAATAGGGATGATCGGCGGGCGTGCGCGCCGAGCCGAAGATGCTCACGGAAGGCTTTATATGCGCCAGGCGCTCAAAGCCTTCCACGAACTCCGCCATAATCTGAAAGATTTTCCAGGACTCCCTGCTCAACATGGAATCGTTGACGGGCATGAAGCTGGGATGGGTCGCGCGGTGTTTGTCGTCCATAGTGGTTATCTGCTCTATATTCCTGTTCAAGTTATCGGCATCGCGGAGCACAATTTTTAGTACAATCCCCGCAACCCCGCGGTCGGCGTTCCAATACGGTCTGCTCTCGAATGAAAGACAAAACGTCCAAGTTACTGATCCTGGTAGACGGATCATCCTATCTCTATCGCGCCTTTTACGCCCTGCCCCCCCTCACCAACTCCCGCGGCGAACCCACCGGCGCAGTCTACGGCGTGGTCAACATGCTGCGCAAATTGCTGGCCGACTACCAAGCCGACTACGTGGCGGTGGTGTTTGACGCCAAGGGCAAGACCTTTCGCGACGAGTTGTTCGAGCAGTATAAGGCCCATCGTCCGCCCATGCCCGACGATCTGCAAACCCAGATCGAACCCCTGCACGCCATCGTCCGCGCCAGCGGCCTGCCCTGCCTGGTGGTGGAAGGGGTGGAGGCGGACGACGTCATCGGCACCCTGGCGCAGCAGGCCGCCGCCGCGGGCATCGCGACCCTCATCTCCACCGGCGACAAGGACATGGCCCAGTTGGTGGACGGGCATATCACCCTCATCAACACCATGTCCAACACCATCCTCGATCGTGAGGGGGTGATCGCGAAATTCGGCATTACACCGGAACAAATCGTGGACTACCTCGCCCTGGTGGGCGACACCTCGGACAACATCCCGGGGGTCCCCAAGGTGGGACCGAAGACGGCGGTGAAATGGCTGAGCGCCTACGGCTCGCTGGACGAGGTAATCGCCCATGCCGACGAGATTCCGGGAAAGGTGGGGGAAAACCTGCGCGCCCATCTGGAGCAACTGCCGCTGGCCCGCCGGCTCGCCACCATCCATTGCAACGTTGCCCTGGAGGCCGCCCCCCAGGATCTCAGCCGCCAGCCCCCCGACATCGGCGCCTTATCGGACCTCTATCGCCGCATGGAGTTCAAGACCTGGCTGAGACAACTCCAGGAAGAATCCGCGACAAATGATCCCGCACCACCGCCGGCGCCCGCCGCCAAGACCGGCCATTACGAAACCGTACTGAGCGGCGCGGTGCTGGAACAGTGGCTGCAGCGGCTGCGACAAGCCGAGCTGATCGCCTTCGACACCGAGACCACCAGCCTGGATTACATGCAGGCGCAGATCGTCGGGGTATCCTTCGCCGTCACCCCCGGCGAGGCCGCCTACGTGCCCCTGGCCCATGACTACCCGGACGCGCCGCCGCAATTGGCGCGGGACGAGGTCCTGGCCAAGCTGCGTCCCCTGCTGGAGGACCCGGAGAGGCCCAAGCTGGGCCACAATCTCAAATACGATATGAGCGTGCTGGCCAACCACGGAATCCGCCTGGACGGCATCCGCCACGACACCATGCTGGAATCCTATGTGCTTAACAGCACCGCCAGCCGTCATGACATGGATTCCCTGTCCCGAAAATACCTGGACCACGACACCGTCACCTTCCAGGACATCGCCGGCAAGGGCGCCAAGCAGCTCCGCTTCAATCAGATCCCTTTGGAGCAGGCCGCCCCCTATGCGGCGGAAGACGCCGACATCACCCTGCGCCTCCATGAGCATTTCTGGCCGCAACTGGACAAGGAACCGGCCCTGGCCAAGTTGTACGCGGAGATCGAGGTGCCGCTGGTGAGCGTGTTGTCGCGCATGGAACGGGGCGGCGTGCTGGTGGACGCCGCACTGCTGCACCAACAGAGCGGCGAACTGGCGGAGACCATGGCGGCCCATGAAATACGCGCCCATGATCTGGCGGGCGGCGAATTCAATCTAAGCTCGCCCAAACAGATCCAGGAAATCCTATACGGCAGACTGGGATTGCCGGTGAGCTTCAAGACCCCCACCGGCCAACCCTCCACCGGCGAAGAGGCCCTGCAGGAGTTGGCGGACCAGCATCCCCTGGCGGCCCTGATCCTGGACTATCGCGCCCTGAGCAAACTCAAATCCACCTACACCGATCGCCTGCCCGAGCAGATCGACCCCCACACCGGACGGGTCCACACCTCTTATCATCAGGCGGTGGCCGCCACCGGCCGGCTGTCCTCCAGCGACCCCAACCTGCAGAACATTCCCATCCGCAGCCCGGAGGGACGGCGCATCCGCCAGGCCTTCATCGCCCCGCCGGGCTACCGCATCGTGGCGGCGGATTATTCCCAGATCGAACTTCGCATCATGGCCCATCTCTCCGGCGACGAGCGCCTGCTCCACGCCTTCGCCTCGGGCATCGACATCCATACCGCCACGGCGGCGGAAATCTTCGCCGTGCCCCCGGAACAGGTCAGCGCGGAACAACGCCGCAACGCCAAGGCCATCAACTTCGGTTTGATCTACGGCATGTCCGCCTTCGGACTGGCCCGGCAACTGGGCACCGAGCGCGGTGCGGCCCAGCAGTACATCGACCTGTACTTCGCCCGCTACCCCGGCGCCAAACAGTTCATGGACCGCACCCGGGAGCAGGCGCGGGAACAGGGTTACGTGGAAACCCTGTTCGGACGACGGCTGTACCTGCCCGACATCAAGGCCCGCCAGCCGCAGCGCCGTCAATACGCGGAACGCGCCGCCATCAACGCCCCCATGCAGGGCACCGCCGCCGATATCATCAAGCGTGCCATGCTGCGTTGTGACGCCTGGCTGCGGGAATCGGCGGCGGACGCCAGGATGGTCATGCAGGTCCATGACGAATTGGTGTTCGAGGTCGCCAGCGGGGCGGTGGCGGAGTGTCAGGCCGCCATCGAGCGCTGCATGAAGGAGGCGGCCGTTCTTTCCGTACCCTTATTGGTGGACATCGGCACCGGCGCAAACTGGGACGAGGCACACTAACAATCTGTTATCGTTAAATTTAATATCGGCGGCCACAAAAAAATTGGCGGGGCTGAACTTTTTTCAGCGCCGCCACTCTTACGATACTGAGTACGGTTTTTCTTTTCTGGCCCGTGCTCTCCCGCTCGCCTCCCTGAGCGGGAACCCCTCTAAACCTGGCTTCCCCAAGCCGGGTACGTTAGGCCCCGGTTCCTCCTCCCTCTTATTACCGGGGCCTTTTTTTGTCTGGCGTTTGGCAAATTACGCTCCTATAACTCCATCCACCTTGCAAGTACTTCATGGGCCTCCGCGACCCCGCTGCGCTTCAGGGCGGAAAATAATTGCACCGTGGCATCTTCGTTTTCCTTATAAACCTTGCTGAGCTGGCCCCTGACCTGGTGCAGCACCGCCATGGCCGCGCCGCGGCTCAGCTTGTCCGCCTTGGTCAGCAACAGGTGGACGGGCAAGCGCGCATGGCCGCACCACTGCAACATCTGTTGATCGAACTCCGTCAAGGGATGGCGGCAATCCATTACCACGATGACGCCGCGCAGGCACTGGCGCCCGCGAAAATAATCCTCGATCAGGCGCCGCCAGGCCTCGCGCACCGCCACGGGAACGCGGGCATAACCATAACCGGGCAGGTCCACCAGGCGCCGCTCCTCGTCGATCTGGAAAAAATTGATCTCGCGGGTACGGCCCGGGGTCTTGCTGATGCGGGCCAGCCCCCGTAGCCCGGTAATGACGTTGATGGCGCTGGACTTGCCGGCGTTGGAGCGTCCCGCCACCGCCACTTCCCAGCCGCTGTCGGCGGGAAATTGCCTGGCGCGGGCGGCACCCAACAGGAATTGGCTGCGGCGCAAGGCGATCGCCGCCGGCGATGTCGCTTCCCCGGACGCCCCCTTTGCTTTGATCACGATATTATTTTTTTCCGGCGCCGTAGATATAGCGCGCCAGCGTCGCCTCGTCCGCGCTGACCCGCCGCACCAGACGATCCAGGCTGATGATGGCATGCTCGAGTAGATTCACCGCGATATAGGGATGCTCCACCCGCAGGCGCTGGTACATGGGCCGTGGCAACTTCAGGAGTTGGGTATCCGGACTCAGGGCGCGCATCCGCAGTGAACGGGGATGGCGATCGAAGAAGGACATCTCCCCCATCAATTCGCCCTCTCTCATGCGGCCAACCTCGACCTCGCTGCCGTCTTCGTCATGCAGCAGAACGGCCTCGCCTTTAATAACGAAAAACAGGGCCTCGCTCACCTCGCCAATGTCGGCGACGACCTGATCCTTCTTCACTTCCATCAGCTCGGTGTAATCCAGGAGGGTCTCCACCTCTTTCACGGTGAGGGACTCGCACAAATATTGCTGATTTAGGAACTGGGTGAGTTTGGCTCTTTTTACCGTCATGAATATGGACTCCGCTGGTGATCGCCGCCGCCGTGGACGATGGTTGTTGTTTTCTCCGCGCACCCCTACTGTCGCCGGCACAAAGTATTGCGCTGCCTTCCGGAGTTGCATAGGCTAAGGCCCTGTTGCCATGCCGGGAGATCATGGGGGCGCTTCATTATCAGGGTTTCTCATGACAAACGGCAAGGTTTTGCAACAAACGGTCCCGATCGGCCTCTAAGTTCAACGACCGCGCGTCATTCCAATTGCTATAAAAAGGTAAGGTATCCATGAAAAACGTCGCTCGTTATTTGTTGCTGTTATTGCTGCTCCCCCTGTTCGCCCAGGCCGCCACCTATGAAGAGGGGCGCGATTATCAGCGCATCATCCCGGCGCAACCCACTGACGATCCGGGCAAGATTGAGGTCGTGGAACTGTTCTGGTACGGCTGTCCCCACTGTTATCGTTTTCAACCCTACATGGAGCGCTGGCTGAAGAAAAAGCCCGCCGACGTGGCATACCGGCGCATGCCCGCCATCCTCGCCCCCCATTGGGAGCTATTGGCCAAGGCCTTCTACACCGCGCAGGCCCTGGGCATCGCGGACCGCATCCATCGCCCGCTGTTCGACGCCATCCACGCCCAGAAGCGCCGCATGGATAACGAGGATCGAGTCATGGACTTCTTCGTCGAACAGGGCGTCAGCAAGGAAGATTTCAAAAAGGCGTTCAACTCCTTCTGGGTGGACGCCAAGTTGCGCGGCGCCAAGGAGATGAGCCGCCGCTACCAGGCCCACGCCACGCCGTCGGTGGTGGTCAACGGCAAGTACATCCTCAATCCCGACAACACCCACGGCAGTTTCAATACCATGATAAAGGTCATCAATTTTCTGATAGACAAAGAACGTGCCGCCAAAAAGGGATAAACGCCGCATCACTCATCCGCCGGGCAACGGCGTCGACGGAAGGCCATGGTCGTGAAAACCGCCGAGCTGTTCATCAAGTGTCTGGAAAACGAGGGCGTGGATTACATCTTCGGTATCCCAGGCGAGGAAAACCTCGCCCTGATGGATGCCCTGCTGGACTCCCCCATTCAGTTCGTCACCACCCGCCATGAACAAGGGGCGGCCTTCATGGCCGATGTCTATGGCCGCGTCACCTGGCGGGCGGGTGTCTGCCTGTCCACCCTCGGGCCCGGCGCCACCAATCTTCTCACCGGGGTCGCCGATGCCAACATGGATCATGCGCCGCTGGTGGCCATCGCCGGCCAGGCGGACACCAACCGCCTGCACAAGGAATCCCACCAGGTGCTGGACCTGCAGCATATCTTCGCGCCGGTGACCAAGTATTCGTCGCGGGTGCTGACGCCCAACGTGGTGCCGGAGGTGATCCGCAAGGCCTTCAAGCTGGCGCAAACCGAGAAGACCGGCGCCTGTTTCATCGAATTTCCGGAAAACCTCGCTGAGATGGACATCGATCTGGCACCGCTGCGGGCCCAGCAACCCACTATGCCGGAGCCCGCCGACGACCGGGTCGCGGCGGCGGCGCAGTTGCTCTCCGAAGCCCGCCACCCCATCATCCTGGCGGGCAACGGCGTGATCCGCGCCAAGGCCTGGCGACAGCTGGCCGACTTCGCCGCCAAGCTCAATATCCCGGTGGCCAACACCTTCATGGCCAAGGGCGTGGTGCCCTTCAAGCATCCCACGGCCCTGGGCAGCGTGGGCCTGCAGGCCCATGACTACGTCAACACCGGCTTCGACCAGGCCGATGTGATCCTGTGCGTGGGCTACGACCTGGTGGAATACCACCCGCGCCTCTGGCACCCCACCTGCGACCGCAAGATTATCCACATCGACACCGCCCCCGCCGAGGTGGACACCAGCTATGTGGTGGAAGTGGGCGTCCTGGGCGACATCGGCCACAGCCTGGACCAGATCGCGGCACGGACCACCCCGCAGCAAGGCCACCCCCTGCGGCCCCTGCGCGAGGCCCTCATCGAAGACATGGACCGCCACCGGGATGATATGGCCTTTCCCCTGAAGCCCCAGAAGATCATCTGGGACCTGCGCACCGCCATGGACCTGGAAGATATCGTGGTGTGCGACGTGGGCGCCCATAAGCTATGGATGGCGCGGATGTTTCGCTGCGAGCACCCCAATACCTGCATCATTTCCAACGGCTTCGCCAGCATGGGTATCGCGGTGCCGGGGGCCATCGCGGCGCGACTCGCCCGCTCCGGGCGACGGGTGGTGGCGGTGACCGGCGACGCCGGTTTC
>Ga0315540_10002300_pt1 | contig 10777 bp, 10 predicted proteins | sample SalMarSW160110MG_FD_203677 | JGI IMG/M metagenome (GOLD analysis project Ga0315540, IMG submission 203677) | Salt marsh sediment microbial communities from the Plum Island Ecosystem LTER, Massachusetts, United States - Salt Marsh Sediment SW1601-10 ... | reverse complement strand
TATTTATAATATTAAGAGTTATACGACTTACTATTGAATCTGAATTGACACCGTGATCCCAATATGTAGTCGCTGCATTAAAAACAAAGGCACCATTGGGTTTATAATAATAACCCATGGTTGCGTGAGTGTTTGGAAAATTCATAGGATCGTCACTTATTGTAGGTGAAATACCGAGCACTTTAAATGTTGCAGGTGTACCATCTTTGAGTTGCGGATCCTGAGTTGGAATGGGAATGCCATCGTTCCAGTCAAACCTTGCACCATCAGTTTCGTATCCCACAATAGCTGCATCACCTCCGAACTCATCACCGTCTTCCAGTCCTGTTCCTTTAAATACCCAGCTTTGTGAATTATAAACTGCATAATCCCCGTAACCACTGGCAGTTGTTAACTGTCCGTTATAATTTACAAACCCACCATTTCTGAAACTTACCCCAGTAAATTTATTCTCAGGATTATTAACAGGCGAAGAATACCAGTTTACCGTTACAAGCGAATCCTGAGTTCCGAACAAAGGATCCGTTGTACTATCTTTATAACAAACTAAAGTACTTTCATTATTTTCCAGCCTTGCCTGCCACCAGCAGGTATTACCACTAAAAATTGCAACCTTTCCACCATAGTTGATATAATCCTGAACCTGTTTCCGTTCGTCGTACGTCCAGTATTCATTGTGACCAAAGATACAAACAAGCTCATAGTTACTTAGTAAATTTGGATTTCGATCCAGATCAACGTTAGTAGCATATTCAGGATTAATATTATTTTTACCAAGCCATAAAATAAAATCTACTTCCATATTGTAAAAATCTCCACTTCCATAAGGATCTTCATAAGGCCTTTGGAATGAAATTTTGGATGCTCTTATTCCTCCGGATGAATTAAAATCATATAAACTTTTACCACCAAAATTATTATAAGCCTGCCAGGTATTTTCCGCATTGATGAATAAAATATTTGAATAAGCACCGGGATTTTTAGGTTTAACAATAAAAATTATCCCCCCTGTTCCACCTTGTATCGGAAATTCTGCACGGTAAATACCAGGAGTCATATTATCAGGAATTACATATGCATATGTTATCTTCCAGCCACAGCCGTTTACATAAGAATTTGAATTAGTCGATTGAACTCCACCTGTTATTCCATTAATATCAGCAACCCATTCTACTGTAGCATTAAATTTAAATATGGATAAAGTAAAAGAAGAGATTGACGTTGAAATTCGAAAATTTAATGTATCTCCTTGAACTACTGAAGCAGTATCAACATAACCACCTTGTTGGGCAAAAGTTTTGGTAAGTAATACAAACGATGCAATAGTAATTAATAAAAATTTAACAGTAGAAAGATACTTCATATAGTCATATTCAATTGTTTCTCTGACGTAACATTTCAAACAATAATATACCTGTTGCAACCGAAACATTTAAGGACTGAATTTTCCCCCTCATTGGTATATTGACAAGTATATCACAATTTTCAGCAGTGAGTTTTCGAATTCCTTTTTCCTCATTACCTACAATTAAAGCAATCGGAATTTTATAATCTATTTCTGTGTAATCCTTAGCAGATGGTGTTTTTTCAGAAAAATCTCCAACTGAAGAACCAATAATCCAGAATCCGTTTTCCTTCAATACTTTTATCGTATTAACAAGATTATTTACAGGACAGATTTTCATGTGTTCGGTAGCCCCGGCTGATGTTTTAACAACAGTTTCATTTACAGGTGCACTGTTATGTTTTGTTATTATAACTCCCTGCACATCAGAACATTCAGCACTTCGTAAAATTGCACCGAGATTATGAGTATCCTGGATTGAATCCAGTAACAATAATAACGGGTGGTTTTGTGAGTTCTTAGAATCTGCAATTATGGCTTCGAGAGAGTAATATTTTTGTGAAGATTTTTTAGCTATAACCCCTTGTGTGTTTTTACTAACGCTCAGTTCATTAAACTTACGTGAAGATACTTCATTACATTTAATCCCTCTCTTCTTTGCTGCTATCCTTATAGCATTTATAATACCGCCCTTTTGTCCATAAAGTAGATACACCTGTTCAATCTCTTCTCCTGAATTGATCGCCTCCAGTACAGGTTTTCTTCCAATGATTAAACTCATTTACTTTTTAAGCTTTATCCTTCTTCGATTGTGATCCTTTTTTCGCTACAACAGGAACAAACTTCGGCTTATCCTTATGCTTTGAAAAATAATTCAGGCCCGCAATTCCTGCAATTATCATCACTACTGAAATTAATTGGGCTTCAGTTAACCCAAACAAGTATCTGGGGTTTAGCCTGATAAATTCAATAAAAAATCTCTCAAGTCCGGCAAAAATCAGGTAAAACATAAAAAGCTTTCCATCTACCCAGTCTTTCTTTCTTAATTTCCAAAGTATAAAAAATATTATTACTGCTAAAATAAATTCATAAATTGGTGCGGGATGTAAAGGAGTATTATCCGGGACACCGTTTGGAAAATGTTTAGCAATATCAGGAAAGTATTTTTGGAAATTGAAATCTCTGAACATTACTGATGGAGGAACTGTACCATGTGAATAATCAACCCCCCAAGGCAAATTTGTCGGGATTCCATAATCACCATCGCCTGCAAGATGGCAACCAATTCTGCCTATTCCATATGCCAAAATTAATGAGGGGGAGGCAGCATCGGCAATAACAAGAAAAGGTGTTTTTTTCCTCTTTGCATAAAACCATATAACAATGATTGTGAGAATTACACCGCCATAAAATGTAAGTCCTCCGGGTGAAAATGCCATAAGAGGATCTTTTAGAAATTCACTCCAGTTTTCAAATAAATAAAAAAGCTTGCTACCAATTAATCCAAAGATGATCGCAATCAGGGTAATCTCGGTAGCTAAATTCTGATCGAGTTTTTTTCTTTCAAATTCTTTCCCCAATATATAACTGGCAACTATGAACGCTATTCCTAGCATCAAACCATAGCTGTAAACAGTAAAAGGGCCTATTTTAAATAGCTCAGGATACATTCCAGACCACCTCAGTTTGAATATTTAAATTTATCGGGAACAACTTCGAATGTGACAAACTCTCTGTTGTTTTTCTTTTCAGGTAAAAAAACCTTTACCAAATCAATTTTTCTTTTAAAAATATTAAAATCAACTATGGCACTATTTATACTTCCATCCTGTTTGATAATATTAATAGTATGCTTTCCATAAAGATTTTCGAATAGTAGTTCACATAACGCAGATCCGGAATTATTTACATAGTCTATCTTAGTTTTCAAACCCAAAATAATTATATCGATAGTACTCTTATGCTTAGTTGTGCTTACTGAAATTTCATAATTGAGGTTGGAGAATTGACGAATTGTGGTTAGGGTAATACAGTAAAGTTGTTTTTCCTTTAAAAAGCCAGTAGAAAAATATATTTCACAATTGTATTCAATCTCAGATTTTTTCTTTTCAGGAACGGAATCTTTAATAATAGAGATTTTTTTCCCGCGAGATTTAGGAACATGCGGAATAGATTTTTGGTTTTTAAGTGACATTGTTCTATTCGAGGACTTCCTTCGAAGAAATCACTCTGATCATTCCTTCAACATCTTTTAAGGTAAATTCTTTTTGTTTCCCGGTTTGCATATTTTTTAAATTGACAGTCCCGGCTTTATATTCTTCACCGCCCAGAAAAAGGACATAATGGGCATTTAATTTATTTGCCTCACGCATCTGTGCTTTAACGCTTCTGTCAAGATAATCAAAATCCACAGAAAAATTTCTCTGCCTGAAATTTATAGCTAAATTAACAGTCTGGTGGGTCAATTCTTTATCCAGTTTAACAATATATAAATCGATTTTGTCGTCAGGTAGCTTCAATGAATTTTCATTCTCACAGGCTAAGAGAATTCTCTCGATTCCAGCAGCAAACCCAACACTTGGGGTTGGATCACTACCCAATTGCTCAACTAAAAGATCATACCTGCCACCGCCGACAAGAGCACTTTGAGACCCCACTTTTCCACTTAGTATTTCAAATGTTGTTTTTGTGTAATAATCCAGACCTCTAACAAGAGCAGGATCAACATCAAACTGAATATTTAAATTTTTAAGAAGTTCTTTTACCTGTTCAAAATCATCTTTACTTTCCTCATCAATATAGTCTATTAATAAAGGTGCTCCTTTCATAATTTGCTGATCCGTTTCAACTTTGCTGTCGAACAATCTTAAAATATTTGTATCAAGTCTTTTTCTGCTTTCTTCTGTAAGTTTGTCTTTTTTATCTTCCAGAAATTCGCGCAAAACCTTTTTATAATTAATTCTAGACTCCGGCACCCCCATCGAATTTATTTTAACCTGCAGATCTTTTAATCCAAGACTTTTTAAGACATAATAGGCGATTCCTATCAATTCAGCATCAAGAACCATTGAACTACTGCCGAGAGCTTCTCCACCGAACTGGTGAAATTGTCTTAACCTTCCGGCCTGTGGTCTTTCCTGCCGGAACATAGGTGAAATGTAAAAAAGCTTATTCAGTGATTGCTGCTTTCCGAGTGAATGTTCGATAAAAGCGCGTACAACTCCTGCTGTCATTTCAGGCTTTAGAGTAATACTTGTTTCACTTCTATCAAGGAAGGTGTACATTTCTTTACCAACGATATCTGTTTCTTCCCCGATACTTCTGGCAAATAATGCTGTTTCTTCAAAAACAGGAGTTCTTATTTCTTTATAATTGTAATTTGCAAAGGTTTTTTTTACAGTACTTTCAAGAAAATACCATTTTGATATCTCTGAAGGGAGTATATCTTTAGCACCAGTTATTGCCTTGATCATAAAAGATAACGTTAAAATTTTTGGGGGCTCTACGAATCAAAAAAGATTAAACTTCAAAATAATTTTCTTCTTCTTTCCTGAATAGTTCTAAAATTTCCTCATTTGACTTTGCATTAATTAATGAATTTCTAAATTCATCTTTATTCATCATCCTTGAAATGCGACTTAGTAGTTTTATGTGAGTGCTAACAAGATTATCCTTCCCGACCAAAAGGAAAACAAGGTGAACCGGTTGCTGATCCAAAGATTGGTAATCTATAGGTTCAGTAGTTTTACCGAAAGCTCCTAAAATTTCATTTACATGATTTGTCTTACCGTGAGGAATAGCAAATCCTTTACCTACCCCGGTAGACATTATTTTTTCTCTTTCCAGCACCGCTTCCCTGACCTTATCAAGATCATTCACACGAGGATCATTTTTGAAAAGATCGATGAGTTCATTAATGACTTCATCCTTGGTATTACCATTAAGCTCTGCTATAACGAACCCATCCTTGAGTAAATCTGCAACTTTCATTTCGCTACCGCGTATTGAGTAATTATAAGTTAAAAATTAAAATTAAATTTAATAATACCTGAGTAGTTTAGCAATTAGTACAAGACAGATTAAAGATTAATCTCATATTAATAAGCCGCCCTATGTCATTCCTTGCTTTAAGTTGGAAATATTTTCAAGAATCGTATACATATTCATTGCTGAATAAGCTGGTTTAACGTAATTTAGTAAAGTATTTTTTTAATTCCTCATATTGTGGAGCACAAATGGATATACAAAATAAAACGGCTCTTGTTCTCGGCGGGTGGGGTCTGGTCGGTACAGCAGTAGCCCGCAAGCTGGTTCAGGAAAATCCGAAGCAAATTATAATTACATCTCTGAGACTTTCAGAGGCACAGGATGCAGTTAAAAAACTAGAAATAGAATTTCCCGAAAAAAAGGGGAAGAATTTTTTTGTTCCCTGGGGTGGTGATATTTTCGTAAGAAATGAATTCAAAGATAAAAATCGCGGCGAATTACTTGCAGACAAAGAAAGCAGGAAATTTCTAATTTCCGATATAATGGACGAACTTACAAACGACGTATTGGAAAATTCGGCTATTTACAATCTATTGACGGAATTTAATCCACAGGTTATAATTGACTGTATTAATACTGCCACAGGTATTGCTTACCAGGATATATATACAACTTACAGAAGCATTAACCGTGCTATTAGAAACAAAGCAGAATATGATGTAATTGTCGAAGAAGCCGAAAAACTTCTTTCAACTTTATACATTCCTCAATTAATTAGACACGTTCAAATTCTTTATGCTAGTATGAGCAGGATTAAGACTGAAGTATACCTGAAAGTTGGAACGAGCGGAACAGGCGGAATGGGTTTGAATATTCCTTATACACACAGTGAAGAAAAACCTTCGAGAGTTCTGTTAAGCAAGTCTTCAATAGCAGGCGCGCATACTTTACTTTTATTTTTGATGGGAAGAACTCCCGAGGGACCTATAACAAAGGAAATAAAACCAACGGGTGCAATTGCCTGGAAAAGAATAGAATTTGGCGAAATTAAAAGAAGAGGGCAGGCAATTGAATTGTTTGATATCAATTTAGATGAAGCTATTCCTTTAAATGGTAAATTTGAGATTTGCCAGAATAAATATTACAAATCTACAGGGGAAACTCTTAAATCTGTATTTATAGACACAGGTGAAAACGGAATTTTCTCCAGAGGAGAATTTGAAACCATTACTGCACAAAAACAAATGGAATTCGTAACTCCTGAAGAAATAGCAGATGTTGCGATTTATGAAATTAAAGGTGGAAACACCGGCAAAGATATAGTTAGTTCTCTTGATCACGCAACACTTGAACCGACTTACCGCGCCGGCTACATGCAGCACACCGCTGCTGAAAAACTTGCACAACTTGAAAATCAGCATAATATCCACAGCGTGGCATTTGAACTATTAGGGCCTCCAAGACTATCAAAACTTCTTTATGAAATCCACCTCATCAGAAGAGTCTGCAAAACAATGAAAGATATTTTGAAAACTCCTGCAAAAGAACTTTCCGATAAATGTTTTGATATAATTTCGAATGATTCAAAACAGAGGAGTGAAATTCTTTCAATTGGAATCCCCATACTTTTCCCGAACGGTGAATCATTATTAAGAGGTAGCATTATAAAAATTCCTGCCTTCCAGGGAGAAAACGTTCTGGATATAAATTCCGAAAACATAGACAAGTGGGCCTTTGAAGGTTGGCTGGACCTGCGCGTAAGTAATATGGAAAAATGGCAAAAGAGAATTAAGGACCTTATTGATGAAGCAGAAAATATTGCTGAAACAGATACAAGCTCTCAGCACGTAAGAACAAGATCTTACTGGAATAATTTTGAAGAAATAAATATTGGGAAAATCTGCTCGTGGATATTCATCCACGAAGAACAGGGCAGAAGAATGAAAGCATAAATTAGTTCAGGTAGGAATAAACTCTGGTTAGTGATACCTGAGCAGCTTTGTAATTTGAATTCATATTCAAAGCCTCTGAGTAGTAAATGATCGCCTCTTCCCAGTGACCAATAATCTCTGCAACGCTTCCAAGATTAAAAAGGGCATAATACCTGTAGTCATATACTTCAGCATTTAAAGCTTTATCAAGCCATTCAACAGCCTGATCAAAGCGACCTAAGTTTATTAGGTATATACCAATATCGTTATAAGGATATCCGTTTTCTGGTTCCATAATAGTTGCGAGAACACATTGATCAATTGCGGCTTCATATCTCCCCAGCAATCCGTAAGTTCGCCCCAGACAATTATATGCCTTTGCTGTAGGATGAAATTTTATCGATAATTTATATGTATTAATAGCTTCGTGAATATATCCTCTTTTTTGGAGAATATAAGCCTTGTTAAAATACTCTTCAGCTATTGAATTATTATCATTTTTAAACACGATTATCTCTCCGGTATTTAAGGAAGCAGCATAAATACCGATTTGTTTCAAGTTGATGGGAATTTCTAAAAAAACAAGAAAAATTGTAATACTTTATAGACGAGTGGACAATATAACGCTACTAAGGGTTAATAGTCCCAACCTGATGTATATAATTAACTAAAGAACCAGCTGTTTTTATTGGCCTGCCATTAATTGTTCTTCCAATAGTACAGCCTTCGGAAACAGAACATTGTTCTCCATATGAACATGCTTGTGAAGATCTTCTTCAAATTCCTTGAGCTCTTTCAGACAGACTTTAAAAGTATCACACGCATCGGAAGGAGGATTGTAGTTATTTGCAAGTTTTCTTATGCTGTACATGCTCTCCCCTGCTGACTGATGTTCAAGTTCCATCATATTTATCGGATTTCCAATTCTTCCAAAATAAGGCTTTTCAAATTTGGCTTCTCCTTTGTTTACTTTAACCAAATTTTTAATGTACGGAAACAGGATTTCTTCTTCTTTCATCATATGCTGTTTTAGTTCCTTATAAACTGCAGAGAATACTTTAGCTACTTCTTTTATTTCAGGATGATTCTGACCATGAGCAGAGGCCACTTTTTCAGTATGTAAAGAGATTAATGGAATCATATTTCTGACAAATTTATGATGATTATTTATTATATAATCAACAATAAAATCAAGATCCCAATCGTCAATTCTCTCGGGAATTTCAACTTTTTCCGAATTTATTTTTTCAATCTCTGAATAAATTTCTTCTGGGTCAGTTCCATTTTCCAAGCAAGCTTGTTCAATAGTTTTCTTTCCGCCACAGCAATAATCCAGACCATATTTTTCAAATATACCTGCTGTCTTAAAATTTTTCGTAACTATATCAGCAAGTGTCAATTCCGAATAACTGGTTAAAACATTATCATTAATCATAACTGTCTCCTTTTTCATTTTGATACTCAAGCTTTATGCCTGAAATTTTTTATGATAATTTGTTTATTGTCTTTTAATTACAATTATTTATTAACAATTAAAGCCTTTTTTAATGCATATTTTCAAGAAGCAGGAAATTCCCTAACTCATTTGGGAATTATTCCGAACGAGTTATTTACTAAATTCACCTTTTAATATTTCCCTTTCTTTTTCTTTAGCTTCGGAAGTTGCTTCTTTATTAAATTTCTCAACTGCAGCTGTTCCGGTCGGATGTCCATAAGTGTTCATATACTTATAATCTATCAGATATTCATTTCTGGTTATGTCATTCTGCCAGTGACCAGTCAGCATACCAATTCCTGTAACTGCCATAAAAATCAGCACAATAGCAATTGCGATTTTTTTCTTTGATTGTTTCTTTTTAGTAATCAGTGAACTAACGTAAAGTGTGTCTGCAACGGGACAGGCATCAATACAATTAAGACAGCTTGTACATTCATCAGAAATTACAATTTTAACTTTATCAACTTTTATATTTGAAGGGCACACTTTGTTGCATAAACCGCAATCAATACAGCTTAAAGGATTTCTTTTTATTTTGTTTGGACTCAAAAATGAAATCAATCCAAGCAAAGCGCCGTAAGGACAAAGAAACCTGCACCAAAAATTTTTTATAAAAACTGAAAGCAGGATAAGTGAACCGATCACAATAAGTGCAAAGCGGGAAATGTCGGCAAAAAAATAGTACATTTTAAGATCAGCCACCTGGTTGTAAGGACTATCAAGAAATGCTTTAACCGAAACGATTGTCATCAAAAAGAAAATTGCATAAACAAAAAATCCAAGCAGCAGATATTTTAAGCTGCGCAAAGGATAATCAATAAATCTCGGAAGATGTATTTTTTTGCGAAAGATTTTATAAATAATTTTTTCGCCGAAGTCCCCTATTAGTTCCGAGATATAACCAATCGGGCAGAGCCAACTGCAGAAAGATTTTCCGAAAACAAGAGACATTAAAACGATTGCAAGGAAAATAAAAAGTCCTGCAGGATGAGCCGGATGGATTTCTCCTGTTCTTAAAAACAAATAGAAGCTCATCAAAGAACTGATTGGAAGAAATCCGTCTACACCGGGAGGACGATTGTGAAAAGCTACTGCTCCACCCGATTGGAGGTAATTTGCAAACTGATAAAATTCTATTCCGATCCAGATGCATAATGCAGCAAAAGCTGTTTGAATATAAAACCGGTATTTCTGAATTGGTTTTTCTGAATTTCTAACTTTTATTTTCTTCATAACTTAAACAGATTGTTTTGTCCGATTAATGGACAAAAAAAGTTTTATAAACTATTCACTTTGTTCAGAGTTTTCTCTCTGAATTTATCCAGTGTCTCTTCAGTTAACATATTGTATGCTTTGGTTCTCAACTCACCCCAATGATCGTGTACTGGGCAGGGGTGATCCGGTGAGCACTGCGGGAAACCAAGCACACAGTAATTAAAAATGTCCAATCCATCAATTGCTGCAACAACATCAATTAGTCTAATTTTAGCAGGACTCTTTGCAAGAGTGAATCCGCCGTTCTTTCCTTTTTTGGAATTTACAATGCCGCTCTCGGTAAGATTCTGAAGTATCTTAGAAATAAATTCCTTAGGAATATTTAACGACTTAGCTATATCATCGGCAGAAATAACATTTCTGTCTATGTGAGCTGCTAGATAAAGTATTCCTTGTAACCCATATTCACATTTTTTTGAAAAAATCACTGTCATTTTATAATCAGATTATATTGTCTGATTAAAGATAGCAAAAGATTTTATACGTGTCAAATTAAATCTGCTGAAGACTCTTAAGTCAGTTATGCTGAATCCTAATTGCTCAAATATGCATCATATGTAAATAAATTATAGGAAAAATCATGGATCTAGTTCACAACTATACTACAACAGTTACCTGGGAAAACGACAGAATCGGAAATTTATCATCTCCAACTCTGCCAGATATTAAAGTCGCTACGCCCCCGGAATTCCCCAAAGGGGTCCCAAATATATGGTCGCCTGAACATCTTTTTGTTGCATC
>Ga0315540_10002298_pt1 | contig 10794 bp, 8 predicted proteins | sample SalMarSW160110MG_FD_203677 | JGI IMG/M metagenome (GOLD analysis project Ga0315540, IMG submission 203677) | Salt marsh sediment microbial communities from the Plum Island Ecosystem LTER, Massachusetts, United States - Salt Marsh Sediment SW1601-10 ... | reverse complement strand
GGGACGGCATGGCGACGACCACCACCTCCGGCTTGATCCCGCGCTCGCGGACCATGAACTGCCAGGCCAGGCCGACGCAGTCCTCGCCGTGAACGGTCGCGGTGACCATCACCGATACGTCCTCGGGCAGGCCGCGCCGAGCGGCGAGAGCAACGCCGTGGACCGCGGCGGCGAGCCCACCCTTCTGGTCCGAGGCGCCGCGGCCGTAGAGGATCCCGCCGGAGACCACACCGCGGAAGGGGTCGTAGCGCCATTGCGAGGGGTTCGTGATACCGACGGTGTCGACGTGAGCGTCGAAGGCGAGTAGTCGCGGACCCGACCCGAAACGACCGACGACGTTGCCCATCTCGTCGATCTCGACGTGTTCGTAGCCGAGCTCCCGCATTTCCCGTGCGACCCGTTCGCAGGCCAGCCTTTCACCGCGCGTCGGCGACGGAATGGTCACCAGGTCGCGCAGGAAATCGATGCATCGGGGCACCGACTCGGTGGCCATCCGGAAGACATGCGGCTCGAGATCGGCTGCCACGACGGGTTTCTGCTCCATGGATCGTCCTCGCCATCCGGCGGCGGATGCGCATTTTTTCACAATCTGCCGGAAAACGGAACCCCTGTCAAGTGAGTCCTTAAGGCAGGTGACGCAGAGAGGGCTGAAGGAGAAGGTGAGCCCGCGCGTCTCGCCACCTGGCGGGACAGGTGCCTGCAGGGCCGTGAGGCGCAACGAGGTGCGGATCTGCGAAGCCCCTGCGCAGTGGGGTAATGAAACCTCTTCAGTCCCGCGCGCCGAAGATCGCGGTACCGATGCGGACCAGCGTCGCGCCCTCCTCGACCGCGACCTCGAAGTCGGTGGACATGCCCATCGAGAGCTCGGGCAAGGCCGTGCCGAGGCTGTCCTGGAGTCGCGCCCGGAGCTGGGCGAGCGCACGGAAGTGGGGGCGGGAGTCCTCGGGGACGCCGCAGAACGGTGGAATCGCCATCAAGCCGACCAGCCGCAGGTGAGGACACGCGAGGGTCTCCTTGGCGAGGGCGACCGCGTCCTCCGGGAGAGCACCGGCTTTCTGGTCCTCACGACCGACGTTGACCTCGAGCAGGACCTCGAGCCGGCGCTGTGGCCAGCCTTCGGCGAGCAGCCGTTCCAGGCGCTCGGCGAGCTCCGACCGATCGAGCGTGTGGACGACATCGAAGGTCTCGAGGGCGAGCCTCGCCTTGTTGCGCTGGAGCGGCCCGATCAGGTGCCAGCGCGTCGGGGGGACATGGGGCCGTTTCGCGGCCGCCTCCTGCACCCGGTTCTCGCCCACGTCACCGACGCCCGTCCTGACCGCCTCGGCGACGGCGGCAGCAGGATGGGTCTTGCCGACCGCCACGAGGGTGACCTCGGCGAGGTCGCGCCCGCTGCGCTCGGCGGCGGCCACGAGACGCCGCCGGACCTCCTGCAGCCGCTCAGGAATCCCCGACACGGCTGGGTCCGGGGGGCTTGAGACCGCGGTCCATCGCGAGGTTGGCGAGGCGGTCGGCTGCGCGGTTCTCGGCCCGCGGCACGTGGCGGATCCGGAAGCTCTCGAGGCCCTTGATCCGCCGCGTTGCCTCGAGGTGGAGCGGCTGCAGGTTGGCCGCCTTGACCCGGTAGACTCCCGTGATCTGACGCTGCAGAAGCTGCGAGTCGGTACGGACCTCGAGTGCGGTGACGCCGAGGCGACAGGCGAGCGCGAGCGCGGCGAGCAGACCGTGGTACTCGGCCTCGTTGTTGGTCGCGTGTGGCAGATAGCCGGACTCGGTGAGGCGGTCCCCCTCGCAGTCGAGGACCACGCCCCATCCAGCCGGACCGGGGTTTCCGCGGGCGCCTCCGTCGATCGACGCGACCGCCCTCATGCACCGGAGCCGGACGACCCGACCGCGTCGTTGAGGTACAGGATGCGGTGACAGTGCTCACACGCGATGACCTCGGCCGCGCGACGGACCCGCTGCTGGAGATGCGGTCGAAGCGCGAAGTGACAGACCGAACAGGAGCCCTCCACCACCGCCGCCATCGCGGTGCCCCCCTTGCGCTGGAGCAGGCGGAGGAAGCGCGCACGGTTGGGCGGCTGGAGCTCGGACTCGATCGACTTCGCCTCCAGGGCGAGGTCGTGGATGTTCTGCTTGAGCTCCTCACGGCGCGCGTCCCAAGCCGCAGTCACCGAGAGTTGTGCTGCCTCCTCTTCGGGCCGGGCATCGCGGCGCGCCGTGAGCTCGCCGCGTACGGCCTCGAGGCTGGCCTCAAGCTCCGTGCGGCGGCCGCCGGTCTCGGTGAGGGCCTTGGTGGCGTAGTCGATCTCGCTGATCACCGCGGTGAACTCGCGCTCGTTGGTGACCGTCGCCTTCTGACGCTGAAAGTGCTCGAGCTCGGTTTGCCACTCCTGCTCCTTGCGGCGGACCTCGACCAGCTCGGTCTCCTGTTCGGAGAGCTTCCGTTCCAGGTCCTCGAGCTCTTCCTGCCGGTTGCGATTCTGATCCTGCAGCTCGCGGACCTCGGGCGGCGGCGAGCTGCGCTCGGACATGGCGACGGCGATCCGGTCGTAGACGTTCTGGAGTTGGACCATGAGCTCGAGATCGTGGCGCGCGCTATCCACCTGTACCGTCCCCCCGTCCGCCGCCATGCCGGCCGCGCCGCCGAGAGAGCATCCGGCGCGGGACAGAACGACGCCCTCCGCGCACGCCACCTTCGCTGGGGACGCATGGTCCTCGCAGGTGACTCCCGGCGCGGCCTGGCGTCGCCGCTGCCGCGCGGCGGCGTCCTCTCGGCCAGGCCCATGGTTGGCCAGCGGTGATGATCCCGGTGGGCCCACCAGGATTCGAACCTGGGACCTACCGGTTATGAGCCGGCGGCTCTCACCGCTGAGCTATGGGCCCGGCCACATGGTACCGCGTCGCCGGGCAACCGGCAACCGGCATCGCAGCGTGCACACACCCCAGAGAGCGTCCGGAGAATCGAAACGCGTTCCCCGGCGTGTGTCCACCGAGCGCCTAAATGGTGCCGTCGGCGAACGGCTTCAGCAGGTGGGCGCGGGTCGGGTGACGGAGCTTGCGCAGCGCCTTGTACTCGATCTGACGGATCCGCTCCCGGGTCACGTTGAAGGTCCGCCCGACCTCCTCGAGGGTGTGCTCGGTGCCGTCGCCGATGCCGAAGCGGAGCTTGAGCACCTGTTCCTCGCGCGGGGTCAGCGAGCGCAGCACAGTTTCGGTGTGGTCCTTGAGCGTCCTCATGATGACAGCGTCGATCGGCGACACCGAGTTGGTGTCCTCGATGAAGTCGCCCAGGTGGGAGTCCTCCTCTTCGCCGATCGGCGTCTCGAGCGAGATCGGTTCCTGAGAGATCTTGTGGATCTTCCGGATCTTGGAGACCGGCATCTCCATGCGCTCGGCGATCTCCTCGACGGAGGGCTCGCGCCCGAGCTCCTGGACCAGCATCCTCGTGGTCCGGGTGAGCTTGTTGATCGTCTCGATCATGTGCACAGGGATCCGGATGGTGCGCGCCTGATCGGCGATCGCGCGAGTGATCGCCTGGCGGATCCACCACGTCGCGTAGGTCGAGAACTTGTAGCCGCGACGGTACTCGAACTTGTCGACCGCCTTCATCAGGCCGATGTTCCCCTCCTGAATCAGGTCGAGGAACTGGAGACCGCGGTTGGTGTACTTCTTGGCGATCGAGACCACCAACCGAAGATTGGCGACGATCAGCTCCTGCTTGGCCTGGTCGGTCTCCCGTTCACCCTGGCGGACCTCGGCGAGCAGCACCTTGAGCCGCTCGTACGGAATCTGGAAACGCAGCTCGAGCCGCTCGAGCTCCTCCTCGTACCGAGCGACCCGGGCGGAGTAGAACTGGCGGCGCTCGACGTTGCGCTCCTGCTGGAGCTTCTTGCGGTCCTTCGCAACGGTGACGATCGGGATCGAGAACTGACGCTCGACCTCCCCGAAAAACGTCAGGAGACGGTTGCGGGTGGTGGTGGTGAAGTCCGCGCGGCGCACCAGGATGGCGATATCGGAGGTGTTGGCCTCGATCTTGTCGGACAGCTCGAGGTGGCGCTTGCCGTTCCTCTTGCACCGCCGCAGACGGCGCTTGAGCTCACGCGACTCCTCGTCGAGGTCGCTGATTTGGGTGAACAGGACGAGGTTCTCGCCGACCCGCTCCTCGGCCTTCTCGTCGAGCCGCGCTGTGTGCCCCTGAAGGAGCTCCCGCATACCGCGGCGCTCCCGTCGCGCGAGCTCGTTGGTGCGCAGGAACAGGCGCAGCAGGTCCGCTTCCTTGGACAGCGCCACGAACACTCGGGCCTCGCCGGCCTCGATGCGCTGGGCGATGTCCACCTCGCCATCGCGGTCGAGCAGCTTGACCGTCCCCATCTCGCGCAGGTACATGCGCACCGGGTCGTTGGTCTTTTCCAGCTGCTCGTTGGCGCGGACCTCGGGCTTCGCCGCCGGCGCCTCCCCCGTCTTGTCCTCGCTCCCGGCGTTGCGCTCGATCTCCCGGCCATCCGCGTCGACGGCGTCGGAGTCCATGACGTCGATGTCGAGCTCCGAAAGCCGCATGTAAATGTCGTCAAGCTCTTCCGCGATGCCTGTGACCTCTTCCGGCAGGTTGTCGTACAGCTCCTCGTAGAGGATGAAGCCGCGCTCCTTGCCGGCCTGGATCAGCTTGTTGAGCTCGGGGTACTTCTCTTCAATCAGCACGCCGATTTCCTCCATCACACACTCACTCGGGGAGCGTTCGCCAGGGATCGGAAGGGGGAATGGGCGGGTTTCGCGCAACCATGCACGGGATTCCCCCTGCGCCGCAGGGAACACAACAGCCCTGCCTCGCCGTCCCTTCCCCTACCGGGTCATGCACGCTGTTTCGTCCGCTGAGTCATTCTCGCGGCGCGCCGCACACGGGGCACACCACCCTCCACCGCAGGCCGCCGCCACCAGGGGGAATATGGAGCCCACCCGGGCCTTTGGCAAGTGCTCTCGGCAACCACGGTCATTTTTCTGGAGGATCCCGCCGGATTCGTACCTTCTCCGCCAGAAGCCGCTCCTCCTCGGCGCGGTCACCGCCGCTCTGCGCCGTCTCGATGGCGCGCTGCAGGCGACGGGCGCCTTCGACTCTCTGGCGACGCTCCAACACCCGCAACTGGCTGGCGACGGCGTCGTCCTCGAGAGCGGGCAGCTCGACCGTGGCGAGCTCCGCGATGAGGTGCGTGGCCTCGCTCGCCCCCAAGCGGTCGACCAATGCGCGGGTATAGGCCTCCGGCATGGCGTCCTCGCGTGCCCCGAGCTCGCGGGCAGCTGCGACGATGTCGCGTACACGAGGGTCCGCGAGGAGCTCCGTCTGTGCGGTTTCGAGCAGTCGTTGCCGCCAGGACGCCGAGCCCTCGAGCAGAATCCGCACCAGCAGGCGCTCACCCGGGAATGAAGGCGCCCCACGAGAGCGTTCGGGGAGCGGTCCTCGACTGGCGCCGCCCGCGCGGTCGCGGACCACCTCGAGGGGCAGGTCCAGGCGGCGAGCGAGGTCCTCCAAGAGCTGGTAGCGGAGCACGGGATCGCGTGCCCGGCCAACGATCTCTGCGACCTCGATGCCTGCACGTCGGCGCATGGCGGGGTCCTGCGGGAGCTGGACGAGCAGCGTGTCGAGCAGAGAGACAGGCTGTGCGAGGATCTCGCGGATGCCGCGTTCGCCGGCGGAGCGGACGACGTCGTCGGGATCCACCCCTTCGGGCAGCCGCAGCATCGCAACCTCGAGGCCGGTCTCGAGCAGAACGCGGCTGCCGGCCACGGCGGCCCGCTGGCCCGCCTCGTCGGCGTCGTAGCACAGCAGCACCCGCGGCGCGAGCCGGCGCAGGACCCGGGCGTGGTCCGCAGTGAGCGCGGTGCCCAGGGTGGCGACGGCGTTGTCGATGCCGACCCGGTGGAGGGAGAGGGCGTCGAAGTAGCCCTCGACGACAATCGCCTCTCCGGCATCGGCGATCGCGCGCCGCGCGCGGTCGAGCAGGAACAGGGTCGAACGTTTGGCGAACAGGGGACCTTCCGGCGAGTTGAGGTACTTGGGCTCGCCGTCTCCCACGGCGCGTCCGCCGAACGCGACCAGACGGCCGTCGGCAGACCGGATAGGAAAGGTGACGCGTCCCCGAAAACGGTCATAGGGACGTCCGCCCCGTTCCGGGACGACCGCCAACCCGGCCGCGACCACGGCCTTCTCGGTGTGTCGGCGCGTCAGGTGGCCGAGCAGCTGGCGCCAGTCGTCCGGCGCCCAGCCGAAGCCGAAGGTGGTCCATGTGTCGGGAGCGAAGCCGCGCCGGACAAGCTCCTGTCGAGCGGAATCCCCAGAGGAGCCGACAAGCTGAGCGACGAACCACGCCTGAGCCTCCTCGAGCACCGTCCGGAGCCGCTCGGCGGCGTCGTGCCGTGCGGCGGAGGCAGGGTCGCGCTCGGGCAGCGAGACGCCGAATCGGCGGGCGAGCTGGCTCACCGCCTCGGGAAAGCTGCGTTTCTCGGCCCGCATGACGAAGTCGATCACGTCGCCACCGGCATGGCAGCCGAAACAGTAGTACAGGCCCCGCTCGGGATCGACCGAGAACGACGGCGTCTTCTCCTCGTGAAACGGACACAATCCGATCCACCGCCGTCCACGCTGGCTGAGACGGACGTGCTCGCCGACCACCTCAAGGGCGTCGAGCGCGTCCCGCAGCCGCGCGAGGACGGCCGCAGAGAGATCCGGCTCAGCCATCGTCGGATCCTCCGAGCTCGACCTCGGTGACGCCGGTTCCGCCGAGGTGCTGGGGCGGGTGGCGGAAGCCGCGCACCCCGGGATGGGAGCGGCAGATCTCGCGGACCATCCGTCGCAGGGTCCCGCTGCCGTGGCCGTGGACGACACGAACACTCGGGAGCTCCGCAGCAAGCGCACGGTCGAGGAAGAGGTCGAGACGCTCCCGGGCGGCCTCGGCGTCGAGCCCCAACAGCAGCAGCTCGCGGCCGTCCGGGGCCTCCGCCTCGACGCTGATGACTGGCGCCGCTGCCCGGACATCGACACCGGCGAAGCGTGAGAGTGCTTCGGCCGCCACCCACAGCCGTTTACCGGCGAGGATCACGAGGGCGCGGGCGCCGCGCAGCTCGACCAGCTCGCCGCTGCCACTCAGGCCCTCGACTCGGACCGAGTCCCCGGGTGCGAGCGGTTCGACGGCGCCCTTGCCGGTAGCTGGCTCATCGAGGCTCAGAGCCTCATCGCGCAGCCGCTGACGTTGACGTTTTCCGAGCGCGGCGGCGTGTTCGACCGCTTCGTCGAGTCGCGCCAGTGCGGCGTCGAGCTGGCTCTTCGCACGTCGCTTGAGCCGCTCCCGCTCCTCGGCGACGCGGGCAGGAATGGCGTCGAGCTCGTGCGTGAGCCGGCTGCGCTCGGCTTCCATCCGGCGGCTGAGCTCGGCCAGCTGTGCGCGTTCACGCGCCACCGACCCACGCTCGTCCGCGAGGGTGGCTTCGAGCTGCTCGAGCCGTTCCAACCAGCGATCGAGCTCCAGGTGCTGCCCGCCCAGAAGCTCGCGCGCCCGAGCCAGCAGCCCTGTGGACACCCCCATGTGTTCGGCGATCTCGAGCGCGTGGGACCGGCCCGGGCGCCCGAGACGCAGGGCGAAGGTCGGTCGCGCGGCGGCCTCGTCGTACTGCATCGCCGCGTTCTCCATGCCCTCGGAAGCATCCGCGGTCATCGCGATGGCGGCGAGGTGGGTGGTGGCGATGGTGAGTGTTCGTCGACGCGTCAGCTCCTCGATCAGCCCGCACCCGAGCGCGGCGCCTTCCAGAGGGTCCGTTCCTGCGCCGAGCTCGTCGTACAGCGCCAGAGAGGCGGCGTCGGCCTCGCCGAGGAGCTCAGCCGTCGCGGCCATGGCCGCGGAGAAGGTCGAGAGGTCGGCGGCGACGTTCTGCTCGTCGCCGATGTGACACCAGACGTGGTCCAGCGCCGGGATCGTCGTACCCTCCTCGACAGGAAGGGGTATACCGTGGGAGGCCATCAGGACCATCAGGCCGACCGTCTTGAGCGCGACCGTCTTGCCACCCGCGTTGGGCCCCGAGATCACCAGCGTGCGCACACCGGCAGGCAGCCTCAGGTCGAGGGGAACCACCAGCCGGGGCCGCGGGACCGCTCGACCGCCAGCGGTTTCGGCGCGGTGAGTGGCGAGGCGCTCGTCGAGTAGCGGGTGCCGCGCTCCGCACAGGACGAGATCATGGCCGTCCGGCAGAACAACGCGCCCTTCGACGGTGCGGCCGAAGCGAGCTCGCGCCTGGGCCGCGTCCAGGGTTGCCGCCGTCGCGTGGCCACGCTGCAGCTCAGGGCGGGCGGCAGCCAGTGCAGCGGCGACCTCGGCGACGATTCGAGCGACCTCCTCCGCCTCGCGGGCGGCGGTGTCGGCCAGCACATTGTTGCGTTCAACGACCTCGAACGGCTCCACGAACACGGTCGCACCGCTGCCCGAGCTGGCGAGCACGAGGCCGGGCAGCTGCGTGCGTGCGGTGGCGCGCACCGGGAGGCAGTAGCGGTCGCGACGCAGGGTCGGCGGTGCGTCGGTCACCGCCTCGGGGTGCCGCCGCCGTAGAGCGTCGAGCTCTCCGGCGAGCTCCTGGCGGACGCGAACCAGCTGGCGGCGAAGGCGCGCGAGCTCCGGTGAGGCGTCATCGGGAATGTGACCGTCGGGTCCGAGGCGGCGCAGTGCCCACGCGGCGAGGGCTGCGGAGTCGGGGATCCAATCGCCGAGAGCGCGCAGGCGGGTGAGCTCGACCGGAGCGGCGGCAAGTCGGCGGTGGAGCTCGCCGAGGCCGGTCGCGAGTGCGGTCAGGGCGAGCAGGTCCGGAATCTCCCGCGGCGGGGGCAGGGCAGGATCGAGCAATGCCTCGCTTTCGTCGAGCCCGGAAAACGGCAGCGGTCCGTCGAGCTCGAGCAGGCGACCGACCTCGAGGGTGAGGCGGGCGACCTCGTGGGCCTGGGTGGGCCGGCGGTAGGACGGTGCTCGGCAGACAGCACAACGGCCCACGCGCGTTCGTGCGTGGGCCGCGACCAGATCAAGTACCTTGTCGAACTCCAGCTCGGCGGCGAGCGGTCGCGTCACCGCCGGCTCACAGAAGTCCGGCCTTGCGTTGCTTCGCCAGTTTGCGCAGCATCTTCTTGCGCGCCTGGATCATCTGGCGCTTACGGCGCTCAGATGGCTTCTCGTAGAAGCGGCGGCGCTTCACCTCGGAGAGGATGCCGGCCTTCTCGCACTTGCGCTTGAAACGGCGCAGTGCCTGCTCGAAGGACTCGTTGTCCCGAACGGTCACACCTGTCGGCATCGGCTGTCACCCCCTCCTCCCGCATATTTGGCGTGCGTGGGCACACCTCGCAGGGACGGGAATGGTAGCAACGGCGGCCCCACCGCGTCAAGGCGTGGCCGCCGTCGTGAGCGTTGAATCGGACCCGAGCCGGGATGGGAAGGACTACTCGCCGGCGACCCTGGTCTTCACCGCATCGAAGTCCATCGAGTAGACCTTGCCCTTCTTGTCGAAGTAGACGGCGGCCGCACCGCCCTCCCGCTTCGGATACAGCCAGAACGTGATGCCACGCGCCTCGTCCTTCTTGACGTTCATGTAGTAGGGCACCCCGATGGTGTCGCGCACCTCCTGCTCAGTCATGCCCTTCTTCAGCTGGTCGAAGCGTGTTTGAGTGATGTAGCGCCACTCGTCGAGCTGATTCAGCTTGTCGAGCAGGAGCTGAGCCGGCTGCTTGCCGATCGCGTCGTAGTAGCTCTTCGCGCTCTGTACCGTGTCGATCGCCTTCTTGTAGTCGCCCGACTTGCGGACGATGTCGTCCGCGTTGTAGATCGCCTCGGTTGCGTACATCTGGAGCGCCTTGTCCGTCTCTGGGGCGTTCGGGAACTCGTTGAGCGCAAGAGTGAGGAAGTCAGCGAGGCGCGTCTGATAATCCTCGTACGCTGCATCGACCTTGCCCTCGAGGTCCGTCATGGACGCGTTGAGCTGCTCGAGCTGCTGCTTCTGCTCGTCGGTCCGCTTGCGCTCGGCGATCGCTTCGATCGTTGCGACGCTCTCTTTCGCTGACGTCAGCTCTTCGCGCGCAGACCGGATCGCGGCCTCGCTCTTGACCAGCTCCGAAAACTGCTGCTTCATCTGCTCGGCCTTCTGGTCGGCCTGAGACGGGCCGCGGGAGCACCCGATGAGCGCTCCTGTGAAAAGAATCACGATCATGATGCAGGGCAGGATGCGCGGTTGCCTCATGACTCCTCCCTTCCTGGGAAAGCTAGCAGAATCGGCTTCGGCTGACAATGTGATTGCGTGTTTTCTTGACGTGAGTGAAAGGAGACGTAGATAATGAAATGAACGCACGGCGGGAGGCACCATGGATCCTAACGATGCCGTCCTCGAACAGCTGAAGCGGGCGCAGAAACGCGGCCTCGAGGCCGTGACAAACCGCCTTGATTTCGTGCTCGAGAGCCTCGATGAGCTGATCAAGGAGGCGAGGTCCTCCGTCCAGGAGGCGCTGCCGCAGGAAGCGGAGGAGCTCTTCCCGCTCGCCGAGGTGGAAGCGGCGGTCGCTGCCCTACAGGAGCGGCTGTCGTCCGCAGAGGCGCGGGCCGGGGACTCGGCCGCGCGGATCGCAGAGCTCGAGGCCGAGCTCGAGGTCGCGCGCAGCCGCCCATCCGGACCGGTGACCACCCAGCTGCTGCGCGATCTCGACGCCGCCCGCAGCCAGTCGGAGCTGCTGCGCGAGCTGCTGCCCCTGCTCACCGCCTACGCCGGTCGCGCGGCGGTTCT
>Ga0315540_10002297_pt1 | contig 10795 bp, 10 predicted proteins | sample SalMarSW160110MG_FD_203677 | JGI IMG/M metagenome (GOLD analysis project Ga0315540, IMG submission 203677) | Salt marsh sediment microbial communities from the Plum Island Ecosystem LTER, Massachusetts, United States - Salt Marsh Sediment SW1601-10 ... | reverse complement strand
GTTCGCCGAACATAGGCAGCAGGGGTTTCGGGTAAAATTCGCGGGATACCGGCCACAGCCGGCTGCCGGCGCCGCCGGTCAGGATTACGGGGTAAAAACTCATAATGATCAGCTGTTTTGAATAATTTTATTGGGCCCGCGGGTCAACCCAGGACGATACCCAAAACAGCCTGACCGGTCAATCCGGCGAAGCACTATGCAGTACCCGCCATCTCGTTAAATCAACTTATATTCTCCCGCGAAGCAGCCAGTGGATATGCCTCTGATAGGGGAAACGCGCCACGTCCCTGTTGCCGCGAAAACCGCCCTGTTTCCGCCCCTAAAAGAGGCATAACCGCTGGGTGCTCCTGAACTATTTGCTTCCCGCCGGGCATCGCCGTCAAAACCCGGTAGCCTGCCGCGGTCTGCTGCCGGCAGGCTACCGGTCCGATCACTTGCCGGCTTTTTGCGCGGGTATCGCCACCATTATGTTCGTCCGGTTCTGCTCGACGGTCTTGGCACCGATGCCGTCGACCAGCGCCAGGTCCTCGGCGCGCTTGAACGGCCCGTGCTCCTGCCGGTATCGAACGATCGCCATCGCCTTCTGCGGCCCGATGCCATTCAGGCCTTCGACCAGCGCCTCGGAATCGGCGGTGTTGATATTGATGGGGGTTCCGGCCAGGGTGGCCAGTGGCAGAGTGAGCAGGCAGGCGCTCACCAGGTTACGCAATGCGTGCATGGATTTAATCCTCCGTGAAAGTAACTCGACGCGGGAAACATCCATTTCCCCCTGGCGGGTGTGGCCAGGTGCCGAAACGAGTGCACATCATACAACCGCATATCGGCCGCGCAATGCGCAAATTTCTGATTTTTCTGTACGAAATTTCTTACACGTGTAAGAAATTTCGTACACGCTAAACCCCAAAACCAGGCAGCAGGTAGGTTGGGCTGAGCAAAGCGAAGCCCGACATTCGTGTAACTCTTCAGCCTGGTAACTGCTTAAGCCTGTTGGGCTTCGCTTTGCTCAGCCCAACCTACCCCTATTGCGGCTACACGCCTTCGCTATTAGTCCTGGCATCAGACCGGAGCTACCCCCCGGAGATCCCCCAATTCCCGGTTCACCGCCGCCAGCACCGCCACCGGATCCCCCGCCTGGGTAATCGGGCGCCCCATCACCAGGTAACTGGCACCCTGATGGATGGCGTCAGCGGGCGTCAGCACCCGCGCCTGGTCATCAAGAGAAGCCCCTGCAGGGCGCACGCCCGGCGTGACCAGCATGAAGTCGTCGCCGATAGCCTGGCGCAGCAGCGCGGCCTCCCGCGGCGAACACACTACGCCGTCAAGGCCCGCGGCGCGGGCTAACGTCGCCAGCCGCAACACCTGTTGTTCGGGCGCGACGCTTATCCCCACTTCAACAAGATCCGCCTCGTCCATACTGGTCAAAACGGTCACGCCAATCAGCAGCGGCCGGCGCCCCGGCACGGCATCCAACGCCTGTTTCGCCGCCCGCATCATCTTGCTGCCACCGGATGCATGGATATTGACCATCCATACGCCCAGCGCCGCAGCCGCCTCGCAGGCCCGCGCGACCGTATTGGGGATGTCGTGAAACTTGAGATCCAGAAAAACGTCGTGGCCCTGCTCGACGAAGCGACGCACCAGTGCCGGTCCCTCGCGAGTAAACAGTTCCTTGCCGATCTTCAGGCGGCAACTGCCCGGCTGCAGCCCATCGACGAATGCCGCGGCCTGTTCGCCACTGGCGAAGTCCAGCGCCACGATCACTCTGGGATCGGCGATCATTTTATGGTTCATCCAGCATGACTCTAGGTAAGTGGTTTGACACTGCTCCAGCTGCGGCAGCTTGGGCATTGCCAGAACAGTTTCCTGCTGCTGAAGCCGCACTGCTCGCAGCGGAAACGCATTGCGCCTTCGGGCTGACTGATCCCGGAAGCCGGCATAGCCTCCTGGTCACCGGGCCTGCCGCGCGTGGTTGCATCGTCGGAAAGTTGTGCGTAGCAGGACTGCAGCTCCTGGCGTATGCCGGGAAGCATCCTCTCGCTCTGGCCACCGAGGGACTGATAGGCATCGATAGCGGCGTGAAAATCCCCGGCGTGCTGGTAGGCCGAGGCCCGCAGTAGCAAGGCGCGCACGCAGCCCGCATCCTCGCAGCGCGCCCGCTCGGCCTGCACCAGCGCCTGCGCATGGTCACCGCGCGTCAGCGCCGCGTCGCCCATTTCGCAATAGTAGTGGGCGATGCGGATTCTCCAGTGCTGCGGATCGCTGCCGGCGATACGCCGCGCCACGTCGATGGCTTTCGCCCACTCTTTTTCCTGCTGATAAATATCGACGAGGTGCTGACACACCGCCTGCTGGTCCTCATGACGCCCCAGCAGGCTGTCGAACAGTTTCTCGGCCCGGTCGAGCAGGCCCGCCTTGAGAAAATCACGCCCCAGCTCCAGCGTCGCCTGGTTACGCAGCGGGTCGCTGAGACGCGACCGGGCGATGATGTTCTGATGCACGCGAATCGCGCGATCCACCTCACCGCGCCGACGAAACAGGCTGCCCAGCGCCAGGTGCAACTCCACGGTATCCGGATCGACCTCGACCAGTTGCACCAGCACTTCGGTCGCCTTGTCGGGCTCCTCGTTCAGGAGGTAGTTGAGACCCTGGCCGTAGGCGGAATTGAACTGCGCGCGGCCATGCGTCCTGCGCCTTTTGTAGCTGTAGCTCGCAGCCCACCAGCCGGAGGCCGCAGCCACAGGGAGTAAAAGCCATAGCAATGCATACATATCAGCTAGCTTACCAGATTCGTTTCAGGTTCACCGAGGGCATCCCCCCGGGGCGTTGGGCTTCGCTGGTGCTCAGCCCAACCTACGGAAACCGCCGAAGCGCCAGTTGAAGCGGAGAAGCCGTGGCCTTGGAGGTTGGGCTGAGCACCAGCGAAGCCCAACAATACGCAGCCGTGTTCCAGCCGGGGCGCTTCGACAACCTCATTCCTTCGCCGGCAACACCCGCAGTTGATCCGCGTCCTTTGCCACCTGACGTAACTTGCGCCGCACTTGCGCAAGCTGGGCGCGCAGCTTGACGATCATGCCGACACTGACCAGCACGCCGATTACTGCGCCCGCGGCCAGCGACAGCACCACGATCATGGACAGAGGTATATCGCGATAGCCGAGGTAGTAATTCAGCGACACCGGCTGCGAATTCAGCACCGCGAATGAAAGCCCGATCACCACCAGGGCGACCAGGAACAAAAAGCCGATCAGGCGCCCCATTCCGTTTTCTCCAGGGAAACACAACAGAAGTCATTATCGGTGCTTTGAAAAGCATCGGCAAATCTGACAACAAAAAAAAGGAGCGGTTGTTAGCCGCTCCCCTGAATCTGTTTCATGTACGGTGCATCAGAAAAGGCTGCCACCACCGGCCGGTTCAACATCCTCTTCGTCTCTGCGAACCGACTGACCCGAGCCGCTGTCGGCGCTGTCTTCATAAATATTGACGCGCTCCCGCAGTTCCTTGCCCGGTTTGAAGTGCGGCACATATTTGGCGGCCAGCGCCACCGCATCACCGGTCTTGGGATTACGCCCCATGCGCGGTGGACGGTAGTGCAGGGAAAAGCTGCCAAAACCGCGGATTTCAATACGGTGTCCGGTGGACAACGACTGACTCATCTGCTCAATCAGACTTTTAACCGCCAGTTCCACATCCTTATGGTTAAGATGACTGTTCTTGGCTGCGAGTATTTCGATTAACTCAGACTTCGTCATATGGTTGTCCCCGATGATATGGGGCGGCCCTCCGGCCGCCCCCGGCCCGTAACCTAATCATAGACCAATTTATTGATTAGTCTCCACTATTTTCCAATTGTTCCTTCAGCACGTCGCCCAGCTTGGCGCTACCCCCGGTAGAGCCCTTGGAGTAATCGGCAATCGCGGCCGCTTCCTCGTCGTTGTCCTTGGCCTTGATCGACAGAGCGATCGTGCGGGTTTTGCGATCCATGCCGATGTACTTGGCCTCGATCTCCTGCCCCACGCTCAGCACTGTGCGGGCATCCTCGACGCGATCACGCGCCAGCTCGGAGGCACGCAGGGTGCCTTCCACGCCGTCCCCAAGGTCGACAATCGCGGCTTTGGCGTCGACTTCCTTAATAACGCCCTTAACAATGGAACCTTTAGCGTTATCTGCTGAGAAATTGGAGAAAGGATCCTTCTCAAGTTGTTTGATACCCAAAGAAATTCGCTCGCGCTCGGCATCCACGGACAGAACCACGGCTTCCAGCTCCTCGCCCTTCTTGTAGTTGCGTACCGCCTCTTCCCCGGTCTCGTGCCAGGAAATATCCGACAGGTGAATGAGACCGTCGATGCCCCCATCCAGACCGATGAAAATACCGAAGTCGGTGATCGACTTGATGGTGCCCTTGACGTGGTCGCCCTTGTTGCGGGTGGCGGAGAACTCGTCCCAGGGATTGGGGTGACACTGCTTCATGCCCAGCGAAATACGGCGGCGCTCCTCGTCGATGTCCAGCACCATCACCTCGACCTCCTGGCCGATGTGCACCATCTTGCCGGGGTTGACGTTCTTGTTGGTCCAGTCCATCTCGGAGACGTGCACCAGGCCTTCGACACCGTCTTCGATTTCGACGAAGCAGCCGTAGTCGGCGATATTGGTAACCGCGCCGAACAGGCGGGTGCTTTCCGGGTAGCGGCGCGCCAGGTCGGCCCAGGGATCCTGGCCCAGCTGCTTGAGGCCCAGCGATACGCGATTGCGTTCGCGGTCGAACTTGAGCACCTTGACGTCGATCTCCTGACCGACTTCAACAATTTCGGACGGGTGCTTGACCCGCTTCCAGGCCATGTCGGTGATGTGCAGCAGACCGTCGATACCACCGAGGTCGACGAACACACCGTAGTCGGTGAGGTTCTTGACAATACCCTTGACCGTCGCACCTTCCTGCAGGCTTTCCAGCAGTTGCTCGCGCTCGGCACTGTACTCCGACTCGACCACAGCGCGCCGCGAAACAACCACGTTATTGCGCCGCTGGTCCAGCTTGATAACCTTGAATTCCAGTTCCTTACCTTCGAGGTAAGTGGTGTCGCGCACGGGACGCACGTCAACCAGCGAACCGGGCAGGAAGGCACGGATATCGTCGATATCCACGGTAAACCCGCCCTTGACCTTGCCGCTGATGACACCCTTGACAATTTCGCTGTCTTCAAACGCCTGCTCCAGACGTTTCCAGACCTGCGCACGCTTGGCCTTTTCGCGTGATAGACGCGTGGCGCCAAAGCCGTCTTCGACGGCATCCAGAGAAACCTCTATAGCGTCGCCCACGGCGACTTCGACTTCACCCTGGCTATCGTAAAACTGTTCTATAGGGATCACGCCTTCCGACTTGAGACCGGCGTTGACGATAACGGCGTCGGGCTGGATGGCAACAACGGTACCAGTGACGATGGTGCCCGGACGCATTTCCTTGTTAACCAGGCTTTGTTCAAAGAGTTCAGCAAAACTTTCAGACATGGGTGAAAATCCTTCCGTTGCTTTCTACAACGGCATACAAAATCGCCCGTCCGGCAGAGTCACCCGACGGCGGGTTGGAGTTGAATTACCGGCGACTACTCAGACGCCGGGCCACGTAACCGATAAGTATAAACGTATATTCGTTGGAATTCACGGGTTTAGACGATTTTTTAGCAAATCGCGCATGCACTGCATTGTGGCGTCGATATCCTGCTCGCTGGTATCCACCACAATGGCGTCGGCGGCGGGCACCAGAGGCGCCACAGCACGCTTGCTGTCGCGTTCATCGCGCCCCCGGATGTCCCCCAGGACGGTGTCGTAGTCCGCTTTTATACCTTTTTCTTTCAATTGCTTATAGCGCCTTCTTGCACGCTCTTCTGAGCTTGCGGTCAAAAAGATTTTGAGGTCGGCGTCGGGAAACACCACGGTGCCCATGTCGCGGCCGTCGGCGACCAGCCCGGGGGGAGAACGGAACGCCCTCTGGCGTTCCAGCAGGGCCCGGCGCACCGACGGCAGGGCCGCAACCTGTGAGGCGCCGTCTCCCGCGGCCTCGGTGCGGATGGCATCGCCGACATTTTCGTGCTCCAGCAAGACCACATTGTCGCGGCCGTCGGCGGGGAAAGCGATATCCATCTCACCGCTCAGACGCACCAGTTCCTCCTCATCACTCAGGGCAACACCACGCTGGTTCGCCGCGTACGCCAGCAGCCGATACAGCGCGCCGCTGTCGAGAAAGTGGAAGCCGAGTTCACGCGCCAGCATGCGACTGATGGTGCCTTTACCGGAACCACTCGGGCCGTCGATGGTAATCACGGGGGTTTCATTCATGGTGTGCATGTATCTATTTTCACATCGGGGAACAGCGTTAATTTAACCACAAAGGTGCGAGGAGGCGCACTGTGGGGACAACCATAATGTAGGTTGGGCTTCGCTGCGCTCAGCCCAACCTACATACCTTTCCCCCGCCGAGCACCTCTGTGACTGGATGCAATCAGGCTTGCATACGCAGCCCGGCATTTGCCGCGAGCTCGACAAACCCCGGAAAAGACGTATTCACGTTCGCGCAGTCCTCAATACGAATCGGTCCGGACGCTCTCAGTGCCGCCATGGCAAACGACATCGCAATGCGGTGGTCGCCGTGACTGTCCACTGTGCCCCCGGCGATATCACCACCCTGGATGATCATACCGTCGGGCGTCGGCTCGGCATCGACCCCCAGCGCCCGAAGGCCGTCGGCCATCACCTGGATACGATCACTCTCCTTCACCCGCAATTCCTCGGCACCAGTGAGGACCGTACGCCCCTGCGCGCAGGCAGCGGCGACAAACAACGCAGGGAATTCGTCGATGGCCAGCGGCACCTGCTCGAGCGGGATATCAATACCGTGCAGTGACGCCGCGCGCACCCGCACGTCGGCGACCGGCTCTCCGCCCACAATCCGCGGATTGGACAGCACAATGTCCGCACCCATGAGTTTGAGGATGTCGATGACGCCGGTGCGTGTCGGGTTGACGCCCACGTGCTGCAGCTGCAGATCCGAACCCGGCGCGATACTCGCGCCCACCAGGAAAAACGCCGCCGAGGAAATATCCGCGGGCACGTCGATGACCGTCGCGGCCAGACTGCCACCGCCGTCCAGACACGCGGCCCCCTCGCTGCAATCGACCGGGTAACCCATACCGTTGAGCATGCGCTCGGTATGATCGCGCGTCGGTGCGGGCTCATGGACGCAGGTGCGCCCGTGCGCATACAGCCCCGCCAGCAGCAGGCAGGATTTCACCTGGGCGCTGGCCACAGGCATTTGGTAGTCGATAGCCTGCAGGCGCCGTCCTCCCCTGATCTTCAACGGTGCAGTACCGGCATCGGTCGTGTCGATTTCCGCGCCCATCTGCGCCAGCGGAGCGGTCACACGACGCATGGGCCGGCTCATCAGCGAACTGTCGCCCACCAGCTCGCTATCGAAGGCCTGGCCGGCCAGCAGCCCGGACAGCAGGCGCATGGAGGTTCCCGAATTGCCGAGGTCCAGCGGTTGCGCCGGCGCCTGCAGCCCGTTCAGACCCACTCCGTGCACCACTACCCTGCCCTTGTCCGGGCCCTCTATGTCGACACCCATGGCCTGAAACGCCCTCAGCGTGGCGAGACTGTCGTCGCCTTCGAGAAAACCGCTGATTCGGGTGGTACCCTCGGCGATCGCCCCGAGCATGATGGAGCGGTGCGAAATCGACTTGTCACCGGGCACGCGGATACAGCCTTTGAGTGAACCGCCGGCATCGACCTGAAAGCTGATGTTTTGATTTTTATTCATCTTGGACTTTCATCACCGGGCGAACGAATCCGTAGGTTGGGCTGAGCACAGCGAAGCCCAACCTACGGCGCGATTTTGCGGTGCGGTGAAATCCTCCGGCACCCGCTCACATGACACGCTGCAACTACATGCCTTTGCGCTCGTTGGCCGCAGGCCTCGGCCCGACAGTTCCGGAAAGTCATGCTGGCGGACTTCGCTGCTCATCTGTCGTTTTTTTCGGCTTTCGCCGGTTGCCCGACAGCGAACGCGTCGCGCGCGGCCTTCGCATCCTGGAAAATCGCCAGCAGGCGCTCACCGTCATGATCACGGATCGCCGCAGCGAGCACGGCGATATCCTCTTCGAACCGATCGATCATCGCCAGTATGGCCTCTGCGTTGGCCAGGCAGATGTCGCGCCACATCACCGGATCGCTGGATGCGATCCGGGTAAAATCGCGAAACCCGCCGGCCGCATACTCGAATATCTCGCGCTGCTCGCTCATGCGTGCCAGGCTTTCCACCAGGGCAAACGCCAGCACGTGCGGCAGATGGCTGGTTGCCGCCAGGACTTCATCGTGGTGTGCGACACCCATTTCGTTGACCACGGCGCCCGCGGCTTCCCACATGGCACGCACCCGCGCGAGCGCCGCGCTGTCGGTTTCCTGCACGGGCGTAAGAATAATGCGCCGTCCCTGGTAGAGTTGCGCAAAAGCCGCGTCGACACCGCTTTGCTCAGTGCCGGCTATCGGGTGCCCCGGCACAAACCACGGCGGCACCTCGCCCAACGCCCGGCGCACGTCGGCGACCACACAGCCCTTGGCACTGCCGCCGTCGGTTACCACCGCGCCCGCGTCCAGCGAGTCCTTGATAGCCGCAAACACACCGCTCATGGCACCGAGCGGCACCGACACGAAGACCATATCGGCGCCCTGCACGGCGCTGGCCGGATCGGTATCGAAACGGTCGATGACTCCCAGGTCGACCGCGCGCTGCAAATGCGCCGCATTGCGGCTGCTGCCGACGATCTCGTCCACCTGACCGGCAGCCCGCAAGGCGCGGGCCAGCGAACCGCCGATCAGGCCGACACCGATGACACAAAGCCGCCGGATCACGCCGACAGCACCTTTGCCAGCGCGTCCAGGCAACGCTGATTTTCTTCCGCCAGGCCGACGCTGATGCGCAGATAACCCGGCATGGCGTAGTTATCCACCGGCCGAACGATGACGCCCTCGCGTAACAGCGCGGTATAGACTTCGCCGGGGTCGCGTCCCACATCCACACTGACAAAGTTGCCTACCGAGGCAATGCAGGCAAGCCGCAGCGCATCGAACCCCGCGACCAGCTGCTGCATGCCCTGCCGGTTGATGCTGATCGCCTGCGCCAGGTGCGCCTCGTCCTGCAAGGCGGCGAGCGCCGCGGCCTGCGCAAAGCTGTTGACGTTGAACGGCTGGCGCACCCGGTTGAGCACGTCCGCCAGCGCCGCCTGGGAAACGCCGTAGCCGATGCGCAGCGAAGCCAGTCCGTAAGCCTTGGAAAACGTGCGTGTCACCAGCAGATTCGGGAACTCCGCGATCCAGCGCATGGCGTTCGGGTACGCCGGCTCGTCGACGTACTCGAAATAGGCTTCATCGATGACCACGACAATGTCGGCGGGCACGGCTTCGACGAAAGCGCGCAGATCGCCCGCATCGACCCAGGTGCCGGTGGGATTGTTGGGATTGGCGATAAACACCACGCGCGTGTCAGCGTCGATCGCCTCCTGCATGGCCTGCAGGTCGTGGCCGAATTTCGGGCCGCGGCTGCCGTCGTGCGCGGGCGCCACGTTGGCGCGCGCCCCGATCGCCTGCGTGACGATCGGATAAACAGCAAAGGCATGTGCTGAAAACACCGCGGAAGACTGCGGCGACAGAAATGCCCGCGCCACCAGCTCCAGCACGTCGTTCGAACCGTTGCCCAGCGTGATACAGGTCGGTTCAACCCCGAGGTGTGCGGACAAGGCCGCTTTCAGTGCAAAGCCGTTGCCATCCGGATAGCGCGCCAGGCTGTTGAACTCACGCCCCAGCGCCTCCAGCACAGCGGGACTCGGTCCAAGCGGGTTTTCATTGGACGCCAGCTTGATCGCATCGCGGATGCCGTACTCACGCTCGAGCTCGCCAAGCGGTTTGCCCGGGGAATAGGGTTTGAGCGCCCGTACGCCGGGGGTCGCCACATCCAGAATCGAGTCCGCCATCCGCGTTCAGCCCTGCACGTCCGCAATCACAGCTCACACCGCGGATAGGAACCCAGCACCTTGAGCGAGGATGCGGTGTCGCTCAGTTCGCTGACCGCCGCCGCCACATTCTCGTCCTCGACATGGCCGTCCACATCGACGAAGAAGACGTAGTCCCATTTGCTCATCCGCGACGGGCGGGATTCGATCTTGGTCATACTGACACCGTGGCGGGCGATCGGCTCCAGGAGCGAATACAGCGCCCCCGCCCGGTTGTGCACCGTGACCATCAACGAGGTCTTGTCGCTGCCCGTGGGTCCGGGTTTCTGCGATCCGATCACCAGAAACCGCGTGGTATTACCCGGATCGTCTTCGATATTCGCCGCCAGTATCGTCAGACCGTACATTTCCACCGCCGCACCTCCGGCGATGGCCGCGGCCGACGGGTCGCCCCTGGCGATGCGGGCAGCCTCGGCATTACTGCTCACGGCGATCTGCTCGGCCCGTCCCAGGTTGGCATTCAGCCACTCCCGACACTGTGCAAGCGCCTGCTGATGGGCGTAGACCTTCTGCAGTTTGCTCACGTCGGCGCCACAGGAGAGCAACTGGTGATGGATAGGCAATTCGACGTCACCGCAGATCTTCAGGGGTGACCGCATGAACATGTCCAGCGTGTGGTTGATCGCACCTTCGGTGGAATTCTCGACCGGCACAACACCGAAGTCGGTGCTGCCTGCCTCGACATCGCGAAAAATCTCGTCGATGGCGGCGAGCGGCTTGAGCGACACCGAGTGGCCGAA
>Ga0315540_10002296_pt1 | contig 10801 bp, 6 predicted proteins | sample SalMarSW160110MG_FD_203677 | JGI IMG/M metagenome (GOLD analysis project Ga0315540, IMG submission 203677) | Salt marsh sediment microbial communities from the Plum Island Ecosystem LTER, Massachusetts, United States - Salt Marsh Sediment SW1601-10 ... | reverse complement strand
TCCCGCAATGCGCCGCGCTTCATCAAGGTTCCTTCTGGCGACGACGTTGATCGCCGCTTTCGCCATCGTGCCTTCGGACATTTCGTCCGCTGCCGCCGCTCCCCCCGACGGCGCCTGGGCGCAGCTCGGCGTTCCATTCAATCTCGCTCAGGCCACGTGGGACCACCGTGAGCGGCGGTTTGTCTCAGTCTGGGACCTCACACCCGGTGCCCGCGACTCCATCGAGAACGCCTGGGAGTTCCGCGAGTCCTCGGGCTGGCGACGAATTCGACTGCCGCAGCCACCGGAGGAAATGGTGCCGGCGTGGGTGACGCCCGTGCCGGATGCGGCGCACGACCGATTGCTCTTCTTCGCCTTCCCCGATGGTTCGATCGATTCCACGCGTCTGTGGGCGCTCGACTTCGGGCCGACGCCCCGTTGGGAACTTCTCGATCGGACTTCGAGCGGGCCCAGCACATCCCTCGATGGACGGGCGATACCGAGTCTGGAGACCGACGCGCTCTGGCTCGAGTCCCTGCACTGGTACGACAGTCTGAGCGACATCTGGGTCCGCTCGCTCGCGGACACGGGTACCTGGCGCTTCGTCCGCGAGCAGCCGCAGAGTCCGGGGCCGCCCTGGAAGCGAGCCATCGACCCTTCGCACGATCGCGAGCTTCTCTTCGTGACGACGTCGGACTCCGTTCGGGTCTGGTCGTTGTCGCTGACCGGAACATCCGGCTGGACGCCCGTGTCGATGGGTTCGCCGGCGCCTCTGGGGGTCACCAACCTGGTGGTCGTCCCGGACAGCGCACGCTCCCGGCTGCTGGTCATGTGTTGGAAGGCCTATGACCCGTCCGACACCCCCGCGGTCGAAGCCTGGGCCTGCAACCTTGGAGACACGCTGCAATGGGAGTTCCTCGGCGAGGGCGACCCTGACCTCCTGAGGCCCCTGGTCGGTATCGTGGGCGATACCCTGCTCTTCGGACCTGGTGGAGTGCCAGGACGGGTCGATGCCCGCACGGTGGCGACAACCCTGGGGAATCCGACGCACGCACGAACGCTCGCCGCCCCCTCGTGGCCTCCGGAGTCGCGTGGTGCGGTGCTTGTGCGTGACGCGTCGCGAAACTGTTGGCTGCTCATCGGCGGCCGGCCGGTCGAAGGCACGGCCTACTGGGGTTCGCTCGAGTTCCTGGGGGGACCGCTCGATTCGCTCTGGGAGCTGAAGTTGAGCGGGGGAGACGCCGAGTGGTGGCATCTCCCCGTCGAGGGCGACGTCCCGGTCAGGGCCGACAACTACGCGTGGACGGTGGACGAGAGCGACGGCACGCTCTACCTGCTGAACGGCTGGAATTCCTCGAGCGGGCCCCCTGCGAGTCCGCTGGAATTGTGGGCCCTGCGCGAAGGGGAGGTGCCCGGATGGGAGTTGGTCGCGACCGGTCGGGCGGACGACTGGCCGAGCCCCGGATGCGACCCAGCCTACGCGCCCGCGCTGGTCTTCGACTCCGTGCGGCGCATGCTCGTGTGTTTCGGGTTCAGGGACGGGCAAACCGGTAGGATGTTCGACGAGGCATGGCAGTTCGACGTCGACCATCCCTCCGGCTGGTCCCGCGTGAGTCCGTCGGGGGATCCTCCCGACCTCGTGATGGGCCGTGCATCGGCATTCGACGCGGCCCGTTCTCGTGTCGTGGCGCTCGGGTGGGGGGGCCAAACGGTGATTCTGGACACCGATCCGGAGCTTCGCTGGGAGGTTGCGACGTGTTCCGGCGGGCTGCCGGAGGCCTGCCTGTGGTCTCGCACGGGGATGGGCGCCGGCTACGATCCGATCGGCCGTCGAATGCTCGCGCTCGGCCACCACGATCCGTCCTGGGTGAACATCGGCCCGGGAAGTCCGCTTTTCGAGGTCTCCGCCGGTGAGTCGCTCGGCGTCTCCCGCGAGCTCGAGACCCTCGGCACACCCGGCTGGCAGGCGGCGCCGACTCTCGGATACGACGCCGACCGCGACGCGCTGCTTCTCTTTGGCATCCGCAGCAACGGGCTGCCGATACTGCAGGAGTACCGGTTCCATCGGAGCGGGAAGATCATCGCTCGTCCGCAAGGCTGCGCTGTCCTGCCGGATCACATCGCGCTGCGTTGGATCGCGACGCCCGACGCGAACCTGCGCCTCTGGCGGCTTGCGCCGGGTGACGAGTGGGTGCCACAGGCCGATCTCCACGTGCCCGGCTCGGGAGTGCTCGCCTTCGACGATCGCGAGATCGAGGCCAGCATTCGATACGGATACCGGCTGACCCTGGCGACCGCACCCTACGAGCCCGCGTCGGCCGATGTCTGGCTGACGGCCACGACGTTCCCGTCGTTCTCGCTCGCTCGCCCCTGGCCCAACCCCTCGCGCGGGGCCTTCACCCTCGCGTTCACGCTCGCCGCCTCGGCGTCCGCGGATCTGGAAGTCTTCGACCTCGCGGGCCGTCGGGTCTGGGCGCGGCGCTGGGACGCGCTGTCGCCGGGCCCGCACCACGTCGCGATCTCGCCGGGCGATCTGCCGCGCGGCGGGCTCTACTTCGTGCGACTGCGGCAGGCGGGGCGCAGCGCGACCGCGCGCGTCATCGTCGCGCCCTGAACGCGAAAGGGCCCGCGCCGGTCGCGCCGGCGCGGGCCCTGGCTCGGGAATCCCGAGAGCCCTACGGCCACGCCATCGCGGCGACGCTCACCAGGCTCGAGTCGCGTTCCTCGCTCTGGGCGTAGCCCAGCTCGCGGCCGGCGCCGGGCGCGGCGGCCCGCAGCATGACGTAGGTCGGCGCGTAGCCGCAGATGCGCGTGGCGTCGTCGCCCTCGGCGATGCTCGTGAACCACCGCTCGGGGTCGCCGGCGGCGGCGGCGGCGAGGGCGGCCCTGTCCACGCGCTGGACTTCGGTCTTGATCTCGTCGCCCACCTTGGGGTCGCCGAAGCGCGGGCCGACGTGCGAGAAGTCCACCCCCGCCACGTAGACGGTGGTGCCGCCGAACGTCTTCTCGGCGTCGCGCAGCGCGGCGACCAGCGTCTCGACCGAGGGCTCGTCGCGCGGCGTGCGACCCTCGTCGAGCAGGTTGTAGAAGCCGCCGCACAGGATGGGCACGATCGTGAACGGCGCGTCGCCCAGGCGGCGCTGCAGGTAGAGCACCTGGAACTCGATCGAGTGCTCGTCGCGGTGTGCCAGCTCGCCGCGATACGCAGCCTCCCCGAGCTTCGCGGCGACATGATCCACGAAAGCCAGATCCGTGATCGCCTTGCCGAGCGGCGTCTGGAAGTGCTTGCGCGTGAGCGCGAAGAAGTCTCCCGTGAGATTGTGACCGGTACCCAGGATCACCACGCGCAGCGGCGTCGCCGGCTTCTCGGGCAGCTCCAGGAACGCCCGCGCCATCAGCGCGCCTTCGCGGCGCGGGTCCAGGTGCGGGGCCAGGATCGCGCGGGGGAGCGCGCCGTTCTTCGCGGGCGCGCCCTCGGCCGCGCGCTTCGCGGCGGCTTCCGAGAAGTGCCCGTCCAGCATCTTCTCGAGCTCCTCGCGCTCGGCCGGGTACGAGACGCCCTCGAGCGCGGCGGGGCGGATCTCGAGCCGGTGGTACTGCTCGCGCGTCTCGGACAGCGCGCGCTCGAAGCGCGGCGACTCGAGCATGAGCAACTCGTCGAGCTGCGCGATGAAGTCGCGGATCATGTTGCCGACGCGCAGGTCCTTGCTCTCGCGCATGACGGCCGCGCTGATGTCGGTCAGCGACACGGTGCCGTCGAGCAGCTGCAGGATCGCCAGCGCCTCGATGCCGAGCACCGGCTGGCCGGGCATGATCCCCATGGGGTCGTTCACGACGAGCAGCTCGCGCTCGCCGTCGCGCACGGGCAGGATCATGAGCCGCCGCAGGCGCGGGTACTCGGGCAGCTCGTCGGCGCTCTCGCGCACGGTGCCGGGCGGCAGGATGATGCGCGGCTTCTCGGCCGCTTCCGGCTCGGCGCCGGGAACGATGATGCGGGGCTTGTCGGGCGGATCGTCGGGTGTGAACGCCAAAGGCTCTCCCGGTGGAGGTGGACGAGGGCCGGAAAGGGGTGAGTCTAGCGGGGCGGGCGCGAGGGTCAAACGCCGCCGCCGGGAATCGCGCTCGCGCCCGCTCCACGCGCGCGTTTCCGCGAACCGCCGGGAATCGGCGTGCGTTCCCGGGCCGGATGCTGCAAGATGCCGGCGGCATGACCACCCAGGCGATGGGCAAGCTCCTCGAGTCCTACCTCTCCGATCTCGAAGGCCAGCCGGGCTTCTGGCGCGGCGTGCGCAACGAGGTGCCCGTGTTCGTGTTCAGCGACGACGAGCACGATCGCATGCGCATCATGTCCCCGATCGGCGTGGTCGAGGAGCTCGAGCCGGATCTGCTGCATATCTTGCTTCAGGCGAACTACGACCGCGCCCTGGACGCGAGGTATGCCATGCGCGGGAACGAGCTGTGGTCGGTCGTCGTGCACCCGCTCGCGACGCTGGCGACGGACGACCTTCCGGCACTGTTCGACCAGGTGATCACGCTCGTGAAGAACACCGGTTCCACGTTCGCGTCCACCGAGCTCGTCTTCAAGTCGTTCCCGGCCGACCAGATCGTGATCGAGACCGACGACGAGGACGAGGAGGAGAACGGAGACTCGGCGGACGACGAGGGCGAGTCCTCCTCGCGATGAATCCCGCGAAAGGAGCCGTGCCGGCCATCGGGATCGACGTGCGCGTGGACCGCGCCACGGTCCTGCCCGGCCGCGTCTGGTGCGCCGAGCGCCCGCGTGCCGTGATCGGCGTCGTGCACGGGCTCGGCGAGCACAGCGGCCGCTACGCGGCCTTCGCGTCGGACCTGGTGAAGGCGCGCTGCACCGTCGTTTCGCTCGACCTGCCCGGTCACGGCGAAGCGCCGGGGCCGCGGGGGGACATCGCGTCGTGGACGGCCGTGCGCGACCAGGTGATCCCGGCGATGTTCACCGCGCCGCGCGGGCTGCCCGACCAGCCCGGCGACCTGCCGCGGATCCTGTTCGGGCACAGCATGGGCGGCGTGCTGGCGCTCGACTACGCCCTCGCGCACCCGCGCGACATCCTCGCGCTCGTGCTCAGCGCCCCGGCCCTGCGCACGCCGATGCCCCCGTGGTGGCAGCTGGCGCTCGCGAACGTCGCGAACGTCGCCACGCCGTCGAGCGGGTTCCCGAACGGCCTGGACCCCAACGGCGTCTCGCGGGATCCGGAGGTGGTCAAGGCCTACAAGGACGATCCGAGGGTTCACGACCGGATCTCGCCGCGATTGTTCTTCGCCTTCAACGAGGCGCGCCAGCGCTGCCTGCGGGACGCGCGCGGGCTGCAGGTGCCGACGCTGATCCTGCAGGGCATGGGCGACCGGCTCATCGAGCCGAAGGGCGCGCTCGAGTTCGCCGGCGCGGCCCCGCACGGCATGATGCGCTTCGTGACGCTCAAGGATGTGTATCACGAGATCTTCAATGATCTCGGACGCGAGGAAGTGATCAAGGACCTCGCGGCGTGGCTCGACGCGGTCCTGGTGGTGTGAGCGGCCCCGGCGGCGTGAGCGCGGGCACGATCGTCTCGGTGCGCACGGGCCGCGCGCAGGAGCGGCCCCGCCCGAAGTGGGACCGGCGTGTCTCGAAGACCTGGGTTTCGGCTTTTGGCAAACAAGAGACACCGGGTCCGGTGCGCGTGACGACGCTGGGCCTGGAGGGCGACGAGCAGGTGGACCGCCGCTCGCACGGCGGGCAGCAGATGGCGGTGCTGGCTTATTGCGCCGATCACTACCCGCTCTGGCGCGAGATCCCCGGGCTCGAAGCCATGGGTCCGGGCGGCTTCGCGGAGAACCTGACGGTTCAGGGTCTTGAAGAGAGCACCGTGTGTGTCGGCGACGTGTACGAAGCCGGCGGCGTGAGATTGCAGGTCTCGCAGCCGCGCGGACCCTGCGCGAACATCTCGCGCTGGTGGAACGAGCCGAGCATGGTGAAGCGCGCCACCGCCACGTCGCGCGTCGGCTGGTACCTGCGCGTGCTGCGCGAGGGCACGCTCGCGCGCGGCGAGATCTTGAGGCTCCTGGAGCGGCCCCGCCCCGAATGGACCATAGCGCGCGTGTTCCGGCTGCGCGTGGGGCTCGAGCAGGACCTTTCGGCGGTCGCGGCGCTGGTCGAGTGCCCCGAACTCTCGCCGGAGTGGCAGGGGCATTTCCGGGAGATCGCGGCGCAGGGGTGAGGGCGGGGCATGCGCCGCGCCCTCCTTGCCTGACCAAAGCGCCGGTCGTCCCGCAGCCGGTCGGCCCGCGACGAGAGCATCGTCCCGATCTCTCGCGACCCGAGATCTTGCGCTTGACGCGTTCTCCGCGCCCGATTCCGCACCGTCCGTGGTCGCTCGCGAATGCGGCGCCTCTGCGCGAGATCCATGGTCTCGCGGACTTTGCGAGTGCTCGCCACGAAAGTTCTCGCGATGAGGCGCGTTCTTGGAGTGGCGGGCACGCACGGCGGCCGAAACCGGGCGTGGTAGAAAGAACGCGCCCCGCCCATCGCCCCCGCGACACCCGCCCCCGTCGCGGAGCTGTCATGAAGTGCTTCTCCGTCGGCCACCTGTCCGACCTCGCCCTGGTCCGTGAGACGCGGGAATGCGTCGCGCGCGATCGCGAGAACACCGCCGCGCTGCTCGCCCGCCTCGGCGAAGTGGATGCCCGCCGGCTCTACGCGGGGACGAAGTACGACTCGATGTTCGCCTGGTGCGTCGGCGAGTTGCACCTGTCCGAAGACGCCGCGGCCAGGCGCCTCACCGTGGCGCGCAGGGCGCGGAGGTACCCGGTCCTGCTCGAAGCGATCGCGGACGGGCGGCTGCACCTGAGCGGTGCCGGCCTGCTAGCTCCGCACCTGACGCCGGAGAACTGCGCCGAGCTGCTCGCCGCCGCGACCCGTTGCAGCAAGGCGCGAATCGAACAACTGCTCGCCGACCGCTTCCCGCGCCCCGACCTGCCGGCCATGCTCGCGACGCTCGTCGCGCTGCCGGCGGCGCCCGCCCCTGCTCCCGCGAGTGGGTCGGAGGCGCCCGGCGTCACTGGCCCGGGCGCGCCCACGACCGGCGAATCGGTGGCGCCGACCGGCCCGTCGTCCGCTTCGACGCACGCGGCCGGAGGCATTGGAACGTCCGCGCAACACGTCCCGGGACGTGTGGAGGTCCAGACGTTGTCAGCGGCCGCCGGGCAGGTCGCGGCGCACGCGTCCTCCGCGGCGGTGGCGGGGCGCTGGCCGACCCGCGCTCGACTCCAGCCGCTCTCACCGGGACGCTACGGTCTGCAGGTGACGCTGGACCAGCGCTCCCACGACCTGCTGCTCGAGGCGCGGGCACTGCTGGGGCATGCGGTGCCCTCGGGTGATCTCGCCGAGGTCTTCGAGCGCGCCCTGGAGGCGCTGGTCGAGAAGCTCGCGAAGCGCAGGTTCGGCGCGGGCCGCAGGCCGTGCGAGAACCGGCAGGGGCCGGCCCGGCGCGCGAAGCGCACACTCGTTCCGAACGAGCGCCACGTGCCCGACCGGGTCAAGAACGCGGTCTGGGAGCACGACGGCGGGCGCTGCACGTTCGTGGACGCGTCGGGGCAGCGCTGCGAGGCAAAGACGCGGCTCGAGTTCGACCACGTGATCCCGGTCGCGCGCGGCGGGCTCTCGACGGCCAGCAACCTGCGGCTGCGCTGCCGCACGCACAATCAGTTCGAAGCGCGGCGGGTGTTCGGTGGGGCGTTCGTGGAGAGCAGGCTCGAGAAAGCGCGCGAGCCCCGTGCGCCACGCACCGGGGTACCGCAGACCCCGCCGTCATGAAGACCCCGCGAGCTACCCCAGCAGCATCCCCAGCGCCTCGTGCCAGCGTTTCATCTCCGCGCGCCGCCAGGCGGCCGGGCGCCGTGGCTTGAACTCGCGGTCGAGGCGCCGCGCGTGCTCCAGCTCGCGCGGCGACGACCAGAAGCGCGTCGCGAGGCCGGCCAGCAGCCCGGCGCCGAGCGCGGTGGTCTCGACGACGCGCGGGCGGCGCACGGGCACCCCGAGCAGGTCGGCCTGCGTCTGCATGAGGAAGTCGTTCGCGGTCGCGCCGCCATCCACCTGGAGCGCCCGCAACCGCGCGCCGGCGTCGCGCTCCATCGCCTCGGCCAGGTCGCATGTCTGGAACGCCAGCGACTCCAGGGCCGCGCGCGCCACGTGAGCCCGCGTCGTGCCGCGCGTCAGGCCCGTGAGCGCGCCGCGCACGTCGGAGCGCCACCAGGGCGCGCCGAGACCCACGAACGCGGGGACCAGCACGACGCCGCCCGTGTCCGGCACCGAGCGTGCGAGCGACTCGCTCTCGGAGGCCTTCGAGAGAATCCCGAGCCCGTCGCGCAGCCACTGGATCGCGGCCCCGCCGATGAACACGCTGCCCTCCAGGGCATACGCCGCTTCACCCCGGGGTCCGCACGCAATTGTCGTCAGGAGCCCGGCGCGAGAGACCACGGGCCTGGCTCCCGTGTGAAGCAACAGGAAGCAGCCGGTCCCATAAGTCTGCTTGGACTGCCCCGGCTTCACGCAGCCCTGGCCGAACAGCGCCGCCTGCTGGTCGCCGGCCACGCCGGCCACCGGCACGCCGTCCGCGAGGCCACGCACGCCGCGTGTCACGCCGAAGTCACCGGAAGAAGCCCGCACCTCCGGCAGCACGCTCATGGGCACGCCGAAGCGCGCGAGCAGCGGCCGCTCCCAGCGGCGCGAGCGCAGGCCGAAGAGCATCGTGCGTGAGGCGTTCGTCGGATCCGTGGCGTGCACCGCTCCGCCGGTGAGCTTCCAGACCAGCCACGAGTCCACGGTGCCGAACGCCAGCCGCCCGGCGCGCGCGAGGCGCCGTGCGCGCGCGTTGTGCGCGAGCGCCCATTCGAGCTTGGTGCCCGAGAAGTAGGGATCGCACACGAGCCCCGTCGCCTGCCGGATCGTCGCGGCCGCGCGGCGCTTGAGCTGCTCGCAGCGCTCCGAGGTGCGGCGGTCCTGCCAGACGATGGCATTGCCGACCGGCTCGCCGGTCCTGCGGTCCCACAGCACGACGGTCTCACGCTGATTGGTCACGCCGATCGCGGCGACCTGGTCCCGCCTTACTTTCGCCGCGGCGAGCGCGCGCGGCACCGCGGCCAGCACGGACGCCCAGATCTCGTCGGGGTCGTGCTCCACCCAGCCGGGCTTCGGGAAGTGCTGGGGCAGCTCCGCGTAGCCACGGCCGCGCACGGCGCCGCGGCGGTCGAGCACGAGCGCGGTCGTGCCGGTCGTGCCCTGGTCGATGGCGAGCACGAAGCTCTTGGATCTGGTCACAGGCAGCCTCCCCTCGCGCGAAGCGACGCGAGTGTCTCAACTCACTCCGGTTCCCAGTGCCCGGGCGATTCTCTCGTCGGCGGCTCTCACGGCAGCTTCCCAGCCATCAATCTCCTCGCGCTCGCGCTCCGGCGACCAGCCCAGACGTCGGCCCATCGCCGCGGCGACCTCGGGCGCGACGCCGACGCCGCGGTCGTCGTCGAGCCAGCGCGTGCTGCGGCGGCGCAGCGTGTCCTCGAGCGTGCGGGCGAACTCGTTCGCCGCCGCGTGTCCGCCGAGCGTCGTCGCGTCGGCCTCCTCGGGCAGCGGCGCCGGCAGCGGGACCGCGTCGTTCGCGAATGTCGCCTCGCGCTTCAGCAACCGCGCGGCCGCCTCGAGCGCGTGGCGGGCCATGACGCGGAACGTCGTGTACTTGCCGCCCGCGATCGTGACGACCGGGCCTTCGACCACCACGCGGTGCTCGCGCGAGGCGCTGCCCACGGCACCGCCCGAGTCGAGCAGCGGCCGCACACCCGCGTAGGCCGCGATCGGTCGCTCGCGCGCGGCGAGCGGGAAGACGCGCGCCACTTCGGATGCGAGATAGCGCATCTCATCCGGGGTCGCGGCGAGATCCTCGGGAGAAGGCGGCGAGCCGGTCTCGACCTCGGTCGTTCCCACCAGCGAGCGGCCCGCGAACGGCACGACGAAGAACGCGCGGCCGTCCGACGCCGCCGTGACGAGCACGGCGTGTCCGCGGGTCAGCGACGGATAGACCAGGTGCGTGCCGCGCGAGGGCCTGAGCAGCGGGCGCGGGTCGGGCGAACCGGGGGCGAGCATGCGGGTGAGCGCCTTCCGGGTCGCGTCCGTCCAGGAGCCCGTGGCGTTCACGATGACGCGACACCGCAGCTCGCGGGTCTCGCGCGTCTCGCGGTCGCGCAGCGAGAGCTGGACCTCGCCGGAGGCGTCGGGTGCCGGCCGGACCACCTCGAGGTCGCAGCGCGTGAGGATGGTCGCGCCGTGACCGGCCGCGTCGCGCGCCACCGCCACCGCGAGGCGGGCGTCGTCCACGACGCCGTCGGAGTAGAGCCCGGCGCCCAGCAGTCCCTCGGTCGAGAGCCCGGGCTCGAGCGCGACCGCGTCGCGCGCCCGCGCCCAGCCGCGCCCGCTCAGCGCGTCGCGGCCCGCGAGCACGTCGTAGAGCCACAGCCCCGCGCGCAGCTTCCAGCCCGGCAGGCGGCCTCCGCGCACGACCGGCACGAGGAAGCGCACCGGGCGCGCGAGCGTGGGCGCCATGCGCGCGACCGTCGAGCGCTCGGCGAGCGCCTCGCGCACGAGCGCGAAGTGGCCGTGCTCGAGATAACGCAGCCCGCCGTGGAGCATGTGGCTCGAGGCGCTGCTCGCGCCGCTCGCGAGGTCGTCGCGCTCGGCCAGCGCGACGCTCCAGCCCGCGCGCGCGGCCAGGCGCGCCACCGCGAGACCGGTGACGCCGCCGCCCAGCACGAGGAGGTCCAGCGT
>Ga0315540_10002295_pt1 | contig 10806 bp, 6 predicted proteins | sample SalMarSW160110MG_FD_203677 | JGI IMG/M metagenome (GOLD analysis project Ga0315540, IMG submission 203677) | Salt marsh sediment microbial communities from the Plum Island Ecosystem LTER, Massachusetts, United States - Salt Marsh Sediment SW1601-10 ... | reverse complement strand
ACGCATTACGATGACGACGGCTATCCGATTCAATGGTTCCGCTCGGCCATCCCGTCCAACACGCTCGCCTGCCTGAACGCGCTGGCGCTGGACGCCAGCCGCCGCGAAGTGCTCGGTCCCGGCGTCGAGATCCGCCTGCACACCTATGATGAAACCAACCGGCGGGTGCGGCCGGAGCAGATCATCCGCATGATCCGCCGCGACGGCGGCCGTGCGCTGATTGGCCTGGTCGGCGTGCAGTCGAACCAGTTTCCGCGCGCGGTCGATCTGGCGCAGCCCTTTCTCGCCGCTGGTCTTCCGGTCGCCATCGGCGGCTTTCACGTCTCCGGGTGCATCGCCATGCTGCCGGAACTGCCGGACGACATCAAAGCGGCGCAGCAGATGGGCATTTCGTTCTTTGCCGGCGAGGCCGAGGAATTCCGGCTCGACCAGGTGCTGCGCGACGCCTATGAGGGGCAACTCAAGCCGCTGTACGATTACATGAACGACCTGCCGCAGCTGGCCGGCGAGCCGCCGCCGTTCCTGCCGCGCCAGCACGTGGTGCGCACTTCCGGCTCGCTGTCGAGTATCGATCTCGGCCGCGGCTGCCCCTATCAGTGCTCGTTCTGCACCATCATCAACGTGCAGGGCCGCAAGAGCCGCATCCGCAGCGCCGACGATCTGGAAAAGATCGTGCGCGAGAACTTCGCGCAGGGCATCAAGCGCTTTTTCATCACCGACGACAATTTCGCTCGCAACAAGGACTGGGAGCCGCTGTTCGACCGCTTGATTGCGATGCGGCAAGGCGAGGGCATGAATATCGGCTTTACGATCCAGGTCGACACGCTCTGCCACAAGATTCCGAATTTCATCGAGAAGGCGGGCAAAGCGGGCGTGCGCCGCGTTTTCATCGGGCTGGAGAACATCAACCCGGATAACCTGATCGCCGCCAAGAAGCGGCAGAACAAGATCACCGAATACCGCGAGATGCTGCAGATGTGGCGCAACGCCGGCGCCATCACCTATGCCGGCTACATTCTCGGCTTCCCCGCCGACACCAAGGAATCGATCCTGCGCGACGTCGAGATCATCAAGCGCGAATTGCCGATCGACATTCTCGAGTTCTTCTTCCTGACGCCGCTGCCGGGCTCGGAGGACCACAAGGTTCTCTCCGCCAAAGGGATCTGGATGGATCCCGACATGAACAAATACGACCTCAATCACCGGGTCTCGCATCACGGCACCATGTCGGATGCGGACTGGGAGGAGGCCTATCGCGCGGCTTGGCACGCCTTCTACACGCCCGAGCACATCAACACGATCCTGCGCCGTACCTGCGCGCATCCGCTGGGGCGGCCGGGGACCACGCTGTCGACCATCCTGTGGTTCTATCTGATGATCCTGTTCGAGGGTGTGCATCCGCTCGAAGGCGGCGCGTTGCGGCTGAAATCGCGGCGCGACCGGCGCAGCGGCATGAAGCGGGAAAACCCGCTCGTTTTCTACGCGCGCTATTGGGGCGGCACCGCGCTCAAGGCCTGGGGCTACTTCCGCATCTACCGCCGCTGCAAGGCCATGCTCGATACCGCGCTGAAAGCGCCCGACCGCTGGACTTATTCGGATCTGGCGATCGCGCCGCCTGAGGCCGACGAGTTCGACGCGCTCGATCTTTACCACGCCACCGCCGGCGGCGAGGCCGCGCTCAAGCGCAAGTACCGCGACGACGCCATCCGTGCGCGGACGCATGTGCATGACGAAGCGCCGATCGTGCCCGAAGCGCCGGTCGAAGCGGCGGGATGAATGCTCCGGCGTCTGCCTGTGTCCAATAAGTGATTGCCTAGTCATCGAGGGGCATAATCAAATCTCTCAGAACATCGACAAATTTGATTTCTATCACTAGTTGCGCGGCCGTAATATTTCATCCAAGATAGGTATGGCGTTAGGCTGCGGTTATTCATCCGATCGTTAGAGAGCCCCTATCCGCGCTGCGCCTCAGGGGTCGAGCATGCGTAACATGCGCGGTTCGCAACATAGTCTAGCCAATACGCAAAAACTGACGATTATCGCGCAGGATCCGTCGGTCAAGATCGGCGGCAAGATCCTCGTAGCCGAAGTCGAGGTGCCGGCCGAGGAGTTGCTGCCGGGGCCGCGGGGGTATCGCGTCAATGTCATTGATTTCGATACAGCGACGAGCACGCTTTACCAGCCCGCCGTCCTAAAACCTGACGCGAACGGCCTGTACCCGTTTGAACTCAAAAAGGACGTGCATGGCGTCGTCCGCAAGCGCCCGCAGAACTACGACAAGCGCCTTCTGTCCGATCCCACGTTTCATGCCCAGAATGTCTATGCAATCGCGATGCGAACGCTGTCACATTTCGAATTTGCGCTCGGGCGTCGTGTGCCTTGGGGGAGCGACGGCCACCAGATTCATATCGCGCCGCACGCGTTTGTCGATGCCAATGCGTTCTACTCGCGTGACGATCGCGCCATCTTTTTCGGCTACTTCATGGGGCCGTCGAACAAACCGATCTATACCTGCCTCTCGCATGATATCGTCGCCCATGAGACCACGCACGCCATTCTCGACGGAATTCGCTCGCGCTATCTCGAACCGTCCAGCCCCGACCAAGCCGCTTTCCACGAAGGATTCGCCGACGTAGTGGCGCTGTTGTCGATGTTTTCGCTGCCCGATCTCGTGAGCCAACTCCTCGACCTCGACAGTTCCGGTAATCACCTGATCTCGAATGCTCATCTCACGCGCGAAGCGTTGCGGAAATCGATCCTGCTCGGCCTCGCCGAAGAGATGGGATTGGGTTTGTCGAAAGGGCGTGAAAGTGCGTTGCGCCGGTCCGTCGAACTCAAGCCCGGCAAACCCTACATGTCGATGCCGGAGTTCAGCGAGGCGCACGACCGCGGTGAGCTTCTGGTCGCCGCGGTGATGAACGCGTTCCTCGACATCTGGATCGCGCGCCTCGACAAGATCGGCTTCATCTCGCGTGGAAAGAAGAACCGCAGCCTAGTGGTGGAGGAAGGCGCGCGCGTCGCTAGTCATCTGTTGACCATGGCGATCCGCGCCATCGATTATTGCCCGCCGACCGACATGACGTTCGGGGATTATCTGTCGGCGCTGCTCACGATCGACCGCGAGGTTGTGCCCGACGACACCAAATATGGCTATCGTGGCGCGTTGTTGAAGAACTTCAAGAATTTTGACATCGTGCCTGACGCTGATGCCGGGATCGACGGAACGTGGAAACGGTTTGACAAAAAGTTGGTTTACAGCCGGACCCACTTCGACTCCATGCTGCGCGACAAGGAGGAGGTGTTCCGCTTCATCTGGGAGAATCGCGAGGCGTTCGAAATCGACGAGAGAGGCTATATCGAGGTCCAGTCGGTGTGGCCCAGCATTCGAATCGGGCCGGACGGCTTCACGCTGCGCGAAACGGTCGCCGAATACGTGCAGATCATGACGCTGCAAGCGCGTGAGCTCAAAGCTCTGCTGAAGATCGAGCCGCCGCGCGACCTTCCGGCCACGATGCGCATCCGTATCTATGGCGGCGGAGTGCTGATCTTCGATGAATACGGCCAGATCAAATACAAGATCGCCAACCGGATCGAGGACCGTAAACGCCAGACGGCTCGTCTTAAGTACCTGTGGGAAAGCGGCGCCCTCGATAGCGAGCAAAAAGCTGGAATGCGCTTCGCCCAACTGCACCGCGCGCGCATGTCGAGATCGGAGTAACCATCGTGCCTAAGTCCGCGCCCAAAAGCGTGAACATCCGAACCTATCAGGTTGGGTTCGGCGACTGTTTTCTTTTGAGCTTCAACTACGCGGGCGGCAAGAAGAAGCACGTGCTGATCGATTTCGGCACCAAGGCGTTGCCGAAGGGCTCGCCGAAGGGCCTAATGCTTCGAATCGCGAACGACATCAAGGCGGTTGTCGGCAATGACCTCGTCGCAGTGGTCGCGACGCACCGCCATCAAGATCATATCTCCGGCTTCAAGCGCAGAAAGGGGAAGGGCCCGGGCGACATCATCCGCAGCCTGAAGCCGAAAGTGGTGATACAGCCGTGGACGGAGCAGCCCGACCTCGCGCGGAAAGCGACCGGTCCGACGTCCAAACGCTTCGGCAAGGGTACGAAAAAGCGGATCGCGGCCCTCAAGCGGTTCGGCAAGGGCGCAGAACAGCGGGTCGCAGCCCTGTCCGATATTCACGCGATCGCCGCCCAAGTCGTCGAGGCTGCCCAGCGCGGTCGGTTCCCCAAAAGCATGAGGGAACGGCTGTCGTTTATTGGCGAGGACAACGTCAAGAATCTCGATGCGGTTAAAAATTTGATGGACATGGGTCAGAAAGCCCCCGTCTACGTCTTTTCCGGATCGAGTTCGGGCCTTAACAGGTTACTGCCGGGCGTGAAGGTTCACGTTTTAGGACCGCCCACGGTCGAGCAGAGCGACAAGATCAAGTCCTACGCCAAGAAATCGGATCAGTATTGGGGCTTCCAGGCCCGTGCCATGCGCGTCGTTGGTCCTGTAGGGCGCGCGCACGCCAAAGCTAAGGGTGACGTGCTGTTCCCACGCCACGTCGCCAGCCGCGGCCCGAATTTCCCCGTCGAAACACGTTGGTTCATCTATCACTCTCGGGCAGCGCAGGCCGAGCAATTGCTCTCGATTGTGACCATGCTCGATAAGGTGATGAACAACACAAGTGTCATCCTGGTGTTCGAGATCGGCAAAAAAAAATTGCTGTTCCCCGGCGACGCGCAACTCGAGAATTGGCTCTTTGCGCTTGACGGAACAAATGTCAAATACAAGAAGCTTCTCAAGAGCATCGACCTGTACAAGGTCGGACATCACGGCAGCTGGAACGCGACACCGAAGAAGCTTTGGAACTTGTTCACAAAAAAATCGACCGGCTCGGGGCCGGCACGCCTGAAGACGTTGATGTCAACGCTGGAGGGTGTCTTCCATGAAGAGCATGAAGTGCCGCGCGGAAAGCTGGTGACGGAACTGAAAAGCCAGTCTGACCTGTTTTCGACACAGCAATTGCCAAAGGGCAAGATCTCCGAAGACACGCCGGTGCAGGTCTGAGGCGGTATGCCACGAGCAATACGATGCGTCGGCAAAAAACAATTCTGCTACTACGCGTAGGAGATGTGACGGAGCTTTCTAAATCCTCATAACCACTCGACGCTGAAGGAATATTGCACATCTTGACGGGCCCGGCTCCGCTCAACAGCGGACACGCAGCCGAATCCGCAATACGTCCGTTGGCCCTTTATGCTCCCCACCGTCTTCAGCCTTGCGCGCGGGTGGATTTCGCCCTGCGAGAGCACCGGCGTCTGCGCGCGGAAGCGCTCGACGATGCCGCGCACGAAGGGACGGATGCCGCCGGAGGTGACCAGCACCGGCGCCTTGCCCTCGCGCGCCGCCGCCTCGAACGCCTCGCGCATCTGGAGAACCAAGTATCGCTGCTGGCCCTGGCGCAAACCGGAGCGAGCCTAGTCTCCAAGCACGCGCAACTCGTCGGCAGCCACGTAAAGCACTACCGGGTCGTCGATTTCGTGGTCGCGCCGCCCCGGACGGTGGCTGGTGTCGACCAGCACCTGCGTTTTCCCGATCCGAACGACGTAGCGGATATGGCCGCCGAGGAACTCGCGCAGCTCCACGACACCATCGAGTCGGACGCGCCCATCCGGCGCCGGTTCGTCGCGCCGCCGGATCTCGATGCTTTGCGGCCGGATCAAAATAGCCCTTTCGCCGGTCGCGCCAGCCAGAGCCGCGGCGGGCAGCGGCAACGCGATGCCGTCAGGTGAGCGGAACACGCACTCGCTATTGGACCGATCGAGGGTCCCCTCGATCAGATTGGCCGTGCCCAGGAAGCGGGCGACGAAACGATTGGCTGGTTGATCGTAGAGATCCATCGGATCGCCGACCTGCTGGATGATGCCGTTGGCGAGGATGGCGATCCGATCGCACATCATGTTCGCCTCTTCCTGGTCGTGCGTGACGAACACGGTCGTCACGTTCAGGCGACGCTGCAGCTCACGCAATTCGCGGCGCATTTCGACGCGCAACGCCGCATCCAGATTCGATAACGGCTCATCGAGCAGCAGCACGCTCGGACGCACCACGATTGTACGCGCGAGCGCGACGCGCTGCTGCTGCCCGCCGGAAAGCTGCGAAGGTCGGCGTTCGCCGAATTCGCTCAATCCGACCATCGCCAGCACTTCGTCGACGCGACTGCGGACTTCGCTGCGCGGTAGGCCGCGTTCTTCGAGTCCGAAAGCAACGTTTTTTCGAACCGTCATATGCGGCCACAGCGCATAGCTTTGAAACACCATCGCAACGTCGCGCTCCCACGGCGGCAGATCGGTGACATCCTTGTCGCCGATTAGAATGCGCCCGCTGGGATGCGGGCCAAAGCCAGCAATGGCGCGCAGCAGGGTCGACTTGCCCGAACCGGAGGGACCGAGAAAAGCAAAGAATTCACCCGGTTTGATCTCCAGGCTGACATGCTTGATGACTTCGGTCCTTCCATAAGCGATGCTGAGATCGTCGAAAACGATGCCGACTGGATCGCTGATGGCGCTTTTGAGTTTTTCCGCCATATCCTTCAAGCCGAGGTGATTTCTTCCGCACGACGCCCGGTCGCGATAACGCGATGCGAAATGTAGGTGCCGAGTGTAACAATTAACACTGCCACGATCCCGAGCGCCGCGCCTGCGCCGCGCCCTGCGGCCGATTGCATATAGATATAGATGCCATAGGACAGCGGCGCATTGGCTTCCGAGGCGACCAGCATGATCGTGGTCGAGAGTTCAACGGCTGCCGTCGCAAAGCTGGTGACAAAGCCCGCCAGGATGGCGCCGCCCATCAGGGGCACGACAATGCGTCGGACGGTTCTCAGTCTGCGGGCGCCAAGATTGAGCGCGGCTTCCTCAAGCGACACGCTCACCTGATGCAAGCCGGCCGTGCAGGCTCGCAAGGCGTAAGGCAGCCTTCTGATCGAAAGCGCAACGATCAGCAGGACCCACCAGGTCGCCAGGGGCTCCCCGGTGAACGGCACCTCCAGTCCGTGGAAGCTGCGCAAATAACCGATGCCAAGCACCAGGCCCGGAATGGCAATCGCGGACATGGCCACATAGTCGAGCCACTCGCGACCAAACAGACGACTGCGCATGACGAGGTATGCGATCGCGACGCCGATAACGATATCGGCGAACGCCGCAAAGCTGGCGTACAGCAAGGTATTCGTGATGAATTGAGGAGTCGCGCGGACGATCTCGATGTAGTGTGCGACCGTGTAAGCATCTGGAAGCACCGCATAGGACCACACTGTTCCGAAGGACAACAGCAGCAATCCGATATGCGGCGAAAGGACCACCACCAGAATCAGCAGGACAATTGAGTAGCAGAGCACTTTTTCTCCGGGGCGGAGGTCGCGCTTCTGCAATCCGCCGCCGCCGCGCTGCACGGTCGCATACTCCCGCCCGCTGGTGGCGAGGCGAGCCACCCACAGTGCGCCAAGCGAGAAGCCGACCAGCAGAACGGAAATCACGTATCCCATGGGATCGGTGATGCCGATCGACGAAATGCGCAGATAAGCCTGCGGCGCCAGCATCTTGGTCACGTTGAGCAGCAATGGCGTTCCGAGATCGTCCAGGATCTTGATGAACACGATCGATGCGCCGGCGATATAGCCCGGCATGGCCAAGGGAAACACGATGCGGCGGAAAAGACGCAAACCTCTGGCGCCGAGATTCTGTGCCGCCTCCTCCATGGCGCGGTCGATGTTGTTGAGGCTCGCGGAAAGATTGATGAGAATGAAGGGGAAGTAGTGAATGCTCTGGACGAAGATAACGCCGTTCAAGCCTTCCATGAACGGGATATTGATCCCGAACCATTGCCCCAGCAGCAAATTGATGCTGCCGTTGCGGCCGAACAGCAGCAGCATTGCAACTGCACCGACGAAGGGCGGCATGACCAACGGGATGAATCCAAGGCTCTGAATGATAGCCGCCCCGGCAAAATTGAAGCGCGTCGTGAAATAGGCGAGCGGGATCGCGATCAACGATGCAAAAACCACCGACATCGCGGCGACATAGAGCGAATTCCAGAATGATTCACGGAACAGCGCGGTGGCAAAAAAGTCGCTGAAATGGATCAGCGTAAAGCCGCCCGTTCTGAGATCCTGAAAGGCGACGAAAATCACCCGCCCGATCGGGAGGATCAGGAACACAAAAAGAAACAGCCCCAGGGTGATGGCAAGCGTCGCCTGCCCCCACGGTATCCGAGCCACCCGTCTCAGCGCGGCAACGTCGGCCACGGCCGATCCCCTTCCCCCTCAGGGCGTACGGAAAAGGGGCGCCGGAGCGCCCCTTGCCCGCGCCGGAGCCTACTACATGCTTGCCGCCTTTTGGGCGAGATCACGGGCCTTAAGATAATTTGCCTTCGCGAAGGCGTCCCACTGGCGCTCGACCTCGGCCTGCCGCGGCGGCGCAACGTCGGTCACTTTCTTACGCTTCTTGGTGAAGACGGCGTTCAGCTGCGGATCGTTCGCTTTGGCTTCGTCGATCGGCATGGCGGCAACGAGATCGCGCGCTTCGCGCACCAGCTTTGCGGCCGCGGCGTTCGGCTTCTTGGCGAGCTTCGCCTCCGCTCCCTCGATGGCTTTGGTCGCGGCCCGCAGGTCGTTGAGCCGGAAAGTCACGATGACGTCGAACATGGAGTTAACCAGATTGTACCGCTTTTTCGACAGCACGGTATCGAATTTCACGGCCGCACCGATGGAAGGATCTTTGAACGGATTTGGGAATCCTGCCGGCGCCTTGGCGTAGATTTCCGGACGCAGCGGCAGACGCATGATCTTGGGATCAAGCAGTAACTCTTGCCCTTCGGCCGACAGCAGATATTCGACAAAGGCGGCCGCTGCCTTCGGGTGCGGCGCGTTCTTGACGATGCCGATATTGGCCGGAACGAGCGTGGTCACGGTCGGGTAGACGAACCCGACCGGGAATCCCGAGGCCTTCGAAGAGAAGCCGAAGAAGTCGATGACAATGCCGATTCCGAACTCGCCGCTGTTGACGGCGTCCGGCACGCCGAAGCTTCTTTCGGTGACCTGGGCGAAATTGCCGCCCATTTCCTTGATTGTGCGCCACCCTTTGGCCCAGCCTTCGCCTTGCAGGATGGTCTCGACGGTGAGGTGAGTGGTGCCGGAGCGCGACGGTGCCGACATCCCCACATGGCCGAAGTACACTGCCTTGGTCAAATCGGACCATTCCTTCGGTACCGGCAGTTTCTTGGCCGCGAGATAGCGCGTGTTGTACATGATGCCGTAGCCGGAGGCGGCAAAGCCCATGAAGAAGCCGGCCGGATCATTGGTCGGGAACGCGCCGATCTTTGCCGGAATCCCCTTTGCCTTCGGCCTGTACTTGGCGAGAAGCCCATCGCCCTTCAGCACCTCGAATGCGTCCGGCGCCGAAGCCCAGAAGAGATCGGACTGATTGTTCGACGCCGTTTCCTGCAGGTACTTGATTCCCGCCGAGGTCTGTTTGTTGAGGACCTCAACCTTGGTTCCCGGATTCTTCTTTTCGAACGCTGCCTGGAATGGCGCGAACAAATCCTTGGGATAGGACGTCACAATAACCAGTTTGTTTTCAAGTTGTGCTGCAGTTGCTGGACTCGCACTCGCCGCGAGGCCAAGTGCGAGCGCGCCAAACAGTAACCTGTAGGCGCACGTGTGTGTTGCCGGCATGGGAACTTCCTCCTATGGGCGTTGATTGAAGAAGCACCAATTGACTACCGGCGCCGGGCGGCTGCCTTGACTTGCATCAAGCACCTGCGGCTGGCGTCGTGTCCGGATTTTAATTGCCCCGCATCCAGCTGTTGCAGAAATAGCCGGAAGACCCTCCGAAGGGGGAATAGCTCAGCGATGAATGCCTTAGGGTTTTCGTCGACTCGGCGATGGCGGCCCATATGCGCAATTAGTCATCAGCGCATATCTGCCAAATCGGTGCAGTGTCCACTATGTCCCCGATAGCGGATATTTGCCAGGATCTCGATGTTATTTGCTAGGCCGCTTGTGCCCCGCCTCAAATACTTCCCACCGTTTTCAGCCGCGCGCGCGGGTGGATTTCGCCCTGCGAGAGCACCGGCGTCTGCGCGCGGAAGCGCTCGACGATGCCGCGCACGAACGGCCTGATGCCGCCGGAGGTGACCAGCACCGGCGCCTCGCCTTCGCGCGCCGCCGCCTCGAATTTCTCGCGCACCAGCGCGATGAATTCGGACAGCTTGGACGGCTGCATCGCCAGCTGGCGCTCGTCGCCCTGGCCGATCATGCTCTCGGCGAAGCTCTGCTCCCAGGTGGCCGACAGTGCGATCAGCGGCAGGTAGCCGCCGGGCGCGGTGTGCTGGGCGCAGATCTGGCGCGCCAGCCGCATGCGCACGTGTTCGGCCAGCACCATCGGATTGCGCGTTGCCGAGACGCCTTCGGCGATGCCCTCCAGGATGGTGGCGAGATCGCGGATCGAGACGCGCTCGGCCAGCAGGGTCTGCAACACGCGCTGGATGCCCGACACTGTGATCAGCGACGGCACCAGGTCTTTGGTGATCTCGGCCTGCTCCTTGGGCAGTTCCTTGAGTAGTTTCTGCACATCGGCGTAGGAGAGCAGCTCCGCCATGTTGCCCTTGAGCAGTTCGGTCAGATGCGTGGACAGGACGGTGGCGGCGTCGACCACGGTGTAGCCCTTCATCGCCGCCTCTTCCTTGAGCGCGGCGTCGACCCAGGTCGCCGGCAAGCCAAATGTCGGTTCGGCGGTGTGGGTGCCGGGC
>Ga0315540_10002294_pt1 | contig 10807 bp, 13 predicted proteins | sample SalMarSW160110MG_FD_203677 | JGI IMG/M metagenome (GOLD analysis project Ga0315540, IMG submission 203677) | Salt marsh sediment microbial communities from the Plum Island Ecosystem LTER, Massachusetts, United States - Salt Marsh Sediment SW1601-10 ... | reverse complement strand
CAGGAGCATCGTGCGCCCCTCCATCTCCCGGACGAACGCGTGGCTCATCGAGGCCAGGGTCGCGAAGAGCAGGACGATCCAGAAGAGCGCCGCGAGCAGGTCCGTCCGGTCCGAGAGCCGGCCCGAGGCGAAGCTCACGGCCGTCAGGCTGGCCACGGCGAAGAGAAGCGCCGCGTTCAGCCCGTAGCGCGTGCGCCATTCGCTGCGGCACTCCTTACGCAGGATGGTCCAGACCGCGACCGCTGAGCTCGATCCGGATGCGGGCAAGCTGCATCTCCCGTGGGTCGTTGGTGGCGATGACGACGAGGCCGGCCGCGGCGTGCTGAAGCACGAGCCGTTCCACGACCGCCCGTCCCTCCTCGTCGAGGTGCGAACCCGGCTCGTCCAGCATCAGGATCGGCGGCCCGTGCAGGACCGCAAACGCAAGGCGCAGGCGCTGCTTCATGCCGGACGAGTAGGCCGCCACCCGGTCGGTGGCGCGCGATGTCAGGCCGGTCCTTGCAAGCGCATCCTGAACAGCCGCCTGCACGTTTGGCAGGCACCTTGCCTCGGCCGCGAACTGCAGGTTTTCCAGGGCTGTGAACTCTTCGTAAAACGCGAGCTCGGGCGTCGCCAGCCCGAGGACGACGCGGCGGGAGCGCGGGGCGACCTCGGTCCCGCCCACCTCGACGCGCGTCGAACCACGCGCCGGCCGCAGCAGCCCCGCGAGGATGCGCAGCAGCGTGCTCTTGCCCGAACCGTTCTCGCCGGTGACCGCCACCACCCCGGGGCCGGTGAAGTCGAACGAAACCGGCCGCAGTGCCGTCCGGGGCCCGTACCGGTGCGAAACGTCGTGGCCGAGGAGCCGCGCGGCCGGCGCGTTCAACCGTCGCCCCCCGCGAGCGACTCGGCGTGCGCGTCGAGCAGGCGGACGATCTCGGGCAGGATCTTCGCCTTCACGTCCTCGCGCGTCCCGCGCATCTGCACGCCCGCGGCGTGCGGGTGGCCGCCGCCGCCGAAGCGCGCGCAGACGGCGTCGATCGTGACGTTCCCGGTCGAGCGGAGCGACACCTTCACCTTGCCCGGCTCGACCTCCGAGAACAGCGCGACCACCTCGACGCCGGCGATGGCGCGCGGCATGTCCACGAGCCCCTCGGTGTCGGCGCCCACGAGGCCGTGGCGCGCGAACTGCTCGGGCGCCGCCTCGACGACGACCAGGCGGCCGCCCTCGAGCACCTGGAGCGCCGCGAGCGACTCGCCGAAGAACCGGATCCTCCCGGCGGGCGCGGTCGCGTGGACGCGGCTCGTGAGATCCGAGGGGTCCACCCCCGCCTCGACCAGCGTCGCCGCCATCCGGTGGGCGCGCGCGTCGGTGTTCGAGTAGCGGAAGTTGCCCGTGTCGGTGAACAGGCCCACGTACAGCGCCTCGGCCGCGGTGACGTCCGGCGTCACGCCGGCCTCGCGCATGAGCTCGAAGACCAGGCTGGCGGTCGAGGCCAGCTCGGGCTCGACCACGTTGACCTGCCCGAAGCCGTCGTGCGTCGCGTGGTGGTCCACGATCGCGATCGCGACGACGTGGCGGTCGAGGTGCCGCGACAGCCGGCCGATGCGCTGCCGGTTGCTCGTGTCCAGCACGACCAGCGCGTCCGCCTCGGAGAATCGCTGCTCGCAGAGCGCCTCGTCGTACATCTCGATCGCGTCGTCGGCCGTCAGCCAGCCGAACGCGACGGGGGTCGGCGAGTCGTTGAGGATGCGCACGGACTTGCCGCGCGAGCGCAGCCAGCGCGCCATCGCGATCTCGCTGCCGATCGCGTCGCCGTCGGGGTTGACGTGCGTCGTGAGCAGGAACTTCCCGTGGCGCTCGAGGAACGCGTGCAGCGCAGCGCGGTCGGGGGTCGCGGGCGTCATCGACGGCCGCCCAGGCCCGCGACCTCGCGCAGGAACCACGCGTGGAGCCGCGGGTCGCCGGTCAATTCGGGATGGAACGTGAGCGCGGCCGCGCGGCCCTGGCGCACCCCCACGGGCTCGCCGTCGAGCGTCGCGAACACCTCGACGCCCCGGCCGACGCGCGTGACGCGCGGCGCGCGGATGAACACCCCGTCGAACGCGCCGCCGAGGGGCGCGACGTCCACCGCGGCGCTGAACGAGTGCACCTGACGGCCCCAGGCGTTCCGGGCGGCCGTGACGTCGATCACGCCCAGCGTCGGGGCGGGCAGGCGGTCCGCGGTCCGCGAGAGCAGGATGAGACCCGCGCACGTGCCGAGCACGGGCTTTTCGCGCACGAACCGCTCGACGCCGGCGCGCAGGCCCGTGGCCTCGAGCAGGCGCAGCATCGTCGTGGACTCCCCGCCGGGGACGATCAGCGCGTCGAGGCCCGCGAGGTGCTCGGGCAGCGAGACGCGCACGGCCTCGGCATCCAGCGCGCGCAGCGCCTCGCGATGCTTCTCGTAGTCGCCCTGCAGCGAGAGCAGGCCGACGCGGGGCGGCCCGGCGGGCCGGCGCCCGCGCGGCTTCGTCAACTCCGCGACCTCACCACCCGCGACGGGCAAGCAACTCCTCCTCGGAGAGCGTCTCGAGCGAGATGCCCCGCATGGCCTGCGGCAGCCCCTTGCTCACCTCGAGCAGCACGTCCGGACGGTTCCAGTTGGCCACGGCCTGCACGATGGCCTTCGCCATCCGGCCCTGGTCCCGGCGGGCCTCCTTCGGCTTCGCCGGATCGCCCACCTCGAAGATGCCCGAGCCCACGAACACCGCCTCGGCGCCGATCAGCATCATGAGCGCGGCGTCGGCCGGCGTGGCCACGCCGCCGGCCGCGAAGTTCGGCACGGGCAGCCTGCCCGTCTTCGCGACCTGTCGGACGAGCTCGAACGGCGCGCCGAGCGTCTTGGCCTCGGCCATCAGCTCGTCGGCCGTCAGCGTCGTGAGCTTCTTCATGTGCGAGACCACGGCGCGCATGTGCCGCACGGCCTCGACGACGTTGCCCGTTCCGGCCTCGCCCTTCGTGCGGATCATCGCGGCGCCCTCGCCGATGCGGCGCAGGGCCTCACCCAGGTCGCGGCAGCCGCACACGAACGGCGCCTTGAAGTCGTGCTTCCAGACGTGGTTTGCCTCGTCGGCCGGGGTGAGCACCTCGCTCTCGTCGATGAAGTCGATCTCGAGCGCCTCGAGGATCTGGGCCTCGACGATGTGCCCGATGCGGCACTTCGCCATGACCGGGATGTCCACCGCCGACTGGATGCGCTGGATCATCGTCGGGTCGCTCATGCGCGCGACGCCGCCGTCGCGGCGGATGCGCGACGGGATGCGCTCGAGCGCCATGACCGCGGCCGCGCCCGCCTCCTGCGCGATCTCGGCCTGTTCGGCGTTCATGACGTCCATGATGACGCCGCCCTTGAGCATCTCGGCCAGACCGACCTTGAGGCGGTACAGGTCGGCCTGCGAGGCCGGACCCCCGTTCCGGTGGCCGGTCCGGTGACCGTTGCGCTGCGGCTTCGCCGCCCGGCGCGGATTGGTTCGCTTCACGGCTCTCTCCCTCCTGTCGGAGCGCCCGAGGCGCTCCGCTCCACCGCCGGCCCCGCGAGCGCGCGCAGGCGCTCGACGATGGGCGGCGTCACCTTGCCGATGTATCCGACGTCGTCCTCGGTCGTTTCCTCGCCGATCGAGAAGCGCACGCTCGCGTGCGCGTCCTCGGGCAGCAGTCCCATGGCGGTCAGCACGTGGCTCGGGCCCTCGTCACCCGCGCTGCAGGCGGAGCCTGTCGAGACCTCGATTCCCGCGCGGTCGAGCTCGTGCAGGAGGGCCTCGCCGTCCACGCCCGCGAAGCACACGTTCACGATGCCGCCGACCCGCTGGTTCAGGTCGCCGTTGAGCCGCGTGTCCGGCACGCCCGAGAGGAGCGCCGCCAGCAGCTTCTCGCCGAGCTCGCCCACGCGCCGCTGCGCCCCCGCGGCCAGAGCCGCGCGCGCGCGCGCCGCCGCCGCGCCCAGGCCCACGATCGCCGGCAGGTTCTCGGTGCCGGCGCGGCGCCCGCGCTCCTGGTGCCCGCCGTGCACGAGCGGCACGAGCCGCACGCGCCGGCGCACGAACAGCGCCGCGGCGCCGGGAGGGCCGTGGAACTTGTGGCCTGCGAGGCTCAGGAGGTCGGCGTGCCATCCGTCCACGGAGACCGGGACCTTGCCCGCGGCCTGCACGGCGTCCACGTGGAAGAGCGCCCCGGCCTGCCTCGCGAGCCGACCGAGGTCTTCGACCGGGTTCACCACGCCCGTTTCGTTGTTGACGGCCATGATCGAGACGAGCGCCACGTCGGGTCCGAGCGCCGCCGCGAGATCCTCGGGGTCCACCCGCCCGTTCGGCAGCACCGGCACGACCGTGAGCGCAAGCCCGCGGCGCTCGAGGAAGTGCGCGGTCTCGAGCACCGAGTTGTGCTCGACGGCGCTCGTCACGAGCCGCCGGCGGTCCGGCGACGCGAGAGCGGCCACGGACCCGGCGAGGGCGAGGTTGTTCGCCTCCGAGCCCGTCGCGGTGAACACGATCTCCTCGGCCTGGGCGCCGATCAGCCGCGCGACCTCGAGCCGGGCCCCCTCGATCGCCTCGCGCGCGGCCTCGCCGCGCGAATGGACGCTGGAGGCGTTCCCGAAGCGCTCGTCGAGCCACGGGCGCATGACCTCGAGCACCTCGGGCGCGGTCCGCGTGGTCGCGGCGTGGTCGGCGTAGACGCGATTCACGCGCGGGCCTCCGCCGCCGGGGCCGACAGGGTCTGGATGCTCACGCGCTGGGCGAGCACGCCGGCGATCTTGCGCAACTCGCGCGCGTAGGGGCTGTCGGGCTGGTCGGCGACGACGGGCCGCCCGGTGTCGCCGCCCAGCCGCACCTCGGGGTGAAGCGGGATGGCGCCCAGGAACGGCAGGCCGAGCGACAGCGCCCGCTCCTGCCCCGCGCCGCTCGCGAAGATCTCGTGCCGCTCGTGGCAGGTCGGGCACGTGAAATAGCTCATGTTCTCGATCACGCCGAGCACGGGCACCTGCAGCTTGTCGAACATCGCGATGGCCTTGACCGCGTCCTCGATCGCCACCGTGGAGGGCGTCGTGACGACGATCGCGCCGGTGACGACGGTCTGCTGGATCAGCGAGAGCTGCACGTCGCCGGTGCCCGGCGGCAGGTCCACGAGCAGGTAGTCGCAGCCGTCCCACGCCACGTCGTGCAGGAAGCTCTTGATCGCCCCGTGGAGCATCGGTCCGCGCCAGACCACCGCCTCGCCCGCGTCCACGAGCAGGCCCATGGACATGAAGCGCACGCCGTGCGCCTCGAGCGGCACGATGCGGCCGTCGCGGTGCTGGGGCTGGCGGTGGGCGCCCATCATGCGCGGCAGGTTGGGCCCGTAGATGTCACCGTCGAGCAGCCCGACCGTCGCGCCGGTCTGCGCGAGCGCGATCGCGAGGTTCGCGGCCACGGTGCTCTTGCCCACGCCGCCCTTGCCCGACCCCACGGCGATCACGTGGGCGACGCCCTCGAGCGCCTTGCGGTCCGCCGCCGGGTCCTTCGGCTTGCGCACGCGGCTGATCGTGTTGACGTGCACCTCGGCGACGCCGGGAATGCCGCTCACCGCGCGCCGGCAGTCGTCCTCGATCTGGTTCTTGAGCGGGCACGCCGCGGTCGTGAGCACCAGCGTGAACACGACCCTGCCGCCTTCGATGACGACGTCCTCGATCATGCCCAGCGACACCAGGTCGCGATGCAGATCGGGGTCGTTCACCGTTCCCAACGCGGCGAGGACCTTTTCCTTCGTGATCGTCGACATGGATCTCCCGCGACTCGATCGGCCCGGGGGGCTGCCCGGCGTTCCCGGGCGGACCCTACTGGGGCCGGCGACGGCGCTCGCGCGCCTCCCACCACTCGCGCAACCGGTTGATGCCCATCGCCACCACGATGGTGAGCACGATCAAGATGACGGCGTTGATGAGCCCGTAGAAGTACACGGCTACTCCGTGACGACCTGTCGGATCTGCGGCAGCTTGTGCCGCAGGTAGCGCTCGATGCCGTTGCGCAGCAGGGTCGTCGAGCTGTTGCAGCCGACGCACGAGCCGTGCAGCCGAATGCGGACGACGCCGTCGTCCGAGACGTCCAGCAACTCGAGGTCCCCGCCGTCCGGCTGGACCACGGAGTGCCGCAGCTGCTCGATGATCTTCTCGACCTGCTCCCTGACGAGCTGCTCCTGCATGAAACCTCCCGGCGATGGGCGGCCGGGACCACGGACGCCGGGCAGGGCCCGGCCGGGGTCCCCGGGTTCGCGTTCAGGCCCGGCACCCCACGCCCTTGATGGAGAACGACGTACATTATGTAGCGCCCGTCGCCCCGTCAAAGGCGGCGACGGGACCACGGTCCCAGATTTGGCCCGCGCGTGACCTTTGCCGGCCCCTGCACCGAACACCCTTCGGATGCCGGGCCTCGCGGGCGGAGTCGCGCCGAGTGTGCTACCCCTCGGGGGACGGCCGCCGACTCCGCACGAACCCGTTTCACCCCAGGAGCAATGCATGAGACTGCGAGGCCCGATCCTCGCCGCCGCGCTCGTGTTCGCGCTCGCCGGTTGCGGCACGAAGCCGGCCGTGCGCATCGAGAACGCGTGGGTACGCCCGGTTTCGGCCGGAGGCACGACCGCCGGCTACCTGACACTCGTGAACGACTCGCCCGATTCGCTCGTGCTCGTGGGCGTGGAGGCTCCGGCCGCCGGCATGGCCATGATGCACGAGACCGTGCGCGAGGGCGGCCGGGCCACGATGCGCGAAGCGCCGCGCCTGGTCGTCGCGCCGCACACCAGGCTGCGCTTCGCCCCCGGCGGCGCCCACCTGATGCTGTCGAACGCGCTCGTCGAACTCGCCGAGGGCGACACGACAGGGATTACGCTGCGCCTTGCGGACGGCGGCACGCTCCACGCGACCGCGAAGGTGCGGCCGTGAGGACCCCGATCCCGAGGCCGGGGCTCGCCCTCGCCGCCCTGCTCCTCGCCGCGGCCGCGGCGCTGGCGCCGGTCGGCTGCGCACCACAGAAGGCGGGCTTCGCCATGGACACGGACGCGCCCGACGTCGCGATCCGCGGCCCCCACGGCACGTCGGTGGACTTCGCGCACCCGGACGGCCGCGTGTCCGTGGTGACGTTCGGCTACACGAGCTGCCCGGACGTCTGCCCGACCACGCTCGCCGACTGGAAGCGGCTGCGGAAGCGCCTCGGCGCCGGGGCGGACCACGTGCGGTTCGTGTTCGTGAGCGTGGACTACCGCAACGACACGCCCGAGGTCGCCGACGCGTTCGCGAAGAACTTCGACCCGTCCTTCACCGGCGCGCTGCTCGACTCGGCGCTCTACGGAGAGGTGCTCCAGCCCTTCAAGGCCGCGGCGTCCTACGAGAGCACGCCCGACAGCTCGATGACGGCGGTGAGTCACACCGACTACACCTACCTCGTGGACGAGCGCGGCCGGATCGCGACGGCCTACCAGTTCGCGACGAAGCCGGACGCGATCGCGCGCGACGTGCGCGTGCTGCTCGCGGCCGGACGGGAGCGGGCCTCGCGCGGGTCGTGAGCGGCGGCGCGCGTGCCGCATCGCGCGGCCGGGGCCGTCCGGGGTTGTCACGCGTCCCCGGCGCCCCCAGAATGCCCGCCCCGGCCCGCAGTCCGGGACCGGAGTCGGCAAGGGCCCGCGCGATTCGCCCCGGAGGGTTCCCGATGTGCACGCTCGAGGCGGAAGTGGCGGCCCCGCGGCCGTGGCGGCTGGCGTGACCGCCGGCCGCGCCGCCCTCGCGGCCCTCTTCGCCGCCGTGCTCGTGCTGCCGGGCCCGGTCCGCGCCGCGCCGAAGCACGCGACGCTCGAGGTCTTCGCGGCCGCGTCGCTCACGGAGGCCTTCACCGAACTCGGCAAGACGCTGCAGGCACGGCGGCCCGGCCTCACCGTGCGGATCAACCTCGCGGGCTCGCAGCAGCTCGCGGCCCAGATCGAGCAGGGCGCCCGGGCCGACGTGTTCGCGTCGGCGGACCGGCGCTGGATGTCCGAGGTCGCCGGCCGCGGCCTGCTCGCCGGCGGGCCACGCACGTTCGCGGTGAACCGCCTCGTGGTCGTGCTGCCGGCCGGGAACCCCGGCGGGATCCGGAGCCTTCAGGACCTCGCGAAGCCCGGGCTCAAGCTCGTCGTCGGAGCGCCCGCCGTGCCCGTCGGCCAGTACGCCCGCGAGGTGATCGCGAATCTCGCGCGCGACCCGTCGCGCGGCGAGGACTTCGAGCGGCGGGTGCTCGGCAACGTCGTCTCCGAGGAGGAAAACGTGAAGTCGGTGCTCGCCAAGGTGCGCCTGGGCGAGGCGGACGCCGGGATCGTCTACCGCACCGACGTCACCCCGGCCGTCGCGGCCGACGTGCGCGTGCTCGAGCTGCCCGACTCGGCGAACGTGGCCGCGCCCTACCCCATCGCGATCGTGAAGGGCTCGCGCTCTCCCGAGGCGGCGCGCGCGTTCGTGGACCTCGTCCTCTCGCCCGAGGGCCGCCGCGTGCTCGGGCAGTTCGGCTTCTCCGCCCCCCGGGGCGCGACGCCGTGAGCGGCGACGCTCCTCCCCGGGCCCGCCGGCCCCGCCGCGGCGGGTGGGCGGCGCGCGTGCTCGCCGCGGCGGCCATCGCGATCGGGCTGGGCTTTCTCGCGCTGCCGTTCGTGGCCCTGCTCTCGCACGCCTCGCCCGCGCAGCTGCTGGCCCGCCTCGGCGAGCCGGTCGTGCTCGACGCGCTGCGCCTGAGCCTGCTCGCGAGTGGCGGCGCCACCGTGCTCGCGGTGGCGCTCGGACTGCCGCTCGCCTGGGTGCTCGCGACGCGGGAGTTCCCGGGCAAGCCGGTGGTCGAGGTGCTCGTGGACCTGCCCATGGTGCTGCCGCCGACGGTGGCGGGGCTCGCGCTGCTCATGGCGTTCGGCCGGGCGGGGCTCGCGGGCCGGGCGCTGTCGGCGTTCGGCGTCTCGCTGCCCTTCACGACCGCAGGCGTGATCGTGGCGCAGCTCTTCATGGCGCTGCCGTTCTTCGTCGGCCCCGCGCGGGCCGGCATCGCTTCGGTGGACCGCCGGCTGCTCGACGCCGCCGCCACGCTGCGGGCCTCGGAGAGCTTCACGTTCTTCCGCGTCGTGCTGCCGCTCGCCGCCCCCTCGCTCGTGGCCGGCGTGGCGATGAGCGGCGCGCGCGCGCTCGGCGAGTTCGGCGCCACGATCACGTTCGCGGGCAACCTCCCGGGCACGACCCAGACGATGCCGCTCGCCGTCTACCTCGCCATGCAGTCCGACCTCGACGTGGCCGTCGTGCTCTCGGTGCTGCTCCTCGTCATGGCGTTCGGCCTGCTGCTCGGCCTGCGCTCCGCCCCCGCCGGCTGGTTCTGGAACCGCGCGCGTGCTCAGGGCCCGGCTCGCTAGGCGGCTCGGCGCGTTCGCGCTCGAGGCCGCGATCGAGGTGCCGGACCGCACCGTGATGGTGCTCGTCGGCGAGAGCGGCGCCGGCAAGACGACGCTGCTCCGGCTGCTCGCGGGCCTCGAGCGCCCCGACGCGGGCCGGATCGAGGTGGACGGCGATGCGTGGTTCGACGGCGCGGCCGGCGCGTTCGTGCCCGCCGCGGAGCGCCCCGTGGGCTACGTGGCGCAGGACTACGCCCTGTTCCCCCACCTCACGGCTGAGCAGAACGTGGCGTTCGGCCTGCGCGCCTCGCGCGTCCCCGCACGCGAGGCGGCACCCCGCGTCGGGGCCGCCCTCGAGCGCGTCGGCATCGCGGCACTCGCCCGGCGGCGGCCGCACGAGCTCTCCGGAGGGCAGCAGCAGCGCGTCGCGCTCGCGCGCGCGCTCGTCCTCGAGCCGCGGCTGCTGCTCCTCGACGAGCCGCTCTCGGCGCTCGATGCGCAGACGCGCCGCGCCGTCCGCGGCGAGCTGCGGCGGCTGCTCGCCGGCCTGCCGTGCACGACCGTCTACGTCACGCACAGCCCGGCGGAGGCGCTGGCCTTCGGCGAGCGGGTCACCGTGCTCGAAGAGGGCCGCGTGAGCCAGGACGGTACGCGCGAGGACCTCATGCGCCGCCCGCGGTCTCCCTACGTCGCCGAGTTCCTCGGCGTGAACTGGTTCCGCGGCGACCTCGCCGGGCCCGACGGCGCCCCGGCGGGCGCCGCGCGCGTCGCGCTGCCGCACGGGGAGCTCCTGCTGTCGGGCGACGGCGCCTCGGGCGAGCTCACCGCCGTCGTCCACCCGCGCGAGATCACGCTCGCCCTCGCGCCACCCGCGGGCTCGGCCCGGAACGTGTTCGAGGGCGCGATCGAGGAACTCGTCCCCGAGCCGCCCTCGGGCGATCTCGTGCGCGTCTCGATCGCGACGACGCCGCCGCTCATCGCCGAGGTCACCCGCGAGGCCGTCGCCACGCTGGGCCTCGCCCCGGGGGTGCGCGTGCACGCCTCGTTCAAGGCGGCGGGCGTGACGGTGGTGAAGTAGGCTCTTCCGACGACCTTTGCGACCCGACGCCGTCACGGGCGCCCTCCGACGGCGGGGCGGCCCCGAGGCCGGCGCGGGACGCATTCCGGAGACCGAGATGGAAGACACCCGCACGATGTTGCGCCACCTGCTCGCCGTGATCGCCTACCGCGCTTCGAAGAGCGTGCGCGGCGCTCCGGCGGACTTCGCTTCGTTCAAGGCCTCCCAGACGACCCGGACACCGGCCGGGATCCTCGCCCACATGGGCGACCTCATGGACTGGGGGCTCGCGATGAGTCGCGAGAAGCACCGCTGGCACAACTCGACGCCGCTCGCGTGGGACGCCGAGGTCGCGCGCTACTTCG
>Ga0315540_10002293_pt1 | contig 10807 bp, 10 predicted proteins | sample SalMarSW160110MG_FD_203677 | JGI IMG/M metagenome (GOLD analysis project Ga0315540, IMG submission 203677) | Salt marsh sediment microbial communities from the Plum Island Ecosystem LTER, Massachusetts, United States - Salt Marsh Sediment SW1601-10 ... | reverse complement strand
ATAGTAAATGCTGGGAAGAATTGAGTATTGATCAGTCTGATAACTAAAACCAAGCTCTACCGAATGAATGTACTCCGGTAAAAGGTTTGGATTTCCAGCTCTTACATTTCTTGGATCTCTGTACTCCGGGAAAGGATTAATATCATCTGATTCAGGCCTTCGAACTCTGCGACTATAACTTAGCTGTATTTTGTTTAAATCACTTAAATTATAAGCAATATGCATTGTCGGGTAAATATTGAAATAGTCCTTATTAAAAGATGAATCTGTTGTAACAAGATTTGCTTTTCCATATGATTGTTCTACTCTTAAGCCACCCTGCAAACCAAAGGATCCAAAGCTATGCTCTAAAATTCCATAAACAGCATGAATATTTTCGTTATAAATGAAATGGCTTGTTTGCCCAACGTCAGTTACAAATTTGTTTTGTGTTGTATTATAGTATTGAGAATAAAAATCAAAATCATTTTTATGGAAATTCCCCTCATAGCCGGCTTCAAGATTAGTGTTATCAGAAAGCGGATCAGAATAATCCACAGATAATTGGTTGATATCTTCGGTTTGCTTAATCAATGTATTATCATAAGTAGTTGGAAATAAAGGATAATAATAAACATTAGTAAAATGATTATCTTCCTGTTCAGGTGCATGTGAACCGGTAAATTCTATTCTTAATTTATGATCATCAGCAGGGAATCTATGCTCAAAATACATTGTATAGTCTGATTCCTTTTCAAATTCATTGTCGTGGCGATTTCGGTTATAATTTTCAATTAAACTTCCTGAACCATTAGTATATAAATTATTTGTGAAATCGTTTCTTGTAAAACTGTCATAAAAATAATTCCCTGATATTCCTAATTGATTGGAATTATCCAATGAATAATCAGCTCCAAGAGTTACAAAATGTGATAAAGGATAATATAAACCATTGTTATTTTGATTATAATTAGTAACATTAAAAGAGCTATCAATTTGCTGCCTGTTATCGGTATTTGCTCTTTTGCGATTATTTTTTCTTAAATTATATCCTCCAAAGATATTAAAATCACCGGTATTGTAATTGAGATGAAAGCCTGCATTATGACGGCCTGCCAGGCCTAAATTGCCATTAAAAGTCCCATTAAACCCCGTACTTTTATTTTTCTTTAAGACTATGTTAATAATTCCCGAAGTTCCATCCGGTCTGTATTTTGCTGAAGGGTTTGTTATTACTTCAATTTTTTCGATTGTATTTGCCGGGATGCTCTGTAGAACAGTTGCCTGGTTGCTGCCCATTAAAGGTGAAGTTTTTCCGTTTATCATCACCAAAACATTGGATGAGCTTCTTAAAGATACATTCCCATCAATATCCACTTGTACAGAAGGAACATTTTGAAGCAGATCACTAGCGGATCCAGACTTACTCATAATATCCTGATCAACATTATAAACTTTTTTATCAATCTGATTACTAAAAAGAGTTCTTCTAGAGGTAATAAGTACCTCCTCAAGAGTAACCGAAGTATCGCTTAATAAAATTGTTCCTATATCCTTCACTTTGGTTTTTGAGTCAACATTAAAAGAATGAGTTATCTTATTTTTATAACCTATATAACTTATTTTAATTATATAAGTTCCCGGAAAGACATTAATTATTTGAAACCTACCGTTGTTATCTGTCATAGCTCCTGAAGTTTTAGTACTATCAATACTATCCTGCAATAATACATTAACGTAACGGAGTGAGCTATTATTCAAAGAATCCTTAACAATTCCAGTGACAGTGGCTGTACTTCTAGTTTGTGCCGAAAGACAATTCACAATAAAAAGCACGAGAATAAACAGAGAACTAACTTTTCTAAATATCATAATTAGTCATATAGAAATTAGAATAGCAAATATATTTAATGATTATGAAGCTAATTTAATATTAATTAAAAATAAGCTATCATAACTTTCAAATATGATAGCCTATTGTAAATAATCAATTTAAATATGCTAAATTGTATAAATCAATCATTATCCTTTTCATCAGATTCAGTATTTTTCAGCTTTGTTGACTTTGTAATGTTCCCTTTAGCATCACAGACAACTTCGTATTTTACCTCTGATGATTCAATAACAATCTCATATTTTGTTATAGAATTTCTAATATTTTTTTCACCTCTTTTATATTCAACCTTTTTGAATTTTTTCTCAATCGATTTTTTTACAAAGGAAGGGATAGATTTTGCTGTTAAAGCTTCTTCAATTTCGGCAACTTTACCGGCTTTAGTGTAAAGAAGATCTCTACCAACTTTACCATCTTTACTTTCTATTTCAAAATATGTAACGCCTTTTTCTACTTCTTTAGCTGTGCCGACGATCTTAGCTGATGGATATTCTGTGTGAAAAGCTTTAATTACAGCAGATGGAAGATCACTTTCCTTGATTTTTGTCTCCTGGCCGAAAAGATTTGAAGTTGCTGCAATTGTTAATAAAACAACAGCAAATAGTGATAATTTTAACTGAATTTTTCTCATTATTAAGCTCCTTTAATTATTTAATCATATTTATATCAGCTTAAAATTAAGAATAAAAGATGAAATGAAGATGAAAATGGCTTTTCTTCAAAATTAAATTTTACTAACCTTTTATCATTTTTCAGGGTAAGAAAACTTTTTTCTCAAAATAATTGTTTAGTATTATATAACCAATTTTAAAGTTTAGAAAAGGAGTGCTATATGAAATCGTCAGGTAGAGAAACCTTATTACTTTTAATTAGCTTGCTATTATTTTTTGCTCCATTATCTTTTTCACAGGCTTCGGGTTACAGCATAACAGGAACAATAAATATTGGAGGCAATTCCTGGTGGGATTATCTTTCAATTGATAATTCTTCGCATCAACTTTTTGTTTCCAATGGAAACAAAGTTCACATAATTAACCTTGACAATAATTCTATAATTGGTGTAATAGATAGTTTGAATGGAGTTCATGGAGCAGTTGTTGCAGATAAATTAGGGAAAGGATTTATAAGTAACGGCAGAGATAATAGTGTAGCGGTTTTTGACCTTAAAACTTTTAAAGTACTTACAAGAATACCCGTAACAGGGAAAAATCCTGATGCAATAGTTTATGACCTATATTCAAAAAGAGTTTTTACTTTCAACGGACGAAGCAACAATGTGACAGCTATTGATGCAAAAACTAACATGGTGGTTGGCACAATAACTCTAAACGGAAGACCTGAATTTGCAGTTTCTAACGATAAGGGTAACATGTACGTTAATATCGAAAACAAGAACGAAATTGTTGAATTTAATCCAAAGACTTTAAAAATTACTAATACTTGGTCAGTTGCGCCTGGTGAAGGTCCATCAGGGCTTGCGATAGACATTAAAAACAACAAACTCTTTGCAGGATGTGACAATAAAATGATGGTTGTGGTTGATGCAAAAACAGGCAAAGTAATTGCAACACCCACAATTGGCAAAGGAGTTGATGCCTGTAGATTTGATCCTGAAACACATTTAGCATTCAGCTCATGCGGGGAAGGAATACTTAGTGTGATAAAGGAAGTATCACCAAATAAATTCGAAAATATTGATAACGTAAAAACGATGAAAAGAGCCAGAACAATGGAACTTGATGAATCTACTCATAATATTTATATGTCAACCTTAATACCCAGGAAAGATAATACAGAGAGTTTTGGTGTGATAATTCTAAAAAGAAAGTAATTATTATTAGATAAGCCCGGTTTTAAAATAGTATGAAAGCCGGGCTAATAATTTTGAATGATGATTTATCTTTGTTCCAAAGGAAGTGTTACTACAAAAGTTGTGTTACCCGGTTTGCTTGAAGCTGTTATTTTTCCCGAATGCATTTCAACAAATTCTTTAACAATAGCCAGCCCAAGTCCGTTACCATCTACAGTAGATCGCAAATCACTTGAGCGATAGAATCTTTCGAATATATGCGGGACATCATTCTCAGAAATACCGGAGCCATTATCACTCACAATAATATCTATTTTTTTTGCACCCTGTTTTTTTAGTTCGATCTTAATTTGTTTATTAGTCCCTGAATACTTTAGAGCATTTTCCAGTAGGTTAAATACGATGCTTTTAACTTTTTCAAGATCTGCCTTAATTTCAATGGCTTCATCAACTGATATATTTATTTTATTGTTATGACTTACCGCCAAACTATTTAGGGACTGCACACATTCAAGTATCAGTTCATCAATCCTTACTTGACTTAATATAAGTCTATTTTTAGATGCATCAATTTTTGCAAGAATTAGTAATGAATTAGACAGTCTATTAAGGTTATTTATTTCTGATAAAGCGGTATTAATACTTTTTGTGGTATTTAGTGCATTTTTGTTTTTAAGGCTTAACTCCAGTTCAGCTTGTATAATAGTCAATGGTGTTCTGATCTCGTGCGATGCATCTGCTATAAACTGCCTGTGGCTTTTAAATGTTTTATCCAGTCTGTCTACCATCGAATTAAGGGTTACACTTAATGCTTTTACTTCGTCATTAGTTTCCGGAACATCAAGTCTTTTGTCCAGGCTTCGGGCACTAATTTCATTAGCTGTTTTGATCATTTTATTTATTGGCCTGAAGGCTCTCTTTGCAATTAAGAAAGCTGAAAATCCAGCAAGTAATAGTCCGACAGGAATTACAAACAGAAATATCACAAGTAACCTTTCCAGATCCTCTCTAACTTCTTCCAGTGATGATGAAACTACAAGGACATAATTTAATTTTTCGTTTATCTCAACGACACCTAAATAAATACGAGCGTGATGTTTTCCAATTCTAATTTCTTCATACTTATCATGCCCATCTAAAATAGTCTTAACAATAGCGCTATTAAGGTTGGTCAATATTGTGTCCCCCAATATTATTTTTCCATTATTATCTAATAATTGAAAGCGGCTTCTTTTTAAGCCATCCGCAGGAATAGCTTTTAATTCCAAATAATTAAACGCTTTTTCCTGTTGACTTTGTTCTTCAAATTCTGATTGAAGCAATATTGAGTAAGTTTTTAAATTGGTGTCAAGTCGTGTTAATTCTACTTTCTCAGTACTTTGATATATTATATATGCAAAAAGCGAAAGGAGCATCCCGAAAACTACAGTATATGCAAGTACTATTTTAAGTTTAATTGAAAGCATTAAGGTTTTTTTTCAGAAAAAATGTAGCCGGAGCCGCGAACTGTATGAATTAGTGGTTTATCAAAATTTTTGTCAATTTTTTGTCTCAAATATTTTACGAAAGAGTCAATTACATTGCTTTTGGGGTCAAAATTCATATCCCACAAATGCTCTGATATTTCTGACCGCGAAAGAATTTTATTATCATTCATCATAAAATATTCAAGCAAGGCAAATTCTTTGCTGGTAAGAGATATTTCCTTCCTATCTCTGAATGCTTTGTGAGTGTTAATATCGAGAGTTAGCCCGTACTTTTGAATTGAAGTAGACTTTATCTGGGAATTTCTTCGTACAAGAGATCTTATTCTCGCAAGCAGCTCCCCAAAATGGAAAGGTTTTGCCAGATAATCATCAGCGCCGGTATTTAGTCCTTTTATTTTGTCATCAACATCATCCAGAGCTGTTAACATTAAAATTGGTGTAAGAATACTTTTGCTTCTTAAATGTTTGCAGGTTGTCCAGCCATCCTGTTTTGGCAGCATTACATCAAGAATTATTATATCATAATTATTAATTCTGGCTAATTCTTCACCTTTAATACCATCACTTGCTGCATCAACTGCAAAGCTTTCGCTCCTCAAGCCTTTGGTCAAAGCGGAAACTATTCTTTTATCATCTTCAATTAGTAAAATTCGCATACCTTTCCTTTTATACAAATTTATCAATTAAAAATGAAAGTAATATGAAAATTTAGAAGCGAATACTATTTACTACTAACTTTATAGCCCTCTTTTACCCAATTATTTTCAAAATCTTTTGGAATGTACAAGACCTTTACGTTTTTATAACCCATATCTTTCAATTCTTTAAACGCAGGACGAACATTCGGGCAGTGATTAAATGGACAGCAACCACAGTAAATAACTATAGATTTATTCTCTTTATAATTTTTTACTGTATTTTTTAGTTTTTGTAAACCGGCTTTATTTGATCCCGTACCAGCGAAAATTGACCCTGGTATGTGTTCCTGATCGAAAAGGAAATCAAATCCAACCATTAGCACTACGGGTTTATGGGATTTTTTATTCGTAAGAATATTATGAAGTTTTTCAGGTGTGATTACCTGCGATGATGTCCAGGGATCGATAGGCTTACTTAAAATATTTCTTTGTTGATGATTTGTTTTACTTTGAGCCAATATACATAGGTTAAAGACAAGGCCGAAAAATATGATCAGTCCAATAATAGAAAAATTCCGTTTAATCATCATAATTAATTCCTTAATATTTAGCTGTTAGAAGAGTAAACAAAACTTATCTACTATGAGTTCCAGATACAAACCAAAAAAGCAATCAGGGATGCTTTGGGAATTGTTTTATTTGGAACCAAGCTGATCAGGTTCAATTCTTCTTCCCCCCATAAATCGTTTGGCATAGTAATCCATATCGAGAGAGGAAACCGTTACCCCGCTTCTTGAGGCATGTACAAAAAGGTGATCGCCAATATAAATTCCAACGTGACCGGGTTTAACTCTTCTGCTGGTGTTAAAAAAAACGAGATCGCCAAACTCCAAATCGTCTATATCAGCAACATCATGGCCTTCGTGGTATTGTCCCTTTGCTGTTCTATCCAGTTTAACAGATAATGACTTGCTAAAAACTGATTGCGTAAAAGCTGAACAATCAATTCCGTTAGACGATGTGCCACCATATTTATATGGGGTATTAATATATTTTAAGATTTCCATCAGCATTTTTTCTTTCGGTGTAGCATTGTCAGCTGATAGATCATTTAAATTATTTGTCGGGCTGATTTTTTTCAGCATAGATGAGACATCAACACTCGGATCGTTTGCTGGAAGATCATCCGGATCAGAGTCACCTTCTGTACCGTAAATTGTTCCGGAATCTCTTTTATCACCACTAAGTGTTAGTTCATTATTATTGCCATCATCATTATCTGAAGTAAAGCGAACATTTTTCGTATGGTTAGTATCTGAATCAGATGTCTCCCCATATCGTGAAACATTTGATGTAGACGAGCATCCTGTAATTAAGAAGGTTAAAAACAAGATAATGAAAGGTTCTATATAAAATTTATTATGAAACATTTACTGGCCAAGGTATGACTTCAAATTCTTACTTCTCGAAGCGTGTCTTAATCTTCTGATTGCTTTCTCCTTTATCTGTCTTACCCTTTCCCTTGTAAGATTAAACCTTTCACCTATCTCTTCCAGCGTAAGTGAATGCTCCTTATTCAAACCAAAATAAAGATTAATAACTTCCGCTTCCCTTTCCGACAAAGTAGACAGAGCTCTTCCTATTTCTGCTTTTAACGATTCATTCATTAAAATAAAATCAGGCTTCGGCTGCTGATCATTCTGAATGACATCAAGCAAGCGGTTATCTTCGCCCTGAGCAAATGGTGCATCCATAGAAACATGCCGACCCGAAATCTTGAGTGTATCCGCAACTTCACTTACATCCATATCAAGTTCACTTGCAAGCTCAGAAGCATTTGGTTCCCGCTCAAATTCCTGTTCAAGATTACTGTATGCTTTACCGATTTTATTTAAGGCGCCAACCCGATTAAGTGGGAGCCTTACAATTCTCGATTGTTCTGCAAGAGCTTGTAAAATAGATTGTCTTATCCACCATACAGCATACGATATGAATTTAAATCCCCTTGTTTCATCAAATCTTTTTCCAGCTTTAATTAGCCCCAGGTTTCCCTCATTTATAAGATCACCGAGGGACAGTCCTTGGTTTTGATATTGTTTTGCAACGCTCACAACGAAGCGGAGATTTGCTTTCGTTAAGGCTTCAAGCGCTAGTTGATCCCCATTTTTAATACGGATAGCAAGCTCTATTTCCTGTTCGGCAGTCAAAAGATCTACCTTTCCAATTTCCTGAAGGTATTTGTCAAGGGACTGACTCTCACGATTGGTAAATTGTTTTGTTATCCTCACTTACAACCTCATTCTTGTTATTAGTTTTGTAAGCTTACCTACTAACTTGTTTTCGTTTTGCTTGAATCAAGTTTTATAGGCAAATTTAATGTATCCACAATTCCAACAATGGAAGCGTCAACAGGGGCCATATCAACAGGAAGAGGAATAACAGCTTCAGAAGCTGTTATATAAAAGATAATTTCACCGGGACCTGCCCCTACTGTATCTACTGCAACTATTGGTTCACCCAATTCCTCGTATTCTCCATTAATAGGCTGTACAAAAAGCAATTTAAAACTTTTCAATGCCTCATTCTTTTGAGTAGCCCAGATATTTCCAATAACTTTACCAAGGAACAACGGCTTTTCCTTTTTTAATTGCAAACTTTTAAGATAAGAAATTATAAATCAGAACAACACAAATCATCCTGATTTATGTTCTTCTAAATATTCTTTTAAAGAAATATCCAGTTTATCAACTATCGCCATTATTACCGCATCAACGGGCTTATCTTTTGTAATTTTTGTTTGCCTTGATGAACTGCCCGTTGCAACAAGTACTACTTCTCCTTTACCAGCCCCAACACTATCAACAGCAACAACAAAATTTTCTTTCTCGTTGTAATCCAGATCAAGCTGCCTTACAATCAGTAGCTTTGCGCCTACAAGGTTTTCGTCTTTTTTTGTCGACCACACTGTCCCGATAACTCTACCTAAAAACAATGTTACCTCTGCTTTTAAAATTTATACCATATCGCCTTAGGAGATCAAGTCTAATATACCTAATATAATCCGACTATATAAAAAATACAATCTACTTTAAATAAAAACAATCAATCAGGACAAGGGGTTTGGGGATTATTTAAAAGAAAACTTTTAACTGAATTTCCTATTTATTACTTAGAAAACTAGTTCCTTTTAAGGAATTAGGGACATTAAAAAACTCAGTTGCAGTTTTTCCAATATCTGAGAATGTCTTTCTGACACCCAAATCTATGCCTTTTTTATTCTTTTGATAAAATAATAATGGTATATATTCTCTGCTGTGGTCGGTACTTGGAGTTGTAGGATCATTTCCATGGTCTGCTGTGATAACAACGGCATCTGTTTCATCAAGTGAACCCAAAAATGAAGGAAGAAAATCATCAAACTCTCCCAGAGCTTTGGCAAATCCTTCAGGATCATTCCTATGACCAAAATAAACATCGAAATCCACTAGATTTGTAAACATGAAACTCTCGTTCACTTTTGACGAATATTCTAGTAGTTTATCACATCCCTCCCTATTTGATTTGGTTTTCTCTTTAAGCTTTATTCCCCTGTAATTAAAAAGGTCATTAACCTTTCCAATTGCCACCGTGGTTATTCCTTTTTTATATAGGATATCAAGAATTGTATCTGAAGGCGGATCGAGAGAAAAATCTTTTCGGTTCGTTGTTCGTGAATAATTTCCCGACGTACCTACAAAAGGTCGTGCGATAACTCTTCCTACTAATAGTGGTAAAGTTAAAACTTTATCTCTTGTAATCTGGCAGATTTCATATAATCTATCAAGAGAAATAACATCTTCGTGTGCGGCAATCTGAAAAACTGAATCAGCTGATGTATAAACAATCGGGAATCCTGTTTTAACGTGTTCGTCGCCCAACTCTTTTATAATCTCAGTCCCTGAAGCGGGTTTGTTTCCGAGGACACCTTTGCAACCTGTTAACTCCAGAAATTTATTAATTAATTCTTTGGAAAATCCGTCTGGGAAATACGAAAAATCAGTATCGACAAATAATCCGGATATTTCCCAATGCCCTGTTGTGGAATCTTTTCCTTTGGAAATTTCTGTAAGCTTACCAAATGAGGCTTGTGGGTTACTGGTAGGTTTTATGCCTTTTATGTCCCGAATATTTCCAAGACCTAGTTTTTCAAGATTGGGCAAGTTCAACCCACCAACAGCATTTGCAATGTTACAAAGAGTATTGCTTCCCTTATCCCCATATTTATCGGCATCGGGCAATTCACCGATACCAACTCCATCAAGTATAATAAGAAAAAAGTTACGCATACTAATAATTAATTTACATTACGGACGCGATTACCGCCCATTTGTGTAGCTTTTTGAAGTGCAAGATCAGCATTAAAAATTATTTCCTCAACATCAGATTTGTACGATGCAGCAGCAACACCGGCTGAAATAGTATATGTGGTCTGCTTTGAAACTACAGTAATCGGTTTCCTTGCGATTTTAACACGAAGCTTTTCTGCCCAAAGGAATACATCTTTGGGTGTACCATTAAAAAAATAAACTGCTAAAACTTTTTCATCTATTCTTCCAAACAGGTTCAACGGGGTCATTTCTTTCTCTATTGTTTCCGTCACAACTGAAAGTACTTTCGGAAACGGATTCCCTTCAAACAATGATTCCTGTTCAAGAAAATCATCTATCCTAATTAATGCCAGAGCCCCCTGTACTTTTGCCTGTTCGCTTTTAAATAAATCAGAAGCCATTCTTTCTTTAAATGTATCCGCGTTTAATATTCTTGTTTCAACGTCAATCGCCAGCAAACTTTTTAGAAGCTGTTGTGTTGAATATGAATAAATAAGATAACCAATAATATTCATTGAGCTTTTCAAAAAATGGATATCAGAATTTGTATAAATATTTTTTTTAAGGCTTTCGAAACAGAGCACACCGAAATTCTGAGAATTATAAATTATTGGTATTGCCAGGAATGAACC
>Ga0315540_10002291_pt1 | contig 10813 bp, 6 predicted proteins | sample SalMarSW160110MG_FD_203677 | JGI IMG/M metagenome (GOLD analysis project Ga0315540, IMG submission 203677) | Salt marsh sediment microbial communities from the Plum Island Ecosystem LTER, Massachusetts, United States - Salt Marsh Sediment SW1601-10 ... | reverse complement strand
AGATCGTAGACCCGGGCGAATCGGGCGTCGCGCAAACGGCGCCCCAGCGCCCGCCAGGCGCCGAGCCGCCAGGGGCGCGGGCGGTCGTCGACCCAGACCTCGTCGAACCAGCCGCTGACGCGCGCCAGCGGCTCGAACGGGGCCGTGGTCAGGAGGGTGATTGTCGCCTTCGGATGATGCCGCCGGATCGCCTGGAAGGGCGCGAAAGCCAGGATGAAGTCGCCCAGCGCGCCGAGTTTTATGACCAGAATCCGCTCGCTCACCGCCTCACGTCCCGGCGCGCGCACGGGCCGCGGCGGCGTCCCGCAGTATCTCCCCGTAAACCTCGAGCGTCTTGGCGCACATCATTTCCTTGGAGAAATTGGCGCGCACATTGGCCATCGCGCGCTGCGCCAAGACCTCGCGCTCCGCCGCGCCGAGGCGCATCGCCCGGCCAAGCGCGTCCGCCAGCGAGTCGGCGTCGTCCGGCTCGAACAGCCAGCCGGTCTCGCCCGGCAGCACGAGCTCGGCGCTGGCGCCGTGCCCCGCCGCCACGACGGGCTTGCCCATGGCCTGCGCCTCCACCATCACGCGGCCGAATGCCTCCGGGTCGGTCGAGGCGGAGACGACCACATCGGCCAGCATGAAGGCGGCGGGCATGTCCGTGCAGTCGCCAACGAACTGCACGACGCTCTCGAGCCCTTCCCGGGAAACCAGGCCCTCGAGCTCGCGGCGGTAGCCGCTGCCCTGCTCGCCGCCGACGATGAGGCAGCGCAGCCGGTCGGTGTCGATCTTGGCGAGCGCCTCGATCAACAGAGCCTGGCCCTTCCAGCGCGTCAGCCGCCCCGGCAGCATGATCACGCGGACGTCTTCCGGCAGGCGCCACTGCTGCGCCAGGCTGATGACGCGGGCGGCCGGCACCTGGCGCGGATCGAAGAGCTGGAGATCGACGCCGCGGTGCACCACCCGGATGCGGCGGCGCTCGACCTTGTAGGCTTCGACCATGTGATTGGCGATGAAATGGGAAATCGCGATGACCCGCACGCCCCGCGTCATCACCGAGTTGTAGTAGCTCTTGAACGGCGCGGCGCGGTTATAGGTGCCGTGGAAGGTCGTGACGAACCGGGCATCCGTGCCGCGGCAGGCGCGCAGCGCGGACCAGGCGGGCGCGCGGCTGCGGGCGTGCACGATGTCGACCGCGCGCGACCGAATGAGGCGCCGAAGCCGCCCGACATTCCGCAGCATGACCAAGGGATTTTTCGAGGCGAGCGGCAGGGTGATGTGCTCCGCGCCGACGCGCTGCAGCTCATGCACGAGGCGGCCGCCTTCAGACGCCACCAAGGCCGTCCCGCCCGCCTCCACGATCGCCTCGGCGATGTCGACCGTGCCGCGCTCGACGCCGCCGGTATTCAAAGCGGGCAGGACCTGAAGCACGACGGGCGCGTGCATCTCGGGAGCGCTGGTTTCTGCGTCAACGGCCATGATAGGTTTGCGGCGGCTTCCGTTCGTACGGCGTGGCGGAGGGTTCCATGGCAAGGACATATCCCGTGGCAACGAAAGCGGCAACACTGCACCGCGATAACGGCGCGGCCATCGCCTACCATCACACGCCCGGGGCGGGACCCGGCGTCATTTTCTGCACGGGCTTCCGCTCCAATATGGAGGGCGGAAAGGCGCTCGCGCTGGAGGCGAGCTGCCAATCCAAGGGCCAGCAATTCACCCGATTCGACTATCAAGGGCACGGTCAGTCATCCGGTGAATTCACCGAATGTACCATCGGCGACTGGCTTGCGGACACGCTCGCCGTCATCGATTCGGTCACCGCGGGGCCGCAGGTCATCGTTGGTTCGTCGTTGGGCGGCTGGATCGCCCTGCTGGCGGCGCGGGCGCGGCCCGAGCGGATCGCCGGGATCGTCGGCATCGCCGCCGCGGTCGACCTCACGCAACGGATGTGGAACCGGGTCGACGACGCGACCCGCCGGCTGTTGCAGACCGAGGGTCTCTGGATGCGGCCGTCGGAATACGAGCCGGCCGGCTATCCGATCACGATGACGCTGATCGAGGAGGGCCGGAATCACCTGCTGCTGCCGGGGCCCATCCCGTTCACGGGCCCGGTGCGGCTGTTGCACGGCCAGCGCGACGATGCGGTTCCCTGGCAACTGTCGCTCGATACCGCGGCGGCGCTGGCGAGCGATTCCGTCGAGGTCACGCTCGTGAAGGACGGCGACCACCGCCTGTCGCGTCCCGAGGATCTTGCCCGGCTCACGCGGACCGTGGACGAACTCAGCGACCGGCTGCGGCAAGGCTAAGGGCGCCGACCGGGCATCTATCCGCCGGCCGCAATCAGCCCTGCGAGTCCCTCACGATAGGTCGGCCACTTCAGCCGCACGCCGAGTTCCTGTTTCATACGGTCATTGCGGACGCGCTTGTTGTCGTCATAGAAGCTGCGCGCCATCGGCGACAGCGTCGCCTCGGAAAACGGGATCTCGGGCGGCGGGGCGCGGCCGAGCAAGCCACAGGCATAGGTGATCACGTCCTGCGGCGGCGCCGCCTCGTCGTCGCAGATATTGTAGGCAGCACCGGGGTTGGGCGCCTGCATCGAAGCCATCAAGGCCTGGACGATATCGTCGCGATGGATGCGGCTGAACACCTGGCCCGGCTTGACGATCCGCCGCGCCGTCCCGGCTTTGATATTTTCCAGCGCGTTGCGCCCGGGTCCGTAGATCCCGGCGAGACGGAACAGGTGCACCGGCGTCCGATAGCGGCGCCGGAGGCCAAGCCAGGCGTCTTCCGCCGCGACCCGCCGCCGCCCGCGCTCGCCGCTCGGCCTGCGGGGCGTGTCCTCGTCGACCCAGCCGCCTCCGTGATCGCCATAAACGCCGGTCGTCGACAGATAGCCGGCCCAGGAAAGCCCTTGGAGCCCGCCGATCGCGTCCGCATGCCGGTCGAGCACGGGGTCGCCCGCCGCATCCGGCGGCACGGAACTGAGTAGGTGGGTCGTTCCAGCCAAGACCGCTGTCGCATCCTCGAGCGGCCGGTCCCGGTCGAAGAGATACGCCTCGATGCCGCGCGACATCATCGCCTGCCGCTTCTCGGCGCTACGGCAGGTGCCGGCGACCCGCCATCCCCGCCCGGCCAATGCCTCGGCAAGCGCAAGGGCCGAGTAGCCCAAGCCAAAGCAGAAGAGGCGCGACGCCGCGGCGGTCATGGTCTGAATATGCGATTCCGGGCTTGAACGATCAGCGCGAAGGGCGGACTCTAGGGGTGGTGCACCCGCGAGACAACCCCATGACCCTTGCCCCACGCTTGTTCGCCGGCGCCCTGGTCGCAGCCCTGATCGCAGCCCCCGCGTCCTTCGCGGCAGAGACCCGCGGCAACCCGGTCGCCGTCCACGACTACGACAGCTGCATGAAGCTGGTCCATGAGCGGCCGGAAGACGCGCTCGAAGCCGCGCTGGGCTGGGAGCAGGCGGGCGGCGGCAACGGCGCGCGTCATTGCGCGGCGATGGCGCTGGCGGCGATGGGCAATTTTCCCGACGCGGCCGATCAGCTCGAGTCGCTCGCCTGGGACCTGCCCGAGGCGACCCCCGACTCGGCACGCGCCCAGGTCCTGGCCCAGGCCGGTCAGCTCTGGCTCGACGCGCAGCAGCCGACAAAGGCCGACGCGCTGCTGTCCGCCGCCATCGAGCTCCAGCCGCGGGACCCGGAAATGCGCATCGACCGCGCCATGGCCTACGCGGCCGCCGGGCGCTATCAGGACGCCATCATGGATCTCAGCGCGAGCATCCTGCTCAATCCCAAATCGACCGAGGCCTTCGTCTTGCGCGCCAGCGCCTATCGCCACACCGGCCAGGCGGCCGAGGCGGCCGACGACCTCAAGCGCGCCCTGGCGATGACGCCCGACCATCCGGACGCCCTGCTCGAGCGCGGGCTTCTGCGCAAGCAGGCCGGCGACGAAAAAGGCGCCCGCACCGACTGGGAGACGCTGGTCGAGCGCCACCCCGACAGCGTCGCCGCGGAGGCGGCCAGACGTTACCTCCGCGAACCCGCGAAAGCAGCGGCAAAGCACTAAAAATCGAGATCCGCGTAGTCTTTCGGCGGCGGATAGCCGGGAATGTGATCGCCCAGAATGCCGCGGAAGCTCGGGCGCGACTTGATACGGGCATACCAGTCCTTGGCCCGCGGGTGGTCATCCCACGGCACGTCGCCGAGATAGTCCACGCAGGAAAAATGCGCAGCGGCGGCGATGTCGGCGAGCGAGAACTCGTCCCCGGCCAGCCAGCGCCGGTCCTCGGTGAGCCAGGCGACATACTCCATGTGCATGTGAATATTGGTGTTTCCCGCCCGGATCGCCATCGAATCCGGCTCGCCGAGCGACAGCAGGCGCTTGGTGATCTTCTGATGCACCAGCATTGCCGTCACTTCCGAATTGAACTTCTGATCGAACCAGGCGACGAGCCGCCGCGTCTCCGCGCGCGCCTCGGGGTTGCGGCCGAGAAGGTTCGGCTCCGGATAGACCTCTTCGAGATATTCCGAAATCGCAACCGAATCGGCGAGCACGGGGCCGCCTGAAATCTCCAGCACCGGCACCTGGCCGGACGGGTTCATCGCGAGAAAGGCCTCGCGCCGCTCCCAGACCTTTTCGATCCGGAGCTCGAAATCCAGCTTCTTCTCGGCGAGCGCCACCCGAATCTTGCGGCAGAAGGGCGACAGCCAAAGGTGATAGAGCCTGTGCATGGCGGGACTATAGTCTCCGCCCGTTTACCGGGAAACTCCCTTGAGTCACTGCCGGGCTCGGCGAAAGAAACCCCCGCCGGCGAAACGGCGGGGGTTGGGGAAGTTTCCCGCATCGAACGCTAAGGAAAGGGACGCGTTTAGGATGGAACGCGACGTCGATGCAGACAGCGCGACGAACAAACGCTCGTCGACCGGGACTATCGCATGGCGCTAGCTTTTCTGCAAATAAAAATCATTCGCAACATAATATCCGTGATGGATTTCCCCATGGCGCCAAGATGGTCTTGGAATCGCGGGCGCGGCACTGGAAAGAATACAGCTGAGACGCCGCCACCTTTTCCAAGGCAGTTGGCTATTCGTGGGTGCCCGAGTCAAGCCCAGGCACGGCGGCAAGGTATTGAATTTAAATAAAAACACCATGTGCGCACTTGATACGCGCATCCACGATTCTTCGTTCTGAACCGTAAACCGAACCTAACCGGACAGCAGTAGGCTTGACCGGGGTGTCCATGGGCGCCGATTTCTCCGGGTAGCCAAAGCCGCAACCGCGTTGGCGGCGGACTATGACGCCTGCTGTCGTGTCCGACCGAAAGCGCGTGCGCGGCGGGCAGCTTGGCAATGGCGCCAAGTTGCCCCGGTCAGTCCGCGTTGCCCTCGATCGCCCGGGCGGCCTCGATCTGCGCCACCGTCGCCGGATGCTCGAGCCGGCCGATCATTTCCTTCGGAACGATCTGCCAGAACCGCGGCCGCTCGACCTCCCAATTGGCGAGAATGCTCGCCGCCCAGCCGGACTGCGTCGCCTCCCGGTGCTCGGCAATGAGGCTGCGGCAGACGTCTTCCCAGAACGCCGTCTCGATACGCTGGTAGACGACCGACTCGGTGTTGATCCGATGCTCGAAATCCCCATCGGCGTCATAGACGAAGGCCATGCCGCCGGTCATGCCCGCGGCGAAATTGTCGCCGACCGAGCCAAGAATGACCGCCGTCCCGCCGGTCATATATTCGCAGCCGTTCGAGCCGCAGCCTTCGACCACGGTCTCGGCGCCGGAATTGCGCACGGCGAAGCGCTCACCCGCCTGGCCGGCCGCGAACAGCTTGCCGGCCGTGGCGCCGTAGAGAACCGTGTTGCCGACGATCGTGTTCTCGTTCGAGGCGAGCGGAGAGGACGTCAGCGTCCGCACGACGATCGTGCCGCCCGACAGCCCCTTGCCGACATAGTCGTTGGCCTCACCGAACACCTCGAGCCGCAGCCCCTGCACCGCGAAGGCGCCGAGTGACTGCCCCGCTGTGCCGCGCAGCCGCACCGTGACGTGATCCGGCCGGAGCCCGGTCATGCCGAACTGGCGCGTGATCCGCGACGACAGCTTGGTCCCGATCGCGCGCAACGTGTTCTGCACGTTGTATTGCAGCTGCATCTTCTCGCCGTGGCTGAACAGCGGCGCGGCGTCCTTGATCATCAGCGCATCGAGCGACTCCGGCACCTTGTTCGGGCCTTCGATCGTGCAGCGCACGGGATGGTCGCCGGAGTCCGCGCGCGCCAGAATGGGATTGAGGTCCAGGTCGTCGAGATGCTCGGCGCCACGGCTGACCTGCCGCAGGAGATCGGTTCGCCCGACCACCTCGTCCAGCGTGCGCGCGCCCAGGGAGGCCAGGATCTCGCGCACTTCCTCGGCGATGAAGCTGAACAGGTTGACGACCTTCTCCGGCGTGCCGGTGAATTTTTCGCGCAGCGCCGGGTTCTGCGAGCAGACGCCGACCGGGCAGGTGTTGGAATGGCACTGGCGCACAAGGATGCAGCCCATCGCCACCAGCGACGCGGTGCCGATGCCGTACTCCTCGGCGCCCAGCATCGCCGCCATGACGACGTCCCGGCCCGTCTTGATTCCGCCGTCTGTCCGCAACTTGACGAGATGGCGCAGGCCGTTGAGCGTCAGCACCTGATGCACCTCGGACAGGCCCATCTCCCAGGGGATGCCGGCATATTTGATCGAGCTCTGCGGCGAGGCGCCGGTGCCGCCGGAGTGGCCGGAGATGAGGATGACATCCGCCTTCGCCTTGGCCACGCCCGCGGCGATCGTGCCGATGCCGGTGCGCGCGACCAGCTTCACGCAGACCGACGCGTCGGGATTGATCTGCTTCAGGTCATAGATCAGCTGGGCGAGGTCCTCGATCGAATAGATGTCGTGGTGCGGCGGCGGCGAGATCAACGTCACGCCGGGCGTCGAATGGCGCAGCCGCGCGATCAGCTCGGTCACCTTGAGCCCGGGCAGCTGGCCGCCCTCGCCCGGCTTGGCGCCCTGCGCCACCTTGATCTCGATCTCGCGGCAGTTGTTGAGATATTCGGCCGTCACGCCGAAACGGCCCGACGCGATCTGCTTGATCGCGCTCGACGCGTTGTCGCCGTTGAGCTTCGGACGGTAGCGCGCCGGGTCCTCGCCGCCTTCGCCGGAATCCGACTTCGCGCCGATCCGGTTCATCGCGATCGACAGCGTCTCATGCGCCTCCGGCGACAGCGCGCCGAGCGAAATACCCGGCGCCACCAGCGCCTTGCGGATCCGCGTGATCGACTCGACCTCATCGACGTTGATCGACGGATTCTTGGGCGCGAAATCGAGCAGGTCGCGCAGGTTGATCGGCGGCAGCGTGACGACCCGATCGCTGTAGCGCTTGTAGGCGCCGTAGGAGTCGGTCTCCACCGCGTTCTGCAACTGGTGGATCAGGTTGCCGTCCCAGTAATGCGCCTCGCCGCTGCGGCGATAGCGGTAGAAGCCGCCGACCGGCAGCGCGATCACGTCCTCGGCGAAGCCGCGGCGGTGAATTTCCGAGACCTTCTTCTGAATGCCGGTCAGGCCGATACCGGAGATCCGGCTCGCCAGCCCGGGGAAAAATTCCGCCACGAGCGAACGCGACAACCCGACGGCCTCGAAATTGTAGCCGCCGCGATAGGAGCTGATGATCGCGATGCCCATCTTGGAAATGATCTTGAGCAGGCCGTCCTCGACCGACCGCTTGTAGCGCCCGACGATGCGCTCGAGCGGCTGCTTGCCGAACAGGCCGCGGCGATGGCGGTCGGCGATCGCCTCCTGCGCGAGCCAGGCATTCACGGTCGTCGCGCCGACCCCGACCAGCACCGCGAAATAATGCACGTCGAGACATTCCGCGCTGCGCACGTTGATCGAGGTGAAGGTGCGAAGCTGCGTCCGCACCAGATGCGTATGCACCGCGCCGGTCGCGAGAATCATCGGCAACGCCGCCCGGTCACGGGTGACGTGCTCGTCGGTAAGGATGAGATTGGTGTGGCCGCCGCGCACCGCGTCTTCAGCCTCGGACTGGATCCGCTTCACGGCGTCGCCGAGCGCATGCGGCCCGCCGTCGAGCGGGAAGGTGCAGTCGATCACCGCGGCCGCGTCGCCGAGCTTGTTGCGCAGCGCGACATATTCTTCGGTCAGCAGGATCGGCGAGTCGAGCTGCAGGAATTCGAGCTGGCTCTCGTCCTCGTCCAGGATGTTGCCGAGATTGCCGAGCCGCGTCGTCAGGCTCATCACGCGCCGCTCGCGCAGGCTGTCGATCGGCGGATTGGTGACCTGGCTGAAATTCTGCCGGAAGAAATGGTGCAGGCCGCGGTACTTTTCGGACAGCACGGCGATCGGCGCGTCGTCGCCCATCGAGCCTGTCGCTTCCTTACCGGTTTCGGCCATGGGATGGAGGATCATCTCGAGATCTTCCATGCTCCATCCGACCGTGACTTCCCAGCGGCGCAGGTCGTCGCGCGACATGGGCGCGGCCTTGCGCGCGTTCGCGATGGCGGCGTTGCTGAGCTTGGTCAGCTTCTTCAGCCACTTGCCGAAAGGCCGGAGCCCGGCGACCACGTCCTTCAGCTCGCGGTCGTGATAGAAACGGCCTTCGGCGAGCTGCACGCCAATCATCTGGCCCGGACCGACCCGGCCTTTTTCGACGACCGTCGCTTCGTCGACCTTCACCATGCCGGCCTCGGACCCGACGATGAGCAGGCCGTCGTTGGTGACGACATAGCGCATCGGCCGAAGCCCGTTGCGGTCCATGCCGGCGAGCACCCATCGGCCGCCATAGGCGCAGATCGCCGCCGGCCCATCCCAGGGCTCCATGACGGAGTTGCCGTAGGCATAGAAGTCGCGGTGCGACCGCGGCAGCGTCTCCGAGCGCTCCCAGGATTCGGGGATCAGCAGGGACTTGACCTCGGGCAGCTCGCGGGCGGTGCGCACCAGGAGCTCGAAGACCGCATCGAGCGCCGCCGAATCCGAGCTGCCGGCCTGGATCACCGGCTTGATGTCGTTGATGTAGGCGCCGAATCGGCGGTCGGCGAGGCGCGTCTCGTGGCTCCGCATCCAGTTCACGTTGCCGAGCAGCGTGTTGATCTCGCCGTTATGCGCGAGCACGCGGAAGGGCTGCGCCAGCCGCCAGGTCGGGAAGGTGTTGGTCGAATAGCGCTGGTGGTAAATCGCGAAGTTGGAGACGAAGCGGTCGTCCAGCAGGTCGGGATAGAAGGCCGTCAGCTGTTCGGCCAGGAACAGCCCCTTGTAGATGACCGACCGGCAGCTCAGCGAGCAGATATAGAAGTCGGCAATGCTTTCTGCCTGGACGACCTTCTCGATGCGCCGGCGGATGATGTAGAGGTCTACCTGGAACTGGCTGTCGCCGACCCCGAGCGCATTCTCCACCATCACCTGCTCGATCTCGGGCCGCGTGGCATTCGCCTTCTCGCCGATCACATCGACGCTGACCGGCACCTGGCGCCAGCCATAGATGCGATGCCCGAACCGCAGGATCTCGGTCTCGACGATCTGGCGGCAGCGCTCCTGCGCGCTCAGATCCGTGCGCGGCAGGAAAATCATGCCGACGGCGAGGTGCCCGCTGCCCGGCTCGTGCCCGGTGCGGCGGATATGCTCCTTGAAGAAGTCTTGCGGAATCTGCACGTGGATGCCCGCGCCGTCGCCGGTCTTGCCGTCCGCATCCACCGCGCCGCGATGCCACAGCGACTTGAGCGCCTCGATGCCCTTGAGCACGACCTCGCGCCGCGGCTGGCCGTCGATGGCCACGATCATGCCGACGCCGCAGGCATCGTGTTCCTGTGCTGGATCATAGGCATGGCTCGCCTGCAGCAGCGCTGCGTTCCGGCGCCAACGTTCGACGAAGTCGTTCATTCCATGACCCTCCAAATTCCTAGGAGGCGAGCGCGAGCGTTTCGCTCTGCCGCTTTTCGATGAAATCGTGAATCGCCGCCGCGGCGTCGCGGCCGTCGCGGATCGCCCACACCACGAGCGAGGCGCCGCGCACGATGTCGCCGGCCGCGAAGACGCCGTCCATCTCGGTCATCATCGACCGCCAGTCGACCCGCACCGTGCCCCAGCGCGTGACGGGAAGCGCGGGCTCCGCGAACAGGACGGGCAGATCCTCCGGATCGAAGCCGAGCGCCTTTATCACCAGCTCCGCGTCATGCACGGCGGACGAGCCCTCGATCGGCTGCGGCGTCTGGCGGCCGCTGGCGTCCGGCAGGCCGAGCCGCATGAGCTGGGCCCGCACGCCGCTCACCACACCGTCGCCAAGGAACGCTTCCGGCGCGGAGAGCCAGACGAATTCGACGCCCTCTTCCTCGGCATGCTTCACCTCGCGCGCCGATCCCGGCATGTTCTCGCGGTCGCGCCGATACAGGCACTTGACCGACAGCGCGCCCTGGCGAACGGCGGTGCGCACGCAATCCATCGCAGTGTCGCCGCCGCCGATGACGACGACATTCTTTCCCTTCGCGTTGAGCGAGCCGTCATCGAAGGCCGGCACTTGGTCGCCGAGCCCTTCGCGGTTGCTCACCGTCAGAAAATCCATCGCCTGCACGATGTTGCCGAGCCCGACACCGGGCGCCGCGATATCGCGCGCCTTGTACACGCCGGTGGCGATCAGCACCGCGTCATGCCGTTGCTTGAGCTCGGCGAGGGTCGCGTCGCGGCCGACCTCGAAATTGAGCTCGAACGTCACGCCGCTCTCGATCAGCCATTTGGCCCGACGGTCGACGATCGCCTTGTCCAGCTTGAAATTCGGAATGCCGTAAATCAGCAGGCCGCCGA
>Ga0315540_10002290_pt1 | contig 10815 bp, 8 predicted proteins | sample SalMarSW160110MG_FD_203677 | JGI IMG/M metagenome (GOLD analysis project Ga0315540, IMG submission 203677) | Salt marsh sediment microbial communities from the Plum Island Ecosystem LTER, Massachusetts, United States - Salt Marsh Sediment SW1601-10 ... | reverse complement strand
GCCTGCTCGCGTTCCCCTCGGTGCCGGCACGCGCGCGGGTGGACGATCTGCTCGACTGCCGCGACCGGGACCGCCCGATCGCGCTCGAGCTCTCGCTGGCGCGGGGCGACACCCCGAACGACCTGGTGCTCACCGTGAACGTCTCGGCCGGGCGCGGCACGCGCGGCTACGCTTCGTGGGCCGTCGAGCCGGGCGACGGGCTGGACGTCGTGGGCGGCGAGACCGGCGACAGCGGCTCGCCTTCGGACCTCTCGGGGCGCCACATGCTCGAGCTCGGCTGCGACCACTGGGGGAACTTCTCGCTGCTCGTCCGGGCGCTGCAGCGCTCCGACTCCCTGAACTCGGGCCTGGTCGCGCGCGAGCTGAGGTTCCGGGTCACGGCCGACAGCCTGGTCGTGGACCCGGACGAGCCGACGACCGAGCAGGAATGGCTCGTGAGCGGCGCCTACTACCGGGTCGTGGACTGCTGGTGGCTGCCGCTCGATCCGGGCGAGTCCGCGTCGTTCGATCCGGACGAGCGGCTCGTGAGCCGACCGAAGGCCGTCCGCGCCGTGCCCGGCAGCGGCGCCGACCTCGGCGCCCGCAGCGGCTCGAACGAGGCGCGCGTGATCGTGGCCGTGGACCGCAGGGGGCACGTGAAGGCATCGCGCTACATGGACCTCTGGCCCGGCGACGCCACGCCCGAGGCGGTCCGTTCCGCCCTCGACGCCGCCGAGCAGTGGACGTTCCCGCCGGCGGTCGTGGACGGGCAGGCGGTTTCGGCCGTCTACGAGATCTTCGTCCCGCTGACCGCGCCCTGACGCCGCGGCGCGTTGCGCGGGCACCCGGCGCGCCCGCACAATGGGCCGCATGCCCGTCTCGCTCACCGCACCCGCCCCGTTCGCGAAGCTCGACGCCCCCCTGCGCGCCGTCGTGCGCGCCGTGCTCGCGCGCGAGGAGCGCCGCGCCGGCGAGATCGCGATCGTGCTGGCCGGCGACGCCGAGCTTCGCGAGCTGAACCGCGCGTGGCGCGGGATCGATCGCGCCACGGACGTCATCAGCTTCGCGTACGACGAGGACGAGCCCGACGCCGGGACGCGCCCCGTGGGGGGCGACCTCGTCATCTCGATGGAGCGGGTTGCCGAACAGGCGAAGCGCTACCGGGTGACGCCCGGCGCGGAGCTGGCGCGCCTCGTCGTGCACGGCACGCTCCACCTGTGCGGACACGACCACGTCGGGGCCGGCGAGCGAACGGTCATGCGCGAGCGCGAGGCGGGCGCGGTACGCGCGGTGCGCGCGATGGCGAAGCGGCTCGACGCGGCGTGGTCGAGGCCCAGGCGGGCCGCGAAGCCGAAGCGCGCCCCGGCATCGGCCCGACGTGCCGGACCGAAGCGGACGGCGACGAGCCGACGCACGGCGGTTGCCCCGGCCGCGAAGCGCAGCTCGGCGACGAAGCGCACGGCGAAGAAGCGGGCCGCACCGGCACGCGCGCGTTCGGGACGCCGCGGCCCGCACGGCTCCGCGTGACGCCCCGTGCCGCAGCGGCTAGAGTCGTCGCCGTTCCCGTGACGACCCCGACCCGGAGCACCACGCCCGCATGACCCCCAGCTCCCCGGCCAATCCCCCGACGCCGCTCGGCCGCCTGCGCACCTACTTCATCACCGGCCTGCTCGTGATCGCTCCCACGGCGGTCACGGTGTTCGTGCTGTTCCGGCTCCTGAACTGGGTGGACAACCTGCTCGGGCGCTACCTGCGGTTCGCGTTCTACGACTACCACCGCATCCCGGGCCTGGGGCTGGTCGCGACGCTCGTGCTGCTCGTGATCGTCGGTTTCGTCGCCTCGCTCATCGGCCAGGGGCCGCTCTCGCGCCTGTGGGACCAGATGTTGAACCGCATCCCGGGCGTCGGGCTCGTCTACGGCTCGACCAAGTCGCTGGGCGAGGCGTTCCTCACGCAGCGCGAGGGCCAGGCGTTCCGCAAGGTCGTGCTCATGCAGTGGCCCCTGCCGGGCGTGTGGCGGATCGGATTCGTGACCGGCCACGTGGACCCGAAGCTCAAGGAGCGGCTCGGGGAGGACATCGCGTGCGTGTTCGTGCCGCACACGCCGAACCCGGCGTCGGGATTCGTCCACTACGTGCCCAAGCGCGAGCTGATCTATCTCGACTGGGCGGTCGAGGACGGGCTCAAGGTCGTCGTTTCCGGAGGCGTCGTGCAGCCCGGCGGCCACGTTCCGCTGGAGGCGCCCCAGGTGGCGGCGGTGCCGCCCCCGCCGCAGGCGCCCGGGACGCCGAAGGTCTGATCGCACCGGCCGCGCGTCGCCCGCGGAAGGCGCGGGCACGGCGCTCCGGCTGCGCTACACTCGCCGGCGCATGGCCATCGTCACCACCGAAGGCGTCGTCCTGAAGGTCCACGCGCTGGGCGACACGAGCCGCATCGTGACCGCCTACACGCTCGATTTCGGGCTGCGCAAGTTCGTCGCGAAGGGCGCGCGCAGGCAGCCGAGCCGGTTCGGCTTCGCGCTCGAGCCGCTGTCACGCTCGCGTTTCACCTGGTACGAGAAACCGGACCGCGACCTGCACCTGCTCTCGAGGGCGGAGATCCTCGATCCCTTCGGCGGGCGGCTGGCCGACCTCACGCGGCTCTCGCACGCGCAGGCCGCGCTCGAGCTGGTGGACCGGCTCGTCTGGGGCGAGGAGCCGCACGGCGAGCTCTACGACCTGTTGCTCGCGGCCCTCGACGGCTGCGCGCGCGCGCCGGTCGCGTCGCTCCCCGCGGTGACGCTGGCGTTCCAGCTCCAGCTCGCGAGCGAGCTGGGCTATCGCCCGCGCCTCGACGCGTGCGCGGTGGACGGCCGGCCCGTCTCGCAGCGCCGGCTCTTCTCGCCCGGCCGCGGCGGGCTCGTGTGCGAGGGCTGCGCGGGACGTGAAGGCGGCGTGGTCGCGCTCTCGGCCGAGGCGCTCGCGAGCTTCGCGCTGCTGCTCGGCAGGCCCGTGAGCGAGGCGGGGGAGTATCTCGAGGTGCCGCGCAGCGCCGAGCTGCTGCGCGTCGTCGAGGACTTCCTGCGTGCGCACTTCCAGCGCTTCCAGGGCCTGCGCTCGCTCGAGGTCCTGCGCACGCTGCAGGAGCCGGGCGCGAAGCAGTAGGCGCGGGGGACGCCGCTCAGAGGCGCCGGCGCTTCCGGCCGGCGAGGATCACGTGCCGGAGCACGCTGCGCGTGCGCTCGGGATCCGCAGGCTCCGGGCCGCCCCGGACCGCCCACGTGCCCAGGATGACGCGCGCGGCCGCCGTGCGGTTCTCGACCCCGAGCTTGAGCAGGATCTTCTCGACGTGCTTCTCGACCGTGCGCGGCTTCGCGGCGAGGATCGCAGCGATCTCGGGGTTCGTGCGGCCGCGGGCGAGCCAGCTCGCCACGTCGCGCTCGCGCGGCGTCAGGCCCAGCCGCCGCAACGACTGGCTCTCGGCGTCGCGCCTCGCGGTCGCCTCTTCGGCCGCACCCACGGCCTGCAGGAAGTGCGGCGCAATGAGGCTCATCAGGTGGCGGTCGCGCTCGCTGAAGTCGGGGCGCCGGAACGAGCGCGTCAGGTTGAGCACGCCGCCGCGGCTGGCGCGCACCGTGACCATCGAGAGCAGTCGGCCCACGTCCATGTGGCGGTAGATCTCGCGGTGGTGCTGCGAGGCGAGCTGCTGCGCCCGCGTCCAGAAATCGGAGAGGCGCATCGGGCCCGGGTCGCCGGTCCTCATCACGTGCCGGGCGAACGGGTGCTGGTCGGCCAGCGCGACGATGCTCTCGAAGATCGACCGGGTCATCCGGACCGGGGCCTGCCAGACGTGGACGTCCCCGTCGAGCGAGGCGATGCGGGCCTGGCCACCCTCGAGCCAGAGGAAGAACTCGGCGGGGACCACCTTCGCGAAAATGCGGGGCGCGGCCGCCCGGAGACCGTCGAGATCCCTCGTCTCGTGTATTTCCAGCAGGGCGTCCTGGAGCAGCTCCAGGTCGTGGTTCGACAGGCTCACAGGTCGTCCCCCGGGACCGCCGTCGGCGCTACGTAGGTCCACGTATTCCGCCCGGGCGCATCATGACCTAGCGTCCTCGAAGGTCCCGAGAAGCGGGTGCACACCGGCGAACACCGGTCGTACCAGGCGGAATGAGGAAATACGGGCGCGCCCATCGGAAATGAGGCTCGCCGTCCACGGGGGGTTCGGGCCGGCGGTCCGCGAGGAGGCGGACGCGCGGAAGCAGTGGGGTTCCGCGCCGTTCCGAAACTGGACTGCGCAGAGAATATCACGTCGCCCGGGCGCCGGCAGCCCGGCGGACGGACGACGCGTACGGAAGCGAAGACGCGGGGGAGCGCGGCGGGCAGGTTCCGTCGCGAACCCCTCGACGCCACGGACGGGAAGACGGCGTGGCTCTGCATTCGGGGGAAGCAGGCCACGCTCGTCCAACGTCCGTGGTGCCGCGGGGCGCCGCAGGGGCTCCGCTTCGCCCGGGTGGCCCCGCGCCTGCGTGCGGCCCGCGCCGCGTCCCGCCGGCTGGCGGGCACCCGCACCTGCCGCTACCATGCGCGGTCCAAAACCCTCCGACCGCGCACCCGCGACGAGCCGTCCCGAGGCCACGCCATGTCCGCCGATCCCCGACAGACCCTCCAGGGAATGATCCTGGCGCTCGAGCAGTTCTGGGCCGAGCGCGGCTGCGTGATCCAGCAGCCCTATCCGAGCGAGGTGGGCGCGGGCACCTTCAATCCCGCGACGTTCCTGCGATCCCTGGGCCCGGAGCCCTGGCGGGTGGGTTACGTGGAGCCCTCGCGGCGCCCCAAGGACGGCCGCTACGGCGAGAACCCGAACCGGTTCCAGCAGTTCTTCCAGTACCAGGTGCTGCTCAAGCCGGCGCCGGCCGAAGTCGTGGACGTCTACTTCCAGTCGCTGCGCGCGATGGGACTCGAGCTCAACGAGCACGACCCGCGCCTGGTCGAGGACGACTGGGAATCGCCCACGCTCGGCGCCGCCGGTCTCGGCTGGCAGGTCGTCATGGACGGCACCGAGATCTCGCAGTTCACCTACTTCCAGCAGTGCGGCGGGCTCGACCTGCCCGTCGTCTCGGCCGAGCTGACCTACGGTCTCGACCGCATCGGGATGATGCTGCAGAAGAAGGACCGCGTGCAGGACCTCGCGTGGGCGCCCGGCGTGACCTGGGGCGACCTGTGGGTGCGGAACGAGTGGGAGTGGTCGCATTACAATTTCGAGCAGGCGCCGGTGCCCGAGCTGTCCGAGATGTTCAGGGTCTGGGAGTCCGAGGCGAACCGGCTGCTCGACCTGAAGCTCGTGAACCCGGGCTACGACGCGGTGATCAAGTGCTCGCACGCGTTCAACCTCCTCGACGCGCGCGGGGCGATCTCGGTGAGCGAGCGCGTGGGCTACATCGGCCGGGTGAGGAAGATCGCGCGCAAGGCCGCCGTCGCGTACGTGAAGCTGCGCGAAGAGCTGGGCTACCCGCTCATCAAGGACCCGGACGAGCGCGCGAAGTGGGTGAAGCCGGCCGGCGACGAGTCGGCCGAAGGCGCCGCGCCGCCGGCCGCGAGGGCTTCGAAGAAGAAGGGGGCCAAGAAGTGACGCCCGCGAGCACGCGTGACCTGCTGTTCGAGATCGGGGTCGAGGAGCTGCCCGCCGGCTATGTGCCCCCGGCGCTCGAGCAACTCGAGCAGGCGGTGCGCGCCGGGCTGCAGGAGCTGCGCCTGGGCTTCGACGACGTGGTCACCTACGGGACGCCGCGCCGGCTGGCGGTTTTCGTCGCCGACGTGAGCGGCATGCAGCGCGACCACGAGGAGGAGGCCATGGGCCCCGCCGCGAAGGTCGCGTTCGACGCCGGGGGGAAGCCGACGAAGGCGCTGCTCGGCTTCTGCGCGGGGAAGGGCGTGGAGCCGTCCGCCGTGCGCCGCGTCGAGACGCCGAAGGGCGAGTACGTGGCCGTGACCGTGAAGCACGTCGGGCGCCCCGCAGCCGAGGTGCTGCCCGGGATGCTCGGCGCCCTGGCGCCGAAGATCGCGTTCCCGAAGACCATGCGCTGGGACGCCGGCGACTGGCGCTTCGGCCGCCCCGTGCGCTGGCTCGTCGCGCTGCTCGGGGACCACGTGCTGCCCGTCGAGGCGTTCGGCCTCGTCGCGGGCCGCGAAAGTTTCGGGCACCGCTTCCTGCACCCGGGCCGCGTCGAGATCCCCTCGCCCCGCCGGTACGTCGAAGCGCTGAAGGCCGTGTTCGTCCTGGCCGACCAGCGGGCGCGCCGACTCGCGATCGAGGAGCAGGTCGCGAAGGTGGCGACGGAAGCCGGTGGCACCGTCCTAGCCGACGACGAGTTGCTCGACATCAACACCTATCTGGTGGAATGGCCGACAGCGTACTTGGGTCGATATGACCCGAAGTACCACGAACTGCCCAATCCAGTGCTCGTCACAGCGATGAGAGAGCATCAACGCTTCTTCGCAGTTGCGGACGCGAGGTTCGGACTAGGGGACAAGTACCTGCTCAATGCGTTTGTGGCCGTTCGCAACGGCGACGACCGAGGGTTGGCTGAGATCACGAAGGGAAGCGAAGACGTTTTGGTCGCGCGCTTGGAGGACGCGCTCTTCTACTGGCGTACCGACCTCAAGCACCCGCCAGCAGCACTCGTCGACAAGCTGGCCAGCGTTGTCTGGATGGAGGGTTTGGGGTCACTTCGGGACAAGGCCGCGCGACTCGAATCGCTTACCGCATGGTTGGCTGATCGGATTGCACCCGATGCCAAGAGCAGTGCTGTTTGCGCAGCGCGACTGTGCAAGACGGATCTACTAGGCGAGATGATTGGATCCGGAAAAGAGTACGCGAGCCTGGAAGGCATTATTGGTGCCGCATACGCGGCGAAGAGCGGCGAACCGACAGAGGTCGCAATGGCGATCCGGGATCACTACCGCCCACGCGGTGCGGGTGACGCGCTGCCGGAGACCGAGGCGGGCTCGCTGCTCGCGCTCGCCGACAAGCTCGACCACGTGGCCGGCGCCTTCGTGGCCGGCAAGTCGCCGAGCGGCAGCGAGGACCCCTACGGCGTCCGCCGGGCCGCCAACGGCGCGGTGCGGATCGTGATCGAGCAGGAGCGCACGATCGACCTGCGCGCGACGGCCATGGAGATGACGCGGCCGTTCTTCGCCGCCGACCCGGACCTGCCGCACGCCGAGATCATGAAGAAGCTCGGCGAGTTCCTGCGCTCGCGCGTGGACACGGCGCTGGACGAGCGCGGCGTGGCCTACGACACGCGCGAGGCCGCGCTCGAGGCGCGCATCCCGATGGGCGGCGCCGTGCGCCCGGGCTGGTGCGACGCGGCGGACGCGCTCGCGCGCGCGCGGACGCTCGGTGAGTTCCGGGACGACCCGCGCTTCGAGCCGCTCGTGATCCTCTACAAGCGCGTGGCGAACATCCTCAAGGCCGCGACCGAGCCGCTGCCCGGCACGCTCGACCGCGCCCGGCTCGGCGAGCCCGCCGAGCAGGAGCTGCTCGCGGCGCTCGAGGAGGCCCGCGGGAAGACGGCGCCGCTCTGGGAGAAGCGCGACTACGCCGGCATCCTGCCCGCGCTGCTCGGGATGGAGTCGGCGATCCACGGCTTCTTCGACAAGGTCATGGTGAACGTCGAGGACGCGCCCGTGCGGCTGAATCGCCTGAAGCTCCTCGCCGACGTGCGCGAACTGTTCGTGCGCGGCTGGGACCTCTCGAAGGTGGTTGTCGCCGGCGACCGGGGCTAGCGCGACCAGCGGCGCAACGGCACGAACAGCACCTTGAGCAGCCGCTCGGACCCTGCCCGCTCGTACGAGGCGAGCAGGCCGCCCAGGAGCGAGAAGAAGACGTCGTCCGCGGCCCGGCGCTCGAGGTACCAGAGCGGCTGGAGCATCGACCGGTGGCGCTCGCCGTGCCGCTCGTCCCGCCAGAGCCAGCCGAACACGGCCGAGACGCGGTCGTCCGGACCGTTCACGCGTTGCGTGAAGACGGGCCCGAGCACGTAGACGAACCGCCGCCCGTCGGCGGCCGAGCGCCAGCCGGTGAGCGGCAGCAGGTCCGTGGCGCTGCCACGTGGCGAGGAGCGGTGCCAGGCGAGCGGCGCGACCACGACGTGGCGCACGCCGGCGGCGTTCGAGCTCGTGAACACGGGGCCGACGAGCGTGCGGCTCGAGGCGGGCCCGCGCGTCGTGTAGAAGAGCGGCAGCACGCCGAAGCCCCGCGTGCCGGGCCCGCGGGTCGTCAGGACCGGGCCGGTGAGCCGCGTGACGCTGCCGTCGGTCTTCGAGCGCCACTCGCCCCACATCAGCGGCGTGAAGCGCGACTCCCGGCGCGGGCTCCACGAGTGGTACCAGCCGAGCAGCACCGCCCGGTAGCCCGAATCGGCCGAGGCGCCCTCGAGCCAGAAAGGCAGCACGCCCTGCGAGCGCCAGCCGGCGCGCCGGTGCCGCCAGCCGGTGAGCACGACCGTCGTCGTCTCGGCGGGCGTCACGTGCGAGGCGTAGAAGGGCGCGATCACGCGCGTCGCGCGGCCCGGCGAGCGGAAGTCCCAGTAGACCGGCGGCGCGGCGGCGAAGCGGCGCTCGCCGTCGCGCACGCCGAGCCAGAACGGCAGCAGCCCGAGCGAGGACCAGTCCTCACCGTGTCCCCACGTGAAGAGCGGCCAGGCGATTGACGCGCCACGACGTACGGTGGAGTCGGGGCGCGTGCGCTCGAACGACGCGTAGAAGGGCCAGAAGCCGGTGCTCGAAAGCCGCGGCGATCGATAGCGCCACCACGCCGGCGCGGCGGCCTGCATCTCGACCTCGCGCCCGCGCACGCCGAGGTAGAGCGGCAGCAGCAGGTCGAAGCCGAGGCGGCGGCCGTCCGCCAGCGTGCGGCGCAGGTGCACGTAGGGCGGCAAATAGACGAGCCGCGAGCGGTCGGTGCTCCACGCGCCGTAGAGCCAGCCGCTGTTCCAGCCCTGCCCGCTCTCGTCGCGCAGCCGCCGGAAGAGCCACCAGATCGGCTCGGTGCCGATCGGCACGAACCCCCACGTGTCGTCGAGCCGGTGGCCGAGGGGCTCGCGCTGCTGCCGGCGCAGCGGCGCGAGCATGGTCATCCGCCGGCCCCGGGGCGTGCGCTGCGAGGCGTAGAGCGGCAGGAACGAGAGGTCGTGCCAGCCAGGCCCGCGCGCGCTGCGGAGGCTGAGGAGCGGCGTCGCGAAGTTGACGCTCCAGGTGCCCCGGCGCGGGTCCGAGTCCGCGTAGACGAACGGCCAGAGCACGTGGTCCGAGCGCCGCCCGTCCGTCCAGCGCCGCGTTCCCGTGACGGGCCAGACGGGATAGAACGCGGAGGACTCCCGCGTGCGGTGGAACGCGGTCACGGGCCCGAAGACGCGCAGCGAGCGGCCGTCTTCCGAGTCCCAGCGCACGTAGATCGGCCACGCCGGGATGTTGTGCCGGCCGAAGCGCGCGGCGCCGGGGTCCGCTACGACCGTCGCCGGCTCCTCGACCGTGAATCCCGTGGGCGCGGCGGCTCCGGCCGAGGGGACGAGCGCCGCCACGGTCACCGAGCACGCGAGCCAGAGCGCTTGCCGCGAGGCGCGCACATGCCGCGGCGTCGCGCCGCGGGCCGGTCCGGTGGGGGCGGGCATCCACGGGACGATATCCGAAGGCCCGTTCCGCAACACCGCGCGCACGGCCCACGGTCTCCCCGCGGGGAGCCGCCGGAACCGGGTTGCCCGGATCGCCCCGGGGCCCTTCGGGACCGCGCCGGGCGCGGCCGCCGCGCTTGCCCCGGGACGCCGGGGGCCGGTAAGGTCCGCCCGCTCTCAACACGACGGACCCTTCGGGAAGGAAGAGGACCCATGACCCTTCGTGAGAAGGCCGAGATCGTCGATGCCGACGGGTTGCGCCGCATCGTGACCCGCATCGCGCACGAGATCGTCGAGCGGAACAAGGGCATCGAGGACCTGGTGCTGGTCGGCATCCGCCGCCGTGGCGTGCCGCTGGCCAACCGGATCGCCTCGAAGATCAAGGAGTTCGAGGGAGCGGCCCCGACCGAGGGGAGCCTCGACATCACGCTCTACCGCGACGACCTCTCGACCGTCTCGTCGCACCCGGTGGTGGGCGCCACCGAGATCCCCGTGGACGTGAACGGCAAGCTGGTCGTCCTGATCGACGACGTGCTGTTCACCGGCCGCACCGTGCGCGCCGCCATGGACGCCATCATCGACTTCGGCCGCCCCAAGGCCATCCAGCTCGCCGTCGTGATCGACCGCGGCCACCGGGAGCTGCCGATCCGCGCCGATTTCGTGGGCAAGAACGTTCCGACCTCGCGCAAGGAGGTCATCGGGGTCAAGCTCGTCGAGATCGACAGCGTGGACAGCGTGGTGATCAAGGAGATGGAAGACTAAACACGGGCCGCCCGGCGCGGCCCGGAACGGTCAGAAAGTCACGGCGCGGCGCCCTTTCGCGAGGGTGCCGCGCCGGTGTTTCACGCGCGAAAACGGTTTCGGTGATTTCAGCCGTGCGCCGTCGGGTCGGGATGCGTTATCACGAATTGGCGGACCCCAGCGCCGGCTTCACGCACGCGAAACCCGTTCGCCAACCTGGCGACACGCGGTGTGTAGTTCCCTCCATCGGGACCACACATCCCAGCCCGCGCGCCTTCCTGCGGTGCGCGGGACCTCCTCTACCCCTCGGAAGGGAGGATCCGCCATGCAGGTGCGATTCGTCATTACCATCCTCGCCATGTTCGTCCTGCTCGCCGCCGTGGCTCTCGAGGTCGGCCGGCACTCGAGCGCCTCGACCCCGCAGGCTCAAGCCGCCACCGTGAGCG
>Ga0315540_10002289_pt1 | contig 10817 bp, 9 predicted proteins | sample SalMarSW160110MG_FD_203677 | JGI IMG/M metagenome (GOLD analysis project Ga0315540, IMG submission 203677) | Salt marsh sediment microbial communities from the Plum Island Ecosystem LTER, Massachusetts, United States - Salt Marsh Sediment SW1601-10 ... | reverse complement strand
CATGGCGGTTAATCCCCTTGGCTTGCAGGGACAGGTCGAAGGCGGTGTGATGATGGGCCTTGGCAACTGCCTCACCGAAGAATTCATCGTCGAGCAGGGACAGGTCGTCACAGACCATCTCGCCCGCTACCGCATGCCTGGCATTATGCTTACACCGGAAATCACCTCCATTATCGTGGAGCATCCGGTTGAGGCGGGACCGTATGGCGCGAAGGGAGTGGGGGAGATCAGTAGTATTCCCACCACACCTGCCATCACCAATGCGATTTACAATGCGGTTGGTGTTCGCATTGATAAGTTGCCAGTGGATCAGGAGTTAATTGCAAGAGCGTTGTGGGAGAGCAAAGATAAATAAAGCCAAAAGGAGACCATGGGGTTTCAAACTGGGGAATCTTTTTCAAGTCTGCGCCCATATAGGGTAAAATCAAGGCTAGAAAAGGAAAATTATGCCTAAATTTGTAGGATATCGCTGCTCGTTGTGTGGGCAAGAATACATGCCTGGTCAGGTGACGTATACCTGTCCGCAAGATGGGGGCAACCTGGATGTCATCCTGGATTATGACGGGCTCAAGAAAAAATACCAGCCGGAAGATATCACCAGTCGAACGGATTTTTCGCTTTGGCGCTATCTGCCGCTGCTGCCGGTGACCGACCCGGGTGGCGAAGAAACCCCCCTGCATGCTGCGGGCTGGACGCCGGTCTTTAATTTAAATCGCCTGGGTGAGAAACTTGGCTTGAACTATTTGTGGCTGAAGGATGAAAGTCGTAATCCGACCGCGTCTTTCAAAGATCGTGCCAGCGCAGTCGTAGTGGCCCGCGCCCGTGAGATCAAAGCCGAGGTTGTCGTCACGGCCTCGACCGGCAATGCCGGGGCGGCCTTGGCCGGGATGGCGGCCGCGGTTGGACAAAAAGCGGTCATCTTTGCACCCAGGACCGCACCTCCAGCCAAAGTGGCGCAGTTACTGGTTTTTGGAGCAAAGGTCATCCTGGTAGACGGCACCTATGATGAGGCCTTCGATCTGACCATCCAGGCTTCACAAGAATTCGGCTGGTACTGCCGCAACACGGGCTACAATCCTTTCACGGCTGAGGGAAAGAAAACCGGCGCCCTCGAAATCTGGGAGTGGTGGTCCGGGGAAAGCCGCAGCGAATGGAAAGGTCATGAGGCTGCACCCAATGGGCCGCTGACGATCTTTGTCCCGGTCGGTGACGGCAATATCATTTCCGGCATTCACAAAGGCTTCAAGGATTTGTATGCACTGGGCTGGATCGAACAGATACCGCGTATATTCGGCGTCCAGGCGCAGGGTTCGGCTGCGATTGCCAATGCTTTCGAAGACGGAACCGAGGAAATCACACCTGTCTCGGCTAAGACGATTGCCGATAGCATTTCCGTCGATCTGCCGCGCGATGGTGTGCGTGCGGTGCGGGCTGTCCGGGAGACCGGCGGCAAGTACGTCGCGGTTAGTGATGAGGAAATCCTCTCTGCGATCGCCGCACTCGGTAAACAGGGAGTCTTTGCCGAACCAGCCGGGGCGAGTTCCTATGCTGGATTGCTCAAGACGCTGGACCTGGGTTTGGTCCGCGCTGACGATCCCATCCTGCTGCTGAATACCGGCAGTGGACTGAAAGACGTCAAGGCAGCCATGCAGGCTGTCCAGGAAGCACCCGTAATCGAGCCTTCTCTTGCTGCCCTAAAAGATATCTTATAATTAGCCCATGAAGCGTACCTGGAGTACGCCGGCGCGCTACCTGGCGCTGGTTTTTGTGATTGCGTTCATTCTGGTCATCGGCTGGTATGTGCGCGCTATGTTCCAGCCGCTGATCGTGGCGGGATTGATTGCTTATATTCTCAATCCGGCGGTCAACTGGTTTCGAAACCGGGCTCATTTTTCAAAAGGTCTTGCAGTCAATCTGGTTTATTTTCTAAGCCTCGGCATCATCCTGGCCATCCCGGCCACGTTGGTGCCGATCTTATTGTCCCAGTTTCAGGACCTGACGGTGGAGTTGACCGACCTTTCGACTCGATTACAGTCCATGCTCAGCCAGCCGATTGTCCTGGCTGGTTACAGCTTGCATCTTGAAACGTTGCTGCCGCGTATTGGACAGGTGATCAATAATCTGGTGACGATTGTGCCGGAAAATGCATTGAAGGTGCTCGAATCGACTTCACGCAACGCGGCCTGGGCACTGGTGATCATCGTTGTGGTGTACTACCTGCTGAATGATTGGGACCGCATTCGCGAGTGGTTCATGCGCCAGGTACCCGAGCCTTACCGTAAGGATGCGCGCCGTCTTTTCCTGCAGATCAAAAAAGTTTGGGCCGGCTACCTGCGGGGTCAGATCGCCCTGATGGCATTCCTGGCGCTCATTTACACTGCCGCCTGGCTGATCATCGGATTGCCCGGCGCGGTGATCATTGGTTTACTGACCGGTCTGTTCAATATCGTCCCGGAATTGGGCCCATTTATGGCCGGGATGCTGGCGGTGGTCATCGGTTTGTTCGAGGGCTCGAACTATTTTCCGGCCATGAATCATCTCTGGTATGCGGTCCTGATCTTGGGCGTTTATTTGGCCTTGAATTACTTTAAGACTGTTTATCTGCAGCCTCGCATTCTGGGCCGCAACGTAGAGTTACATGAAGGTCTGGTCTTCGTTGCGATCATCGTCGCCTTGATGGTGAGTGGCATCCTGGGTGTGCTGATTATCGTCCCGGGTATCGCTTCGATCATTATCATCGGCCGCTATCTGCGGGCACGCATCTTGGGGCAACCACCTTTTCAACCTCGTCGTCCGATCATACGCCCGCCAAAAGAGACACCTATGAAAAAGAACCTGCGCCCGGTCAAGGTGCCGCGACTTCCTAAACGGAAAGATTGAGCTTGATGGATATCACCTTCTCGATCATCGCCCCAATTTACAATGAAATCGGTAACCTTGCGGACCTCTATTCACGGCTAAAGGAAGTGATGGATTCGACCGGCGAAAGCTGGGAATTTATCCTGGTCGATGACGGCTCGACCGATGGTTCGACAGACGCGATTCGCGACTTAGCCGCAGCCGACCCCCGCGTCCGGGCGGTGATCTTTGCCCGGAATTTTGGTCATCAAATTGCAGTCACCGCCGGATTGGATTATAGCCGGGGCCAGGCGGTGGTCATCATCGACGCTGACTTGCAGGATCCGCCAGAGGTGGTGCTCGACCTGATTGCCAAATGGCGTGAAGGTTACGAGGTCGTCTATGCCGTGCGTGCCGAACGCGAAGGTGAGACCTGGTTCAAGAAATTTACCGCCTCATTGTTTTACCGCATCATCTACCGCATCACCGATGTCAAAATCCCGCTGGATACCGGCGACTTCCGCTTGATGGATCGCAAAGTGGTTGACGTGATGAACCGTATGCGTGAGCGTCATCGCTTCCTGCGCGGCATGTCATCCTGGGTCGGTTTCAAACAAATAGGGGTGGAGTATAAACGCGCCGCCCGCCACGCGGGTGTGACGAAATACCCCTTCCAAAAAATGCTGAAACTGGCGTTGAACGCCATCACCGGCTTTTCCTATTTCCCATTACAGGTGGCGACCTATTTCGGATTCGTATCAGCCGGGATCGCCATCCTGGCCATCCCGGTTGTGATTATTTTGCGCATGACTGGCTCAGGGCAGTTAACTGGTCAGGCCACCACGCTGATCGCGGTTCTATTTTTGGGCGGTGTGCAATTGATCTCGCTCGGGATTCTGGGGGAATATATCGGCCGTCTGTATGACGAAGCCAAAGGCCGGCCGCTTTACATTGTCCGCGAAGCGCCGGAAGATTAAAATATACAGACCCGTCCGAAAAGGCGGGTCTGTTTCTTGGGCTGGGAGTAATTTACGCTTAAATCCTGCTTTTTCGTTTCAGTTCATCCGGGGATAGCCGCATTCAACTAACAAATCGCGCCAGTTGCCTGATCCACAGTGAAAAGATAACCAGCCGGAGGAAAACAACTGGCGTCCAGAGTCAGGGATTCATGGCTATTTCCTGGATTTCAGCCAGCCGCGAAGTGCAGCCAGGCGCGCCTGGCTTTCGTCAGCCAGCAGCAGGGTGATGCCAAAGCCGATCAAAAGATTTGTGATCAGGAAGAAAACTGCTTCCTCGACCGGCAGCCCGCCAATGAAGATGCCGGTCGATTGGGCCGGGTTGATCGTCCAGGTGCCGGAGGTGATGGCGATCAGGTCCATCGCTGAAAGATAGAGCGCCATGGGCAGGATTGCCCAACTAACCAGCTTGCGATGGTGCCATAAGATGTCTGCGCCGAACAACATTTGCGGCAGGATGGCAGGCAAGGCCCAGAACAGGGTGATCGACAGGTAGGTGCCGGGTTTCCAGTCGCTGAAAAATGCGGCCGTGAAGATCAACCAGGCGATGAAGACGATGCCTGCGGCCCCTATTCGCAATTGCAAATTGGGTTTAAACATTTGCGCGGGAGGGGAGAGCCGACGCGCCAGGAACCACCACCACAATCCGCTCAGGATCGTCTCGAGCACGAAAAAAGTGTACTCCTCGATTGGAACCCAACCGATGACGATCCCGGTCACGAGTGCCGGATTGTAGTACCATACGCCGCTCGCGACCAGGTAATTGTCCCAGGGGGTGGTGTAAAGCACCGCAACCAGCACGTGCAGGCCAATCGCGAACCAGACCCCGGCACCACCCTTTAAGCCTTTGATCTTGCGACCGGCGCGCTGATCGAGAAGAGTCAGCACCAGGAAGATCAAGATGGGGATTATCAAAAAGCGCCATAAGAATCCGAAATAGGTCATGCTCACCTCACACGCGGCTGCCTTTCCAACGAGTTCCGAAGCCTCTGGCCTGCTGAAAAAAACTCACGACCAACAAGCCTTCTCCCCGCCGCGACAGAACAAAGACGACCAGCCAGCCCAGACCGTAACCCGGCGACCACAGACTAGCGTTCACGGCGAAGGATGCGCATAATCACCCCTGGGCGTGGCTCGAGCGTTGCGCCCATGTGGGGGTGAATGTCGGGATTGAGCAGTTCGAAATGGAAGGTTTGCAGCAGGCGCCCGATCACGATCCGCGCTTCAGCCTGACCGAAGGCCGCACCGATGCAGGCGCGTGGTCCACCTCCAAAGGGTACGTACGACATCGGCGGTGTCTGGCGCCCGCGTGCAAAGCGCTCAGGGCAGAACGCCTCAGCATTTTCCCAAATGGCCGGATCGCGGTGGGAGAGGTAGATTGAGTAGAACAATCGCTCTCCGGCTGGAATGCGATTGCCATCAAACGCCATTTCTTCAACGACCATGCGGTTCCCGATATGGATAGGCGGGTACATACGCAGGGCTTCCTTGATGACCTGGTCGAGCAGGAGGGGCTGCCAGCCCGAAGTCGTGGGCGGCGGTTCGTTTCCGAGGGCGTGGTCGAGTTCGGTCACCAGACGCCGGTAAACTTTCGGGTGCTGGCCGAGCAGGGCGAAACTCCAGGCCAGCAGCGCAGTGGAGGTGTCGTGCCCGGCGATCAGCATGGTCAGCATCTGATCGCGGATGCGTTCGTCGTCAAGCCCAGCGTCGATCAGGTGTTGGAGTAGATCCGGTTTGGCGCTCGCCTGCCGGCGGCTGGTGATGATTTGATAGAGATATGCATCCAATATCCGTAAATGCTTTTTATATCCAGGTCTTGGAATCTTTCGCCACAATATCCAGAATCCGGGCGAAATATATTCGATGGCCTTCAGGATCGGTGTCCAGATACGCGGCAGGTCATCCCAGGCGTCCACTCCGAAGAGGGTCTGCATGATGATCAGCAAAGCGATTTTCCGGCCTTCGACCAGCATATCGACCGTTGCGCCGTCCCGCCAGAGGGCTGTGACGCGGTCGGTTTGGCGCAGCATCAGGTCTGCGAATTGTGGAAGTTGGCGCGGGTGCAAACTTGGCTCCATCAAACGGCGGTAGTGGTCGTGTTCCTCGCCGTCGGTAACCAGCACGCCGCGCTGCAGCAGGTCGGTGACCGGGTCAGGGTTACGCCAGCAGACTTTGTCCCGTTCGGTGACCAGCACCTGGCGGTTGGCTGCGGGACCAAAAACGACGAAAGGCTTGAAGCCGGGCAGCGGAATCTGGAAGAAGCGCCCCACGCGCTCGGCCATGATGCGCAGCGGCGCGAGCAGCGAACGTTCTTTGAGAAAGGCCTGCAAGACAGCATGACCGGTTTCAGGAGTGAGAGTCTGTGGCATCAATGTATTCCAAATAAGAAATGATCGCGCGATAGAAAAAAAGGTCTTTTCATGCGTGTTTGCTAGCGGTCGTTTTTGAAAATTGGTATGCCCGCAATGCACGTTCCCTGGCCCTGCGATGATCGACAAGCGCTATTTCCGGATAATCTTTCACTTTGAGACCCTGTTCCCAGGGTGCATGGATCGTATTACCCGTCACTTTTGCCAGCTCAGGTACCCACCTGCGAATGTAATTCCCATGCGGGTCGAATTTGCGGCTCTGCAGCACAGGGTTGAAGATACGGAAGTAGGGGGCGGCATCCGTGCCAGTCCCGGCTATCCATTGCCAGCTGCCGTTGTTGACTGCCGGATCACCATCCAGCAGGTTTTGCATGAACCAACTTTCTCCCCAGCGCCAGTCGATCAGCAAATCCTTGACCAGGAAGGAGGCGGCAAGCATACGTGCGCGATTGTGCATCCAACCGGTCTGATGAAGTTGACGCATGGCGGCATCTACCGTCGGGACACCGGTGCGACCCTGCTTCCAGGCGCTGAACTCGGCCTGGTCGTTCCGCCAGGGGATGTTCGCCAGTGAATCTTTGAAGGCTGTGTGGCTGACGGAGGGGAAATGGAACAGGATCTGGAGGTAGAACTCGCGCCAGATCAACTCGTTTAGCCAGGTCTCAGCCCCCTTATTCGTTCCAGTGTTTCGAGCCGACACCAGAGCTTGTCGGGCTGCATGGACAGCTTGTCTCATTCCGAGCATGCCAAAGCGAATGTATGGCGAGAGCGAGGAGGTGCCATCCAGGTCGAGCCGGTCCCGCTGGTCAGCGTAGCGATCGATGGGTTTTTGTCGACCCTCTGTGATTTCGGTTGTAAATTTTCCCAATCTGCGCTGGGCTTCGGCCTCCCCGGCGGGGAAGGATGGGCTCACGACCGCCTGCGGGATGAATTCAGAGGCCAATGCAGGTAGTGGATCGAATCTCACCGGAGCTGGGGTTGGCGCTAAATCTGTTGGTAAAAGCGCCATCCAGGCTTTGCTGTACGGTGTGAAGACGGTGTATGGTTTGGAATCGGCTTTAAGCACGCCAAAGGGGTGCTGTACCGACTGGCCGTGGATCAGCCTCAGCGGCAGGTTGCGGGCAATTTGCCCGTCGCGGCGGCGGGCGTAGGACGTGAAATCCTCTTCGGCGTAGATCGCCTCGGCCCGTGTTTCCTGAACCAAAGCAGACAGCGCTGTCTGCGGTGTCCCACGGCGAACGATTAAACGGCTGCCGCGTTGGCGCAGGTCGACATCCATGGCGCGCAAGCCTTCAAACAGGAAGGCTTGCCGCCGCGCCGGGGTGACGGACAGCAGGTGCGGGTCCAGGATAAAGACCGGCACGACCTGCCCACTGCGCCGCAGGGCAACTTGCAGGGTGGCGTTATCTTCCAGGCGCAAGTCGCGGCGGATCCACCAGAGAGACGTCATGTTCTATCCGGGATGGCCAGGTCCGTCAGTGAATGGTGCGTCGTCTGGTCGTTGATCGTAATGGATAAGTCGCCGCTGCGGGTGAGTTCCAGGCGACCTATGTGGCCGGGACTGTCTTTGAAATTCAGCGAACCGTAGGCACGGATACGCGTAGGACGGATGAACCTCACCGCCAGTTCGCTGGTGATGAGCCCGCTTAGCTCGGCCTGAAATTCGCCCGAAGTGAAGGTGTAACGGGAAGGAGCCGGCATGCCCAGGCCGCGCAAGCCGAGCGTGGTGCCGGTAATTTCCTCGCTGCCCTTGAAGGTATCACCGCTGGGCATGACGGCCTCATAAGAGATGTGATAATGCGGCGAGCGGCTGTCCAGCCGGGCGGTGACGATTGCACCCGTGGCCGGGTCGGCTTCGCTGACCGCATCGCCAGTGATATCAAATTTTGGCTGGTAATAAGCACGCCCATAGGAAGTGGAGGCTGCCACGGCGTAGACGGCTACGTGCTCGAGTGCTTTATCACTCCGCCCTTGCGCCAGGAACTCAGGGATGGGCGCAAGCCAGGCGGTTTTGTGCATCCGCCGTGCCACGTAGCCGAGCAGGGTAGTTCCGCCAGGGGGCAGTTCGTAACGGGTCGTTTCAGAAGGTTTCATGCAAAATTCTCGGAAAGAGGGAGTGGCTTAGACCGGCGCTAGCGTCCCGGCGAAAATCAACCAGGCCAGAACCGTTTTGGCGGCCAGGCTGAGGATGATGTAGACCCGCTCACCGAACAAATAGTCAGACCAGGGACCCACCTTTTTATATTGCAGCACCATGTTGATGGCAAATATATTGAAGAATACAAATAAGGTCGGGAGAATGGCATAGACGAAGGCCGGGGGCTTGGCCTCCCCTGAACTGACCGAGCCAATAAAGTACAGGAAGATCACAATCCAGGGGATGATCCCGGCAATGCTGCCGTAAATGAAAGCCGTCCAGTCCGTTTTCTCTGTGTGCTGGTTGTGGTACTCCATCATAATCCCGAACAGGTTCATCATGGCGTTGATGCCGAAGATCAGGATGATTGCACCCAGGTCCCACAGACCTGAGAGCATGCCGATCAAAACGATCATTAAGGAGGAACTGAGGGCATATTCGTAAAAGCGGATTGGGTTCATGCCTTGTTTGAGTTTAGCCACATATCCTGCATAGCCGATAGTGGACAGGTAGAAGTGTGCAGCGGCAGAGATCAATAGAAATATCGCGACAGCCGGGCCGAAGCGTAATTCGTATAAGAGTTGTGGGTTCGGCTGGAGCGATAATGTTTCGGTGTTGAAATTGAGGTAGTTTGTAAAAATCGGGTAGGTGGTGTCATTGCTGACCACCCACATGAAAATGCCCTGGATCAGGTGCAGGAAGCCCATGATCAAGTTGAAACGCCGTAATCTTGCGAACTTAATATCTGTGTTTTCTTTCATTTGAGATCTCCTGATTAGAAATATGGAATGAAATTTTGAGTGGCATAGGGGTTGCGTTGGAACGCAACCCCTATAAAATCGCAGGTGCGGGCTGGGAGAGCGGGTGATTGTAAATGGTGATCCAGACATAGATGAGCAGGCCAGCCAGTAGCAGTGCGCCGAAGGCGCCCGGCGACCAGGCGCCCAATTGTTCAAGCAGCACGCCGCCGAGGGTCGGGGCGATGACGCGCGTCAGGCTCTCAATCGAAGAGGACAGGCCGAGAATGCCGCCGATTTCATGCGCTTGGACGGTCTTGGTCAGTGCACTCGAAAGTACGGTGTTGAGAATGCCGCCTGCGAACGCAGTTGGCGCCATGACGATCAGCAGTACCGGTACAGAGGGAGTCAGCGCCCAGCCGAGCAGCGAGAGGGCCATCAGGCCGACGCAGAAGGTGATGAGTACGTCGTCGCGGAAGCGCTGGTTCAGGCGTCCGACCACCCCGCCCTGCACGATGACTGACAACACCCCGACGTAGGTCAGGATGAAGCCCGTCTGACGCGCATCCAGGTTGAAGCGGCGCAAGGCGTAAAGGGCAAAGATGGTCTGAAAGATGGCGAAAGCCAGGCCGAAGAAGAAGCGGGTGATCAAAAGGGAGCCGGAATAGGGACGTTGGAGGGCAGCCACCAGTGCCGACAGGGTAACGGCGGGCTTTTTGTCGTCCTTGGTGGTGCGTTTTTCGAGCGTCAGCGACTCGGGCAGCCACAACGCAACCATCAGCAGGTTAATGGTCACCAGACCAGCGGCGACGAAGGCCGGGACGGCGTAGCCCCACTGGCTGAGCAAGCCGCCAGCCGCCGGGCCGATGATGAATCCCAGCCCGAAGGCCGCACCGATCATGCCCAGCCCCTTAGAACGATCCTTGGCATCGGTTACATCCGAGATATAAGCTTGAGCCACGCTGATATTGCCGCCGGTCAGACCGTCCAAAATGCGGGCGATGAACAGAACCAACAGGGTTTTGGCGAAGCCGAGAAGCAGGAATCCGACCAGCGTGCCGAACAGGCTGACCAACAACACCGGTCGGCGGCCGACCCGGTCCGAGATGCGCCCGAGCAGCGGCGCACCGACCAGTTGGGCGGCAGCATAGGATGCCACCAGCAGACCTACCAGGGTGTCGCTGGCACCGAAGGTCTCGGCGTAATAAGGCAGCAAGGGCAGGATCAGGCTGAAGCCCAGCAAGTCGATGAATACGATCAGGAAAATCGAGGCAAGTGGTTTGTTTTTCATGAAAACCTCTAAAGAATTAGGATTGGCGTTTCAAAAATTCACGGCGTCGGCGATACTCGATGATCGGCAGGTCGCCCTGAATCAGGGTTTCGTCGATATTCAGACTGGTGGCCTTGGGTTGCTGGGTGATAACCACCCGGCGGTCTTCGTGGGCGATGTAGATATTACTCGGCATCGCAATGCGGGCAGCCAGTTTCCCTAGCCAGGGCACGCGCAGGAAGTTCTGGTAGAAGCGCAGGTAAAGCAAGCTGCGGTCATCGTCCACCGGGATGAAAGCGGCCAGGATGCGCACGTTCTCGCTGATGTAGTTCTGCCACAGGTTGGGAAAGATGAATTCCAAATGGACGCTGGTTGCGGATTTGGGCGAGAGTTCGCTCGGTTTGCGCGGTGGCGTGCCATCGTCCAGGCGGTTGAAGACGTAGGCGTAAA
>Ga0315540_10002288_pt1 | contig 10821 bp, 9 predicted proteins | sample SalMarSW160110MG_FD_203677 | JGI IMG/M metagenome (GOLD analysis project Ga0315540, IMG submission 203677) | Salt marsh sediment microbial communities from the Plum Island Ecosystem LTER, Massachusetts, United States - Salt Marsh Sediment SW1601-10 ... | reverse complement strand
AGCAGTGGGGAATATTGGACAATGGGCGAAAGCCTGATCCAGCAATGCCGCGTGTGTGAAGAAGGCCTGCGGGTTGTAAAGCACTTTCAGTAGGGAAGATAATGACGGTACCTACAGAAGAAGCACCGGCTAACTCTGTGCCAGCAGCCGCGGTAATACAGAGGGTGCAAGCGTTAATCGGAATTACTGGGCGTAAAGCGCGCGTAGGCGGTTTGTTAAGTCGGATGTGAAAGCCCCGGGCTCAACCTGGGAACTGCATTCGATACTGGCAAGCTAGAGTATGGTAGAGGGAAGTGGAATTCCGGGTGTAGCGGTGAAATGCGTAGATATCCGGAGGAACATCAGTGGCGAAGGCGGCTTCCTGGACCAATACTGACGCTGAGGTGCGAAAGCGTGGGGAGCAAACAGGATTAGATACCCTGGTAGTCCACGCCGTAAACGATGAGAACTAGACGTTGGGTTCATTTAAGAACTTAGTGTCGCAGCTAACGCGTGAAGTTCTCCGCCTGGGGAGTACGGCCGCAAGGTTAAAACTCAAAGGAATTGACGGGGGCCCGCACAAGCGGTGGAGCATGTGGTTTAATTCGATGCAACGCGAAGAACCTTACCACCCCTTGACATCCTCGGAACTTGTCAGAGATGACTTGGTGCCTTCGGGAACCGAGTGACAGGTGCTGCATGGCTGTCGTCAGCTCGTGTCGTGAGATGTTGGGTTAAGTCCCGCAACGAGCGCAACCCTTGTCCTTAGTTGCCAGCATTCAGTTGGGCACTCTAGGGAGACTGCCGGTGACAAACCGGAGGAAGGTGGGGATGACGTCAAGTCATCATGGCCCTTATGGGGTGGGCTACACACGTGCTACAATGGTCGGTACAAAGGGTTGCCAACCCGCGAGGGGGAGCTAATCCCAGAAAGCCGGTCGTAGTCCGGATTGGAGTCTGCAACTCGACTCCATGAAGTCGGAATCGCTAGTAATCGCAGATCAGCATGCTGCGGTGAATACGTTCCCGGGCCTTGTACACACCGCCCGTCACACCATGGGAGTTGGCTGCAAAAGAAGTGGGTAGTTTAACCTTCGGGAGAACGCTCACCACTTTGTGGTTAATGACTGGGGTGAAGTCGTAACAAGGTAGCCGTAGGGGAACCTGCGGCTGGATCACCTCCTTTAAGACGAAAGCTACTACGCCGTCTGGCGTGAGCGCCCACACAAGTTATCTGATCTGATTCGTTTGACGGGCACCCAACCAACCAGGGTTGCCGACCTCGGGTCTGTAGCTCAGTTGGTTAGAGCGCACCCCTGATAAGGGTGAGGTCGGAGGTTCAAATCCTCCCAGACCCACCACTTTCGCGTGATTCGACGCCGATTTTGCGAATTGCACAGAGGTATTTCAGGGGCCATAGCTCAGCTGGGAGAGCACCTGCTTTGCAAGCAGGGGGTCGTCGGTTCGATCCCGACTGGCTCCACCAAACCTGCCCGTTTTTCAGAACCCGGAACAAAGCATCTTGCTGTCAGGCTGCTTTGTTCTGGTTTTTGACCGGACGACCGGTGTCCAAGCGATACCGTGTTCTTTAAAAATTTGGGAAGTTGTCAAAGGCGCAAAATCGGATCTTTACTATCGATCCGATTTGCAAATGATCAGATTGTGATGATCTGATCAGGGTATGTTGCATCATGAATCAGCACATATGACCTTTTGACGAAGAGACTGGTTGCGAGCACAAGGCGCAATGCGAGTGAGTGAGGGAGCGTACACGAGTACGTGACCGATCGAGCGAGTATTGCGACGCGGTGATCGTAAGCAGGATCGAGTCGAGTCCAGATTGTTTGGGGTTATATGGTCAAGTGAATAAGCGCATACGGTGGATGCCTTGGCGACAGGAGGCGATGAAGGACGTTGTAGCATGCGAAAAGCCTCGGGGAGCCTGCAAACTGGCTTTGATCCGGGGATGTCCGAATGGGGAAACCCGGCCACCATAAGGTGGTCATCGTTAACTGAATACATAGGTTAACGAGGCGAACCCGGGGAACTGAAACATCTAAGTACCCGGAGGAAAAGAAATCAACCGAGATTCCCTTAGTAGCGGCGAGCGAACGGGGACCAGCCCTAAAGCCTTCAACACAACTAGTGGAACAGTCTGGAAAGTCTGGCCATAGCGGGTGATAGCCCCGTACACGAAAGGGTGTTGTTGGTTATTCGAGTAGGTCGGAACACGTGTTATTCTGACTGAATATGGGGGGACCATCCTCCAAGGCTAAATACTACCTGTCGACCGATAGTGAACCAGTACCGTGAGGGAAAGGCGAAAAGAACCCCGGAGAGGGGAGTGAAATAGAACCTGAAACCGTATGCGTACAAGCAGTGGGAGCACCTTCGGGTGTGACTGCGTACCTTTTGTATAATGGGTCAGCGACTTACATTATGTGGCAAGCTTAACCGTTTAGGGGAGGCGTAGGGAAACCGAGTCTTAATAGGGCGTTTAGTCGCATGGTGTAGACCCGAAACCGGGCGATCTATCCATGACCAGGGTGAAGGTGAGGTAATACTTACTGGAGGCCCGAACCGGGATCTGTTGAAAAAGATTCGGATGAGTTGTGGATCGGAGTGAAAGGCTAATCAAGCTCGGAGATAGCTGGTTCTCCTCGAAAGCTATTTAGGTAGCGCCTCGTGTCTCACTCTCGGGGGTAGAGCACTGTTATGGCTAGGGGGCCATCCCGGCTTACCAACCCATTGCAAACTCCGAATACCGAGAAGTGCAATCACGGGAGACACACGGCGGGTGCTAACGTCCGTCGTGAAAAGGGAAACAGCCCAGACCGCCAGCTAAGGTCCCAAAATCACAGTTCAGTGGGAAACGATGTGGGAAGGCACAGACAGCCAGGAGGTTGGCTTAGAAGCAGCCATCCTTTAAAGAAAGCGTAATAGCTCACTGGTCGAGTCGGCCTGCGCGGAAGATTTAACGGGGCTTAAACTGTGTACCGAAGCTGCGGATGCCGCAAGGCATGGTAGAGGAGCGTTCTGTACGCCTGCGAAGGTGACCTGTGAGGGTTGCTGGAGGTATCAGAAGTGCGAATGCTGACATGAGTAACGATAATGGGGGTGAAAAACCCCCACGCCGAAAACCCAAGGTTTCCTGCGCAACGTTAATCGGCGCAGGGTGAGTCGGTACCTAAGGCGAGGCCGAAAGGCGTAGTCGATGGAAAACAGGTTAATATTCCTGTACCTCCTGTTACTGCGATGAGGGGACGGAGAAGGTTAGGCCAGCCGGGTGTTGGATGTCCCGGTTTAAGCGCGTAGGGAGTGTTTCTAGGCAAATCCGGAAACATAATTCTGAAACGTGATGACGAGCTCTTTTTTGAGCGAAGTGGTTGATACCATGCTTCCAGGAAAAGCCTCTAAGCTTCAGGTAACAGGGGACCGTACCCCAAACCGACACAGGTGGGTGAGGAGAGAATCCTAAGGCGCTTGAGAGAACTTGGGTGAAGGAACTAGGCAAAATAGTACCGTAACTTCGGGAGAAGGTACGCCTCCGGCGGTTCACGCTGCTGGAGGCCGCAGTGACCAGGTGGCTGCGACTGTTTATTAAAAACATAGCACTCTGCAAACTCGCGAGAGGAAGTATAGGGTGTGACGCCTGCCCGGTGCCGGAAGGTTAATTGATGGGGTTAGCTTCGGCGAAGCTCTTGATCGAAGCCCCGGTAAACGGCGGCCGTAACTATAACGGTCCTAAGGTAGCGAAATTCCTTGTCGGGTAAGTTCCGACCTGCACGAATGGCGTAACGATGGCCACACTGTCTCCACCCAAGACTCAGTGAAATTGAAATCGCTGTGAAGATGCAGCGTACCCGCGGCTAGACGGAAAGACCCCGTGCACCTTTACTACAGCTTTGCACTGAACTTTGAGCCTACTTGTGTAGGATAGGTGGGAGGCTTTGAAACCGGAACGCCAGTTTCGGTGGAGCCACCCTTGAAATACCACCCTGGTATGTTTGAGGTTCTAACCTAGGCCCGTTATCCGGGTCGGGGACAGTGTATGGTGGGTAGTTTGACTGGGGCGGTCTCCTCCCAAAGAGTAACGGAGGAGCACGAAGGTACCCTCAGCGCGGTCGGACATCGCGCATTGAGTGCAATGGCATAAGGGTGCTTGACTGCGAGACAGACACGTCGAGCAGGAGCGAAAGCTGGTCATAGTGATCCGGTGGTTCTGTATGGAAGGGCCATCGCTCAACGGATAAAAGGTACGCCGGGGATAACAGGCTGATTCCTCCCAAGAGTCCATATCGACGGAGGAGTTTGGCACCTCGATGTCGGCTCATCACATCCTGGGGCTGTAGCCGGTCCCAAGGGTATGGCTGTTCGCCATTTAAAGTGGTACGCGAGCTGGGTTTAGAACGTCGTGAGACAGTTCGGTCCCTATCTGCCGTGGGCGCTTGAGACTTGAAGGGAGCTGCTCCTAGTACGAGAGGACCGGAGTGGACGTACCTCTGGTGTTCCGGTTGTCACGCCAGTGGCATTGCCGGGTAGCTATGTACGGACGGGATAACCGCTGAAAGCATCTAAGCGGGAAGCCCCCCCTAAGATGAGGTCTCACTGGACCCTTGAGGTCCCTGAAGGGCCGTGGAAGACCACCACGTTGATAGGCTGGGTGTGGAAGTGCGGTAACGTATGAAGCTAACCAGTACTAATTGCCCGTGAGGCTTGACCATATAACACCCAAGCGATTTGGGTGATGGTTCAAGACGCAACAACCCGAAACCTTGACAACTTTCCGAATGTAAAATGGGGTCAGAGTCGAATTATCGATCGCGATCCCATTTTAGAAAGATGGCGTCAGGAGATAATTCGACTCTGACCCCATTTTTCATGCCAGTTTGCCTGGCGGCTATAGCGAGTGTGAACCACCCGATCCCATTTCGAACTCGGAAGTGAAACCGCTCAGCGCCGATGATAGTGTGGGAGATCCCATGTGAAAGTAGGACACTGCCAGGCTTTAAATACGCTAACCCCCGCGAAACGCGGGGGTTTTTTTTGCCTTTTGAAAAGCCGGGGCGTCTGGACTATACCTACGATATGCGCGCATTGCTAAGGAGGTTGCTTATGACTCAGCCCGCGACGTTGCCCCTCCATCGCCTTCCCGGCCCGGTAGGCTGTTTCGAACCGCGCCAGGAATTTACGGCGCAGGTCAGCGACAGCAGTCCCGCTCTCCTGGTGATGACCGACCTGCGCCAGCAGGTGGCTTTCAGCATCGAGCCCAACGCCTCGGTTGATCGGGCGCTGCAGCGCATGAAGACCGTGGGCGTGCGGTTGCTGTTTGTCGTCAACCCGGAAAAGGACGTCGTGGGCCTGATCACTTCCACCGACATACTCGGAGAAAAGCCGTTGAAGTTCCGTCAGGAGCTGCAGCTGCGGCATGACGAAGTCATGGTGCGGGATATCATGACGCCGCAGGCTCAGCTGGAGGCACTGAATATGGGCGATGTACTGCGCGCGTCCGTGGGGGACATTGTCGCTACCCTGCGCAGCGTCGGACGTAGGCACGCACTGGTGCTGGATGAGGACCCCGGCAATGGGCGCCCGGCTATCCGCGGTATTTTTTCAGCCTCGCAGATCGGCAAACAACTGGGATATGTGATCGAGACGCCCGAGATCGCGAATACCTTCGCCCAGGTAGAGGTGGCGTTGAACAATCAGGCAGGCGCCGGGATCAGCTAGAAGACCGGTTGGGCAACCAGCAGGGCGTCCGGTACCGCCTCATTGATTTCCACCGGCAGATTCCAGCAGACGCCGGGTTGCGGGCGCACGATCACCCAGAGGACGTTGATTTTCGGGTTCAGGTCTGTAAATGAAATGCGACGGTGCTGGCGTGGCGTTCGAGGACCGCTTCGATCTTGCGGACAGTGTCCTGGATCAGGTGCTGGGGCCGGGTACGCAGTCGGGGAATCACCATCATGAAATCGGACAACGGTTTGCCGTGTTCATCCTCGCGCGGTGCGCGTTTGTACAGCGGGTCAGATGGTAGCAGCTCCGGTGTTGTTGGCAGCCTGTGTTGGTGTCCTTTTAGTGCCGCTGGCATGGTGACTCCTGGTTCCGTCAGAGCGGGGAAACGCCTGTAGCCAACTCGGCGCTGCATGTTTACACGCCTATCGGCGCGCTCGGAAAAACATTGAGACGGATAAAAACCATTTAAAAGTTAGAAAGATAGAGCGTAGTTTGTGGTAAACTGCGGCTATGTCAACGCGTTACCGTCTAATCGAGCTGCTGGCGGATGGCTGTTTCCATTCGGGGCAAGCGCTTGGTGAAGAGCTTGGTGTCAGTCGCGCGGCCGTGTGGAAACATATTCAGTCGCTTGCCGACTTCGGTCTGGATGTGCATGCCGTGCGGGGACAGGGATACCGCCTGACTGAAGCCTTTGAGCCTCTCGATGAGGAAACGATTCACTGGCGCTTAAGCCCGGTGGTACGTTCACGTGTGCAGGCGTTGGAAGTATTTCGCCACATCGATTCAACCAGCGACTACCTGAAGCGCAGCCAGTCGTCGCTGCCGGGGGAAACATTCAGCGTTTGTATTGCCGAGTGGCAAAGCGCGGGTCGCGGACGGCGCGGTCGTCGCTGGATCTCCCCTTACGGGGCCAATCTGTATCTTTCCCTTGCGGCGCAGGTCAGCGAGGCGACGCTGGGTTCCGGTGGCTTGAGTCTCGCCGTTGCCATAGCGGTGGCCGACGCGCTGCAGGCGTGCGGGCTGACGGGCACGGGGCTGAAATGGCCGAACGATATTTTTTACCAGGGGCGTAAGCTTGCTGGTATCCTGCTCGACCTTGCCGGGGAAAGCGGTGGCCCTTATAAGGTTGTCATCGGGGTCGGCATTAATCTGAAGATGTCTGCGCGCGCTGCAAGGGAGATCGACCAGCCGTGGGCTGATCTTTCCCAGGCCGGAATGAGGATAGATCGAAATTGGCTGGCAGGTTTGATTACGGAGAGGCTGGTCCGGACAATGGACTTGTTTAATGAACATGGATTACCGGCATTCAGGAAGGATTGGGAGCGTCTCGACGTGGTCTCCGGTAAAACGGTCGAATTACACCATGAGCATGCCCCGATGATCAGGGGCGTGGCGCGTGGTATCGATGCCCGCGGCGCATTGCTTATCGAGCATGAGGGTGTGACCCGCAGCTATCACGCGGGCGAAGTCAGCATCCGGTTGTCCTGATGAATCTGCTCGTGGACATAGGCAATGCGCGCATCAAATGGGCCCTGCAGGATGCCGACGGCCTGCATCCGGGTGAGCCTGTGTTGCGTCGCGACAGGGCCTTCAAGGATATCGCACGGCCTGCCTGGAAAGACCTGGAGCCGCCCGAGCGCGTGCTGGTGTCCAATGTCGCCGGGTCCGAATATGAAAAAACCGTGCGCACCTGGGTGAAACGGCGCTGGAAGCTTGCGCCTGAATTCCTGCACGCGACCAAAGACCAGTGCGGTGTCGTCAATGCCTACAAGGAGCCGGCGCGCCTCGGCGCGGACCGCTGGGCGAACCTTCTGGCCGCACATGCACACTTCAGCGGGCCGGTTGTGATTGTCGACTGCGGCACCGCGATTACCGTCGATGCCATCTCCGCCGACGGTCGCCACCTGGGTGGCCTGATCGCGCCGGGTATCGATTTGATGACCGCATCCCTGGTCAGCAGAGCGCCCGGCATCGAAATTCTCAACAGCGAGAGCCGTGACATTGCCTTGCTGGGCAGCAGCACCGACGTTGGCGTGGCCGGCGGGGTGCTGTATGCCGCTGTGTCGCTGGTAGACCGGGTTTTCCTCGACCTGAAATCGGAACTGGGTAATGCCACCAGGCTGATTATCACCGGTGGGGACGCTGAGCGCATCAGACCGTTGTTGAGCAGTCAGCCGGTGCATGAACCTGACCTGGTGCTTCAAGGGCTGGCAACCTTTGCCAGCGCTACCGAACCGAAAGTCCTGGAAGAAGAACCGGTCGCCATGGAGGCCGCGGTGTGCGACACCTAGCCTGGCTGCTGTTGCTGGCGAACGTCGGGATGTTTGTCTGGATTTTTACTCAGCCCGAGCCGCAAGTTCCCCAGTATCGGCCGATTCCGGTGCCGCCCGGCGTGGAGCCATTGGTGCTGCTTTCCGAACGCACGGTAAAAACCGGCGCGGTACCGGATGCCGGAACACATGAACAGCATACGGCGCCGACAGTACAGACCGCGCAATCACCTCCAGACCGGGCAGGTGAGGCTGACAGTGCCGCAGGCGGCGGCGCAGCTGGCACCGACGGTTCCGCTGGCGATCAAAGTGTCGGCCGCGGTGAAGTCACGCCGGACGCCGGCGAGGAAGCGCGGCAGGTGTCCAGTTGTCAGACCGTGGGCCCTCTCCTGGAAAGGGACGACGCTACAACGCTCGCTGCGCAGCTGGCTGCGCAGGGCTATGCGTCGCATATGCGCACGGGAGAGGTGCGTAACCCGTCCGGTTACTGGGTCTATATGCCGGCGATGCCGGCCGCCGAAGCACACCGGATTGTCGCCGAGCTGGACGCGCATGGTCTGAGCGACTATTACATAGGCAAGCAGAATTATATTTCTCTCGGTATCTTCTCGCGCAAAGACAAGGCGCAACGGCACCTTGATGAGATCAGGAAACTGGGATTTGATGCGGTATTGGATCGGCGTTACCGGACCAGGGATGTGTACTGGCTCGATGTGGAGCAGGGGACAATGCCGCTGCTGGCTTCCGAGGTCTGGGCGCAGATCAGGAAACAACAGCCCGATATACGCGTACAACGCGTGAGTTGTGAATAGATTGCGGCAGGTTACCGGGTCGCATACAATGAGCTTCCAGCCGTTCTGGCTGTCGCCGGCGTAGCTCAGTTGGTAGAGCAGCTGACTTGTAATCAGCTGGTCGGGGGTTCAAATCCTCTCGCCGGCTCCAATAAATCAATAGCTTAGAATCCAACCCACCTAAGCGATCAGTTCTAATAAGTATTAATAAGTCGCCGGGCCAAAGGAGCTTGCCATTACTGCTCCTCACCCGCCGTCCTGGCGAAACTATTATCATTGAGCTTCCCACTGGCGATCACATCCAGGTCACCGTGCTTGGCATCAAGGGCAATCAAATACGCGTTGGTACGGATGCGCCGGATGATGTGTTGATTCTGAGGGAGGAACTGTTGGAGCCACAGGAGAGTTGATCCGCGTCTATGGCGGAGAAGGCAACTTCGGTCTCCGTTACAGGTTTTCTACCCTAGCGGTCCGTTTTGGGCTTCGTATTTTGTCAGTGAAAAGTACTGATGGGCAAAATATACTACTGCAATAACGGCGATAAGAAATATCCATATAGACATTCCGCCAGCGTCGCGGAATGAGGCTTCAAAAAGCAAATTTCCACCACTCGCATATTTAACCTTCTCGATTGCCACCAGTCCGGGTGGGACTGAAGCGGCCAATATTCCAACAAACAGGAACGTGCGGGCGAGGTAGAAACTAAGTCTGCGTGCATTAGGGAGGTGAAAATATTTATATATCGATAGCCCAAGCAACATGATGAGCATATCGCCGATAAAAACTAGAACAGCTTTGACGCTGGCGGCCTCCAAGAGCTCAAGGGCTGCATTTGGCGAATAAATGAGAAAGCCTGACCAAGCCAATCCCAAGGCTAATGATCCAATGATCAGAGCTAAGCCTAATGTCTTATTTGCTTTCTGTTCCATGCCGCTTTAACGGTCTTTTGAGAATAACGGGCGGTAAGAGTCATTGCGCTGAATGCGAGAAAGGTGAATCCGCCCGGCAAGAGGTACAAGTAGAGTCCTTCTATAACAAAAAAAGCACAAAATGAAAACGCAATTACAGTAAGCGCGGCAAACACGGTTGGCAAGAATGCAGACATCAAAAAAGTGAAATCATCTCTTTCAGTTTGTAAATTTCGCTGATCTGCTTTTGCCGTAAGATCAGAAGGTATTGTTGGAAATTGTGCGTTAACAATCGCCGAGGCTGTTGAAAGAATCTTGAACGTTTTAGTTGCACCAGTTGATTTACTTGTAATCAACATATTAGGACTTGCCGGAGGGACATGAACGGGTAAAGCAAGAGGCGTCGCAGCTGCCGTTACTAAGGCCGAAGCGTGCCGCCTGCTGCATGATCTGGCGAAGCTGAACCTTCGGCGGCCGGACCGTCATAGAGCAGCTCGTTGGTGACCGGGACCAGGATGGCGCCCTTCTTCGCGATCAGGCTCTCCTCAACCAGCGACGGCGTTTGCTCGGGGAAGGTATCCCCCTCACCTTCCCAGTTCAGGGTCAGCCCCGCGATGGCACCGCTGCTGTGGTCCTTGGTGTTGAACCCGGCGATGGCGGTCATGCTCGACGCCATCGGGAGGACGTTCACCCGGGACAGGATGCCGGACTCGACGAACGCCTGGCCGAGGATTTGTGCCACAAGCTGCCGCTCGACCAGAAAGCCACCCGTGCCACCGGTGCCCTCGGTCATGCCGGCGTTCTACGGACCCCGGTAGGGCTCAAGCCGGGGATCGGGTCGCCCTTCCTTCGCCCCGGCCAGCGCGCCGAGGAAATCCGCCAAGCCATCGAAGCTGCTCTCCTCGCGACCGGCGTCGGTGCCGAAGAGCGAGTTGTAAAAGGCGACGCCCGCGTTCAGCCGGTCGCTGACCCCCGGGAGGTGCCGTACCGGCGATTGGGCCGGATGGTTTACGCGGTGGATGCTGGCACCGGCAAACTTCTAGCCAAGAAGTACGAAGGTCCGAAAGCGCAGGCTGCTGAAAAGGCCGCGGACGCTGCCGCGAAGCACTAGAAATCCCATACGCTGGAACTGGCCGG
>Ga0315540_10002287_pt1 | contig 10824 bp, 7 predicted proteins | sample SalMarSW160110MG_FD_203677 | JGI IMG/M metagenome (GOLD analysis project Ga0315540, IMG submission 203677) | Salt marsh sediment microbial communities from the Plum Island Ecosystem LTER, Massachusetts, United States - Salt Marsh Sediment SW1601-10 ... | reverse complement strand
AAGCCTTGCTTGCCAGCTCCAGAATCTTCTTTCGAACAACCAAGGAAGCCGCGTGGATGGCATTGCCTGCGACCACGGCACCCCGACTGGCAAAAGTGCCCGTGCCCCAATGGAATTCCGCCGTATCGCCTGTCACGATCCGCACGTCGCCGACATCTACCCCCAGTTGTTCAGCCACGACCTGGGCGAAGGTCGTGAAGTGGCCTTGACCCTGGGTGCCGACGCCGGTTGCTACGAAGATCTTGCCGCTGGACTCCACGGTAACGCGAGCGCCCTCGTATGGTCCAACCCCTGTCGACTCGATGAAGGGGGCGATGCCGATGCCGACGCGTTTCCCTTGGGCACGAAGCCTCGGCTGCTCCTCTTTGACAAAATCGTCATAGCCGATCATTTCTAGCGCCTTATCGATCACGGGCAGGTAGTTGCCGCTGTCCAGAATGAGAGGCGCAAAGGCTTGGTCAATGATCCCGTGCTCATAGGGAAAAGCATCGGGAGCAATCAGGTTGCGCTTTCGAATTTCGACCGGGTCGATCTCCAGCTCTCTGGCCGCTATGTCCAGCATCCGCTCGATGAGAAATATGCCCTGTGGCCTTCCGGCGCCCCGCACAGGCGTGACAATCATCTTGTTGGTAAACACGACGCGGACGTCCGACTCGAAGTTCTTGACATCGTACGGCCCCATCGCGTGGCATTGGGTATTGAGCGGGATCGTCAAGCCATAGGGATCATACGCGCCGGTGTCATGCAAGAACACATCCTTCAGGCCCAAGATGTGGCCATCCCGGCTCAGTGCGATCTCGACATCATGAATTTGCCCACGCTCCTGAGTGGTGCCGTAGAAATTCTCGCGCCGGTCCTCGATCCATTTGACCGGCCGGTTCAGTTTCTGCGCCACCCAGGGAATCAGCATCTCCTCGGCATAGAACATCATCATTTTGGGCCCAAATCCGCCCCCGATGAAAGGCGCGATGACCCGCACCTGGTTTTCCGACAGCCCCAACCTGGCCGCCAGTCCGTTGCGTATCGAGATTGGGGCTTGGGTAGTGTCCCACACGGTGAGATGCTGACCCTTCTCGTCCCATTCGGCCACAATGCCGCGATTCTCCATGGCAGCGGCCGCCCCTCGATCGATGATGATTCTTCTCTTGAGAACCAGGTCAGCCTCTTTGCAGGCTTGATCGAAATCTCCCTTCTTCTGGAAGAGCTGGGCGGCCAGATTCGACTCCAAGTCATCGTGCACCAGGGGGCTGTCCGGCTCCAGGGCCTTTTCCAGGTCGACCACCGCCTCTAAGGGCTCCAGGGACACGGAAATGTCTTCGACGGCGTCCTCGGCAATGTAGCGGCTATCCGCAATCACAACCGCGATCGCCTCTCCCGCGTGCCTGACCTTGTCCTTGACAAGGGGGACCTGCCGGCGCGAATGGAAGACAACATCCTTGGCCGTGGGCGGCGGCGACACAAGAGGGGGCCCCGGCTCCCAATCCTCGCCCATATCTTCGGCTGTGAAGACAGCCACCACACCCGGCCGCTCCAGCGCCTTGGAGACGTCAAGACTCAACAGCCGGGCATGCGCCCGGTCGCTCCGCAGAAATGCCGCGTGGAGCAAACCGGGGATCTCCACATCATCCACAAACTGCGCTTGCCCAGTAAGCAGTCGGGGATCTTCGTTTCGTCGAATGCGTTCTCCGATGAGTTTCTTGGTCACAGACCTGCTCCTATGCGGGCATCCGGATTCTCAGAAAGCTGCATCCATCAATCGGCAGGCTGCTTGCTCCGATCCTGTGCCTTCTCGGCGGCCAATTGCACGGCGTCAACAATGTGTTGATAGCCTGTACACCGGCACAGATTCCCCGAGATAGCTTCCCGAATCTCATCCTCGGTCGGGTTGGGGTTCGCCTCCAGAAAGGGCACGACGGTCGTAAGTATGCCTGGTGTGCAGAACCCACACTGCAGGCCGTGGGCTTCGCGAAAAGCCTCTTGAACAGGGTGCAGCTCATCCATCGTCCCCAGACCTTCAACAGTGATGATTTCATGCCCATCTGCTTGAACTGCAAACAGCAAACAGGACCGGACCGATTCCCCGTCCAGCATCACCGTACAGGCACCGCACACGCCGTGCTCGCAGCCAACATGGGTGCCGGTCAGGCCGAGGATGTGGCGGAGAAAATCGCTCAGCAGCATCCGAGGCTCGACCACTTGCTCATAGCGTATGCCATTGACCGTTGTTGATATGTCGACCGAGCTGTGCATGGTTGTCTCCACCGGTCTACTCTCCCGACGCTGCGCGCTCAAATGCCTGCTCCAAGGCCCGCCGCGCCAGGACGTTGGCCAGCCTGCGGCGGAAGTCTGCACTGGCGTGAATGTCGCTGCCCGGATCGATTTCCTCATAGGCAGCCATCTCTGCCGCGGCGCGAATGGCTTCACCGCCAGGCGCCTGTCCCTGCAGCAGATCAGCCGACCGGCCGGCCACTACTGGCCCGTCCCCGGCACTCAGGAAGACCATCCGCGCCCGATCGCATCGCCCGTCGTCATCCAGCCTGACCACTGCCGCCACACCCACCAGAGCGAAATCGTGACGACGCCTTGCGACTTCCATCAGCGACCATCCCGAATGGTCCGGCATCGGCGGCAGTTCCACCTCCACCAATAGGTCGCGGGGCTCTAGGACCGTGGTGAAGAGTCCGACAAAGAAATCCTCTGCCGGGATCCACCTTTCGCCGTCTTGATTTCGCACACGGAAGCGACCATTGAGGGCGACCGTCACCGCGACAAGTTCTGCCGCTGCGTCGGCGTGCGACAGGCTCCCGCCAAGCGTGCCCCGGTTTCGGATTTGCGGATAGCCGATATGGGGCATACTTTCGTGAAGGAGAGGCATCCGCTGCGCCACCAACGAGTCGACTTCGACCTGATGGTGCCGGGTCATGGCCCCGATCCGCACGCCACCATTCTCGTCGGCACGAATGTAAGCTAGGTCTTGGATCTTGTTCAGGTCAACCAAAATTGAGGGTTGAACCAGGCGGAAATTCATCATGGGCACGAGGCTCTGCCCACCAGCCAGGACCTTGGCATCATAGCCGTGTTCAGCCAGGTGAGACAATGCCTCCTCGATGGTGGTCGGCGCGAAATAGTCGAATGGCGCTGGCTTCATTGACTCTCACCTCCTAGGCTTACGGTTGCGCGCCCCGAATCCAGCACTCAATCCTCATCCGCTTGGGACAGGCGCTCAGACCACAAAGGCGAAGGGGAACTCTGGCCACCTGCCCATAACTGCCTGGTGATTTGCATATGCCCCAAGTGCAGAGCCGTGTGGTCAACCACGTGGAGAAGACACCAGCGCACCGGAAGGGAATGCTCTTCGACTTGGCAGAGGCGATCCAAGTCGGTGTCGCTCAGGCTGGCGAGGACTCTCTTGGTCTGTTGCCCCGTATCCGCCAACCATTGGACGACATCCTTCGGCGAGCTGGCCTCCTGAACGAACTCAGCCGCCCGATTGCGCGTCGCAGGGCCGCCCCCGACCACCTCGACAATCCAGAAGCGCTCCGCCCCAGTGCTATGGGCAACCAGGCCAGCCAGGGAATTGATTGACAAATCGCCCTTGCCCTGGAAGGGCCGCCAGTTCAATGCCTCAGCCGGCAGCCCGGCCACCAGATCCGCCATCTGGCCCCGCAGGTCCTCTATCCGTTCCAGGTAGTTCGCCAGTTCGCCGGTCAACTTCCCTTTTCCTGGGCGCGCCTCGCGCAATCATAGACCAGCAACGCACAGCCCACTGCTCATGACGTCGGGCCCAATCCCCTGGGGCCCCGAGATCTCAGCTGCCTTCTTTGTACGCCACAAACCGAGCCCACATGGATTCGGCTTCCATGGCTTTTTGCGGGTAGCAGCCAATGTAGTAGCGACCGCTCTCCGCCGTTTCGATGCCTCCCCCCAGATTCTCCGCGTGCACAATTTGCTTGGGGAAAAGGTTGAGATGCATGTCCTGATAGAAGCTCTCCAACGGGTACATTTCATCCCAGTCTTTGCCAAAGTCCTCTATCAGTTTGGCGTTGGCCTCGGCGAACGTCTTGGGATGCCAGATACGCATGATGGTATTCATCGGATGGTCGGCGGATACGGCGTCCACGCCGATCCACTTGAGCTCCATATCGGTCGCCCATTTTGAGAAATCGGCCGAGGGCCCCGGGTGCTTGACCATGTATCGGAACTCATCCGAGTCCTCGCTGTACCAGCCGTACTGATTCCAGCCCGTCTTGATGACCAGGATGTCACCCTTCCGGATGTCAACCACATCCTCGATCATCTTGGGGGTGTAGACGCTCGAATCGCTGACCAGGTCCGAGATGTCGGCGATCACGCCCGGGCCCACCCATTCAGAAAGGGGCACCTGTCCAATCGTTCGACCGTTTGGATAGAAGTGCTTTTCGCCGTCCATGTGGGTGGCAAGGTGGATGCTGGCATTGCAGATTGCCCCGTTGCGGCCCATGCCGAAGTACTGACCTCCAACTCGCTTCGTGTAGGTGACACTCAACGGGACATAGTTGAGCCATTGCGGAGTCTGCACGCTGAAAGGTACAGTCATATCGATCATTTCCGCGTCTTGCATGGCATCGAAGAACGCCTCTTCACTCATGCCCTCCGGTGGTGTTAGGGCGCTGACGCGTGACCAGGCGGTTCCGACTTCCATGAACGGGATGGGCATAATCTGGATCCAAGCACGGCGGTTCTTCAGCTGGTCGATCTCGCCCACAATGCATTCGGCCAGCACCAGATGCTGCTTGGGCATGGTGATGTGGGTGAGCTCGTAGTACTCATCCTGGGGGAAGGCCTCATCCCAGCTCTGGCCGCTGTCCTTCTTTAGCTTCTCCTCGGCCAGCTTGAAATGGTTCTCGTGCATCCGGCGAATCGGGGTATTCATGGGGTGCTCGGCGGCGCCACAGTCCACGCCAACGACCTTCAGTTTCATCTCAAGAGCCCACTTGTAGAACTCCATGGAAGGCCCCGGATGACGCACGAGGAATCCAAATTCCATCGATTCCACCCCGCCTTGCGCCTCCGGATTGTCCACCTGCGGCTGATCCCAGGAGTACCGGTGATACCCGGTGTTGATGATAAGAATGTCCCCTTGTTTGACCTCGGCCTTGTCGGTGATCATTTCCGGAGTAATGATGCTGTAGTCTGAGACATTATCTGAGATGTCAACAATCACGCCTGGCCCGCACAGATCACTCAGCGGGATGTCGGCGATGGCCCGTCCGGCGGAGTGAAACGCCCGTTCCCCAACCAGGTGCGTCCCCACCGTATTGCTCCAGTTCAGAATCTGGCCGTTGGCGCCCTGCCCACCGCCGTAGGCGCCGGTGACGCGTTTGAAAAAGTGGACTTCCAGTGCCTTTTCGCCTGGCCAGGGCGGCGTAAAAACGCTGCAATCTTGAGTAAGGTCGTGAAGTTTGGCCTCACTCATCAACTTGATCAAGTCTTCTTGGCTCATTGCCGCCTCCGCCTTTCCATAGCTAGGATGCGAAACCGTACTTCTCCGCGTACGCAACCAGCGCCTCTTCGAACACGCTCATTGGTGCCGAAACAACGCCGGCGCCAACCTGCCCAACGCCAGGATCCTTGTGAGCGACACCGGTGTTGACGCGCGGGGCAATCTGCTTCTCAACCACCTTGCGGATGTCAATCCCGGTGGGTGTGCCCCGGAAATCCAGGTACGGAATAGTGAACAGTTTGTGCTCAGCATAGGTGATCTCGTACATATCAAGAGTCGTGTTGATGGCGTCCTTTGGCTCGCCCCCGATAAACGTCACCAACGCAGGAGCGGCCGCCATGGCGAAGCCGCCGATGCCGGCTGTCTCCATGATGACACTGTCGCCAATATCCCGACACGCATCTGATTCATCGAATCCGGGGAAGTAGAGCGCCTTGACGACCGGGGACTGGGCCGTGAACCACTGGTCCCCCAAGCCGCTGACTTTGATGCCGTAGTCGGTGCCGTTGCGGGCCATGATGGTGACGATCGTGCTGCCCTCTATGTCGTGGGCTGCGGCCGTCATTGACTTGCAGCCTGCCATGACCGGGTTAAGAATGCTCAGGGCATTCTCACCAAGGAATTTGATTGTCTCGTAGGCGGTTTGGCTGTCTTTGGCGGTCTTGGCAATAAAAGGTGCCAGTTGCGAGGTCCACAACACCGAGGCGGCATCCAAGCGGTTGTGTCCGTCATCCCCCATATGGAGCGCCTTGGTCAGCATGGCCCGAACGTCAATGCCGTCCATGGCCTCCAGCGCAGCTTTGATGGTCGGCCCCAGGACAGATTCCATCCAGCGTAGCTTGTCAATGACCTCCTCACTATAGGCCCCCATGCGCAGGACCTTCCCGCGGCCCTCATTGAGGTTTGAATAGCAGGTGATGTCGTGGGTTCTATTCTCGACGACATAGACCATCATCGAGGGAGAAATCACGCCGGCCATCGGGCCGGCGCACATGTGTTCATGACAGGGAGAGAAATCGATCTTGCCCGACTTCAGCAGCTTCTCAGCCTCGTCGGCATTCTTCGCCTTGCCCTCAAAGATGAGAGCGCCAATCATGGCGCCTCTGGTCGGGCCGGACATGCGCTCCCAGGTGACCGGGGGGCCAGCATGGAGCAGCATGTTCTCGTGAATCCCCGGCACCACATCTATGGCCTTTGCCATGGTGGCGGCAATGGGCCGGGCATCCATCATGCGCTGGGTGGCTTCGGCGTTGGCCTTCTCGATATCCATCTTTGCCTCCAAGTCAGGGCCGTAACAAACGACATCTCAGTCAGACTGCTATTCAGGGCAAGACTCACTTTGCTACAGCTGGGTCAGCGTCGTCGAATGAACCTTCCCATCTTTCGGAGCCGCCCGTCCGACATCTAGCTTTGTTTCATGCGTTCCAGGATGTTCATCAGCCGCTCATTGCTGCCAGCGGCCGGTTTCCAATCAACATGAACGACCTGGGCTTCTTGGTCAGTCAGACTCTCTGCAAAAGACTCCAACCCCACATTGATGCCAGCCAGTGGTCTCTTCAGCCTTTCCAGATCAACAGGCGGAAATGTCGGTTCCGCCTTGGGCTCGTTCTCTCGCGCGAGGGCTTGCAGCAATCGGCCCACGTAGCGGGCTGCCGCATCGTTGCTGACCTCGACTCTGGCGCCTGCATCTCTAAGCATGTCAATCTGACCCTCCATCCCTTGAGGATCCAAATCCGTCCCACTCACGATCGCCACGACTTCCAGGTGCCTGCCAGCATCCTTGGCGGTCTTGATGGCCGCTGCAATGGCAGGGGCCAACTCGCTCGCCGGATCAGGATGGGCGCCGTATCCCAGCACGACGTCCAGCAGAATGACGGCGACTTCGGGATCGGCAGCTTCTTTCTCGAGCCGCCGGATTCGAAGGTCATTGTCCATCATCGGATGCAGGCGCCCAACAGTGAACTCGTCCTCCCCCAGGTCGATCACCGTGTGCTCTTGGCTGATCAGCGAATCCGCCAAGGTGTTCTGCTTGTCAAGTGGGGCATTTGAATAGACGACTGGCAAGTAGTCCTGCAGGATCAATAGAGCTTCGTACTGCAGCGTTCCACCCGAAAAGAGGCCTCGGAGATAACGCTGCCCGGAGGTAAATTGGGAGATATCTGGCTGCGGAGCCAGGTCGTCTTTTGAGTCGATCAGGCTGACGGCCAGTTCGGCGGTCTCATCGAAAGTCGTGGCGAAGAAGATGTTGTCCACACGGCGCGAGGCCGTGGCATAGCCGATGAAGTTGACTACGACCGGCTTGTCGACCGAACGAGCGGTGTTGACCAGCGTATCTGCCACCGCGGGCGAAGGCGGTTTGGACACCAAGACAATCACCTTGATATCCGGATCGCGCGCCATCACATCGAGTCCCTGGCGAGCTGTCACGGCGTTGACCGCTTCCGATAGATCACGCCCGCCTGTCCCCAGGCCGAACGTGATACCGGATCCCATCTGATGAATTCGGACGCAGACCTGCTGTAGACCGGTCCCTGAGGCCGCGACAATCCCAATCGGTCCGCTGCGGACTTTGTTGGCAAAGCCCAGGCCAATTCCGTTGACGATCGCCGTTCCGCAGTCCGGGCCCATGACCAGAAGCCCCTTTTGAGCAGCTTCTTTCTTCAGCGACTTCTCGTCGTCAACAGTAACATTGTCGCTGTACAGAAAGACGTGCTTGTCAAACGCCAGGGCCTGCCGGGCAACATCGGCAGCGAAGCGCCCGGGAACGGAGATAAGCACCCACTGGGCTTCGGGGAGCATCTTGGCTGCCGTCTCCATGCTCTTGGGATGGTAGTCTTCTTCTCTGCCGCTGCTTCGCCGCGAGGCGACAAGTTCATCCACCTTCTCAAGCGCAGCCTGGCCAGACGCCTCTTCATCACTCCTGACAACAATGACGAGGTCATCTGGACCCGCAGCCTCGGCCTCCTTAACCAACAAGTCGCTTTGAGCCAGGACCTCTTTGTTGGCTTCGGTCCCCATAACGACCCCAGCGTCCAGAATACCGGGCTCTTCTGCTAGGGATCGCTGCAACTGCATCAGGATGACCGAGTCGTAGTATGCACCCGGACGGACTTCAGCTTTAAGGGTTGCCATCTATTCTCTCTTCTTCTCGACGCGGCTCAGCGCGTTCCGGTGGTAGGGAATGCTGTCAGGAAGCCGCATCTGGCTCATAGACGACGTCCTGGCCAATCGTCCTCGACGACTAGGCTCATGACAGAACAGAGCCTGCCGTGGCGCACTTCCCCCAGTTGGAAGGACCTGTGCAGAACAGCCCCCTGCCCGTTCTGTTAGGACAGGCGCTTGGCTTTGCCCGAGGAAGTTTCCCGGACACAAGTTGGCTCGGATGGACCGCGCCTAATCAAACACTCACATCGTCAGGCAAGGCCAGCTTCTCGTTGGCCTTGACGACACTTGACGGCACATCGAAGTTGAGGGCGGAGCCCACCACCTCCTGTGCATAGTTCTTGATGGCCAGATCCCAATACGCCTTGGTGACATAGTACACGCGGGCGCCCCCCAGCTCATGTTGGACATCAGGCCATGGGTAGCTGGGCTGCGCCATACCCAAGAATCCAATTCGCCAGCCATTGTAGCTCTCATACGTGGACCAGAATTCCTCTTGGCCGAGAACCTCGAAGGCGTAGTAGGCCTTGCAGTAGAACAGCGCCGCGCCAAGACGTGCACCACGGACAAAGGTCATTGTGTGGTGGCTGATATTGATCTTCTCGTTCATCAGGCGGCCATTGACCAGGCCCGCCAGTTTGCCATCGATCATGCCGATAATGACGTAGGGGTCCTTGATCCGCTTGCGATACCACCCGAGCAACTCTGCATAGACCCGGGCGCCAACGACATCGTAGAAGTCATGCTCCACATCCATGACCTTACGAACGTATTCCATCAAGATCTTCGCCTCTTCGATCTTTGCTTCGCGAATGTACAACTCTTCGCCGCTTCGAAGTTTGATCGTTGCGGCGGGCCAGGGCTTGGCATCCATAGGATAGCCCTGGAGCAAGGGTTCAATATCGCGTACGTCGAGTTTGTATTCATCGCGGCTGAGGGGTACGGGTGGCTCGAGGCGCATGACATATCTCCTTTGAAAGCAATGGTGGGAGCCAAGCCAAGTATATGAATTCCTACGTCACGAATCAAGCTGACATTCGACACAAAATTCCAGGGGTGGCGCACGAGGACAATTTCAGCATGCCGTCGAGGGCTCGGGTCAAATCGAAGGGGCAAGTCAGACTACCGATGCGCGGACGCAGGCTCGGCCAGCTTCGGCCAACTCGGTCTGGCGATGCCATGCGGGTAGCTGACCCGCGGGGAAGTTAGCTCCGTCGGGCATGGACCCAGGCGCGCGCCCCGAAATTAGTCCGTCCGCGGGACTCTCGGGTCAGCCCGACCCCCTTAAAGACAAACGGATAGTCGCCTCCTCAGTTCCCAGGCTCCTATCCGGAAGAAGACAATTGGTTGCGGGGATGACGGGATTCGAACCCGCGATCTCTGCCTTGACAGGGCAGCGTGTTAGGCCGCTACACCACACCCCCAGACGAGCGGAAGTCTACCACGAAAGGAGACACAGGGTCAATGCCGGAGCGTCGCGGCCCAAACCTATTCTCCCATGCCGGGCATTATCTCATCCAAAACCGCCCCCTCGGGAAAGGGCATCCCAGGTCGTTCAAAGGCGAACCCTGCGGCCCCACGGTGCCCACCACCCCCGTATTTCCGTGCGATGACTGAGACGTCGACCTCAGCTGAGTAGAGTGTCACAAATGTCTGGCGCCTGTTGCTCCGCACGGTCTCAACGTAGCAGTATGCGATTTCGTATCCCGACTGGCGAATGGCCTCTCCCATATCACCGGTCCCCCGGTCGTTAATAGCCATGGTGCGGTGCCCCTCAAACTGCACCTCAAATCCGTAGCCTTCAATTGCCTGATGAATCTCGTGCAGGCGTGCGGCGTATAGGATCTCGCCATCGGCGATCAGACGACTGACAAGGTTTTCGTCATCATCCAGAAGACGATTCCACAAGTCGTCGTTGGCGGGATCCGCATCCAGTTGATAGAAACCTTCCCCAAAGGGTCTTGTTTCGGGATGGGCGTGGCGCCATATGTCACGATCACCGATGAAGACGACCGCTTTCGGAACTGGCTGCTCAGGGAAGAACGTCATCCAAGTCAGCACACAACCCGCCTCTTCCACGCTCCGCTTGCCCGGGACGTCCGACATCGCGTCCCCAAGCCGATCCAAGGCGGTGACGTGGTGGTCCACCCATATCAGCCGTGCGTGGGCGCGGATCCGCT
>Ga0315540_10002285_pt1 | contig 10826 bp, 8 predicted proteins | sample SalMarSW160110MG_FD_203677 | JGI IMG/M metagenome (GOLD analysis project Ga0315540, IMG submission 203677) | Salt marsh sediment microbial communities from the Plum Island Ecosystem LTER, Massachusetts, United States - Salt Marsh Sediment SW1601-10 ... | reverse complement strand
GACGGCGCAAATGGAATGACCGCGAAGGTCAGCAGGACGGTCACCATGATGATCGCGGGCGCCAGCACAAACACCGCCTTGTCCGCGAAGGGAGGGACCCAGTCCTCCTTAAAGAAAATCTTGACCATATCGGCAACGGATTGAAGCAGCCCGAACGGCCCCACGCGGTTCGGACCGTAGCGGTCCTGCCAGAGGGCCAGAAGCCGCCGCTCCAGCCAGATGAGGATCGCCGCCAGGTTCAGAGGAACCATGAGGACAACGAAAACTACGATGATGTAATAGAGCGTCGCGTTCATGATCGTGAAACTCTGCTCCAGGCGGGCAGCCCGGCGCCTTCCACTGGAACCAGACCCGCCGGAATTCCGGCGATTCCCTTCGGTAGATCAGGCTGGACCACCACCGGAAGCTTCTGCGCGGTTCCGGCCAGGTTCACTTCAACCTGGGCGCCTTCCTGCACCTGCAATCGCTCAGCATCCGCGGCGCTGAGCGCAACGTAGGGTTTGGGCGCCAGTTGCGCAACCGCCGGCGACTGGCCGCTCAATTCCTCGGAGCCAAAAACATGATAGAGCGGCACCAGCAGCCATTCGTCCGGCCGCGCCTCGAAGGGCCGCTGCGGCGCTGTGAAATACAGGCCGCTGCCCGTTTGCGGCGGCTCAATCAGCCGCACACCGGGGTCGCCACCGCGAAGGGCGCCGTTGATCTCACTCTGGAACTTGTTCACCGACTGAATGGAATTCCACCCGGGCGACCAGAAGAACGGCGTCAGAGCACCCGGCGGCTGCGTCGGGGCGCCCTCCATGGAAAACGCCAGCGCGGAATCGGGATCCTGCGGCGGCTTCGGCTCGCTGACTTTGATGTTGGCCAGCATGGCTGTCCGGCCGCTGTAGCGGTGCGGAGAGCGCGGGACCTTTTCATTCAGCACACGGAATTTTGCAGAAGGCGCCGCCTCAGTGATCTTTTCAAGTGCAGGCACGGCGCCCGCCGTGGCGGAAACCAGATCGTCCAGCAAATTCCAGGAACCCGCTTCGGCGTGTCCGGCGGCCTTCAGGAGATCCACCAGCCAGCGCCAGCTCTCCTGGATATCGTCTTTGGGAACGTACGCCTGAAAGAACCGCTGTGCGCGCCCTTCGTTGTTCACAAAGGTTCCGTCGGATTCGGCGAATGCGCCCGCCGGCAGCACGAATTCCGCCTTGGAGGCGGTCGGCGTCATGAGGTGGTCCAGAACAATCATGTGCCGGACCGCCTGCATCAGGTTGTCCACGGCCGCGACCGGCGCCCGGCGGTATAAATCGTTTTCAAGGATAATGACGGTGTCCGCTTTCCCTTCCTCAACCACCTTGAAGGCCGCGCTCAGGCTGCCGCCGCCCACAAGCGCCAGTCCAAGGCTGTTCGCTTCCGGCATCGCAAAACTCAATGCGGCCGTCTTGCTGTCCTTTGACAGCGCCCTGGCCACGTTCGCAGCTGAGTGAATCACCGCCTCACTGGCGAGACTGGACCCTGAAACCACCAGGGGGCGCTTCGCAGACTTCAGGGCCTGGGCGATGCGCTCGGCCATCCGGCGAACATCGTCGGAGAGATCGGGCACCGCCGGGGCTTCAGAATCGAGCGCGTGGGCCACAGCAAAGCCCAGGCGCGCGATGTCGTCCGGAGCCGCCCGATAAGTCTCGGTCGCGACGTCATCGAGGCGGGTGGCGTTGGGCGTGGCGACAAACAGCGGCCCCGTTTCATTCTGGACAGCCTCGCGAACCGCGTGGTCCAGCCAGCGGGGAATTTTCATCTTGTCGGTTGTTTCCATCGGCTGCTGCCGCACCGACTGCCTCAGCGCCAGAGCCACCCTGGGGGCCGTGTTGTTGACGTCTTCACCCAGAACAAAGACCGCGTCAGAATATTCAATCTCGCGGAGCGACGGCGACCGCGCCGGCCCCTGCCGCAGAATCTCCGACATCAAGGAAACCAGATGGGAGGATTCATCGGACATGCCGTTAAAGAAGCGGTCCGGCCCCACCAGGCTCCGCAGCGCGAAGTTGGATTCGAGCGAGGCGCGCGGCGACCCGATTCCAATCACCTTGCTGTTGCCCTTCAGGATGTCGCCCAACTGCTCAACCGCTTTCTCCTTCGGAACCGTTTTCAGCTTGCCGTCCTGGCGGGAAAGCGTCTCGCGCACCCTCTGCTCGCTGTTGACAAATTCGTAGCCGAAGCGGCCGCGGTCGCACAGGAAATAGCCGTTCACCTCGCCGTTGTAACGGTTGAGAATGCGCCGCAGCGTTCCGTAACGCTCGCCGGCAGAAGTGCTGCATCCCAGGCCGCAGTGGACGCACACCGAAGGAGCCATCTGCAGGTCCCACTTGCGCGCATAATGCTGCTTCAGCGTCTTGTCGGTAAAAACGCCCGTCGGGCAGATTTCAACCAGGTTGCCCGCAAATTCGCTTTCCAGTATTCCGTCTTCCTGCCGGCCGAAATAGGTGATATTCCTCGAGGCGAAAGCCGCCAGATCTGTTCCACCGGCGTACTCGTGGTAATAGCGCACACAGCGGTAACACTGAATGCAGCGGTTCATTTCATGATTGATCAGCGGACCCAGATACTGATTGCGGAAGGTGCGTTTGAGATAGGGCGTCCGACGGTAATTGTGGCCGCTCATCACCGTCATATCCTGCAGGTGGCACTCGCCGCCCTCGTCGCAGACCGGGCAATCATGCGGATGGCTCAGCATCAACCCTTCGATCACTCCGGCGCGGAAAGCCGCGGCGTCGGAGTCCTTGACGGAAACACGGGTACCGTCGGAAGCGGGGGTCATGCAGGACATCACAATCCGGCCGCGGGTATCGTTCTCATCCTTGAACTGCTTGACGGCACACTGCCGGCAGGCGCCGACCGAACCCAGCGCCGGATGCCAGCAGAAGTAAGGCAGATCAAACCCAAGCTCCAGGCAAACCTGAAGAAGGCTCTGGTCCGGGTTTACTTCATACCACTTGTCATCGACCCAGATCTTCGCCACTGCTATCTCCAAGGACACCGCTTCTCATGAATGTGCCGCTCAAAATCCTCGCGGAAGTATTTCAAGGCGCTCTGCAACGGCTCCACCGCGCCGGGAGCAAGAGCGCAAAACGTGTTGCCGGGAGCCGCCATCCGGCAGATGTATTCCAGCCTTTCGAGGTCCGGTTCCTGCCCCTGCCCGTCCTCGATGCTTTGCAGCATTTTCTCAGCCCACGAAAGCCCGCTCCAGCAGGGCGTACACCAGCCGCAGGATTCCTGGGCGAAAAAGTGCTCCAGGTTCTTCACGAATCCCACCGGGCACGTGCGGTCATCCATCACAATCATGGTTCCCGTGCCCATACGGCTGCCGGCTTTCTGAACGTCAGTAAAATCCATTTTCACGTCGAGGTGTTCTTCAACCAGAAAGTCGGTCGAAGCTCCGCCGGGCAGTAATCCTCGAAACCTCAATCCTTCTTTCATCCCGCCGGCGTGCTCTTCCAGAATCTCGCGGATGGTGGTTCCCATGGGCAGTTCCCACAGGCCGGGGCGTTTGACCTTGCCGCTCGCTCCATAAAGCTTGGTCCCGCTGTCTTCTGACTTGCTCAGGCCCTTGAACCATTCCGGGCCTTTGTTGATGATGTGGTGAACGTTGCAGAGCGTCTCAATGTTCTGCACGATGGTGGGCTTGCCGAAGAGCCCCGAAATCTGGGGGAAGGGCGGCTTGGTGCGCGGGTTGGCGCGCTTGCCTTCCAGGGCGTTCAGCAGGCCGGTTTCTTCACCGCACATGTAACGCCCGCCGCTCAAGTGCAGATGCATTTCAAGGTTGTAGCCGGAACCCAGAATGTTCGTGCCCAGATAGTTGTGCTCGTAGGCTTCCGCCAGAGCCTTTCTCAGGCGTTCCGCTGACAGGAAATATTCGCCGCGCAGGAAGATGTAAGCGACATCGGCTTCGATGGCATACGCCGCGCAGATCATTCCTTCAATCAGCTGATGCGGAGTCTCTTCCATCAGCAGGCGGTCTTTAAAAGTGCCGGGCTCCATTTCATCAGCGTTGGCGCACAGATATTTGGGATGAGGAGCATCCGCCCCGCCGGGCACAAAGCTCCACTTCATACCCGTCGGAAAGCCGGCGCCGCCGCGACCGCGCAAGCCCGACTGCTTGACCACCTCGATAACTTCCTTGGGCGCCATTTTCAGGGCCTTGCGCGCGCCCTGATATCCACCCGCCAGCTCGTACCGCTTGATATCAAGTGCCGAGCCGTCGGGCTGAACATCTTTTGTGAGAACTTTCTCCATATCGCTTCTACGTGTACTGCTCGAGTATGCTGTCGACCTTTTCCGTATCCAGGTCCCGGTGCAGGTCTTCGTCCACCATCATGGCCGGAGCGTGGTCGCAGGTGCCCAGGCACACAATGGGAAGCAGCGTAAACCGCCCATCCGCCGTGGTCTCGCCCATCTTAATGCCCAGGCGGCTGGTCAAATGGTCCCGCAGACGGTCATAGCCCATCATCCAGCAGCTGATACTGTCACAGACCATGATCACGTGGCGACCGACGGGCTTGCGGAAGATCAGGTTGTAAAACGTGGCCACACTGTCCAGTTCGCTGACCGAAACTCCAAGAATTTCAGAAACGTCCTTGAGCGCCTCATCGGAAACCCATCCCCGGTGCTTCTGGACGATCTTCATGGCGTCGATGGTCAGGGCGCGCTTGTCCGGATAATGTCCGAACTCCGCTTCGATCTCCTGTCGCTCCTCAGGACTTAACACGCTTTCCAAGCTCCTTATCGGTCGATGTCAGCAAGCACAAAGTCAATGCTCCCCAGAATGGCCAGCAGGTCCGGAACCAGCAGTCCGCGGCACTGCAAAGGAAGCGTTTGCATGTGGGCAAACGAAGGGGCGCGAATCCGCGTCCGGTAAGAATTGGTACTGCCGTCGCTCACCAGGTAGTAGCCATTGTTCCCCTTGGGGGCCTCGATGGCACCTAGCGCCTCGCCGGGCGGAACTACGGGACCCCAGCTGACGCCCACAAAATGCGTAATCAGGGTTTCAATGTCGTGCATCGTCTGGTCTTTCCGCGGCGGAATGGCCAGCGGATGGTCTGATTTGTAGGGCCCCGCCGGCATGTTGTTCACACACTGTTCCATGATCCGGAGGCTCTGGCGCATTTCCTCGACGTGGACCACGGCACGGTCATAGGCGTCGCCGTGCGTGCCCGTCGGGATATCAAACTCAAAGTTTTCATAGCCGGAATAGGGCTGCTTCTTCCGGAAGTCCCATTCCATGCCGGCGGCCCGGAGCATGGGACCGGTAACACCCCATTCGATGGCCTGCTCCACGGTCATCTCGCCCACGCCCTGCGTCCGAGCCTTGAAGATCCTGTTCTTCATCACCGTCCGGTCGTATTCATCCAGGCGCGCAGGCATGTATTTGATGAAATCGCGGAACATCCCTTCCCAGCCGTCGGGCAGGTCGAGCGAGGTCCCTCCGATGCGGAACCAGACCGGATGCATGCGGGCGCCGCAAACCGCTTCCACAATGTCGAAGATTCGCTCGCGGTCATTAAAGCAGTAAAAAACCGGCGACATCTGTCCCACGTCCTGGGCAAAAGTGCCGTACCACACCAGGTGGCTGGACAATCGGAACAGTTCCGACATCAGCACGCGGATCATCTGTCCGCGCGGAGGGACCTTGATTCCCGCCAGCTTCTCAAATGCGGTCAGGTAAGCCAGCTCATTGACCACCCCGGCCAGATAATCAATGCGGTCGGTGTAAGGAATAAAGGTGTGCCAGGTCTGGCGTTCACCCATCTTTTCCGCGCCCCGGTGATGGAACCCGATCTCCGGAACGCAATCGACAATCACTTCTCCATCGAGCTGCACCACCACGCGAAGAACGCCGTGGGTTCCCGGGTGCTGCGGGCCGATGTTCAGGAAAATAAAATCGGTCCCATCCTCGCCGCGCTTCATACCCCAATCTTCCGGCCGGAACCGCATGGCTTCCTGCTCAACATCAACCTTTTCATCGTTCTGGCTGAAGGGACCTGCTTCGGTCGCCCGGGCGGGATGGTCTTTGCGCAGCGGATGGCCCACCCAGGTATTCGGCATCAGGATTCGGGCCAGGAACGGATGCCCGTCAAACTTGATTCCGAACATGTCCCAGACTTCCCGCTCGTACCAGTTGGCGGCAGGCCACACGTCAGTGATCGTGGAAAGGCTAAGAGAATCTTCCTGAAGAGGAACCTTGATGCGGATGTATTCGTTTCGCTCGAAAGATAACAAATGATAAATAACCGTAAAATCGCTTGCCGGCAGGCCGTCGCGATGCTGGCGGACGCGGTCATCGGTGGCCGTGATGTCATAGAGCATCCGGTAGGGTCTGGCCACTTCATTCTTCAGATGCTGGACGATCTCGTGAAGCTTTTCTCTTGACGTCCAGAAGGTCGGCACCTGGTCGCGGGCGGCCTGCGGAGCAATCGATGCGTCGCCAAACTTCTGCTGAAGCTCTTGTAGGATAGTTGCGTTAGCGATCATAGGATGCGCAGTTTAGATTTCGTTGGGCGGACGTAACCGGGTGGCCTTCTGCCTTTCGCTCCGTTTCATATCCCGCCGGGAAGACATCGGAGCGCGCTCAACGCCCTGCGGCCCCACCACCCAGCTCAACGGGCGACGTTCCGTGCCCACAAGCTTGCTCAATAAAGTTACACCTTCCAGAAATGCGTCCGGCCGAGGCGGACATCCGGGAACGTAAACGTCCACGGGAAGAAACTTGTCCACGCCCTGAACAACACTGTAAATGTCATACATGCCGCCCGAGTTTGAGCAGGACCCCATGGAAATGACCCATCGCGGTTCCATCATCTGCTCGTACAGGCGCTGAATGATGGGCGCCATCTTGATGAAAGGAGTCCCCGCTATCACCATCAGGTCGGCTTCTCGCGGCGTTCCGCGAATGACTTCCGCGCCGAAGCGCGAGATATCATATCGACTGGTAATACTGGTGGCCATCTCAACGAAGCAGCACGAAAGGCCAAAGGCGAACGGCCAGATGGAATTCTTGCGGCCCCAGGCGACGAGGTCCTGAAGGCGGGTCATGATCAGACTCTTGCGGACGTGCTCTTCAAAAGGCTCTGGCGCATGATCTGCCAACGGCATGGTCAGTTGCGGCTTGGTAATCGACCACTTCATAAGGGTGACTCCGAACAACTCCTAAGACTACTTCCGCCGGGTTTGGGGTCCCCAGTCCAGCGCACCCAGACGCCACAGATAAGCAAGCGTGGCAACCAGGATAACGGTAAAAAACAGGATTTCAAGGTAACCCGCCCATCCGACTTCACGGGCTGCGATGGCCCAGGAAAAAATGAAGACGGATTCCAGATCAAACACCACAAAAAACATTGCAATCAGATAGAACTTGATGGAAAAACGTGCTTCCGCCGAACCCTCGGAAACAATGCCGGCTTCATAGGGAGATCCGGTTGCATGCTCGCTGTGCCGCTGTCCCAGCACGTGGGAGACGACAACCATTCCCGCGGGAACCACAAGGGCCGCAATGAAGAATACAACTAAAGGCCAGAGCACCATTGCGCGTCAGATCTCCTCCAAGTCTTCCAGATGCATTACCCTGTCCGGAGGGTAACAAGTTGCGTGAAATTCTTTTTGCTTTTCACCACCGGTGCAGCCGACGAGTCTCAGAAGCACAAGACAGCCAGAGTCTCCAGGACCTGGGATTTCCTCACGCTCTGCAGCTTCACCTGCCCGGTTGCGTCAACTTTTTCAATTCCCGCGCCGGGCAATCTAAAGGACTTCTATCATGGCCCTGATCAATTCTACCGGCATAAGGGAACCGAGGATTATAACACAATCAATTTTGTTTTGTCGGAATTGAACTCACCCTACGCAAAAGATCACTGGGCCAATGCTGCGTTGCGCCTCAATTCAGGGGATTGCACGGCAATGGCTCCGCCAAAGCGCGCCGCCCGTACTTCAACCCATCACATGTCCATCACCTGTTCCGCCGCTTCTTTGCCGGTTCGGATGCAGTCCGAAAGCCCAATTCCCGTATAAGCGTTTCCAGCCAGATGCAGGTGCGGATATTTTTGAATCAGGGCCGCAATGCGCAGGATACGGTCCTTATGCCCCAGGTTGTATTGCGCCATCGCGGAAGGCCAGCGCGAGATGAATGAAAATAACGGCTGCGTTTCCAGGCCCAGGATGGACCGCAACTCCTGCCTGACCAGCGGGATAATCTCGTTGTTGGACAGTTGCATGATTTCCGGGTCGCGCGTGCCGCCAAGAAAGCAACGAAGCAACGCTTTGCCGGGCGGCGCCCGGTACTGGAATTTCCTGTGCACAAAGGTGCAGGCAAGAAGACGGCTGCGTTCCTTGGCGGGAACCAGGAAACCAAACCCGGGAGGCAGCGTGGCAGCAACGTCTTCATCAAATCCCAGGTTGACGGTGATCGCCGAACTGAAGGGGACGGCGCGACACGCGTCCACAAGATCCTCTGTGAAGGATGCGAAGAAATCGGCACACGCATGAACAGGCAGGGCCAGAATGACAGCCTCCGCTTCGTAAGCCTGGTTGCCTTCGCAACGAATCCTGTAGGGACTCTTCCAGTGGTGCCCGACCCTCTCAATGGAAACGACACGCTGCCCAAGGTGCACCCGAGACGGATCCAGGCGCGTTTCCAAGGCCTTGGTCAGTTCTCCCAGCCCGTTTTTCAACGTCACAAAAAGCGAATTGCTCTTCTGTTCATCCTTTCCTCCACTCCTTCCCGTTTTCCTGACCTTCCGTCTCGCCGCGATGGCCCCGCGAATGAGGCTGCCGTACTGGTTTTCCATTTCACGAAACCGGGGCAGAACAGACTCCACGCTCAGCGACATGGCATCGCCCCCATAAACACCGGCCAGCAACGGATCGACTATATTTTCCAGCATCGCCTTCCCGAAGTGCCGGCGGACGAAAGTCCCAATCGATTCATCATAATCCCGCGGCTTCGTGGGCGTGACAAACCACTCCGTGGCCAACATCAGCTTGCTGGAAAGGGGAAGCAAAGGCGATTTCAGGAACGGCCGGATGCGCGTCGGAGCCAGCAGCATCAGGCCTTCCGGGAGCGGAACAAGTTTTCCCTTGTGAAGGATATAGGTTTGCCGTTCGTCGTCGTTCGAACCGATCAGCAAATCCCCAAGTCCCAATTCGCGGCAAAGCGCCGCGGCTTCAGGCTTCTCGGAAATAAAACTGTCCGGCCCTCCTTCGAGAACAAATCCCTCCAGTTGCTCCGTACGCACCACTCCGCCCAGCCGGTTGTCCGCTTCAATCAGGAATTCCGACACCGGAAGACCCCGCTCCCGCGCCTGGGCAAGCTTATAGGCAGCGGTGAGACCTGAAATGCCGCCACCTACAATGGCAATGCGGCGAGATGATCCCTCGTCCACGGTCAACGGTTTTGTGCTCATAAGGACCTGCCAACTGCGGTCTCGATTCGACTTGAAACAATGGAAGCCAAACATCGGATGAAAGCTGGACTGGCATTGAGCGATTCCGGCCGCAGGACGGAAACTCCTTTCTTCTGCCCATATTCGCGAAAGGCGATATCGATGTCGTAAAGAACTTCAACGTGGTCGGACACAAAACCGATGGGCGCCAGCACCACCTGCGGGATTCCCTGCCCTGCAAGTTCGTCAATCAGCGATTCCACCGTGGGCCCTATCCAGGGCTCCGAAGTCATGCCCTGGCTCTGAAAAGCCACCCTGTATTCCGTTAAGCCCATGGCCTGCGCCAGCAGGCGGGCCGTCTCCTTCACCTGGCTTTCGTAGGGATCACCCTCCGTGATGGTCCTCACCGGAACACTGTGGGCGGTGAAAACCACGGGAATCGGCCGGCCGGATTCCGCTTCCGCGCCGGCAAGAGCGGTGGAAATCTTCTCTCGGAGAGCGGCAATCAGGTCTGCGTGGTCGTGCCAGCTTTCTACGAATTCCACCTGGAGCCCCGGTGCAACCTTTTCAACAGCCTGTGAGAGATGGCTGCGATAAAGTTCGATGCTGGTGCGCGAATTGTGCGGCGCAAGGCAGACAGCCACCACCCGGCCCGCCCCGTCTTCCGCCAAATTCCGAACAGCCTCTTCGATGTAAGGCTTCCAGTTGCGCATCCCCACGTAAACCGGCAGTTCCAGGGCCCTCGCCAGAGCCTCGGCCTGCTGCGTGGTGATTCGCAGCAGCGGCGAGTTGCCGCCGATCCTCGCGTAGCGATGGATAATCTCCTGCACGGCTTTCTCCGGCAGTCCACGCCCCGCCCGGACGTTCAGCAGGAATTGCGGAATGTCACCCAGCCGGCTGGGAGCGCCGTGAGCCATTAACAGGACTGCCCAGCGCGAAGGGTCCGTAGATCTTGAATGTTCCGCCAGCAATGCACACCCCAGTCTTCTGGAACCGGTCCTCAAAACTTCAGCTCTTGCGCGAACTCAACTCATGGACCATCTCGACCAGCGAGATCACGTTTTCCTCGGGCGTATCCGGCAGGATTCCATGGCCCAGATTGAAGATATGGCCGGGACGTCCCGCCGCCTGGTCCAGAATCTCCTGAACGCGCTGCCGAATGAACGGCAAATCCGCATAGAGCGCCACCGGATCCAGGTTCCCCTGCACGCCCACCCGCTCTCCCAGCCGGGCCCAGGCCTTTCCAAGCTCCACATGGAAATCGAGACCGATGATGTCGCCGCCGGCGTCGCGCATCTCCTCCAGAAACATTCCCGTGCCGGTCCCAAAATGGATCACCGGCGTGCCGGGAGTGATCCCCTGAAGCAGAAGGCGGGAGTAAGGCAAAACGAATTTCCGGTAGTCCTCGGAACCCAG
>Ga0315540_10002284_pt1 | contig 10827 bp, 5 predicted proteins | sample SalMarSW160110MG_FD_203677 | JGI IMG/M metagenome (GOLD analysis project Ga0315540, IMG submission 203677) | Salt marsh sediment microbial communities from the Plum Island Ecosystem LTER, Massachusetts, United States - Salt Marsh Sediment SW1601-10 ... | reverse complement strand
CTCGCGACGAATCATGCGAGCCCTCGGGGGTCGGATCACCGTCGAAAGCTCCGCCGGGGAGGGCGCCTGTTTCTCCATCCACATTCCGCGCTGGCCGCGCGCCGATGCCGACACGTGAGCCCGGCGCGGCAGTCGGGACCGGCCCGGAGGCCTTCCGGGCGCCGGTCCGATTGCACGGGCTGTGGGAGGCGATGGGCCGGCCGTGCGCGTGGCTCGCCGGCGGGTCGGTTCGCGATCGGCTGCTCGGTCGTCCGAGCGGCGACCTCGACATCGCGGTGGCGGGCAACGTCGAGTCGGTCGCCGGCATCGCACGCCGAGCTGCCCGCGTCCTCGGCGCCCACGCACACCTGCTCGGGCGCCCGCCCCACTCGGTGTGGCGGATCGTTGCCAACGACGTCGAGATCGAGCTCTGGCCGCTCGACGGGCTCTCCCCCGAGGACGACGCGCGTCGCCGGGACTTCACCTGCAACGCCCTGCTCTGGAATCTGCCCTCCGGACCTCTGGTCGACCCGACTGAGGGAGCCAGCGACATCGCGGCGAGAGTCTTGCGCGCAGTGTCGCGAAGTGGCCTCTCCGACGACCCGATCCGACTCCTGCGAGCGGCCCGCTTTCTCGCCGACCTCAAAGACTTCCAACTCGAGGAGGAGACCTCCGCCTGGGTGCGGGAGCTTGCCCCAACGCTCGCCGCAGCACCCCGCGAGCGGGTCGGCCGGGAGCTTGCCGCCCTGCTCGACGCCGACCGGCCCGATCGAGGCGTGGCGGCCCTCATCCGCTTGGGCCTGCTCGACCCGGCGGCGCCACCGGGCTGCACCACCGAACCAGGCTGGCTGTCTGCCAGGCTGGCAGCGATCCGAGCCCTCACCGAACGAGGTGAACACCCGGTTGCCGGAGCAGTTGCGGTCGCGGGCCCGGCGGCACGGCGCGGGATCCTGTTGCGAGGCCTCGGCGCCGCCCAGGACGATCTCGCAGCCTGCTTCGCCTGGGATCGTTCGGTGCGCTCGGCGGCGGTTCGGGCGGGAGCGAACCTCGAACGCCTGATCGCCACTTCGGACGGCAGCGCGGCCGACCGTCGCGAGCTCATTGCCATGCTCGGGGAGAGCTTCCCGGCAGCACTCGCAGCAGCAGCAGCAGCCGACGCCGCAACTGGATGGCGGTCCGGGCCCTGGCGCCGTTGGTGGCGTCTCTGGCACCGCCATGGTTCGTACCTCGCGACGATGAGACCGTTGCTGGGCGTGGACGAGGTCCAGGCCCTGACAGGTGGTCCCCTGAGCGGCCCCGAGCTCGGCCGCCTGTTGCGAGCCCTCGTGCGGTCCCAGGTCCGTGGCGAGGTCCGCTCAAGAAGCGGCGCGCGGCGCTTCGTACGGGCCGCCGCGCAGGGATCTGAGCCGGGTCACGGCTCGTGAGACCGGGCCTTGCCTCCCGCGACTCCGTCCGACTGACGCCGTGCTCACCATGGCACCGCACGCCTGGCCCGCATGATTCACCAGGGTCCCTCACGAGGCCGGCGGGGGGTTGTGCTGACAGGGGTTTTCGACCCGACTGGCGCGCAGGCGTACACGACAGTACATCGAGCACCGCGAGGCAAAACCACCTCTCAGCGCGGCGCATCACCGGCCGCAGCAGAAGCCTGGTGATGAGTGCAGGCTGGACCCGTGTTACTCTCAGCCAGAAAGGGCGCAGGCCGTGGAGCTCAACGAGCTATTGATGTTCATGACACGCAAGGGTGCGTCGGACCTGCATCTCAAGCCGATGCGCCCACCGCTGCTCCGCATCCAGGGGCGGCTCCTTCCGATCAAGGCGAACCCGCTCCAGCCGAGCGACGTCGAGCGCATGCTGCTCGACATTCTGACGCCGTCGCAGCGCAAACAGCTCGATGAACGTCAGGCGGTGGACGTGGGCTACGGCGTGCCCGGTATCGCCCGCTTCCGCTGCAACTTCTACCAGCAGCGCGGCACCCTCGCCGGGGTCTTTCGACGTATTCCATTCGAGATCAAGAGCGTCGAGGACTTGTCGCTGCCTGACGTGATCGACACCTTCACCGAGTACCCCGGTGGCCTGGTGCTGGTGACGGGGCCAACCGGATCGGGCAAGTCGACCACTCTGGCTGCGATGATCCGCCGGATTACGCAGACCCGGCCTGGTCACGTGGTCACGATCGAGGACCCGATCGAGTTCCTGTTCTCGGACGACAAGGCCACCGTCTCGCAGCGGGAGGTCGGGACCGATACCCCGGCGTTCCACGAGGCGCTGCGCAACACCATGCGCCAGGACCCTGACGTGATCATGGTCGGCGAAATGCGCGATCTCGAGACCATCTCCACCGTGATCACTGCGGCCGAGACCGGGCACCTCGTGTTCTCGACCCTGCACACCAATTCGGCCGGCCAGACCATCGACCGGATCATCGACTCGTTTTCGGTCGAGCAGCAGGACCAGATCCGGGGGCAGCTCGCCTTGGTGCTGCGCGCGATCGTGTCGATGAAGCTCGTCGAACGCGGGGACGGCGGCGGGCTCATTGCCGCAGTCGAAATCCTGGTCAACTCGCCCAAGATCTCCAAGCACATCGCGGCCGGCGAGATCAAGGAGATTCTCGAAGAGCTGGAGAACTCGGTCGCCTACTACCACATGCAGACGATGAACCAGTCGCTCATCGCGCTCCTGGCGCACAACGTGATCACATACGAGGAGGCGATGCAGGCATCGGCCGAGCCCGAGGACCTGTCGCTCAAGCTGCGCAAGCTCTTCCCGGCCATCGAGGAGCGCTTCAGGGGAGGTGTCATGGCGCCGTCGCCCGCGGATTTTTCGCAGATCACCGAGCTGCTCGAGATCAAGAAGCTGTTCGAAGAAGCGGAGGAGCGCCATCGGGCCAAGATGCAGGAGCGGGACGAGCAGATCGCGACGCTCGACAGTGAGCTCACCGACCTTCGGCGACGGCTTGACGAGGCCACCTCCGGCACCGACGACGTGCACCGTGAGCTTGAGCTCGCCCAGGCCGAGGCCCAACGCGTGCGCGACGAGTCGAACCAGAAGATCGCCGCCCTCAACGAGCGCATCCGGGAGCTCAATCAGCGTCTGACCGGGCAACCCGCGGGCAAGAACCCACCGGGCTTCTTCAAGCGATAGGGCCAGCTTCCGGCGCACGGCGCCGTCGTGTGCGGCCCAGGTGCGGACAGAGCCCGGCACTCTCTCTCTCGACTTGGAGGCCCATGGCCGGCGACGGCAACTCCACCGAAGACCTGCTCGACGAGCTGCACGCCCTGCTTGCCGAGGGTGAGGAGGGCGCGCTCGAGATCTTCCTGCGCCTCGCACGGCCGGAGGACATCGCGGAGTGGCTCGACCTGCTCGAGCCGGACGAACGCCAGCGCATCCTCAACGTCCTCGACCACTCCGCCGCCGGCGCCGTGCTCACCGACCTGGCGCCGTCGGTCCGCGCCGAGCTGGTCGAGGACATCGCTGTCGAGCGCCTTGCCAGGATTGCCGAGGCGATGCCAGCGGACGAGGCCGCCGATCTGATCGGCGAGCTTGAGGACGAGGACTCCGAGTGGGTCCTCCACCACATTTCGAATGAGGACGAGCAGGTCCTGCGCGACCTGCTCGAGTACCGCGAGGACACCGCCGGTGGCATCATGAACCCGGAGGTTGTGGCGCTCGCCACGACCTCGACGGTGGACGATGCCATCCAGGTGCTGCGCACCACCGATCCCGACACCGTGACCGCCGCGGTGTGGGTGGTCGATGAGCTTCGCCGGCTCCTCGGCGTGGTGCGCCTCCGTCAGCTCGTGACCAGCCACCCCGGCGCCAGCCTCGGCGACCTCATGGAGACCGATGTCATCTCGGTGCGGGTCGAGGCCGACCAGGAGGACGCCGCCGACCTGGTCGACAAGTACGACTTCATGGCGCTTCCCGTGGTCGATGACGAGGGGCGGCTGCTCGGTGCGGTAACGGTCGACGACGTGCTCGACGTCATCGCCGAGGAGGCTACCGAGGACATCTACAAGATGGCCGGCTCGTCGGCCGAAGAGGAGGAGTCCGAGTCGATCCTCCACATTGCCCGCTACCGCTTGCCGTGGCTGCTGATCTGCCTTGCGGGGACCCAGCTCTCGACCCTGGTTCAGGTCGTGGCGGCCCGCCACGTTGACCTCTACCAACAGGTATCGGTGTTCACCGCGGCGATCATGGCGATGGCGGGCAACACGTCGCTGCAGTCCTCAACCACCACCGTCCGTCGGCTCGCCCTCGACACCCTGCCCCGGACACGCTTCGTGCGCCACGTCCTGCGCGAGCTCACCGTCGCACTGCTCATGGGTGCGGTGTGCGGCAGCCTCGCCGCCGGCCTCGCCCTGCTGTTCGGGCACAACCCTCTCATCGGGCTCGCCCTCGGCATCGCCATGACCTTCGGGATGTCGGCCGCGAGCCTGCTCGGCGCCTCGATGCCGATCGTCCTCGACCTCGTCAGCATCGACCCCGCAGTCGCGTCCGGCCCCCTGGTCTCGACGATCAACGACTCGCTCGCGCTCACGGTCTACTTCACCACCGCGACGGGCATTCTGCTGCTGGTGGCATAGCAGCCCGCAGGGCATGGGCCCTTGACGACGCCCGGGAGATGGAGACGCGGCCGGGGGCCTCTCCCCAGCGGGTTGCTTCGGATGAGCTGTGCTCATCCCGTCGGTCTCCTTGTGACGCGCTGTGCGGACCGCATAGCCCGTGGGGCGCGGTTGCCCGACCGGAGTCTCTTGCCCCAGACGATGCAGTACCCACTGCGAGCCCGGACTCGTCAGCCAGAATCTACCTTGGCACGAAGCGCAGCGGCGGTTGGCCGAGGTCTGCGAGGGCACGGTTGAGCGCGGGCAGTCCAACCGCATGGAGGCGTTCCCAGGCGGCGAGGCACGCCTCGACACTGCGCTCGGCCTCGGCCCAGCCGGCACGGGCGTCCGGCGACGGTGCAGCGTCGGCACCGTCGACGGCCTCCTGCAGTCCGCCAAGACGCGACGCAAGGCCGCGCAGGCTGTCGGGCGAGCGCGGCGGGATCCACCACGCGGCGTCGCCACCCTCGGTGGGCTGGGAGCCGGTGACCTCTCTGAGCTTTTCGTGGAACGCGTCGAGCAGCTCGGCCGCGGGTGGCGATGCGCCGGCACGGCGAGCCCTCACCGCCTCCTGCAGACGCTTGGCGGCGCTCGCGGCCTGGGCGACCCGGGCGCGAGCCCGCTCGATCTCACGCGCCAGAGCACACTGCGCTGCATAGGCCGCCGGCGGCACGTCGATCCGCGGATCGGGCGCGACCTCGAGTGCCTGCCGGAACAGCATCCCGTCGACCTCGAGCTCGACCGTGTACCGCCCCGGCGGCGCCCACACACCGTCTGCGAAGGGGTCGCCGTGGCCAAGTGCGGGCGGCGCCGGGAAGCGTAGCGGCCACACGAACCGGTGACCGCCCGGGGCTGCGGAGAGGGTGACCGGTCGGGCCACCCAGTCCGGTGTCGAGTGCACCGTGCTCAGATCGACATCCGGCGGCCGATCTTCGCTCGTATAGCGACGGACCGCGTCGCCGCGCGCATCGCGGATGGTGAGCACGACCGGTTCACTCGGAGCCTGTGCCAGAAGGTAGTCGACAGCGGCGCCCGGCGGAGGATTCGCCGCAGCGGGCTCTTCCTTCGGCAACGGGGTGCCGGTGAAGCCTTCCGGTCGCAGCCGCACGGCCGCAGACGGGGCAAACAACCAGGCTCCTCGTGCCAGCAGATCTGGTTTGATCTGGCGTAGCCGAGCGATGTCGTCGAGGATCCAGAATCCGCGACCGTGGGTCGCGATCACGAGATCGTTGCCCTTGACCTCGAGGTCGCGCACCGAGGTCGCGGGCAGGTCGAGCTGCAGGGACTGCCAGAGATCGCCGTCATCGAAGCTGACCTCGACACCGCGTTCGGTCCCCGCGAACAGGAGACCCTGGCGCACCGGGTCCTCCCGCACCACGTTGACCGTGTGGCGATCGGCGATGCCGCGCACCACGAGCTGCCAGTGCGCGCCGCCGTCGTGGGTGCGGTAGATCGCCGGCCGGAAGTCGTCGAGTCGGTGGCGGTCGACCGCGATGAAGGCGGTCTCGGGGTCGTGCGGCGAGGTCTCAAGCGTCGCGATCTTCGACCACGGCGTCAGCGCGGGCGGTGTCACATTCTGCCAGTGGGCCCCTTCGTCGCGCGTCCTCCAGACGAGACCGTCGTCGGTTCCGACCCAGAGGTCGTGATCGGCGAGCCGCGACGGGGCGATGCTGTAGACGACCCCGAACCGTGATCCTGACCCGGGGCGCAGCACGGCGGTCACGGGATCGAGGTTCCCGGGGGCGCCGGGATCCTCGCGGGTGAGATCTGGGCTGATTTGGCTCCAGTGGTCGCCGTCGTCGTCGGTCCGATACAGGCGCTGATTGGCGAAGTAGAGCACACCGGGCTGGCGGTGCGAGAAGACCAGCGGCAGCGTCCAGGCACGGCGGTGGCTGTCGGGATAGGCGAGAGTCGGGTCGACATTCCGGGTCTGCCGGGAGCGCAGGTCGAGACGTTCGACGCGACCGCCGAAGACCACCTCAGGGTCGCGCGGATCGGGGGCGATCATGCCGTTCTCACCACCGGCTGTGATCTCGCGGAAGTCGCGCGCCGTGATTCCGGAGCGGTTGGTGGTCCGGCTCGGCAGCCGCACGCCGCCCGAGTCCTGCTGGGCACCGTAGACGTGATAGGGGAAGGCGTCGTCGGTGGCGAGCCGGTAGATCTGGGCTGTCGGCTGGTTGAGCCACGAGCTCCACGTGGCGCCGCCGTTGAGGGTCACGATGGTGCCCTGGTCGGTACCGAGGATGCGCCGGCGTGGGTCCGTCGAGTCGACCCACAGGTCGTGGAAGTCGTCACCTGTCCTGTCTCCCCGCACCGGCACGAAGCTCGCACCGCCGTCGTCCGAGCGCAGCACGATCGTGTTCAGCGCCCACACGCGATTGGCGTCTGTGGGATCAACCTCGATCCGGCCGAAGTACCATCCCCTGCCCGCGATGCGGGGGTCCGCACTGGTTCGTCGCCAGTGCCCGCCACCATCGTCCGAGCGGTAGAGGCCGCCGCCGACATCGGCGTCGACGACCGCATAGACACGCTGCGGCTCGCTCGCGGCGACGGCCAAGCCGACCCGGCCGTGGCGCTCGGGTAGGCCGTTGCCGTCGAGGCGGGTCCAGTGGTCGCCGCCGTCGATCGACTTGAAGACCGCGCTGCCGGGGCCGTTGGACGGCGGGTAGATGCTCCACGGCGTGCGCCGGGTCTGCCACAGGGCCGCGTACAGCACTGCGGGGTTCCCCGGTTCGAACGCCAGGTCGATCGCGCCGGTGTCGTCGTCCGGACCGAGGACCTTCTCCCAGCTGTGACCGCCGTCCCGCGACCGGAAGACACCCCGCTCGGGGTTCGGCCCATACGGGTGGCCGAGCGCGGCGACGTAGACCACGTCGGGATCGTCCGGGTGGACGAGGATGCGCCCGATCTGCTGCGAGTCTTCGAGGCCGATCGCGTGCCAGGTCGCACCACCGTCCGCGGAGCGGTACATGCCGTCGCCCTGGGAGATATCAGAGCGCATGTCGGCCTCGCCGGTGCCGACGTAGAGGACCTTCGGGTTCGAGGGTGCGACCGCGATCGCGCCGATCGAGCCCACCGGCTGGCCGTCGAAGATCGGCACCCAGGTGCGTCCCGCGTCGTGGCTCTCCCACACTCCGCCGTTGACCGCCCCGAAGTAGAAGTGCTCCGGCTCGCCGGGAACGCCCGTGACCGCGAGCACGCGGCCGCCCCGGAAGGGCCCCACCAGCCGCCAGTGGAGGCCTCCGAACCACGACGGATCCACGGTCGCGCCAAAGGCGGGTGCGGCAATCAGGCAGGCGGTCACGACAAGCCGGCGAACGAGCATCTTCGAGCTCTCCCTTAAGGGGCCCCCGGAACGAGCCGCTGCCCGATCGAGGAGCACCGCGCAACGCTGTTGATCATAGCGGCTCGCGACGGCTCCGGCAGCCTGGTCGAACTCGATGTCCAACGACGCGGCGTCTGGCTCGCACCGGCTCGCGAACGGTCTTCTCCCGGCCGCGATGCTAGACGACCTTCATTCCGGCCCCGGCCTACTGACCAGGGACGTGCAGAGTGACCTCTCCCGAGGCGGGGACCGGCAGCACGCCGAGATCGACCGGCACCGCGACCGGGGACAGCAGCCACACCCGGTAGAGACCCGACGGCAGCGAGCCCGTTATCAGGACGCCGTCGGCGTCGGTGCGGCTGGTCTGCCCGTTGGTCGCGAAGTCGTTGGCGAGCGCGCCGGACGGAATCAGTCCCGCCTCCGGGGAGCTGAAAGTGAGGGCGACGCCGGGCACCGGCTCACGGTCGACATCGACGAGCCGCACCTGGACCGGTGCACCGCGCGGTGCCAGCCGAACGACGACGTCCTTGGCGTGCGCCTGGGCCCACCCGATGGTGTAGCCGCCCGCGGCGGCGAAGATCGTCGCACCCGGCGCAGCGTCGAGGGTGAACTCGCCGCGTCCGTCGGTGTCCGCAGTGACCTCGAGCCCTCCTGAAGGGTCGACTGCGCAGCAGCCGACCATGGCGCCGGCAACGGGCTCGCCTCCAGCACCGACGACCCGGCCAGTGATGCGGTCGGCCTTGTGCAGCTCGAGGCGCACGTCCGGCGGCGGCCCGTCCTCCTCGACCTCCACCTCCTGGGACTCGGGCAGGTAGCCGTCGGCTGAGGCCGAGACGACGGCGCGGGCATGCTCCTTCGAGCGCACGCCCTTGAACTCGAAATGGCCCTTCTCGTCGCTCTTGGCGGACAGCGTTCCCTCCGCCTCCTCCGCCGGAACGGACTCTCGCAGGCTGATCCTCGCCTTCTCGATCGGATCTCCGGTCGCAGCGTCCACCACCGTGCCCTCGATGGTGTTGTCCGGGACCTCGATCGACTTCTCGATCCGGTCGCCAAGGTCGACCGAAGTGAGGTCCAGCGACGTGGCGAAGCGGCGCTTGTCCTGCGTGGCGACGAAGACCGCACACCCGGTCGCGGTCCACAGGTGGAGCTCGTAGCGGCCCTCCTCGGAAGTGCGGACAGTGGTTGGGTGCCCGTGACACACGACCCTGACCCGGGCATCTTCGATCGGGCCCTTGCGGTCGGACACGCTGCCTTCGACGGTGATCGGCACCGGTCGCAGCACGACGAAGTTGGTGCCCGGGGCGAGCATGAGCGTCGTCACCGAGTGGATGTCGGTGTCCTCCTTGGTGAAGACCACGCGGTGGAGGCCCGGTGCGAAGGTGAACCCGAGCTCGGGCTGGTCGCGGACCACCGTCTTGGCCACCTCCTGCCAATCGTCGCGCTGGTACGGGTGGGGGTCGAGGTTCGCACGCTCGACCACGATCACGAACGGCGACTGGTCGTCGACCTGCGACAGGTCGAGGGTCAGCTCGAGGCGCGCCACCGCGCGCAGCGTGACGACGTCGAGCTCGCGTTCGTGCGGTTCACCCGCGAGCACGAGCTTCTCGCTGAAGTCGGCGTAGCCGGGCTCAGTGACGGTGAGCAGGAACGCCCCCGCGGGGATCGGACCGAGCGCGAAGGCGCCGTTCGGGTCCGCGGTCGTCGCCGTCACCCCGCCTTCGGAGAGGACCAGTCGGCAGGGATCGGGCGGCGCTCCGGGCTCCGGCTCAGGGCCGACCGTGACCAGAGATGCGGATGCCGCGAGCGGCTCGCCATCCTCGCTGCGGACCGAGCCCGAGAGCCGGACCCCCGGCGGCCACGCCGGCACCGTGATCTCCGCCCGTCCTGCCGGCGCCAGGGCGAGTCGGAACGTGACCGGCGCTCGACCGTCGCGGACCAGGGCCAGGCAACCCTCGCCAGGCGGCAGCCTCAGCATGCTCGCCCCGGGCTCGAGGGGGATCCTCACCACGGGGCGATCGGCGGCCTTCCACATCGCGAGCGTCGGTCCCGGGGCCATCCCGTGCAGCTCAACATCAGCCTGCGGCGGCGCCGGCTTGGTACCCGTCTCGGGGGAGCTGGCGCCGGCCGCGATCACGGTGGCCGTTGCGAACACGAGCAGCAAGGAGACCGTGCTCCTGAAAGCTGCTGGTTCGCGCTTCCACCTCGACATTCCACCTCCATCCGCCGGCCAGCGCCACCCTGCGACACGACGCGTTGCACGAGGGCCGGAGCGACCGCGACAATTGTAGCCGCAGGAGCGACCTCCGTCCTCGAGAGGTGGTCGTCCACTGAGCGTCTCGTGGCGACCGACGGCAGACGGCCAGGCCCCGGCCCTCTGTCCGATCGGTCGAACCTGCAGCAGCCCGCAGGTCCCGACCCATGGCGTAGCGAGGGCCGCGCGACGTTGCCAGATGCAGGCCCGCACTCTCCACCAGGGTCCTACTGCGGCCGGCGACGCGACGTACGCAGCGGTGCTTTCTCACCTCGGAGTGCTCGACGTATTGTCCAATACACCTGCGCGCTCCTCGGCTCGAAAACTCCACTGCGCCCGCCGTCTCGCCGGCCTCGCAACGAACCCTGACGGAGAGTGGGGGCCAGCTTTCTCGGTGCGCCGACGCCCGCAGGCGTACTCCTTGCGCCGGAAGCCCGCAGGTCGGGCGTGGCTCCGTCGCGAGACCCGTCGATGGGCCGCGAGATGTCGTGATTGGCGTGCCGCTCCCGACGAAGGCGTAGCCCCTGTCCCTGGAGCCCGCCGCTTCCCGCACGCCGCGTCGCGAGGGCCGCGAGGCGCCTGCACCTCCTCGGGCGGAGCCCGCAGGTCCCGACCCATGGCGTAGCGAGGGCCGCGCGACGTTGCCAGATGCTGGCTTTCTCGGTGTG
>Ga0315540_10002279_pt1 | contig 10832 bp, 11 predicted proteins | sample SalMarSW160110MG_FD_203677 | JGI IMG/M metagenome (GOLD analysis project Ga0315540, IMG submission 203677) | Salt marsh sediment microbial communities from the Plum Island Ecosystem LTER, Massachusetts, United States - Salt Marsh Sediment SW1601-10 ... | reverse complement strand
CTAAGAGTGAAACCCAGATAATAAAATATATAACAAGAAAGATTGTGTAGACATTTGTCTTTCCCATTATAGCCCCCTAAGTTATTTTATCCAAAACTAATTAATGCCAAATACTTATACTGAGTCAGCTTAAAATACCTGGATAACTACCTTCTTATTTTTAATAAGTGAATTATTGTATAACAATTACTAGAATATCAAAGAGTTAATTTATCACTATACTAATTTAGCTTTAGTATTTCGTCAATAGATAATTTCGTTTTATATATTCCACTTCCAAAGGTTGCTAAATATATATGATGATCCTTGCCAACTAACGTACTAAAAGGATATCCAGTTTCCGGCAAATTTGATCCTTCAATAGAATACCAATTATTACTTAATTCTGAGTAAAGCAAAACTTTAGTCATATTATCTTCTACGTCAAAAAAGGTCACTAAAAGGTTATCGTTTGAATCAATCCCTAAATCGTCGATTAATCCATCGTGAAAGGAAGGATCTAAAGACTTCCAATTATCTGTATTACTTTCGGAAATAAATATACTCTTACTGTTTCCGAATATTAATGCGTCATTTATATTTATTACTAAATAATATATTGCGAGAGAGTCGGTATTCCGGACCTGCACCCATGATTGTCCTTTGTCTTTTGAGCAATAAATTGCTGTTCCGTTAGATAAAGAACTGGAACTTATAACCGCATATACATCATTTGCAGAATTCAAAGCAAATGAAAGTACAGAAAGGCCATTCACAAAATCAGGTACGCGTTTCCAACTGACGCATTTATCCTTTGATATATAAATTCCCCCGGTAGATTCATCACCTCCCCAACCTCCAGCTAGTATTTCCCCACTCGGAAGGGACAAATAATAATGTACAGAACTACCTTGTGGTTGTTCATTTGATTCTTTCCATGTCTGTCCTTTATCAGTTGAATATACAGTAGTTGTATGAAATGTACCGCTCAAACTTAAAACGATCACACTATCATATGGAGAAATATAAATAACTAAGGGAGTTCCTGACGAATATACTTGTTCCCAACTTAAACCATTATCAAATGAACGAAACAGACCACCTTCTACCCCAATATAGAATACACCTTCGGTACTTACAGACATTGCCCAAATATAATCGCCCGGAGAATTGGCTAATAATGACCAGCCTTCTGAAACAATAATCGGGCTTTTGTTCTCCACTTCTACCACTTTTACTGGATTAGTATTCTCTGTACATACTATTGAGGAAAACACAAAGATTGGAAATAGTATAATTCTTAACAGCATATTTGTTGACATAAAACTTCCCCAAAATTTTATAAAATATTTAATATCAGCTAATCATGATTATACCTGACATATTATTTAATAAATTCAAAATAAATGCATGTGCTTTCTGTTTTAATGCTGGAATTACATTCATATCTATGTAGCTGGTTTTGTATTTTTCCATTCCCTTCACTCCTCAAAATCCAGGTTAACGGGAGCAGATGGCATTGTACTTTCAGGGGTCATATTTGTTACCGGCACAGTTTTATCAACCTCGGCAATCTTAACATTATCAACCCAGAATTCTCCGGTACCAATAATAAAAAAGCCGTAATAAATTGCAGAACTGTTTTCAGGAACATCAAGCACAATTAAATACTGTTTCCAATCGGTTGTTCCGGTTATAGGCCTGCTTCCCATATTATCAAAACCAAGGCTTTTACCTTCTTTAGGGTTTGGACCATCAATTCTCATCCACATCTGTACCCTGTTTACATTTTTGCTTTTTATATATGCCGTGAGTTGCAACCTTTTGCCCAGATAATTTTCAGCTTTAACAGCCTGCATTAAATTCCCAAACTCTTTTTCGGAATTGTTATGGGATATTACAAAGGCGCTTGATTTTCCGCTCTCGTAAGTGGAATTGTCCATTCCTACTTCATACTTAGCCCTATCCGGAGCATTAAACACCCACCCTTTTGGAACTTTGTTGTCGTTTTTTGCAATCATTATAGTTGCAATAACAGCCAGAATTACAAATAAAATAACAACCAGCTTTTTCATAACTTCCCCGTTAAATGATGAATATTTTTAGTTAAAATTTTATTCAGCCGGCTCCCCGTAGTAGAAAAGTATATGCGAAGGGCGACCTACCGCAATAGAACAACATAATTTTAATGAATAGTTTTATTATTGGCAAGAGAAAAGTTAAAGATTTTCGAATTGCGATTTCGGATTGTGGAGTTAAAAAAACCACAGAGAACACAGAGTGCTAACAGAGATAATAGTGATTTAGCTCAGTGAACTCTGTGTCTTCTCTGTTAACCCCGTGGTAAAAGTATTTTTTAATAAAATTATATGTTATGCAAAGGCAAAAAATTAATCAAGTGGGATTTCATAAAGCGGCGTATCACCGGCTTTTACTTTTACTCCGTCTTTTTCCCACTTCCAGCCTTTGAACTCATTGAGTCCCACTATCTCAAGTTTGTAGGCACCGGGTTCGATGCCATCATAAATCCATCTGCCGTTCTTATTAGGATTAAAGCCCTGCGAGTGATGGTATCTTCCGATAGCTCTGAAAGAAAAATCAGTGTGAATAGAAACTTTTCCGGCAAAAGGTTTTCCATCCTTCAACATCAAAATTCTAATATTGGCCAATCCTTCTTCCGGCGGTTTATCCCAGTTGGCATCAACCATTTGCGCCATCATTTCTGCCATACCTTTGTTATCATCTGATTTATTCTGTGCCAGTACAAAATTGTTTACAGGCAAAAATAACACGAATAAAAGGACTGAAAAAATTCCAATGAAAATTTTTTGTTTCATTGTTTCTCCTTTGATCGTTTTTTCGGGTAACTCAACTATCTTTTACTTTCTTATTTGTTATACGATAAATAAGAAAAAATATTAACGCTATTGCAGCAGTTTGCAAAATAAAAGGTCGTAGAGTATCACTTGCGGAATGTGAAACAGAATCTATTCTGACAAAATTCAGTACAGAAATTATAACAAACAAAATAATTAACAGAATTTTCCAGAAAATTTTAGAATTACTTTTATTATTCATTATTCCCAAGAAATATTAATAATCACGCATTTTTATATAGGCTGATTGGTTCTGAAACTCTAGTCCTAACTAAGCACCCACTCTAAGGCCGCTTCATGCGTATAGAATGGATGTGATGAATATCCACTATCTTTCTTTTCTACAAGAATCGGAAATACAGTATCTTCGGGGGTTTGTGTGATCACTGCAATCTTTTTATTTCCAAAAACATCCAGGTGTTGTTTGTAATATTCAGGAATTTTATTAACCTCATTCAGTTTAATGTCAAAGTTAGCCTTTGTATAATCCAGTATAAACCCTTTCGTATTTTCAGGAATTATTTTTTCAGAAATTGCATCATCCCAGGTGGAGATAATATCGCCAAGCGTAATCGTACCGAAATAATATTTATATAATACCCCGGTTGATTCATCAAATCGATATTTAGCTTTATCTTGCATTGAAAATTGTTTTAAGCATTTCAAAATGCGTAAATTTTAAAGCCTATTATAATATACAAAACAGACTTATAATAAAGAACAGGATCATTCTTTTTAGCCCTATTACCAATAAATCTCTGAACCCGCAAATACTACCCTCGTTTCAGCAATATAATCGTGAATGCACCTTTTATTCTTTCCAAAAATAAACAGCACATCAGCAAACCATAAAAAAACCCCGAATACCGGAACAGAGCAAATCACGGACGGAAGCAAAAACCTCAGCAGGTAAGTTTTTGTCAATGACGGTGTTTTCCCTTTCAAATCAGTGATCTTTATACCTATTATTTTTTTACCTACTGTCTGACCGTATTTATGTAATAAATAACCATTTACTATAAAATATATGAAGCAGGAAGAAAGAATAATTATCAGAAAAATGGCTTTGATATATTCAGAATCTCCCGTAAACAATTTGCCAAGATCAAGTGAAAAAAAAGTACCGTAGCTAAATCTTATAACGAAAGTAGAAATCAGCCACACAATTGCTGTATCAACCATAAAAGCGATAAGCCTTATACCTCTACCGGCAAGTTTTACTTCGACTTGGGGAATGGTTGTTTTTTCTCTTTTTCTTATTTCAGCAAAAATTTCTTCAGCTTCAAAATAATCTCGTTCGTTATCAAGCTTGGCATAAATATCATACAATTGTTGTAATGAGTATTTTGAATAATCCGTAGCCATTAGAGTCCTTAACAAAATTCAGTAGAAATTTAAAAAAATAATAATTAAATACACGTAAAATGTGATAAGAATTCTTTATTTGTTACAGACGGTCTGCATTAATTGTGAAATCAAATCTGAGGAATAATCTGACATTTTTATATTATAAAAAATAGTTCTTCCGGCTACATTATTATCAATTGAAAGTCTGATTATAAATAACAATATTTAAGTAAATTAAATTATTAAAGGATATATTATGAACATTCTTAGTAAAGTGCGGAATATTATTATTAGTGCGGTAGTTATAAGCTTACCTGTTTTTGCACAAACTCCTGTTCCAAGTCCCGTTTCATTTCAGATAGGGATAGGTGCTGGCAGTGTCTCTCCAAAAGGTGATTTCGGCGGATCGACTATTGACTATTACTCAGGTACTAATTACGGACAGTCGGGTGGAATAGATTATCAGGTTAAAGCAAGAATTGGAATTATCGGATTTAACCTTGTTGGCCAAATGGATTATGCCTCATTGAGCAATAATGGTTATGCACAACCTGGACAGGGAAGCATTGATATTTCTCAAAAAGTTCTATCTTTCAAAATAGGCCCTGAATTTAAATTAAGTATTCCTCTCTTCCCTGTTACGCCATATGTTGGAGCTAATATAGCCTTTAATCATTTCCGGGGTAATGTTTCTATTCAAAGTTCAGTCAGTGCCCCGACCTATGATTATGATATAAAAAGTGATTCAAGAATTGGTTATGGAATTTCAGCTGGAGTAATTGTGAATCTGATGGGCTTAAACCTGGATATAGGTGCACAATATAATATATTAAACGCATTCGGTAAGAAGTTTGATCCGGGTCAGGGTCAAAGAGTGGATTCGTACCTTTCATTAAACGACGATCAGGACCCGGCTTATCGGGCAGGTGATTTCAACCATTTCATAGGAAGTTCGAGAACTCTCAACACATTTGCAATTACAGCAACAGCTATGTTCGGCCTGTAATTTTTCTTAAAACAAGTGTCCTGTAAATTATAAATTAATGCAGGACACTTTTTTGAATACAAAGGCTTAGTTCAGATCAGATCACAGTGATACTATTTTTATCCAGCAACTGAAAAATATTTAAAGCACAAAAAACAGGAACGTGTTTGATACGTTCCTGAAAAATTATCCAATAATAAAATATTTATTTTAAACCACGATTTTTAAGCATCGGCTCAAGGCTTGGATCGTGACCGGTAAACTCACGAAATATTTTGCTGTAATCTTCAGTAGCTCCTCTTGAAAGAATGATGTCCCTGAAACGATCTCCGTTCTTTCTTGTTAGTCCGCCATTATGCTCAAACCAGTCAAATGCATCATCATCCAGCATTTCTGTCCAAATATAAGCGTAGTAACCCGAAGCATATCCATTTGCCCAAATATGCAGAAAATAACTTGACCTATAGCGAGATGGAACTTCAGGAATCAGCAAATTATCCTTTTCCAGACTCGCAGTTTGGAACTCATCTGAATTTTGTTCGGGCGAATCAGCTGGTAAAGTATGCCAGGCCATGTCAAGATCAGCAGCAATCAGAATCTCTGTAAAATCATATCCCTGATTAAAATTCAATGACTTTTTAATTTTATCAACGAGTTCCTGTGGAATTGGTTTCCCGGTTTTGTAATGCAAAGCATAATGCTCCAGTACTTTGGGATAAAGGGCCCAATGCTCGTTAAACTGCGAGGGAAATTCCACAAAATCCCTCGGAACATTTGTACCGGAGAGACTCGGATATATCTGGTCAGCAAACATTCCATGCAAGGCGTGACCAAATTCATGAAACATTGTTGTAACTTCATCATAGCTTAACAGAACCGGCTCACCGGGCGCGGGCTTACTAATATTCATAACATTATAGATTACAGGTTTTGTACCGAGCAGTTTTGATTGCTGTACAAAATTATCCATCCACGCTCCACCGGATTTATTATCTCTTTTAAAATAATCTGTATAAAAAAGCGCAAGAGGTGAACCATCTTTATCGAACACTTCATATACACGCACATCCTTCTGGTATACGGGAATATTATGAACTTCTTTAAATGTTAATCCGTACAATTCATGAGCTGCATAAAATATTCCTTTATGTAACACATTACTTAATTCAAAATAAGGTTTGATCTGTGAATCGTCAAGATCGTATTTCTTCTTTTTTAGTTTGCTGGCATAAAAGTTCCAGTCCCATGGCTGCAGTTTAATATTAGCACCTGATTTATTGATATATTCCTGAATTTCAGCAGCCTCTCTTCGTTCGTTTGCAACAGTTGCAGGCACAAGGCCTGACAGAAATTTTTCAACTGTTGCTGGTGTTTTTGCCATTTGATTTTCCAGAACCCATCCTGCATAATTTTGATAACCCAGTAACTTTCCTTTCTCAGCTCTGATTTTTGCAAGCCTTTCAATATCAGCACGCGTATCATTAGCATCATTATGTTCACACCGGTTCCATGATGCTTCAAAAAGTTTTTTGCGTGTTTCCCTGTTTGTAAGAGTCGTAAGGTCAGGCTGCTGCGTAGTATTTTGCAACGGTATCAACCATTTACCGTTGAGCCCGCGATCCAATGCTGCACGGGCTGCTGCATCTATATCCGCAGGAGTAAGCCCATCCAGTTCAGATTTATCACTGACCACCAATGCCCCTGCTTTTGTTGCTGCTAATAATTTATTAACAAATTTTGCCTGAAGTGATGCATCTTCTTCGTTCAATTTTTTCAATTTTGCTTTGTTTTCGGGAGAGAGATTTGCTCCTGCATGTACGAACTGATCATAATAGTATGAAATTAATTTTTGCGATTCAAAATCAAGCTTGAGCTGGTCCCGTTTTTCATAAATTGATTTTACCCTTTGAAATAACTTATCATTTAGAAAAATCGCATCTCTGTGAGCAGCAAGTTTAGGGGCTTCTTCCTGTTGCACTTTCTGCAGCAGCGAATCTGTGTTGGCACTGGCAATAGCATTAAATACTAGCATTACTCTAGTAAGCAACTGGCCACTTTTTTCTATTGCAACAAGAGTATTCTCAAATGTGGGCGGAGAAGTGTTTTCAGCAATTTTATTAATTTCTGCAATTTGTTGTTTCATCCCTTCTTCTATTGCAGGCTGGTAATCGCTTTCTTTAATTTTATCAAACTCCGGCGCTTGAAACGGAAGTTTACTAGGGGTAAAAAATGGGTTCTTATTCTCTATTTTTCTTTTTATAGAATCACCATTTTTGTTATTTGTTTTTGCAAAAGTTGTTATAATAAAACTTAACATTATTAAAAAGAAAACCGTTAAATAAAATTTCTTGTTCATAGATAACATTCCTCTAATTAAAAAGTTAGTAAGTAGAATTTAAGCACCTCGGGGAAGATTCACACATTGAAATACTATCCCCCTCTACTCATAATATTCCTTTAAGCAATAACCTTTAATATCTAATATATAAATAATCTTACTTTAAAGTGAACATAAAAAAGTAAGTTAGTGGCCAATAATTTTTCCTTGCAATTAAGAACCCAAAGTTTTAATTTCCTCTAAGTGGGTGGCTTCCTTTTTGAATAAAAAATCCCAACTAAAATATTTTAACCGTGTCGGACAGGTCCTCCCCTGCCTGCCGACGTAAATCGGTTAGCCCGCCAACAGCCCTTGTTGGTGGGCCTTTAATATATTCCAAAAACAAAAGTTTAGAAAGATTATTCTTAAAAAGGAAAATACTCTCATTTAAGCATCAATTAAGAAGAATTACGGAAGGACTTAAATCAAATTAAATAAATTTATGTTTTGTGTTGAATTAACAAATTGAGGACTCTAATAAAATCTTAACGTCTCCTGAAAATATAATTAACAATTGAAATCCAGAATAATCCCGCACTCCACCCTGCAATTACTTCGGTTGGTGTGTGGGATGTAAATAATCTGCTTATCCCAATCAGGAATATTAATAACGCAGCAAATACATAAATAACAAAACGTGCATTTGTATATATAAGCTTTCGTCCGGAATACTTTGCCAGCGCTGAATATAATACCATTGCTGTCAATGCGTGTCCGCTTGGAAATCCAAGATCGTCTGCATATAATATATCAAACATATTATCCAGGCTATTAGCATTAAATGCAAATTTAAGGATGAATAACAAAATTATTACACCAATAATTGTAAAGAGAAACTCAGCCAGTCTTTTTTCTTCCCTCAGGAAAAACAGGAAACACGTAACAAATACGACAATCAGAACAAAGTCAATATGGCCGCTCAGTGCAGCAATATCCTTGCAAATGGCGACAAGCCAGCCAGGTCCAAAAGGAGAATGGGGCCACCGGTTTGTAAGTCCGAAAGTTCCTTTCATAAAATTATGAAATGCCGTTTCGTTAGTATGATTGGTCATCAAATACATTACGACAAATAATATAGCGGAAGGCAAAGCTATTAATATTAACTTCTTAAGGGCTTTTTTCCTCTGTGAGCTCACTAAACCTCTTAGTAATATTTTCAGTTGAGATAATACTTAAAACTAAGGAATTGTTGTCAATAAAAAAATTAGAAGTTGTAAAAATAAAATGCCCCAGGTAAGTCTACTTAAGGAACAAAATTTCGAATAACGCGCATCGATTATAATAATTTTAACTTTATCTGTATGGGCTTAAAGTGAGTTGTTTCTGATAATGGTGCCACATGATGCCAAAAATAGCAACACAAAAGAGAAGCGCAATACCAACCTGAGGATAGTCTTTCCACATCCATTGACATCCTTTGTAGCTGCTGGTAATAGCTATTATAAATAAAACGCATAATGCTGTAGCACTCATAAAAAGATTTTTCTTTCTTCGTGTATGTTGCATAACCAGCCCTCTCTAAAATTTAATAGTCAGCAGGTGACCAAAAATTGGACGGGTAATTTATGACTCTGAAATGACAATGGCAAGTAAAAGGTTAAAAAATTAGACTGTTAAAAATCAATCTGTAAGTTTTGTAGCTAATAATTAACTCTTTCGGGATAATAATTTTTGAGTAATTATTTTAATTACAATTAATTAAGAATTTTGTTCTTAAGTAAACTAATAAGGGAGCATAACAATTAGCTTATAAATAGTAAAATATTTTATTACTAATAAAATCCTGAAAAAATGGTTAAAATTTTTTAGTAATTATTGGAAGAATTTTATCACAATAATCTACGGTTTAATTTCTATGTGATGCTTGCAAACCTGAATTACCACTAAGAAAGTAAATGCTGTAAAGATTATTAAAAATCTGGTTAGCAGATCCTATTATTAATTTAACACAATTAAATTTTTTCTTGATTTTGATGTGTTATTAAAAGAACTTTAATCAAACAATTAATAATGGAAAGTGATAATTAATAAATTTTAATTAACATTTTTATCCAATATTAAGGGAGAGTACAAATGGAATTAAGAAAAAGAGCTTTAGGAATTGCAGTAGGTTTAGTTTGGGGATTAACCATAATGCTGGCTACCTGGTGGCTGCTATTAAACAATGCTACAGGAGAAACCATATCAAAACTATCAAAGATCTATTTAGGATATTCCTACACGTGGGGCGGGGCTGTAATAGGATTACTCTGGGGATTTGTCGATGGCTTCATCGGCGGTTTCTTAATTGCATGGATTTACAATCTTGTTAACAAATCTTTATCCAAACCAAAAGCAGCTTGACAAAATTATTCCAAATAAATTATAATAGATTGTGTAATTAATAAAAAGTCCTGACTGAATATCAGAACTTTTTTAATTGAGGCGCTGGTTGGTTACAGCACCATCATGAACTTTTTAATAATTTTGTAGTTTGTAATACTACATTCGCCTGAAGTGATAAAGGACTCTATTAAAGGTATTTATTTTCTACGAGTGGTTAACAAAAAAACCTGTGTGTTTTCTGATGTAAAATAATTAAGGAAGCACAATTATTAAACCAATGGTAGAGGTATAGTAATTTAAATTTATAAATAATAAAAAGGAGACTCGGTTGTCGCCTTTATTGTGAGTGGGCAGAGACTCTGCAAAGCGGGATAACTCCATCAAACCCTGCACAAGGATTTTCTTTAAAAATAAAAAAGGCGACTCGGTAATCGCCTTTATTCAGGGTGGGCAGAGACGGAATCGAACCGCCGACACAAGGATTTTCAGTCCTTTGCTCTACCGACTGAGCTATCTGCCCGTAAAACCCTTTTGCATTACAATAAATTTCGAAATTTAAAAATATAGATTTTTATTATAATCTCAAAAGTTTCGGACATTAAAAAACCGGTCCTAACAATAAGACCGGTTTTAATAAATTATCAGACTATTTTCTTTTCTTTCAATATTGACTCAACAATAAGTGGACCGAGAGCAAAGACGGCAAATTATATATGTCCGCATTAAATGATAAATAACCACTTTCACCTAAGCTCTGGATATGTTCCACATACGCTCCACATGCGCTCCAGCTACGCTTCAACAAGCCTTCAGACGGACTTAAAATGAGATATTCTCCGCAGGGTTGTTTAATCTAAACTGAGACAAAAATAGTGAAGGATACTATGAGTTAAATGTCCGGGAATAGCATACAAGGGAATCCAGGTGTGTTAAGCATATTCCG
>Ga0315540_10002278_pt1 | contig 10833 bp, 6 predicted proteins | sample SalMarSW160110MG_FD_203677 | JGI IMG/M metagenome (GOLD analysis project Ga0315540, IMG submission 203677) | Salt marsh sediment microbial communities from the Plum Island Ecosystem LTER, Massachusetts, United States - Salt Marsh Sediment SW1601-10 ... | reverse complement strand
AACTCATCGTGATGGTGATGCTCGGAGGGTTCGGAACCGTCTTTGGTCCGATCCTCGGCGCCGGTGTCTACCAGCAACTCCGGAAGAGTCTCCTCACGAGCCCCATCTTCAAGAACGTGCAGTTGGCCGTAGCGGGCCTGCTCCTCCTGTTGATCATCCTGTTCATCCCCACAGGGGCCACCGGATGGCTACGGAAACGGTTCCCACGACTGCGGAGGGTGCTCGAATGATTCTCGAGGTACGCGAAGTGACCAAGCAGTTCGGTGGGCTCACTGCCGTCGATCGTGTGAGCTTCTCACTCGAGGGCGGGGAGATCCTCGGCCTGATCGGACCCAACGGCGCGGGAAAGACAACGCTCTTCAACTGCGTCAACGGTGTGTATCCACCCACGAAGGGAAAGGTCACTTTCAAAGGCAAGAACATCACTGGCAGACACACCTACGACGTTGCTCGGCTGGGGTTGTCGCGAACCCATCAGATCGTCAGACCCCTGAACGAGCTGACCGTTCGTGACAACGTCATCGCCGGAGCCTGCTACGGCAAAGACAACCTCTCGATCAGGGCTGCCGCAGCGACCGCGGAGGAGGTCCTCGAGACGGTACGTCTCGCACAGCGCGCGGAGCTGCTCGCCAGCAGCCTCAATGTCGCTCAGAAGAAGCGCCTCGAACTCGCCCGAGCGCTGGCCGCGGGCCCGGACCTGCTCCTACTCGATGAAGTACTCGCGGGACTCAACAACACCGAGGTCTCCGGCATGTTGGACACGATCCGACACATCAGAGATCAGGGTGTGACGATCATCATGATCGAGCACATCATGCACGCGGTCATGAATCTGTCAGATCGGATCATCGTCCTCAACTACGGCGAGATGATCGCCGACGGGCCTCCCGCAGAGGTGTCGCAGAACGAGCAGGTGATCGAGGCCTACCTGGGGAACCCGGAACTGGCAGAGCAGATCCTCGAAGAGGGGAGGGCCTGACATGGCACTCCTCGAGGTATCGGCCGTGACGGCGGGATATGGCGAGCTTCAGATCCTGTGGGGTCTGGATCTGTCGGTCGAACAAGGAGCGCTCACGGCGTTGGTCGGCTCGAACGGAGCCGGCAAGACCACGCTGATGCGAACCATCTTGGGGCAGATCACGCCGTGGAGCGGCTCGGTCACGTTCGAAGGCAGAGACGTCAGCAAGGTCTCGGCCCACGCGAAGGCCGAGCTGGGCCTAGTGATGGTGCCCGAGGGCCGACAGCTCTTCAGTGATATGACCGTGCAGGAGAACCTCGAGATGGGGGCGACACCGAAGCGAGCAAGGGCGCACATCGACGCCAATCTCGCCAAAGTGTTCGAGCTGTTCCCACGGCTCCAGGAGCGATCGAAGCAACGCGCGGGCACGATGAGCGGAGGCGAGCAGCAGATGCTCGCTGTCGCCAGAGGCATCATGGCCGAACCTAAGATCCTCTTCATCGACGAGCTGTCGCTCGGTCTCGCGCCGGTGCTCACTCTCGAGCTGTTTCACTCGCTGCGCAAGCTCCAGAGAGAAGGTCTCACGATCCTCTTGGTCGAACAGAACGTGCGTATGGCCCTCAAGGTCAGCGACCACGCATTTGTGATGAGTGAGGGGAAGATGGACTTCCACGGTCCGTCGTCCGAGATCGAACAGAACGAAGACGTCAAGAAGGCGTATCTCGGAATCTGAGTGTCTGCCCGCTTGGGGCGGGCACCACGTACTTCGTACTTCGTATCCTGTCGTACGTCTCGCCCCGAGGCCGACGAACGCCTCGGTTGCGTACGGGATACGACATGCTCGGTACCAGCTCGGTTGGTGCGAGTGGCCCCCTCCGTCCTCGGCCGCAGGCCGAGTCCACCTCCCCCAACGCTCCCTGGGGGAGGAAACGACTCGTCGAGAACTCCTCGTCTAGTCCTCGTCCTCTTCGGGCTCGATGACCTCGCCACCACCAAGCGACGCGAGCCACTCGGCGGGATCCGATGGAAGCGACTCCCCTTCGCCGGTCGACTCGATCGATTCCCCGAACAGGCCGAGCGCCGAGATCGGCATGGCATCGGGCAAGAGCGGCTCCACCCGCTGATAGAGCTCCGCACCGGTCCCCGCCGGAATGAGCTTTCCGATGATCACGTTCTCCTTCAGGCCCCGCATGAAGTCGGACTTGCCTGAGATCGACGCTTCAGTCAGCACCCGGGTCGTCTCCTGGAAGGAGGCGGCCGACAGCCATGAGTCGGTCGCCAACGACGCCTTCGTGATTCCCATCAACTCTGGACGGCCCTCGGCATGGGTCTTGCCGTCGGCCACGAGCGAACGGTTCACATCGCGGAATCGCCGCTCGTCGACCAGCTCTGCCGGAAGGAAGGGAGAGTCATTCACGCTCACAACACGAACCCGGCGCAGCATCTGTCGAACGATCAGCTCGATGTGCTTGTCGTGGATGTCCACGCCCTGTGAGCGATACACGTCCTGCACCTGATCCACCAGGTACTTCTGGGCGGCACGAACACCGGAGATCTCCAGCACTTCTTTCGGGTCGAGCGAACCCTGGGTGAGTGGCGTGCCCGGTTCGATCTCGGCACCGTCGTGAACGAGAACACGAGCACGCCGAGAGATCCCATAGGTGGCTTCCCCTTCGGGACCGTCCACGACGACCCTCCTACCCTCTTCGTCTTCCTCAACCTTGACAACACCACCGACCTCGGAGAGGACTGCTTTGCCCTTGGGAGTCCTGGCTTCGAACAGCTCGACCACACGCGGGAGTCCATGCGTGATGTCGTCACCCGCCACACCGCCGGTGTGGAAGGTCCGCATCGTCAGCTGCGTGCCCGGTTCTCCGATCGACTGCGCTCCCATGATGCCGACCGCCTCACCAAGCTCCACCGTGCGGCCGGTCGCGAGGCTCAGGCCGTAGCAGGTGCCACACACGCCGTACTCGGAGTCGCATGTGAGGACGGACCGCACCTTGATCTTCGTGACCTCTTCCTCGTTCGTGAGCGCGAGGATCTCGGGCCGGCCCAGGATCGTCCCCGCCTTCAGCTTCACGCCCTGATCGGTTTCGACGATCTTTCGACCGACTTTCACATCCTCGGCGAGTGCGCGACTGAACAGGCTCGTGTGCGCGTTGCGCACGGGGCGCCCGTGACGATCACGAACCGGTAGGACGATGCCCCGGTCTGAACCGCAGTCTTCCTCCGAGATGATGATCTCCTGGCTGACGTCGACGAGACGCCGGGTCAGATAGCCGGAGTCGGCCGTACGCAGCGCAGTGTCGGCGAGCCCCTTGCGGGCGCCGTGCGTCGAGATGAAGTACTCGAGCACCGACAGCCCTTCGCGGAAATTGGAGATGATCGGCCGAGGAATGATGTCGCCCTTGGGGTTCGCGACGAGACCCCGCATACCGGCGATCTGTCTCGCCTGCATGACGTTTCCACGCGCTCCCGAACGGATCATCATGTCGATCGGGTTGAACTTCTCCGCCTTGAGCGTCACCTCCATGGCTTCCTTCACCTCGTCGGTGGCTCTCGTCCAGATCTCGATCAGCTCCTGGCGCCGCTCGTCGTCGGTGATCACGCCCTTGAGGAACTGCTGCTGGACCTTCTCGGCCGCCTTCTCGTACTTGGAGATGATCTTCTCTTTCTCGGGCGGCGTCTTGACGTCACCCAGACCGATCGTCAGGCCGGCGCGGGTCGAGTAGCGGAACCCCAGGTTCTTGATCGCGTCGAGGAAACGCTGCACCTCGTGCTTCTTGTAGTTGGCGATGATCTCTTCGATCAGACGCCTGATGTCCGACTTCAGGACGACCGCGTCGACATACGGGAAGTCGACGGGGAAGGCCCCGTTGAGGATGGCACGGCCAACGGTCGTCTCGAGTGGCCGCGAACCGTCGACCGGTTCGGCGGTCAGCAACGATCCAAGGCTCCCCTTGAGCTTCTCGTGCATCTCGGCGGAACCGCCGATCTCCCCAACTCTCACCTTTACCGGTGCGTGTAGACCGACCTGCCCCGACTCGTAGGCCATGACCGCCTCGTCGATGTCGGAGAATATCGAACCGGCGCCCTTTGCACTCTCAACGATCTCGGACAGGTAGTACACGCCGATGACCATGTCCTGGCTCGGCGTAACAATCGGACGGCCGCTGGCGGGGGAGAGAACGTTGTTCGCAGACAGCATGAGCACTCGTGCCTCCGCCTGTGCCTCGGCAGAGAGCGGAAGGTGCACGGCCATCTGGTCACCGTCGAAGTCGGCATTGAATGCTTCACAGACGAGGGGGTGAATCTGGATCGCCTTGCCTTCGACCAGTACCGGTTCGAAGGCCTGGATGCCCAGCCGGTGCAATGTGGGAGCACGATTCAGGAACACAGGATGCTCCTGGATCACGTCGGCGAGCACGTCCCACACCTGGGGGCGCTGGCGTTCCACCATCCTCTTGGCCGACTTGATGTTTTGGGCGAGATCCTGGTCGACGAGCCGTTTCATGACGAAAGGCTTGAACAGCTCCAAGGCCATCACCTTCGGGAGTCCACACTGATGGAGTTGCAGCGATGGGCCGACCACGATGACGGAACGGGCGGAGTAGTCGACCCGCTTGCCGAGCAGGTTCTGACGGAACCGCCCCTGCTTGCCCTTGAGCATGTCCGACAACGACTTCAGCGCTCGGTTGCCCGGGCCCGTCACCGCGCGGCCGCGACGGCCGTTGTCGAACAGCGCGTCGACCGCCTCTTGAAGCATGCGCTTCTCGTTGTTCACGATGATCTCGGGAGCGCCGAGATCCAGGAGCCGCTTGAGGCGGTTGTTGCGGTTGATGACTCGGCGATAGAGGTCATTCAAATCGCTGGTCGCGAACCGACCACCGTCGAGCTGCACCATCGGCCGCAACTCCGGCGGAATGACCGGCACCGCGTCGAGGATCATGGCCGTGGGATCGTTCCTGCCCTCGAAGAACGGCTTGACGACCTTCATCCGCTGCGTCGCCCTGTGGCGACGCTGTGCCGACTTCGCCTCGAGGTCGGCGATGAGATTCTCCATCTCCGCGTCAAGGTCGACCCGTCCGAGGAGATCCTTGATCGACTCGGCGCCCATTCCACCCACGTAGTACGACTCATACCGCTCGACGATCTGACGCCACAACGGTTCGGAGTCGACCAACGTCTTGGGGCCCATGGTCTTGAATGTATCGAAGGCTTCCTCGACCAATTCGGCCTCGCGTTGCGCGCGCTCGGTCCGTTCCTTGATCTCTCGGTCCACTTCACGCCGTCGTGCGCTGATCTCCTGGGCCTTGGCGCCGCCCTCCTCCATGCGGGAGAGCTCCTCTTCGAGGCGCTCGAGCCGAGCAGCGCGCCACTCTTCGAGCTCGTCGTTGATCACTTCGAGTTCGGCGCGCATGGTCTCTTCCAGCTCGGGGAGATCTTTCTGACGGCGCTCGTCGTCGACGAACGTGACCAGATACGCGGCGAAGTAGATGACCTTTTCGAGTTCCTTCGGAGACATGTCGAGGAGGTAGCCGAGCCGGCTCGGCACACCCTTGAAGAACCAGATGTGCGTCACGGGGGCAGCGAGTTCGATATGCCCCATCCGCTCACGCCGTACCTTGGAGCGCGTCACCTCCACACCACAGCGTTCGCAGACGATCCCCTTGTAGCGGATCCGCTTGTACTTTCCGCAGTAGCACTCCCAGTCTTTCGTCGGCCCGAAGATCCGTTCATCGAACAGACCGTCCTTCTCGGGCTTCAGCGTCCGGTAGTTGATCGTCTCCGGCTTCTTCACCTCTCCATACGACCAGGCACGAATCTGGTCGGTCGTCGCGAGGCTGATCTTCAGTTCATCGAAGGGCTGGCGCACGGCACTCCTTCCTTACACAGTGGTGGTCTCGCGGCGTTCCGGACGGGACAGGTCGATCCCGAGGGACTCAGCCGTGCGGTACACATCTTCTTCGAGGTCCCGCAGTTCCACTTCCTCACCGGCCGAGAGCATCTCGACATTGAGGCAGAGGCTCTGCATCTCCTTGATCAGCACCTTGAAGGACTCCGGAATTCCCGGCTCGGGAATGTTGTCGCCCTTGACGATCGCCTCGTACACCTTGACGCGGCCCGCAACGTCATCCGATTTGATGGTGAGCAGCTCCTGCAATGCATAGGCGGCTCCGTAGGCCTCGAGTGCCCACACCTCCATCTCACCGAACCGCTGGCCGCCGAATTGGGCCTTTCCTCCAAGAGGCTGCTGCGTGATCATCGAGTAGGGACCGGTCGATCGGGCATGGATCTTGTCGTCGACGAGGTGGACGAGCTTCAGCACGTAGATGTACCCGACAGTGATTGGCGTGTCGAACGGTTCCCCGTCCCTGCCGTCGAACAGCGTCGCCTTGCCGGCGTCGTTGACCAGCCGGTCACCGTCTCGATTGGCACGGGCATGCGCGATCACGTCGGCGATCTCGTCCTCGTGCGCTCCGTCGAAGACCGGTGTCGCAACCTTTGTCCACGCCTCGGCCCCCTTCGCCGCGGGGCTGTCGGACGTGAACGCCTCCCACCCCTGGGCGGCGGCCCACCCGAGGTGCGTCTCGAGCACCTGTCCAAGGTTCATACGGGAAGGAACGCCCAGCGGCGACAAGATGATGTCGACCGGGGTGCCGTCGGCGAGGAACGGCATGTCCTCGATGGGCAGCACCTTGGAGATCACGCCCTTGTTGCCGTGGCGGCCGGCGAGTTTGTCGCCGGCTGAGATCTTCCGTTGCTGAGCGACGTACACCCGCACCATCTCGTTGACACCCGGCTTCAGGTCGTAGCCCTCCGAGCGCCTGAGGATCCGCACGCCGATGACCTTGCCGTTCTCACCGTGAGGAACCCGCAACGACGTGTCGCGAACCTCTCGTGCCTTCTCGCCGAAGATCGCCCGCAACAGACGTTCCTCAGGTGTCAGCTCGGTCTCGCCTTTCGGAGTGACTTTCCCGACCAGATAGTCACCGGGTCCGACCTCCGCACCGATACGGATGATCCCTTCGTCATCGAGGTTCCGCAGCGACTCCTCAGCGACATTCGGGATATCTCGGGTGATCTCCTCGGAACCGAGCTTCGTGTCCCTCGCCCTGATCTCGTGTTCCTCGATATGGATCGACGTGAGGATGTCTTCTTTCACGAGGCGCTCGGAGATCACGATCGCGTCCTCGTAGTTGTGGCCTCGCCACGGCATGAACGCGACGAGCAGGTTTCGTCCGAGTGCGAGCTCGCCTTGATCCGTCGAGTGGCCGTCGGCGAGGACCGACCCCACCGATACCTCGTCGCCGATCGCGACGATCGGCTTCTGATTCATCGATGTGCCCTGGTTGGACCGCTCGAACTTCAGCACACGGTAGGTGTGCTTGGTGTTCTTGCCTGATTCCTTGACCACGATCTCGTCGCCCGTCACATCGACGACCGTGCCGTCGACCTTCGAAATGACCATGTCGCCGGAGTCCTGCGCGACGCGGCCCTCGATGCCCGTGCCGACCAGTGGCGCTTCGGGGCTGACGAGCGGCACCGCCTGGCGCTGCATGTTGGATCCCATGAGCGCCCGATTGGCGTCGTCGTGTTCGAGGAACGGAATGAGCGCCGTCGCGATCGAGACGATCTGCTTCGGTGACACATCCATGTAGTCGACCTGTGATGGAGGTAGCGAGTCCACCTCTCCGCCACCGCCGGGAAGGCGAACCAGAACACGGTCGAATACGAACGTTCCGTCGGCATTGAGAGCGGCGTTGGCCTGCGCGATCACGAACCGCTCCTCTTCGGTCGCGGTCAAATAGTCGATCTGATCGGTGACCCTGCCTTCGACCACCTTGCGGTAGGGCGTTTCGATGAACCCGTACTTGTTGACCCTTGCGTAGGTGGCGAGCGATCCCATCAATCCGATGTTCGGACCTTCCGGCGTCTCGATCGGGCACATCCGTCCGTAGTGGGACGAGTGCACGTCTCGAACTTCGAAACCCGCACGTTCGCGCGACAGTCCGCCCGGACCGAGCGCTGACAAGCGCCGCCGATGCGTTACTCCTGCGAGCGGGTTGGGCTGGTCCATGAACTGGCTGAGCTGGCTCGAGCCAAAGAATTCGTTGATCGCCGAAATCACCGGTCGGATGTTGATGAGGCTCTGCGGCGTGATCGCGTCCGAGTCCTGCGTGGTCATTCGCTCACGCACCACCCGTTCAAGTCGAGTCAGGCCGACCCGAACCTGGTTCTGGATCAGCTCGCCGACCGTCCGAACCCGTCGGTTCCCGAAGTGGTCGATGTCGTCCACCTTCACCGGGATCTCGAGGCCGGCCCTCGTCGTGACCATCGACTTCCCCTCGTGGAGAGCGATCAGGTATGAGATCGCGTCGAGGATGTCGTCGTCGGTCAACAACCCCATCTCCTCGGGGCGGTAGTCGGCGGGGATCGGCCGAGCGAACTTCTGGTTCATCTTGTAGCGACCGACCTTCGTCAGGTCGTACCGCTTCGGGTTCTTGAACAGTGTCTGGAGCAGGCCCCTGGCCGACTCCACCGTCGTCGGCTCGCCCGGACGCAGCTTACGGTAGAGATCGAGCAGAGCGTCCTCTCGATCCACGGTGGTGTCCCGTTCGAGCGTCATCTTCATTGACTCGGAATCCGGGAACAGTGCGAGGATCTCCTCATCCGTCTCTGCGATGCCAAGCGCTCGAAGGAAGGCGGTGACGTGCTGGCGGCGTTTCCTGTCGACACGAACACCAAGGGTTCCCCGCTTGTCCGTATCCAACTCCAGCCAGGCACCTCGACCCGGTATCATCTTCGTGCTGTAGATCTCACGATCTGATGTCTTGTCCGGTGATCTGTCGAAGTAGACACCGGGAGATCTGACCAACTGGCTGACAACGACACGCTCCGTGCCGTTGATGATGAAGACGCTCTTCTCGGTCATCATCGGGAAATCACCGAGGAACACCTGCTGTTCCTTGATCTCACCGGTTTTCCGGTTCACGAAGCGGGCGGTGACGAACAGCGGCCTCGAGTAGTGAGCGTCGCGTTCCTTGCACTCCTCGACGGTGCGGGGCGCATCACCGAATCGGTGATCGGTGAGTTCCAGCGCCAGCTCACCAGTGAAATCCTCGATGGGGGAAATCCCCTCGAAGATCTCTTTCAGTCCCTCGTCGAGAAACCACTGGAAGCTTTCAGACTGAAGAGTGAGGAGGTTGGGAATTGGAAGAACTTCGGGAATCTTGGCAAACGAAAGACGGGGGGTGACGCGCGAGGGCAAGTGACTCCTCCTTGGACCCTTAGACCTGACTGCGAACGGCGAACAGCCAGGGTAACACACGCTTACCCAAGCGGCAATACAACTCTGAACCACCGGTGCGAACCGGTGTCTTACGAGACCAACATATCGCTTCGCCTGAGGCAGGTCAAGGCTCTTGGTGAGCGGGGCGGCGGGAGCGCCCCGCTCGAAGGGCTACTTGAGTTCGACGCTCGCACCCGCGCTCTCGAGCTGCGCCTTGGCCTTCTCGGCCGTCTCCTTGTCGACGTGCTCGATCACCGCCCCAGGAGCGTTGTCGACGAGGTCCTTCGCCTCTTTCAGGCCGAGGCTGGTCAAAGCCCTGACCTCTTTGATCACTTGGATCTTCTTGTCGCCCACCGCCGAAAGAACGACATCGAACTCGTCCTTCTCTTCGTCAGCGGCGACTTCCCCGCCACCGGCGGCAGCAACGGCCGCGACTGCAACCGGTGCGGCTGCGGTGACATCGAATTTCTCCTCGAACGCGTCGAGGAATTCCTTCAGCTCGAGGACGGTCATCCCTTCGAAGACCTCCAAGAGCTCCTCGGTCGTAGTCTTCGCCATGTCGCTCACTCCTCTTTCGTATCCGTCTCTTTCGTATCCGTCGCCTTCGGCTTCGCCTTGGGCTTGGGTGTTGACTTCTTCTTGGGTGCAGGTGCCTTCGGTTCAGGTTCGATCGCCTCTTCGGCCGACGTTTCTTCGGCCGATTCCGGGATCTCCTCCGCATCGGCTGTTGCCTCCGCCGGTGCTTCCGAGGCAGATGCATCATCAGACGTCTCGGATGCGGCCTCCACCTCAGACTCGTCGGCTGCGACCTCCACCTCAGACTCGTCGGCTGCGACCTCCACCTCAGACTCGTCGGCTGCGACCTCCACCTCAGACTCGTCGGCTGCGACCTCCACCTCGACGGCCGGCTCTTCCTCCAATGCCGGGGCTTCCGCCTCGGGCTCGGGTTCGACCTCTGCATCCGGCTCGGCTGCCGGCTCCGGCTCTCGAGCGGGAGGGGCCTCGTCCTCCGCGTTCACCGTCAGTTCCGCTTCCTTCTTCTCAAGCAGTAGCGAGAACATCGACGCGGCGTTGCGCGGGAGCGCTTGCAGCAAGCCGGCGAGTTTTACCAGTGGTGCCTGGAACCCGCCCGCGATGCGGCCGAGCAGCACGTCGCGCGGCTCGATGTCGGCGAGCTGCGCAACCTTCTCGGGCGCCAGTACCTCTCCGGCCAGCACGCCAGCCTTGACGATCAGTCGCTCGTGCTCCTTGGCAAAATCGCGAAGCGCTTTGGCCACCGTCACCGCATCGGTCGCCGCAAACGCGAGCGCCGTCGGACCGGCAAGCACATCGTGAAGCGCCTCGAGGCCCTCCGCGTCGGCAGCCAAGCGGGCAAGCGACATCTTGACGACCTTGTAGTCGCCGTCGGCTTTGCGCAACTCGGCCCGCAGGCTCTGCTGTTCGGCAACGGTCAGCCCGCGATACTCGGTGACGAACGTCGCCTTCGCCTCGCTCAGCCGCCGTCTGATCTCTTCAACTGCCTGGACCTTCTCAGGTCGTGGCATAGCTCCTCCTTCATGAGTAAGGCTCCTCGCCGAAG
>Ga0315540_10002277_pt1 | contig 10835 bp, 10 predicted proteins | sample SalMarSW160110MG_FD_203677 | JGI IMG/M metagenome (GOLD analysis project Ga0315540, IMG submission 203677) | Salt marsh sediment microbial communities from the Plum Island Ecosystem LTER, Massachusetts, United States - Salt Marsh Sediment SW1601-10 ... | reverse complement strand
GGTCAACGAAACCCTGAGCAGGGCCGCCGGCAACGAGGTCCTGAAGGAGGTCGGCCAGCGCCTGTTGACCCTGGATCGGCACCAATGCTTCGTCGCCAGGGTCGGAGGCGACGATTTCGCCGTGCTTTGGCCAGGGCTGACGGCCGCCAAGGCCTATTTTGCCGCCGTCGTGGAGATCCAGTCGCTGTTGACCGGCACGATTCAGCTGGATCTGTACAGCATCGACATCGAGGCCAACATCGGTGTGGACATGTTCCCCGGCGACAGCGACAGCCGGCCGGAGGATATCCTGCGCCGGGCGGAGGTGACGCTGGACGCCGCCAAGCGCCTGCGCAGCGGCTTCGCCTTCTATGACCCCGACATGGAGCATTACGGCATCGAGCACCTCTCCCTGCTGGGAGAGCTCAATCAGGCCATGGAAACCGGGGAACTGGCCCTCTACTACCAGCCCAAGCTCAACATGCAGGATGGCGTCGCCACCGGCGTCGAGGCCCTGGTACGCTGGCAACATCCCGACAGGGGCCTGATCTCGCCCGATCTGTTCATCCCCATCATCGAGGACACCAACCTGATCCATTCGTTCACGGCATGGGGACTGAACGAGGCCATGCACCATGCATCGGAGTGGCGCGACCGGGGACTGGGGATGACCGTCAGCGTCAACATCGCGGCCCGTAGCCTGATGAACCCGGACATCGTCAACCGCATCAGGGATGGTCTCGATCGGTGGAGGATACCCCCGGCGCTGCTGATGCTCGAGATCACCGAAACCGGTCTGATGGTGGATCCCACCGTGGCGAAACGCACCCTGAACCAGATCCATGAGCTCGGGGTGGGCCTGTCGATCGACGATTTCGGCACGGGATATTCCTCGATGGCCTACCTGAAGGATCTGCCCGTGGACGAGCTGAAGATCGACCGGACATTCATCCATCACATGCTGGACAATCCCAAGGATGCCAATATCGTGCAGGCGACCATTCATCTGGCTCATTCCCTCGGGCTCATCGTCGTGGCCGAAGGCATCGAGAACGAAACCATGTACCAGCAGCTCGCCGGCTTCGGCTGCGACAAGGCCCAAGGCTACCACATGGCCAGGCCGATGCCGTTTAAGGACGTCGAACGCTGGATGACCGACCATGGTAAAGGGCGCGCACGCGATCCCTCCGAGGAAGGACGATATGGCCAAGATACTGATCGTTGATGACAATTCGCTTTACCGGGAGCTTGCAGGAACCCTGCTTGCGGATTCCGGACAGGAAATCCTGGAAGCCGAGAGCGGGGAGGAGGCCTTGCGCATCGCCCGGACGGAGCATCCCGACCTGATTCTGATGGATCTCAGCATGCCCGAGATGGACGGTGTGGCGACGCTGCGCAGATTGCGGCAGATCGGCCCGATCAGCGATATCCCGATCGTGGCCGTCACCGGGTATCCAGAGAAATGGGCGCGCGAACTGGTGACCACCGAGGGTTTCCAGGGCTATATCGAGAAGCCCTTCCGGCCCGAGACCTTTGTCGACGAGGCCCTGGCCTATCTCGACCAGGCGCGGGAAGACTGACGCCGCAGCGTGCGGCTCCTTGCGAACAATCCGGTCACCGATCCGTCACGCAGCCCTTAGCTCCGTTTCACCCGCCCGTAACACCACCAACCTACATTTCGCCCCGAATCACGCAGAGCTCGGTGATACGGAGGACCCATGCGCACCACCGTCGACGAACCGGTATCCGAACCACGGCGCAGTGCCGACTTTTTCCTGCTCCGCGCAGACTGGCACGAGCAGGCCGTGCGCCTGATGGTCGGCCTGGTCATGCTGATCATCTACCTGTGGATCGCCGCCGGGGTCGTCCATCTCGGACTGACCCTGTACGCCACGATCGACACCAGCTGGACCAAGCCGGCCAAGCTGATGATCACCGACGTCGTCACCCTGCTGGCGGCCCTGGAGCTGGTGCGCACGCTGGAATCCTACCTGCAGATCGGCCGCGTGCGCGTCACCTTCATCCTCGATGCCGCGCTCGTCGTGCTGATCGGCGAGTTGATCGGCCTGTGGTACCGGAGCTACAGCGCCACCGAGGCCATCCTGAGCCTGACGGCCATCGTCACGCTGGTTGCCCTGCGCATTCTGACCTACCGCTTCTCGCCCGACGCCTGTGACTCGATCAGGGAGGAATAATCCCTACCTTGACAGATCCCGGATCGGTACTAAAACAGTGGTCGGGAGGCGCAAATGCCTCCCTTTTTCGTCTGGCTCGGCCCTATGCCGGTAGCCGGGACATGAACCAGCACCGACCAAGCGAAGCCAGGCGGCAATCGGCATCCTAAGGAAGGAGGTGCATCATGAAAGGAAAAGAACGTTGGCAGGACTGGATCAAACTGGTGCTCGGCGCGTGGCTGTTCGTGGCGCCGTTTTTCGGACTCGGGGCCGTCACGAGTGCAGCGGCCTGGAACGGCTACGCCGTCGGAGCGGTCATCGTCGTGCTATCCCTGGTCGCACTGTTTATCGGCAAGGCCTGGGAGGAGTGGCTCAGCATGGTCATCGGTATCTGGCTGATCGCCGCTCCCGTGGCCCTTGGCTTCTTCCACCATCACGACGTGATGCTGAACCACGTCGACGTGGGCGCAGCCATCTTCTTGGTTTCCCTGTGGGCAGCCTTGGCGCAGGACATGCCGAAATCCGTGTTCAGGCTGCATGACAAGGATCACGCCCATATGGCCTGATCGGACCTGATCGTGGACGATGGGGGGAGAGCGGAGCATCCCCAGCCATTCGCTCTCCCCCCGCCCGGTCGGCATGACCAGGCGGGCATGCACAAGGCTCAGTCCACCACCCGCTGCAGCCATAGCTCGAGCAGGGCCAGATGCCACAGTTTGCTGCCGCCGAGCGGCGTCGTGTAGCGCTCGGGTGCGGCCAGCAGACGCTCGACATAGGCCGGGTTGTACAGCCCGCGCCGGCGGCAGGCCTCGGAGCGCAGGATCCCGCGCATGAACGCAAGGAACGGGCCGCGTACGAAGCGCAGTGCCGGTACCGGGAAATAGCCCTTCGGCCGGTCGAGCACCGCATCCGGCAGCAGGCCGCGGGCGATGGCCTTCAGCGGCCACTTCCCCCCCTCGCGCATCTTCAGCGCCGGCGGCATCGCCAGCGCCAGCTCCACCAGCTCGTGGTCGAGGAAAGGCACGCGCGCCTCGATGCCCCAGGCCATCATCATGTTGTCGATACGCTTGACCGGGTCGTCGACCATCAGCATGCCGACATCCAGCCGCCACACCCGGTCCAGGAATTCGTCGGCCCCGGGCTCGGCCAGCCGTGCCGCCACCAGCGACGCGGTAACGTCATCGCCGGCATAGCGCCCCGTCACCATCTCCAGGTATTCGGCATGCGTACGATCGAAGTACAGCGGTGCGAAGCGCTCCAGATCGGTACCGGCCGCGGCCTGCATGCGCGGATACCAGAAATAGCCGCCGAAGGTCTCGTCGGCCCCCTGGCCGCTCTGCACCGCCTTGACATGCCGGTGCACCTGCTCGCCCAGCAGATAAAAACCGATATTGTCCTGGCTGACCATCGGCTCCGCCATCTCGGCCACCGCCTCCGGCAGGCGTGCCAGCGCCTCGTCGTTGCGGATACGGAAGCGATGGTGCTCGGTGGCAAAGGTGCGCGCCACCTGATCCGAATAGACGAACTCGTCGCCAGCCTCCTCCGGCGCATCCTCGAAGCCGATGGCAAAGGTCTTGACCGGCACTCCCGATGCGCGGGCGCTCAATGCCACCAGCAGACTCGAGTCCAGCCCCCCGGACAGCAGCACGCCGACCGGCACATCGGCCACCACCTGCCGCCGGTGTACCGCCTGATGCAGCCCCTCGCGCACCGCCGCCAGCCATTCCTGCTCGCCCAAGGTATCCACCGGGCGCTCGGCCTGGAGCCACCAGTAGCGCCACTGCTCCATCCGCCCGTCCGCTTCCACCCACATGGCATGGCCGGGCGCCAGCTTGCGCACACCGGCCAGGATCGTATATGGCGCCGGCACCGACCCGTGCAGCGTGAACTGGTGGTGCAGCGCCACCGGGTCGATCGCGGTGTCGATGCCGCCACCGGCAAGCAGCGCCTGCGTGTTCGAGGCGAACCGGAAGCGCTCGGGCGTGGCGGCGTAGTACAGCGGTTTGATGCCGATGCGGTCGCGCGCCAGGAACAGTCCCTGCCTGGCCGCGTCCCACAGCGCGAAGGCGAACATGCCGGTCAGCCGCAGCAGGCAATCCGTACCCCAGGCATGGTAGGCCTTCAGGATCACCTCGGTATCGCCGTCGGAAAAGAAGCGGTAGCCCACGCGCACCAGCTCGGCGCGCAACTCGCGGTAGTTGTAGATGGTGCCGTTGAACACCAGGGCCAGGCCCAGCTCGGCATCGACCATCGGCTGCGCCGAATGCGCGGACAGGTCGATGATGGCCAGGCGGCGGTGCCCAAGCGCCAGCGGCCCGTCGATGTGTCGGCCCTCGGCGTCCGGGCCGCGGCGCGCCAGCCGCGCCGTCATGCGGCCGACGGCATCCGCATCGGGCCGGCCGTGATGGTTCAGTTCGCCACAGATGCCGCACATGGCCGCTAGCCTGTGGCGGAGAGGCGGTCCGAGGCAAGGGTTAGTGCATCGGGAAAAGGAAAGGCGCCACCCGGACCGGACTGAACCGCAACGCGCCTGCTGCCCGCTGCCGCTGCTTCCTTCCGGACCTGACGGGGTTCACGGGAGCCGGCCGTACGGGGCCCGGCCCGGGTGGCTAGGGATATCCGCCGGCTCGTGCATCAGCGGAAGACCTGGCGGAGAGAGAGGGATTCGAACCCTCGGTACCCTTTTGGGGTACACACACTTTCCAGGCGTGCTCCTTCGACCACTCGGACATCTCTCCAGACTCGACCGGGGCCGGCATGGCGCCTGCCCGTCGAGAACGGCGCATGGTACGGGCTGCCCCGCGCCTGGGCAAGCGATGCGGCGGCGTCACGCCGGCATTGCGGCGGCAGCGGGAATCGGATACTGTGCACCGCACTTGGCCGCCGTGCACTGGTCTCACGCGGCGAACCGTCCGGCATCTCAGCTCCCAGCGAAATCCGTACAATACAAACATGACACCACCCAGACCGGTTCAGGAATCCCCTGGCGGGCGCGTGTCGGAGCAAACGATTCATGTCTTTTGAAAACCTTGGCCTTTCGGCCGACATCCTGCGTGCGGTCCGCGAAGAGGGCTACACGCATCCCACCCCCATCCAGGCCCAGGCCATCCCGGTGATCCTGGATGGCCACGACATCATGGCCGCGGCCCAGACCGGCACCGGCAAGACCGCCGGCTTCACGCTGCCGATGCTGCAGCGACTGATGGAGAAAAGGCCCGAGGGTCGCCGCCCGGTGCGCGTGCTGGTGCTGACACCGACGCGCGAGCTGGCCGCCCAGGTCGGCGAGAGCATTTCCACCTATGGCCGCTACCTGCCGCTGAAATCCACCATCGTGTTCGGCGGCGTCGGCATCAACCCGCAGATCGACCGGCTGCGCCGCGGCGTCGATGTGCTCGTGGCCACCCCCGGCCGCCTGCTCGATCTGGTCGGCCAGAAGGCCTGCGACCTGTCGCAGGTCGAAACCCTGGTGCTGGACGAGGCCGACCGCATGCTCGACATGGGCTTCATCCACGATATCCGCAAGGTGCTGGCGCTGCTGCCGAAGGCACGCCAGAACCTGCTGTTCTCGGCCACCTTCTCGAACGAGATCAAACAGCTGGCTGCCGGCATTCTCCACGCGCCGGTGCTGGTGGAGGTGGCGCGCAACGAGACCTCATCCATCGTCACCCAGGTCGTGCACCCGGTCGACAAGGATCGCAAGCGTGAACTGCTGTCGCACCTGATCAAGAACGGGGACTGGCGGCAGGTGCTGGTGTTCACCCGCACCAAGCACGGCGCCAACCGCCTGGCCGAGCAGCTCGGCAAGGACGGCATCCATGCCGCCGCCATCCACGGCAACAAAAGCCAGGGGGCACGCACCAAGGCCCTGGCCGACTTCAAGTCGGGCGCCGTACGCGTGCTGGTCGCCACCGACATCGCCGCCCGCGGCCTGGACATCGACCAGCTGCCGCATGTCGTCAATTACGAGCTGCCGAACGTGGCCGAGGATTACGTGCACCGCATCGGCCGCACCGGCCGGGCCGGCAACAACGGCGAGGCGATGAGCCTGGTCTGCGTCGACGAACACAAGCTCCTGGCCGGCATCGAGCGCCTGATCAGGAACCGCATCCCGTCGGTGACGGTGCCGGGCTTCGAGCCGAACCCGTCGATCCGGGCGGAGCCGATCGTCAACGGCAGGGGACGCCGGGACCATCAGCCCCAGCAGGCACGGCGCCGTCCCGCTCCGGCCGGTCAACGCCGTCACCGGCAGCGTCGCGCCGCCTGACGCACACAGGCCCCGGCACCATGCCGGGGCGCCCTATAGCGTCGGATAGTCGGTATAGCCCTCGGCATTGCCTCCATAGAAGGTGGCCGGGTCGGGCGCGTTCAGATCCGCCTGGCGCTTGAAGCGTGCGACCAGATCCGGATTGGCGATGAACGGGATGCCGAACGCCACGAGATCGGCCTCGCCCCGCCGGACGACGGCCATGGCCCGCTCCCGGTCGTAGCTGCCGTTGGTCATGTAGACCCCCTTCCACAGCTGGCGCAGCTTCTGCAGATCGAAGTCAGGACCGGCAGCACCCGGCGTCGCCTTGCCCATCTCCGTCACGTGCAGGTAGGCCAGCGGCAGATGGTTCAACCGCCTGATCAGATAGGTGAAGGTCGTCTCGGGATCCGAATCGCGCATGTCGTTGAACGGCTGCAGCGGCGAGATGCGCAGGCCGACGCAGCCGGGCCCGAACGCCCCGCACACCGCCTGTATCACCTCCAGCATCAGGCGAGCCCGGTTCATCACCGACCCGCCATAGGCGTCGCTGCGCCGGTTGGCTCCGTCGCGCAGGAACTGGTCGAGCAGATAGCCGTTGGCACCGTGGATCTCCACGCCGTCGAACCCGGCCTCTCTGGCATGCACCGCTGCCAGCCGGTAGGCCTCGACGATGCCGGGAATCTCGGCCGACTCCAGGGCGCGTGGTGTTTCGAATGGCTTCGGGCCCTCGTAGGTCATCGCATCGCCGTTCGGACGGATCGCCGACGGGGCCACGGGAAGGCCGCCCCCCGGCTGCAGCGACGGATGCGAGATGCGCCCGACATGCCACAGTTGCAGGCAGATGCGCCCGCCCTCGCCATGCACCGCCTCCGTGACATGCCGCCAGCCCTGGACCTGCGCCTCGCTGTGAATGCCCGGCGTATTGGGATAGCCGACGCCCTGCGGCGACACCTGCGTGGCCTCGGTGACGATCAGACCGGCCGTGGCGCGCTGGCGGTAATATTCGGCCATCAGCGGCGTCGGTACATTGCCGATCCCGGCGCGGTTGCGCGTCATCGGCGCCATGACGATGCGGTTGGGAAGGCTCAGCGGCCCGACCTCGATCGGGGAGAACAGATCAATAACGGACATGTTCCTCCTCCTGGACCCCGGGTGTCATCCCAGGACCCACGGCGGGGCAGGCCGCTCAGCCGTGCCTTTCCCCCGCCAGGCGATCCATCAGGGCAAACAGCACCCCGGACACGATGAAGGTGCCCTGAAAGGCGAGCATCCAGGCTATTTGCCTGTCGTTGATCGGCTGGGCCCCGGGTGAGCTCAAGTGCATGAAGGCCTTGAGCAGCTCGATGGCCGATATGGCCACGATGGAACCGATCAGCTTGACCTTGAGACCGGAGAACCCGACCTTGCCCATCCATTCCGGCCGATCCTCGTGGTTGGCCACGCCGATCTTGGACACGAAGTTTTCGTAGCCGCTGAAAATCACGATCACCAGCAGGTTGGCGACCAGCGTGATATCGATCAGCGCCAGCAGCGACAACACGATATCCCGCTCGGGCACCGTGAACACGTGCAGCACGATATGCGCGAATTCCTGCGCGAACTTGATCAGCAACAGCACCAGGCCACCCACCAGCCCCAGGTACATCGGGGCCAGCAGCCAGCGACCGAGGAATACCAGGCTTTCGAGAGCGTGCTCGATGGATTTCAACATAGGTTTGTTTCCGGTGGCCCACCATGTGCCACGGGCAATGCGCCCGATCCGCCGCCAAGCCGGTAGCGGCCGCCGTTTACTCCTTGCAGTGAATGGATAGCCGACAGCATTGATTATCGATGCTGCCCTACCAAATGCAAGGCGGCCTCCCCCTCATATCCGGCTGACCGCCCAGCGCACGATGTCCGCCGCCGTCATGGCCCCGGCCTGGCGATCCACCTCGCGGCCGCCGCGGAACAGCGCCAGCGTCGGGATGCTGCGGATGCCAAAGCGGGCGGCCAGCGCCTGCTCCTGTTCGGTATCAACCTTGGCCAGGCGCACCCGCGGCTCGAGCTGAGCCGCCGCCTGTGCGAAATGCGGTGCCATCATCTTGCAGGGGCCGCACCACGGGGCCCAGAAATCGACCAGCACCGGGATGTCGCTGCGCTCGATGTGCCTCTGGAAGTTGGCATCGCTCAGCGTGACAGGATGCCCCGTGAACAGCGGCCGGTGGCACTGTCCGCAGTTCAGCGCCGACCCCTGGGCGGCGGCGGGAATGCGGTTGATGGCATCGCAGTGCGGGCAGACGGCATGCAGGGTTTCGCTCATGCATCTCCCTCCCCCGACCGGTCGCCCAGATATGTCTGGCGTGCGCGCAGCGCTTCCAACTCGTCGAGCAGATCCAGCGCCAGAGCCGCACCGGCCACGTTGACGCCCAGATCGTGTTGCAGATGCACGGCCAGACGCACCCGGCGCAGGCTGGTGCCGGCAAATCTCCAGCGGGACGGAACCTGGCCCGCCGGCTCGATGACACCCTCCTCCACCAGCGCGAAGACCAGCTCTGCCGACACCGAACAGGCATGGCACAGCTCGGCCAGTGTCAGCTCCACGTTCTCTTCCACCACCTCGCCGGTCAGCAGTATCCAACGGTCATCCGTCACGGCTTCACCCCCAGGGCGGCGCGCGGATCGAACGGCTGCGCCTTTTCCAGTTCGCGATAGGCGGCCCTGGCGGCCTCCGAATCGGCCGGTGGCAGGGCGATCTGCAACACGGCATACAAATCCCCCGGCACCTGGCCCGGGATGCCGCGTCCCTTCAGGCGCAGCTTGCGGCCGGCCGACGATCCGGGCGGCACCTTCAGGGTCACAGGGCCCGCGGGCGTCGGCACCGTGACCGATGCCCCCAGCATCGCTTCCCACGGCGCCACGGGCAGGTCCAGGTACACGTCCCGGCCATGGGCGCGATAGAGAGGGTGCGATCGGAATTCCACCTCGAGGTACAGATCGCCTGGCTCGCCCTTGCCGACACCCGCTCCGCCATGCCTAGGCAGGCGGATGTGCTGGCCCTGGTGCACACCCTTGGGGATACGCACCTTGATATTGCGTTCCCGGATATGGGGGCGACCATCGGCCCCCGATTCGGTATGTTTCAGGGTCAGGGTGCGAACGGCACCCTGGTAGCTGTCCTCGAGATCGATCAGCACCTTGGCGAAGGTATCCTCGCCCCTGGCATGGAACGTACGATCGGCTTGTCCGCCAAAATCGGGGGTAAAGGAACCGCCCCGACCGAACAGGCTCTCGAAGAAATCGCTGAAGCGGGCGGCCTCGGCGCCGGTGAACCCGCCACCATGGAACTCGAAGCCCTGATCCCAGCCCGGTGGCGGCCGGAACTCCTGGCCGGCCTTCCAGTTGGCGCCAAGCTGGTCGTAGGCGGCGCGTTTCTCGGGATCCTTCAGCACCGCATAGGCCTCGCCGACCTCCTTGAAGCGCTTCTCCGCATCCGCCTCCTTGCTGACGTCCGGATGAAACTTGCGCGCCAGCCTGCGGTAGGCGCGCTTGATCTCATCGCCGCTGGCATCCCGCTTGACCCCGAGTGTCTGGTAATAGTCCTTGAATTCCACGTCGCCTCGCTGTTCCCGTCTCCGCCGATGGCGCCATACGCCATGCATGGATTATATCAAAGGCCAGTCCGGATGGCGGGAATCAACCCGGCAACGATGCCATGCGTGATATGCACCATTCGCTGCTAGTCTTGCGGCGATGAGCCACGCCCACGAATATTATGCCGTCACCCCACCGGGACTGGAGGCCGTCGCCGCCGCGGAGCTCGGCGAACTGGCCGCCCACGACATCGTCCCGGACCGGGGCGGCGTGGCCTTTGCCGGCAGCGAGGACCTGATGGCCCGGGTCAACCTCCGGGCGCGCACCCTGACCCGCGTACTGATGCGCCTGGACGCCTTCAAGGCCCTGTCCTTCCCCGAGCTGTACAACAAATGCCGGCGCAGCGACTGGTCCCGTTTCCTGCTTCCCGGCGCCCCGGTCTCCGTGCAGGCGGCCTGCCATGCCTCGCGGCTGATGCACAGCGGACGGGTCGCCGAGACGGTGCTGGCGGCCATCGCCGATCGCCTCGGCACCCCGCCGGCGGATCGCGCAGCGGGCTCACAGCAGGTGTTCGTCCGCATCGACAGGGACAGGGTGACGCTGAGCCTCGACACCTCCGGCGAACGCCTGGACCGACGCGGCTACCGCCTGCATCCCGGCCATGCGCCCCTGCGCGAGACCATCGCCGCCGCCCTGCTGCGCTGGGCCGAATGGGACGGGCAGTCCGCGTTGATGGTGCCGATGTGCGGCTCGGGCACACTGGCCATCGAGGCGGCGTGGATCGCCATGCATCGGGCGCCGAATCTCGACCACGCCTTCCCGTTCCCGGCCTGGCCTTCATTGTCGGCCCGGCGCTGGCAACGCGT
>Ga0315540_10002276_pt1 | contig 10835 bp, 8 predicted proteins | sample SalMarSW160110MG_FD_203677 | JGI IMG/M metagenome (GOLD analysis project Ga0315540, IMG submission 203677) | Salt marsh sediment microbial communities from the Plum Island Ecosystem LTER, Massachusetts, United States - Salt Marsh Sediment SW1601-10 ... | reverse complement strand
ACCAGAATAGTCCCGTCAGCCGTTGAATGCAATCTCACATTGCTCTTGTATACTACACTCGCTATACGTGTTTTCTGGAGTTATGCTGTGGGCCTCGGGGGAAGGTTCCGGCCTCGGGGCTTGCGGGCACGGCCGCAATTCGACTAAGAGGCGGGACTCGAGACCCCGCCAGATAGATGCCGGACACCCCCCTTTCATGCATGTCGTCGTTGTCGAATCGCCTGCCAAGGCCAAAACAATCAACAAGTATCTGGGCAAGGATTATACGGTCCTTGCGTCCTACGGCCACGTGCGCGACCTGCCGGCCAAGGACGGTTCGGTGCGGCCCGACGAGGACTTCGCCATGTCCTGGGACATGGATGCCAAGTCGGCCAAACGGGTCGCCGCCATCGCCGAAGCGCTGAAATTGGGCGACAAACTCATACTCGCCACCGACCCCGACCGCGAGGGAGAGGCGATCTCATGGCATGTGCTGGAACTGCTGAACAAGAAGAAAGTCCTCAAGGACAAGCCTGTGGAGCGTGTGGTGTTCAACGCCATCACCCGCCGCGCCGTGCTGGAGGCCATGGCAACGCCGCGCCAGATCGATGCCGCGCTGGTTGATGCCTATCTGGCACGCCGGGCGCTGGATTATCTGGTGGGTTTCACTCTGTCACCGGTCCTGTGGAGAAAACTGCCCAGCGCCCGCTCGGCGGGCCGTGTCCAGTCGGTGGCGCTACGCATCGTGTGCGACCGCGAACTGGAGATCGAGAGCTTCAGACGACAGGAGTTCTGGACCATCGAAGGCACCTTTGCCACGGCAAAGGACGAAACGTTCAGCGCCCGCCTTGCCGTCATTGGCGATACCAGATTGGGCAAGTTCGACATCGCGGACGAGGCCGCCGCGCGCGCCATCGAGGCTGCCGTCAAGGACGGGCGCTTTGCGGTCGAGGCCATCGACAGCCGGCCCACCAAGCGCCACCCGCAACCGCCCTTCACCACATCGACCCTGCAGCAGGAAGCTTCGCGAAAGCTCGGCTTTTCCTCACAGCGCACCATGCAGACGGCGCAAAAGCTCTATGAGGGCATCGACATTGGCGGCGAGACGGCCGGACTCATCACTTATATGCGCACCGACGGCGTGCAGATGGCGGGCGAAGCCATCGCCGCCACTCGCAACGTCATCCAGAAGCTCTATGGCGAGCCCTATGTGCCGGGGGCACCGCGCGCCTACCGCGCCAAGGCGCGCAATGCGCAAGAAGCCCATGAGGCCATCCGCCCCACCGAGCTTTCGCGCCTACCCGCCGACCTGCGCCGCCATCTCGACCAGGACCAGGCCGCCCTCTACGACCTCATCTGGAAACGCACCGTCGCCTCACAGATGGAAAGTGCCGAGATCGAGCGCACCACCGCCGATATTGCCGCGACCGGCAACGATGCCAAGACCTACACATTCCGCGCCACCGGTTCGGTGGTGCGCTTCGACGGGTTCCTGAAACTCTACCAGGAAGGCCGTGACGATGAAGAGGACGAGGAGTCGAAGAAACTTCCCGTCCTTGGGCGCGGCGACGTGGTCGGGGTCCGCTCGATTGCGGGGCAGCAGCATTTCACCGAGCCGCCGCCGCGCTATTCGGAAGCCTCGCTCATCAAGAAGCTCGAAGAACTGGGCATCGGTCGGCCTTCCACCTATACCGCCATCCTCACGGTGCTGCGCGATCGCGGCTATGTGCGCATGGACAAGAAGCGCCTCGTCCCCGAGGACAAGGGTCGCCTCGTCACCGCCTTTCTGGAGAGCTTCTTCAAACGCTATGTCGCCTATGATTTCACCGCCAATCTCGAAGACGACCTCGACAAGGTGTCGTCCGGCGAAATCGCCTGGAAGGACCTGCTGACCCGGTTCTGGCGCGAATTTGCGGCATCCGTCGACGAGATCAAGGACTTGCGCGTTACCCAGGTGCTCGATGCGCTCAACGATCTTCTCGGCCCCCATGTCTTCCCCGAGCGCGCCGATGGGGCACCGCCGCGCCAGTGCCCGTCCTGCGGCAACGGCCAGCTTTCCCTGAAGATCGGCAAGTTCGGCGCCTTCATTGGCTGTTCCAACTACCCCGAATGCCGCTTTACCCGACAGCTTGCAAACGGCGAGAATGGCAGCAAGGAAACGGTGCCGGCTGAAGGCATCCTACTGGGGCTCGATCCTGAGACCGGCAAGCCGGTCACCCGCCATGACGGCCGCTTTGGGCCTTATGTGCAGCGCGCGCCGCTTGAAGAGGGTGAAAAGCCGGCGCGGTCATCGCTGCCCAAGGGGGTGGAGCCTGAAAGCGTCGATCTGGAGTTCGCGTTGCGGCTCTTGTCGTTGCCGCGCGAAGTGGGACTGCACCCCGAAACCGGCAAGCCGATTACCGCCGGCCTCGGGCGTTATGGTCCGTTCGTCCTGCATGACGGAAAGTTCGCCAATCTTGATGGTTACGAGGAGATATTCACAGTCGGAATCAATCGCGCGGTGGACCTCCTGGCACGCCGCGCTGCCGGCCGCGGTGGGGCCGGAAAGCCGGCTGCCCTGCGTGATTTGGGCGCCCATCCAGCCGGTGGCGGGTCGATCCAGGTGATGAGCGGGCGCTACGGGCCCTACATAAAATTCGGCAAGATCAATGCCACCCTGCCCAAGGGCGTAACGCCTGAGGCGGTCACTCTGGATGAGGCCGTGGCGCTGATCGCCGCGAAGGAGAAAAAGCCCGCCTCGCCGAAGAAGGCTGCCCGACCAAAGCGGGCAGCGGCGGCCAAGTGAGCCCGCCCCGCAAAGGCAAGGCCGCTCCACAGGGCCTCCCGAGCGAGGATGCCATTGCCGAATTCGTTGCCTCGGCGCCCGGCCGGGTAGGAAAACGCGAGATCGCCCGCGCCTTCGGCATCCGCGACAGCCAGCTCAAGATGGAATTGAAGCGCCTGTTGCGCAAGATGGCCGACGAAGGCCGCCTGGAAATGCGGGCGCGGCGCGTCCACGACGCTTCCAGCCTGCCGCCGGTGGCGGTCATCGAGGTATCGGGTATCGATGCCGATGGCGAGGTCCTGGCTCAACCCGCAAGCTGGGATGCCGACAACCAGGGGCCGGCGCCGAGCATCGTGATCGTTGCCGAAAAAGTCGCTCACCGCCGCGAGGACAAGCAGCCCCCCGGGGTCGGCGAGCGGGTGCTGGCCCGCCTCAATCGCTCGACGGGTACCGGCTTCGACTATGAAGCCCGCATCATCCGCCGCCTCGTCCGGCAATCAAACCTCATCCTCGGGGTGCTGCGCAGCGTCCCGGCGGGCGGCTTTCGGCTACAGCCGGTCGACCGGCGGGCGCGCGGCGACTACGTGGTGAAGCCCGGCAATGCCGGCACCGCCAAGGCCGGCGAACTGGTGAGCGCTGAAGTCTCGCGCGACCGTGGCCGCGGCCGCGGCCTTATCGAGGCCCGGGTCATCGAGCGCCTCGGTTCCATGGACGACCAGCGCAACATCTCGCGCATCGCCATCCACCAGCATGGCATCCCCGACCGTTTCCCCGCCGAGGTCATGACCGAGGCCGAAGCACTTGATCCCTTCGTGCCACGCGGTGTCAGCGACCTCACCCGCCTGCCGCTGGTCACCATCGACCCGGTCGATGCCCGCGACCACGACGATGCAGTGCACGCCATGCCCGATGACGACCCGGCCAATCACGGCGGCTTCGTGGTCACCGTCGCCATCGCCGACGTGGCGCGTTACGTTCACCCTGGCTCAGCACTTGACCGGGAGGCACGGGCGCGCGGCAATTCGGTCTACTTCCCCGACCTGGTGGTACCGATGCTGCCGGAAAGGATATCCAACGACATGTGTTCGCTGCGGCAGGGCGAAATCCGCCCAGCCCTTGCCTGCCGCATGGTGTTCGATGCCAAAGGCAACAAGCGCGGGCACCGCTTCGAGCGCATCGCCATGCGCTCGGCGGCGCGCCTCAGCTATGAGCAGGCGCAGGCCGCCATCGACGGGCACCCGGACGATGTCACCGGGCCCATCCTGGATAGCGTGCTCAAACCCCTGTGGTCGGCCCATGACGCCCTGACGGCAGCCCGCCGCCGCCGCCAACCGCTGGAGCTCGATCTGCCGGAGCGCAAGATCGTGCTGGATGCCCATGGCCTGATCGAACGGGTCGTTACGCCGGAGCGGCTGGAGGCTCACAAGCTTATCGAGGAGATGATGATCCAGGCCAACGTGGCGGCCGCCGAGACGCTGGAGGAAAACAAGACCCCCCTCGTCTACCGCGTCCATGAGGCGCCGGCCCGCGACAAGGTCGCAGCCCTCGTCGACTTCCTGGCAACCGTCGGCATCTCGCTGCCCAAGGGCCAGGTGCTGAGCCCCGCGCACTTCAACCGCATCCTGCAACAAGTGGTAGGGCGCGATGATGAGCAACTCGTCAACGAGGTGGTGCTGCGGACCCAGGCGCAGGCCATCTACAGTCCCGACAATCGCGGCCATTTCGGCCTCCACCTGAGACGCTATGCGCATTTCACCTCGCCCATCAGGCGTTATGCGGACCTCATCGTGCATCGTGGCCTCATCACCGCCCTGGGGCTTGGCCGCGACGGCCTGTCAGAGGCCGATATCGCCAAGCTCGACGAGACGGCGGAGATTATTTCAGGGGCCGAACGCCGTGCCATGGCGGCCGAGCGCGAGACCGTCGACCGGCTGATCGCGGCGCATCTGAAAACCTCGACCGGCGCCCTGTTCGCCGCCCGCATCGCCGGGGTCACCACGGCGGGCCTGTTCGTGCGCCTCGCCGAGACCGGCGCCGACGGATTCATCCCCATGCGCACCCTGCCCGGCCGCTTCGTCCACGACGAAGTCCGCCATGCCCTTGTCGGCACCCTCAGCGGCGAAACCTTTCAACTCGGCGACCGGGTGGAAGTGCGCCTCGTCGAAGTCACACCGATCGCCGGGGGTTTGCGCTTCGAGATGGTCAGCGAGGGCCGCGAGGGCGCAGCCCCGGTACACCGGCGCTTTCATGCAAAGAAAACCCCGGCGCGGCGCGGCCGGCGGCGCTGAGGCTGACCTGTCGACATGCCCCGCCGAAATCCGCGTCGGCTTGCAACGCTCTGTCGATAAACGTGCGAATCGGTGCTATTTCAGGGGCTTGCCGGCAATCGCCCGCTGACCGCTTGCGGCCTTGCGTCATCCTGCCGCGCGACCGAGCGTGAGGTTCCCTTTGGACGGCGACCAATGCATGCTGGGGTATGAAAGTTTGCACCGACAATCCCACCGACCTTCCGCCGGCCCTCGAAAAGCCGCGGCGGCCATGGCGGCCGGCCATCTGGAGAGGCTCACGCATGCTGTGCCCGGCGTGCGGCAAGGGCGGCCTGTTCAGGCGCTACCTGAAGATTGTCGATCGCTGCCCGGTATGCGGCGAGGAGTTGCATCACCATCGCGCCGACGATGCGCCACCCTATTTCACCATGTTGCTGGTGGCCCATATCGTGGTGCCAGCGATGATCATCGTTGAAGACTTTTGGCATCCGGCCATGTGGGTGCACTTTTCCTTGTGGCTACCACTGGTAATTGCACTGTCCTTGATGCTGCTGCCACTGGTCAAGGGCGGTATTGTGGGCTTGCAATGGGCGCTGTGCCTGCACGGCTTCGAATTCGCCGCGCAATGCCGGCCGGCTGATCCCGGACGGGCCTGAACGCGCCGACGCCCAGGGCAGAGTTTTTGCGTTAACTCAGGAACGTCGGTGCGCCTTACGACGCCGGGCCGACCGACGCCACCTCAAGGCCGAAGCAAGCCGCCGAAGCGGCTCAACACAGGCCTCGTGCAAATCTTCCAGCAAGACTTTGTGAAACGGCATCTCGAGAATGGAGCGAATGATCGCCACATCCTCTTCGTCATCGTGCCAATTGGCCGAGGCCGATCTCATCCTCGCCAGCGACACGAAGTCAACCGGTGCCGCAGACGGGCCGCCGCCAGGGTGCTCAAGTCCGTCAGGCCATGCAACGCGCGGATGGCCCATCGCCGCTCACTTCCTGACTGACTTTGACGGTTGCTCGGCTGGCCGTTGCACCTCGTCTGCATCGGCTTTCGAAACCAGTTGACGCAATTGCAAGCCAAGACTGGCAATCCCGTCGCCGATATCGGAAACGACGCTATCGCGGTTGTCGACCAAGGAAGCCAGTTCACCGAGCCGCTGCTCGAGGGCGCTCACCCGCGCCGTCAAGTCGGTGCTGAATTGCTCCACGAATTCCATTATTCTCTGGTCGCGAATCTTGTTTTGTTCATAGATCGGCTTCAGCAGCAATTCGCGTAGAAGCTGCATTTCGTTGGTGTTGTTTTCTCTGTCCGACATGCCGCCGTCCTGAATTTGCGAATCCGGGAAATGGATACATCTATGAGATTAGAGATGTATAGTTAAACTGACCTTAACCCTTTCTTCCCAATTGACAAATCCGGTAGCAGGTCGCAACTGGCCACGGCCGTCGCCTGGTGGCTGGACTTGCGGGTGCGGACTTGGCATGCTGGAAGGCGAAATCATCAGCGAGCAAGCTACATGGATAGACCAAATGTGCCGTTGAATGCCGGCCACCCGCCCATGCGGCCGCGCGACGCTGCGACCCTGGTGATCGTCAGGCGCGGCGGCGGCGAACAGCGCGTGCTGATGGGTCGGCGCCATGCCGACCACAAGTTCATGCCGGGCAAGTATGTCTTTCCGGGCGGCCGACTGGATGCTGTCGACTGCCGCCTGAAGCCGGCCGTCGATCTGGATCCGCGCGTCGCCGAACGGCTCATCAAACGTATGCGGGGGCGCCCATCGCTGGCCCGCGCCCGTGGCCTTGCCATGGCGGCGGTGCGCGAGACGTTTGAGGAAGTGGGACTGCTGGTGGCGCAAGCCCATGACGGTCGGCATTCAAGCCGCAACCCGGCGTGGCAGAAGTTCTTGGCGAGCGGCTATGCACCCGATCTTTCCGGGCTTTGCTATTTTGCCCGCGCCATCACTCCTCCCGGGCGCCCGAGGCGCTTCGATACCCGTTTCTTCGTGCTCGATGCCGGGCGGGTCATCAATCTCGACGCTCCCGTGTTGACCGCGTCTGATGAAATTCTGGATATCAACTGGGTGACGTTCGCCGAGGCCCACGCCCTTGATCTGCCCAGCATCACCAAGAACATCCTGCAACGCCTGGCGGCGGCACTGGCCAGCCCCAGCGGCATTGACCACACCACGCCGGCGAGCTTCCAGTACCTCATCGGCAAGACCTGGCGCGAGGAAACGCTGTAAGCGGCCTTGGAAAAGAATGGCTTGCATGGAGACCATGCAAGCCACAGCGTTTCCGGATTCAGAATGCAGCGATTGTCAGCCGCATACCCGTCCCTTGCTGCCGGTCGAGAAGGTGATGCCGCCGCCCGACTTGATCGGGTGGCCGCTCGAGCACATGTTCTTGGCCGGCTTCATGTGCTTCATGGTCTTGGCATCGGCAACACCGCTTACGCCCAAAGCGGCAACAACGGCGAAAATAACAAGCGTCAGGTTCAGCGTCTTCATTTCAGTCAACCCCCTTGAGATTGAATTTTATCAACACCGTCGCTGGCGCAGGTGGATTTGTGTCGCCTCGCCCAGCCCGTGAACTAAGACACGAATTTGCAGGGTCAGCAAGCGCGGAAATATCGCCATGACTGCCGATTAACAGCTAAACATACGGGCCTCCGATCGACTGCGACATGTGGTGCAGATATGTCGACCCGTCGGGTGTAACTCTGGACAAACCGGGGGGCGATCCGGTAAGCCACGCGCGGCATGGCGCGCGCCCGCGGCGCGGTGCTCAGCATTATCCAAGGAGCAAAACCAAAGTGTCGGAGCGGCGTTCGCATCTGCAACGGCTCGAGGCCGAGAGCATCGAGATCATGCGTGAGGTGGCGGCCGAGTTCCGCAAACCGGTGATGCTCTATTCCATCGGCAAGGATTCGTCCGTCATGCTGCATCTGGCGCGCAAGGCGTTCTTTCCCGCTCTGCCGCCGTTTCCAATGCTGCATGTGGACACCACCTGGAAGTTTCGCGAGATGATCGCCTTTCGCGACCGCATGGCGGCCGAGAGCGGCATGCAGCTTTTCGTGCACACCAATCAGGACGGCATCGCCCGCGGCATGAACCCGTTCGACCACGGCTCCTCGCTCTATACCCAGGTGATGAAGACCGAGGCCCTCAAGCAGGCCCTCGACATGCACAAGTTCGACGCCGCGTTCGGCGGGGCGCGGCGCGATGAGGAGAAGTCCCGCGCCAAGGAGCGCATCTTCTCGTTCCGTACCGCCAGCCACACCTGGGACCCCAAGAACCAGCGCCCGGAACTATGGTCGTTGTTCAACACCCGGGTGAAGCCGGGCGAGTCCATTCGCGTTTTCCCCTTGTCGAACTGGACCGAACTCGACATCTGGCAATACATCCTGGTTGAGCACATCCCCATCGTGCCGCTGTATTTCGCCGCCGAGCGCCCGACGGTGGTGCGCGATGGCCAGCTCATCATGGTGGATGACGACCGCATGCGGCTCAACGAAGGCGAAAAGCCGGTGATGCGCCAGATCCGCTTCCGCACCCTTGGATGCTATCCGCTGACGGCAGCCATCGAGTCGGATGCCACCAATCTGGAAGGCATCGTGCGTGAAATGCTGATCGCGCGCACCTCGGAGCGCTCGGGCCGGCTTATCGACCATGACGAAGCGGCTTCCATGGAAAAGAAAAAGCGCGAAGGCTATTTTTGATGCATGACGTGACCGCGACCGCGCCCCAGCCAGATCTTCTGGCCGAATTTCTGGCCGCACAGGAATCCAAGGGGTTCTTGCGCTTTCTCACCTGCGGTTCGGTGGATGACGGCAAGTCGACGCTCATCGGGCGCCTACTCTACGATACCAAGCTGTTGTTCGAGGATCAGCTCGCCACCCTGGAGAGCGATTCGCGCAAACACGGTACCGCCGGCGAGGATATCGATTTCGCCCTGCTCGTCGACGGGCTGGAGGCCGAGCGCCAGCAGGGCATCACCATCGATGTCGCCTACCGCTTCTTTGCCACCACGAGGCGCAAGTACATCGTCGCCGATACCCCCGGTCACGAGCAGTACACCCGCAACATGGCGACCGGCGCCTCCACCGCCGACCTCGCCGTTATCCTCATCGATGCGCGCAAAGGGGTGCTTACCCAGACCCTGCGCCATTCCTGCATTGCCTCGCTTCTGGGAATCCGCCACGTGGTACTGGCCATCAACAAGATGGATCTGGTGGATTTTTCGCAAGATCGGTTCGACAAGATCGTCGCCGCCTATCAGCCGTTTGCCGAGCGATTCCGGTTCGATAGCCTCATTGCCATCCCCCTGTCGGCGCGCCACGGCGACAACGTGACGGCGAAATCGCAGCGCACGCCGTGGTACGACGGGGCCTCGCTCATCGACTATCTCGACACCATTGAAGTGGAAAGCGCCCGTATCCACGGGGCCTTCCGCATGCCGGTGCAGTGGGTGAACCGCCCGCATCTGGACTTCCGCGGGTTTTCTGGCACCGTGGTGTCGGGCCGGGTCAAGCCGGGGGACCGGGTCGCGGTGGCGCGCTCAGGACGTACTTCGACGGTCGAACGCATCGTCACCATGTCGGGCGACCTGACCGAGGCGGTGGCCGGCGATGCGGTCACGCTGACGCTCAGCGATGAAGTGGACATTTCGCGTGGCGACTGCATCGCGGCCGCCGATGAGCGCCCGGAAGTGGCCGATCAGTTCGCTGCCCATCTCTTGTGGATGGCCGAGGACGAATTGATGCCGGGACGCTCCTACTTGCTCAAATGCGCCGGCCAGACCGTTAACACAACGGTGAGCGAACTCAAATACCGCCTCGATATCAATACATTCGACCACCTTGCCGCCAAGACGCTGGAACTAAACGAGGTGGGCTTCGTCAACCTGTCGTTGGCCCACCCCATCGCCTTTGATCCCTACAGCGAGATCCGCGACATGGGGGCGTTCATCCTCATCGACCGCTTCACCAACCAGACGGTGGCCGCCGGCATGCTGGATTTTGCGCTCAGGCGCGCCTCCAATATCCACCTCCAGACGCTCGACGTAAACAAGGCCGCGCGCGGGATCGCCCTGCGCCAGCGCCCGGCCATCCTGTGGTTCACCGGCCTGTCGGGCGCCGGCAAGTCGACCATCGCCAATCTGGTGGAGATGAAGCTGCATGCCATCGGTCATGCCACCTACGTGCTGGATGGCGACAATGTGCGCCATGGCCTCAATCGCGATCTCGGTTTCACCGACGCCGACCGGGTGGAGAACATCCGTCGGGTCGGCGAGGTAGCCGCCCTGATGATCGATGCCGGCCTCATTACGCTGGTTTCCTTCATCTCGCCTTTCCGTGCAGAGCGGCGCATGGCGCGCGAACTGGTGGACGAAGGCGAATTCATCGAGATTTACGTTTCGACGCCCCTGAAGCTGGCCGAGGAGCGTGATCCCAAAGGCCTCTACAAGAAGGCGCGGGCCGGCCAGATCAAGCATTTTACCGGCATCGACAGCCCCTATGAGGAGCCCGAGCTCGCCGAATTGGTGCTCGACACCGCCGTCCACAGCGCCAACGATCTCGCCGATCAGGTCATCGACTGGCTGAAGAAGCGCGGCTATCTGCACTAGATCAGCACGCAATTGGGTGAAATCACCCAATTGCATGCTGATCGATTCTTTGAGTTTGAGCATGATGTTATCCGAAAAGTGGCTTCCACTTTTCGGCATCATGCTCTAGAGCGGATTCGGCTTAATCCGGATCGTATCCGGCGGCGGCGAAGTAGTTTGCGCATTCCTGCGGTGTGAAGAGGTCGATGAGGCCGCCGATGGTG
>Ga0315540_10002275_pt1 | contig 10836 bp, 7 predicted proteins | sample SalMarSW160110MG_FD_203677 | JGI IMG/M metagenome (GOLD analysis project Ga0315540, IMG submission 203677) | Salt marsh sediment microbial communities from the Plum Island Ecosystem LTER, Massachusetts, United States - Salt Marsh Sediment SW1601-10 ... | reverse complement strand
GCCCGGCTCGAGCCGGGCGCCCGTTGCTGCGTGCGGGTTTCCGGATCAGTTCGTGAGGATCATCCGGCGGGCCGCCCTCTGGCCGTCGAGCGACAGCTCGTAGAGGTAGACGCCGCTGTTCAGGCGCTGCCCGTCCACGCCGGTGCCGTCCCAGGCGATCGAGTGGATGCCCGGCTGCATCGAGCGGTCCACGACCGTGGCCACGCGCCGGCCGGCCACGTCGTAGATGCGGAGCGAGACGTGCCCGCCGCGGAAGAGCTCGAACGAGAACCGCGCGCCCTGCACGACCGGGTTCGGCATCACCGGCCGCAGCGCGGCGAACGGGGCGTCGGGCCGGCCCACGGGCGTGAACGGAACGTCGGTGGCGTCGGTGCAGTAGTTCCACCGCGTGCCCACGTTGACCTGCGGGTTGGCCACCGAGTGGTTCACGTCGTCCAGCATGAGGACCCGGTTGCCCAGCCCCTCGCACTCGAACGTGCCGTTCAGCCAGTACTTGTAGTTCACGGTCAGCCCCGTGGAGTCCGGGAAGGTGATGGCGCGGCCGAAGAAGACGTCGCCATCGGCCGCATCCGGATAGACGCCGTCGTTGAGGAGAAGCGCCTCGGGGTTCGGATGGTCGAATCGCAGCGGCAGCTGGTCGCCCATGACCGCAAGCGAGTCCGTCGGCCCGGGGACCGGGTCCACCGGGCTCATGTCCACGCGGAAGACCACGGTGACCGCCTTGTCGGTCACGGTGCAGCGGTCGATGCCGCGAGCCGGAAGGACGATCGGGTTCGAGGTGCTGTACACGGCGTCGTTCAGGTAGACATTGCGGTTCCCCTGCCCCAGGCACTCGATGACGCCGTTGAAGTCCACCTTCCAGCCGACGTTCTTCTTCGTGCAGGAGGGGAACGTCACCCGGGCCGCGTAGATGCCGTCCCCGGCGGTCGCGTCCGGCGCAACACCGTTGTCGAGCATCGGGACGCCCGGCTGGTTGAAGGTCAGCGGGAGGCCGTCACCCAGCAGCGTGATGACGTCGCCGCCGGTCGGCGAGAAGTGGTTGGCGTCCACCTGGAAGATCACGTCCACCGCCTGCGACGTGTAGTCCGCCGGGTCCTCGTTGCCCCACGCCACGTTCTTCGCGACCGCGGCCCCGTTGTCGCTGCTGAGCGTGTCCACGCGGTTGCCGGCGAACGGCTCGTAGGTGTTGCACTTCGCCGCGAGCTTCCACTCGAGAATCGTGCTGCCCTTGCCGCTGACCTTGTCCCGGAGCAGGCAGAACGGCACGGTCACGTTGTAGATCGAATCGGCGTTCGTGTCGGTCATCAGCGCGTTGTCGCACAGGCTGAACGTGAGCGGGGAGACGCTGCCGAGCACCGTGAACGTGTCGCTCGCCGCGAACGTGCCCGCGCACAGCGGGAGCTTGAAGTTCGCGTTGAACGTGACGTTCTGCAGGAAGAACCCCGCGACGTTCGAGCCGTCGCCCGTGTTGATCGGGTTGCCCGCCACGTCCTGGACGTTCGAGACGGTGATGAGGTACGCGCTCGGCTGGGCGTTGATCGAGGAGTTCAGCGTGAGATGGACGACGCTCGGGGACGCCGCGTCGCGAATCGCGCTCGTCACAGTGCGGGTGAGCGGGCCCGAGAAGGCGTAGTTGCCCGCGACCTGCGCCGTCGTGAGGTCCACCGGCTCGCTGAACTGCAGGTCGATCTTGTTCGTGAGCAGGCCGAACTGGCCGTTCGCGAGGACCTGGAAGCCCACCGCCTGCGCCGTCTGCAGCGTCGGCGGCTGGTTGTCCACGGCGTTCTGGACCGTGTAGGGCACCATGCACGTCATCTGCACGACGGCCGTCGTGTCGTAGGTGGTCGTGCCCACGTGCGACATCTGGACGTTGTCGCTGCAGAAGGCGTCCAGGGGGCCCTTCGTCGAGCCTTCCTGGGTGACCCAGAACTCCAGGTTCATCTGGGTGCCGGCGGAGACGCCCAGCGCGCTGAGCGGGATCTTCATCTCCTTGAAGTTCAGGCTGTCCACGATCCCGAGGCCGTTCGCGCCGGAACCCCACGCCGGGTTGATGACCGTCGAACGGTTCTGCCACGTGCCCAGGGTGTCCTTGTAGAAGACCTCGTAGTTGAAGCTGTTGCAGTCCGTCGGTGTGACGTCGTAGATGATGAAGTCGGGCTTGTTCGGCACGTTGGCCCAGCCGATCAGGCGGCCGAACGGGTCCGTGGTCCCGCCGCCGGGGGTCCCCACGTCGAACGCCATGCCGAGGTTCATGTCGCAGTAGCAGGTGCGCGCGAACTCGATGCCCAGATAGAGAAAGTTGGCGTCGTTCGTAACCCAGATCCGCCCCAGGTCCATCGGGAGCGCGGCCGGGGTGCAACCCTGCTGCGTGTCGTTCGAATCGTCGCCGAGCAGGTTGGACGCGTCGAAGTCGTTGACGCCGTCCACGACGATGGTCTGCGGGATGGCGGCCAGTGACGGCACCGCGAACGCGAGCAGCACCACCGCAAGAACCGAAGTCGCAATCCTCTTCATTGAGGGGGTCTCCCCCGGGCCGCGTAAGAAGGAGGACGCGCGTTGCAGGTTCGGCCCGAACCACCTGCCAGCGGAACGGTCGCGAGGCTCGACCGGCGCGGCATCCCGTGGAGTCGGCGGAATTCTAGTGGCGCGCGGCCGCCGAAAGCAATCGGCGTTCCCCCGGCACCGCACGGGGTTTCCGGTCACGACGGGCTGCCGGAATTGGTCCGTCCGCCCGGTCGGCTTGACCTCGACCGGACGTGCCTCGCATGATGCGCGGCGCGTCTCTTGACCGATACCGAACCCCCGTCCCTCCGGATTCCTCCCTTGCGCCCGACCCTCCTGCTCGGCATCGCCCTTTTCCTCGCGCTGCCGGCCTTCCCCGCCCAGGCCCGGACCGCCCGCGACCTCAGCGGGCGCATGCGGATCGACGGCTACAGCGGGGAGTTCATCCCCGGCGACGAGGACGTCTTCGGCTACAACTCGAAGGGAGTCTTCGAGGAGCCGAGTGACGACTCGAAGTGGCAGAACAACGAGGTCTACCAGATCCACCTCACCTGGGACGCCCAGTACCTCTACGCCGCGGTGGACGGGAAGATCTGGGGCAACAACATGGTGCTGCTGTTCGACACGGTGCCGAACCGCGGCCTGGCCTCGATGACCTCGCTCAACTCGTGGCGCCGCAACGTGAACTTCGACACGTTCGGCCGCTTCCCGGGCGACGAGTTCATGCCCGACGTCTTCGGCGCGACCTGGGACACGAACACGAACCCGCGCCTGCTCACGCAACTCTCGGGCAACCAGGTGGACGACCACCTCGTGGGGCCGGAGTTCCGCGCGGTGGCCTCCTTCGACCAGGGGAACGACGGCCGCTCGATGGAGTTCGCGATCCCGTGGCGGAACGTCTTCGCCGGCCTCGGCGGGGGCGGGACGCGCGACACCGTGGTCACGGTGGGCGGCATCACCGACACGCTCCGCCGCATGCCCCTCGGCGTCCACTCCATCAAAGTCTGCGCCTTCGTGACGGGCAACTGGGACGGCAGCGGCGGGCCGGATTCGGCGCCCGACAACCTGCGCGGGCACACGGACGACGGCAACGCGAACATCATCCTCGACAACTACGCCCTCGTGGATCTGGACGAGAACGACGACACGGGGATGGGCTTCGGGGGACCGGACGGCATCCCGGACTGGGACGTCTCGCCGAAGTCGCGGATCACGTTCCGGTACGAGCCCCCGATCACGGCCGTCCGCTTCTCCCTCGGCGCGCTGACGCTCGACCGCCCGGCCTTCCGCCCCGACTACGGCGAGGGCGTGACCTTCCACGTGCGGCTCGACCCGCCCCTCGACCCGAACGAGCCGATCGACCTCGCCCGGAGGGTCACGTTCTCGGCCAACATCTACGACGCCGGGGGCCGGCGGGTTCGCGACCTGTTCCTCAACGAGAACGTCCCCGCCCTCGGCGCCGACGACGAGCTGACGGCCCGCGGTCTCTCCCGATGGGACGGGCGTGACGGAGCGGGCCGCCCCGTCGAGCCCGGCATCTACATCCTGCGCGTCGTGATCGAGCCGAACCTCGACCGGGCCACCAAGGCCGTGGTGGTCGTGAGATGAGGCGGCTCGCGCTCGCCCTGGGCCTGACGGTCCTCCTGGCCCCTCCCGCGCACGCCTACTTCGAGCTGACGAGCGCCGGGGCACGGGTGGTGGCGCTGGGCCCCTCCGCGATGGGCATGGTGGACGACGTCTCGGCCTACCACTGGAACCCGGCCGCCCTGGCCTCGCTGGACCGGCTCGAGCTCATGGCGGACTACTCCAAGCCCTACGGCATCGAGAACCTGTCCGAGAACGCGATCGCCGCCGGCGGCCGCCGCTGGGGAACCGGGTGGGCCGCGGCCTGGCACCGCACCTCGGTCGCCGACGTCTACGCCGAGGACCAGTTCTGCCTCGCGGCAGGGCGGCGGTTCGTCCGCACGCCGGACGGCTCCCAGGTGGACCTCGGAGCGACGTTCGTCTTCGGTCGGGCCGCTTTCCAGCCGTTCGACGTCGCGGGCGTCGGCACCCAGGACTACGGCGCCGTGTCCAGAGGCTCGTTCGACGTGGGCGCCCGCTGGCGCACCCCCTGGAACGTGGACCTGGCGTGGGTCACGCACGACCTGCTGCAGCCCCGGTACGAGTTCGTGCCGGGCTCGGGGGGGGACCGGCTGTCGGCAAGGCAGGAGGTCGCGGCGGCGTTCCACTGGAACCGCGAGTCCACCATCAGCGCGGGCTGGCGCCAGCAGCCCCGCGGCAAGGCGCTGCTCAGCGCCGGCATGGAGATCCTGTTCTTCGACGTGTTCGCGATCCGCTCCGGGCTCACGAACCTCGCGAGCACGTACCAGGCCGACAGCGCGCCGACCGACCTGCAGTTCAGCGGCGGCTTCGGCGTCTTCCATCGCGGGGTGATGATCGACGCCGCCGCCGCCACGAGCCACGACCTCGGCGCGTCCTACCGCGTCACGCTGCGGTTCCACCCGGGCGGGAGGAAGGCGAAATGAGCCCCTCCCGGCCGATCGCCGTCGCGCTGCTCGCGCTCGCCCTCCTCGCCCCCGCCGCGCGGGCGGCGACGAAGCTCGAGGGCGACTACCAGCTCATGATGGACCTGCGGAAGTGGGACCGGCCCTTCCTCTGGGACTTCGACTCGAACTCGTACGACGTCTTCGACAACGTACAGTTCCGGCTCTTCTCGCAGCCGGCGCCGGGGGTCGAGTCCTTCCTCAAGTTCGAGGCGGCCTACAACCCGACCGACAACAACAACCCCTCGCCGGAGTTCCAGTGGCGCGAAGGCCACCTGAGATTCCGTCGCGAGTTCGGCCAGCGCGGCGTGGATGCCTACCTCTTCTCCCGTCAGGACCGCTTCTACATCGACTGGCACCTCATCCCCTGGGTCTACGGCCGCGGCGACGCCCAGGGCCTGCGTCTCGACACGTGGGGCTGGAACAAGACTTCCGTGACGCTGATCGCGTCCGACCGCAGCGGGGAGTACAACCCGGCCAACTTCCCGGACGTGCCCCACCTCCCGGCCGATTCGATCGCCGCCCAGCGGGTGCTGCGGACCGGCGACGCCTGGGTTCTGCGGATGCGCCGAGCGTTCCTGAAGAACGACGCGCTGCGCGCGGGCCTGACCTGGAACCGCTACGAAGGCTGGACGGGGCAGGACAGCATCTCGTCGCCCTCCCCGTGGAGCTCGATCGTGGCCACGGATGTCCGCTGGCACGTCGCGGGCGCCGACGTCTCGGTCGAGTACGGCCAGAGCTTCGACGACATCCCCCGGGCGGACTCGGTCCGGGCCCCGGTCGTCACTGCGTTCAAGCAGCCGCTCGGATTCCGGCTTCCGGACGCCTCGGTCATCCAGGCGGAAGTGCGCTCGATCCGGCTCGGGACCCAGCGCACGGGCTATTTCAACACCACGCCCGGCTGGTGGTCGCGCGGGCCCAAGTGGCAGAACTCGCTCGGGGGCCCGGGCTACGACGAGACGGGCTTCTTCCTCAACAGCTACTACCTCTTCCCCGAGCGCGCGATGACGTACACGAACAACCTGCTCTGGTACGCCCCGAAGGCCTACAGCCACGTGCGGACGCGCGAGCTGTACAACGAGCTCTACATCGAGTTCATCAACGGGTTCACCGGCAAGACGTCCTACAAGCGACGCGACATCTACCGTCCCTCGCCCGCCGGGACGCTGCGGGAGACGCACCTCGACTGGTTCAACGAGTTGCAGGTCGAGAGCCGGCTGGCCTGGCTTCGCGTTCAGACCAAGGTGCGCGACATCGGCACGCCCGACCGCAAGGAGCTCTACGTCGTCGAGAACTCCATCAACCTCTCGCAGCGCACGAAGGTCTACAACCGCTTCGCGTTCGGAAACGACCCGAGCATCCTCCGCGAGGGGATCTTCACCCAGCTCCAGTACCGGCCCACCGGCAACATGGAGATGTTCCTGCAATACGGTCCCGACTACATCGGTGGTGGCTCGATGCCCGTCGACGAGGGCAACCTCAACGGCAGCGGCGACCAGCGGGACATGGTCAAGTTCATCCTGAAGGGGAACTTCTGATGCCCAACCCGTTCCGACTCCCTCCGGCTCGCGCGCTCGCCGGCGCGCTCCTCGCGGCGGCGGTCGCCGTCGCGTCCGCGGCCTCGGCGGCCCCGAAGGCGGTCCCGGGCGGCATCCAGTTCACCTACACGGCGCCGAACGCCAGGACGGTCGCGTGGGCCGGTGAGTTCAACGGCTGGAACGCGAGCGCCAACCCGATGACGAAGGACGCCCAGGGCGTCTGGTCCGTCGTGATCCCGCTGCCGGCCGGCGAGCAGCAGTACAAGTTCGTCGTGGACGGGCAGTGGTTCGCCGATCCGGAGAACAGCGTCACTGCGGGCGAGTTCGGCAACAGCGTGGTGAAGGTCGCCGCCGACGGCTCGATCGTGCAGATGGCCGCGACGTCGAACACGGCCTACAGCCCGAAGATCTTCATCGGCGGCCGGGTCCACAGCCTGACCTACGTCGCCTTCGACCCCGTCCTGTCCCGGTACGAGATCCAGCGCCCGCTCTTCGACGTGGACCTCGGCTTCGACATCCGGATCTCCGACCTGCTCAAGGCGCACGTCCTGACCAACATCGACCCGCAGAAGGAGGACGTCCAGGACTACCGCTCGCGCCTCAACTTCAAGCGCGGCTCGATGGAGTTCGCCCAGCCGGGCATGCGGCTGTTCGCGTTCAACAGCGAGACGATCCCGACGTGGGACGATCCCGCCCACCTCGTCGGCGACATCGGCATCTACGCCAACCCATTCGGCTACCAGCGGGACGGCTTCCAGTTCCAGGGCCAGAAGCTCGGCTTCGACGGGCAGATCCTCTACGCGGACAACAGCACGGTCGGCGGCACGGAGTTCCCGGGCGGCTCGGACTTCCAGGACTTCAGCATCGACCGGGGCACGAACCGCAAGTTCGTGTTCGAGTCCGACGGCGTCTCGAAGGCCTGGCAGCAGCTCCGGACGGTCCGTCGCGACTCCGTGACGTTCGCGCTCGTGCCCGGGCAGGTCTCCAAGGTCTCGACCACCGACGTGGGCGACGGGGGCGTCGGCTTCGGCTACGGCGACGGCGCGACCGACGTCTTCGCGGCCAGCCTGCGCCGCACCCTGCCGCACGGGCTGCGGCTGGGAGTCCTCGGTCGCACCGACCGTGGCTACCACCTCGGGCGGCTCGCGATGGCCCAGGTGACCTCCGACTCGACGGGCATCCTCTACTACGGCCAGACCGAGCAGCAGTCGTTCTCGGGCGGCGCCGAGGCGCGCCTGCCTCTCGCGGACGGATCCTCGGTCTGGGCCGAGTACCTGCAGGGCGCCCGCCGGCTCGACATGATGGACCGCGGAACACGCCTGGACTTCGTCGCCCACGACATCTCCGGCACCGGCCCCGGGAGCATCACGAGCACGTCCTCGGTCCCGCTCGGCCAGCACTTCAACCTCGACGAGAGCGCGCGCTTCCTCGCGGGCGGGTCGTACACGTTCGCCGAGGGCGACGTCGTCGTGTCCGCCGAGTTCGAGCACCAGTCGCACACCTATCCCGCCTGGGCGATGCCCCCGGTGGCGCCCGCCGGGCTCGCGAACACGGACCACCCCCGGTTCGAGAACGTGGATTTCCAGCGGGCGACCTACACGGACAACGGCGACCTTCGAAACTCCATGAAGGAGTTCCGGCTGCGCTGGGACCGCAACTGGCGCTACTACCTCGGGCGCGAGGTGAGGACGTCCGTGGCGCTCGAGCTGACGCACTTCGACTACGACCCGCGCACGACGTGGGAGTACCAGATGTGGTTCCCGACCGGGAACATGTGGCTGCAGCAGGACGGGCAGGTGGTCTCCGTGGACCGGCTGACGCTGCTCGGCGAGTCGAAGGCGTTCCGGCTGCGCCCGTCGCTGGACGTGCCGATCCGCCGCCGGCGCAACGTGGACTTCCACTGGCGGGGCGACTTCACCGGCGTGAAGCTCGGGCTGCGGCCGCGGTACGCGGAGAACCGGTTCCTGTTCGGCTTCGACGTGAGCGAGGCCCTGCGCTTCTCGAACGACACGCGCTGGGTCAAGTACGACGCGCCGGCCCTGAAGCTTGACCGCGCCTACGTGAGCAATTTCGTCCAGTTGCTGTATCGTTTCGCGGACGGCATCCACATCGGGCTGGGCTGGGGCGTCGCCCCGCTCGTGCTCAACCCGGCCACGAACGAGTTCGCCGACATCGGCCGCGAGCAGTACCTGTACGACCGGCACGCGAACGGCTACATCGCCGAGACGAACTGGCTGAGCCTGGCGCCGCAGATCTCGGCGGCGGAGAGGGCGCTGCAGAACGAGCGCCGGCTCCAGATCGAGGCTGTCGTCCACTTCTGACCGGGCCGCGGAGAGGCACCATGCGACGTTCGATCCGAATCCTCGCCCTCGTGGCCGTGGCGGCCGGGCTCACGACGCTCGGCTGCAGCAGCCTGAACTTCATCAAGCGCCGCCTGCCGCCGCCCACGCAGACCCCGGACGGGGTCGTCTTCCGCTTCATGGCGCCGTCCGCCCGGGTGGTCCAGCTGGCGGGCAACTGGCCCGAGAACGACTGGCTTCGCGGGCAGGCGCAGACCGGCAGCTTCCTGGTCGGCGAAATGAAGGACGACGACGGCGACGGCATCTGGACCCGCACCGAGAAGCTCGCCCCGGGCCGCTACCAGTACAAGTTCGTGATCGACCGCGTGAACTGGAAGGAAGATCCCAACAACCCGAACCGGACCGACGACGGGTACGGCGGGTTCAACTCCCTGATCGACGTGCGATGACCCGAAGAGCCCGCGTTGAACTGCTCGTCCTCGTGCTCGCCGCCGCGACGCTGGCCGGCGCCGGCTGCGGCCGGAACGACGCGACCACGATCCTGACGCCGACCGGCATCCGGCCGGCGCCCGCGACGTGGCCGGGCTCGATGACGGGCAAGGTCTTCTACGACCCGGTGAACACGCCGGACCTCTCCGTGCCCCCGTTCCCTCCCACGCGCGTCGAGCTCTATCTCGGCGCCGACCTCGTCGCGACGGACTCCCTGGACGGCTCCTCGCGCACCTACCTCTTCGACAACCTCGCACCGGGGAGCTACAGCATCGTCGTCCGCTCGCTCGTGTTCTACGCCAACTCGCGCGGGGGCCTGCCGGTGCGCGAGGGCCCGCTCGACGCCGGCAACATCACCCTGACCCTGAATCCGCTCGCGCTCTCCAACAACGTCTACGTGACCGGCTCGATGCCGGGCCTGGGCGCGGACCAGCTGATCTACGGCACCGGAATCTGCGACGCGAACCAGCTGGGCATCTGGACCTACCCGAACTCGCTCTGGCCGGCGGTGGACATCCCCGCGGGCACGTACCGGTTCAAGTTCGTGACCGACGAGTCCTCCACCGACACCAATCTCATCGGCTGGGGCGGGAACCCCTCGGACACGCTCGACGTCCCGTTCTCCGACCGACCTGCCGTGAGGGGCGCCGGCCCCTCCACCGACATCGTCGCCCGCTTCCCCGCTTCGGGGACGTACGCGTTCACCTTCGACGAGCGTCGGCAGCGCTTCTCGATCGCGCTGCTGCCCCCCGGGCCCGCCGCCCGTTCCAGGAGACTCCCATGATCCGCCTGCCCCGCCTGTCCCGTTCCCTCCGGGCGCTCGCCGCGCTGGCGCTCGTCCCGATGCTGGCCGGCTGCGCCGGCGGCTGGCGCGGAGGCGCCCCGCCGGCCGAGTGGGCCGTCGAGGCCGCGACCTCCACGCCCTCCGCCCCCACGTCGATCGCCGCCACGTCGAAGCCGAGCCGCGGCACCCACGCGACGGCGGACGGCGTGGCCTTCGTCTGGAAGGGCGAGGGAAACTCCGTGAACGTCGCGGGCGAGTTCAACGCCTGGAGCACCACCGCGGATCCCCTGAAGAAGCAGGCGGACGGCTCGTGGCTCCTCGACAAGACGCTGGCTCCCGGCAAGTACGCCTACAAGTTCGTGATCGACGGCGGCAACTGGAAGCCCGACCCGACCGTCACGGACGCGGTGGACGACGGCTACGGCGGCAAGAACAGCGTGATCACGGTCGGCGGCGCCGCGGCCCCCGCGGCAGCGGCTCCCGCGACGACGGCCCCCGCGGCCACGGCGGCCGCTTCCGGCGGCACGCACGCGACGCCCGACGGGGCCGCCTTCGTCTGGAAGGGCGAGGGCAGCACCGTGAACGTCGCGGGGGAGTTCAACGCCTGGAGTACGTCGGCCGACCCGATGAAGAAGCAGCCCGACGGCTCCTGGCTGCTCGAGAAGAAGCTCGCCCCG
>Ga0315540_10002273_pt1 | contig 10838 bp, 10 predicted proteins | sample SalMarSW160110MG_FD_203677 | JGI IMG/M metagenome (GOLD analysis project Ga0315540, IMG submission 203677) | Salt marsh sediment microbial communities from the Plum Island Ecosystem LTER, Massachusetts, United States - Salt Marsh Sediment SW1601-10 ... | reverse complement strand
GTCCAGGCCCGCACCCGCGCCCGCGACCGCGATGGCCACCATGCGATCTGCGTCGTCCTCCTCGAGCAGCACGTTGAACCAGCCGCCCGGACGCAGTGTCGCCGCCGCCGAGGCCATGGCGTGACGCAGTGCCGTCGCCTCCGCGCCGTCCGAGGCCGCTGCCGCTGTGCCGAACAGCGGTTCGAGACGCAGGGTCGCGGCGGCCTCGCGGCCGATGAGCCAGGCCGTGGCCAGATACTCGAAGCTGAGCTCGTCCACGGAGGCCTGCGGAGGCGGGGTCCCGAGCACCAAATCGATGCCGTCCGTCGGAAGGTACTGCCCCGCCACCGCGGGACGGCTGCGAACCCAGAGCACGTTCGCGGCGCTCATCCCGCCGAGGTCGTCGAAATCGGTGGCGAAGCGGGCGGCACGCCGCTCGCGACCGAGCGCGACGATGGCGGTGCGCACGTCCCGGAACGATGCCTCGAAGAGGCGCCAGACGTTGACCTCGCGCTGGTGCCGCGATGCGGGCTGGCGGACGTGGCCCGCGGTGATGCGCAACGACGCGACGCGACCGGGGTAGCCGTTGAGGCGGCTCGCCGGCAGCAGGCAGGCGGCAAGCGCCAGGCGGAAGACCGCCAGCAGCGCCGGATCGCGCATCTCCGTCTCGATCTTCCCGGCAATCGTCTCGAGCGCGTACAGGTTGCGCGGGGTGTACAGCGCGAGCAGCTCGTCGACAAGATCCCGTCGGCCGTCCAGGACCGGAAACCGCTCGCGGAGCTGCGCGACGTGGGGTCCCTCGTGGACGTCCGGTGCCGCGCCCGGCGCCGGCGGCTCGGGATGCACGGTTGAGCGGTAGCGCCGTTCCGTCGCCGGCGCCCGGTTCGGGGGATCCGGCTCGACCGGCGTGGGCGGCGGCGGACCCCCGGCCTCGCCCAGGGCCGGAAGGTCGTAGTCAGCCGCGGATCCGGTCAGGCCCACCGGAGCCGGCGGGAGGTCGTCCTCCGCATCGGCCGGATCGATCGACGCCGCTCGCCCGGTGGGACCTGCACGATCGATGCCGAGCTTGGACAGGTCCGCCTCCTCGATGGGCGCCACCCGTTCGGCGGGGCCGCCGACGCTGATGTCGCAGCTCGGGCATCGATAGACCTTGCGCCCCGGCGCATCGTCGTCACGTGGCCAGATGAACTGCTCGCCCACCACCGGGCGGCGGCACGCGGCACAGTGCGTGGCGTACAGCTCCTCGATGTGCTGCTGGAGCGGAACGTCGACGCGCCGGGAGCTCGCAAGCTGCCGAAACGCCGCGTCGAGTGAGCCGATCTCGGGTGCAAGCAGGAATGCCTGCGCCGCGAGCTGCGCGAATGGGCTGGGATCGGCGGCGACGGCCCGCATCCCATTGGCGACGGCGCGGCGCGCCGTCCATCCGGTACCGGCCCACGGATCGAGGACGGTGTCCCCGGGTGAGGCGAACGCGGCCAGCTCGGCATCGAGAATGTTGTCCGCGGGCGAGGGGAAGTAGCGCTCCAAGAGCGCGAGGCCGGGGAGGCGGCGAGGGAGGACGACGTGGTCCAGGCTCCTCCGTTCGGCGGCCTCGGTCATTGGCTCCTACGGTTCTTCGAGCAGGTCTTCCTCGAGCTCGGGCTCTGCCGAGTAATCCGGGAGGCTGGTGTCGAGCTCCTCGACCTCCTCGGGCTCCTCCTCGAGCTCCTCGCTCTCCTCCTCGTCATCGTAGCGGAGCGCCGACCCCTTGAGATACGGTCTCACGTCACTGCCGCGCGTGCTGTTGCCCGGGAAGGAGACCTTGCCGAAGTTCGCGGCGTGCGAGAAGGTCTCCCGGATGATGATCCGCACGTCCTCGCGCGAGAGGATCGTGATCGCGGCGTCGTAGCGGTTGCCCCCGGCCATCAGCTTCACGAGACGCGAGCCGACGCGCGGCTCGACCTGCCCAATCTCGACGTCCCCGGCGAACGCGAGCAGGTGGTCGCCGTCCGGCTTCAGCACCACCTGGTCGCCCGGCGAGAGTGGCGCGAGCTCGTCGCGGCCAGCGATGTTGAAGAGGCGCGCGTGGCCGGTCTTGCCCATCTCCTCGATGAAGACCGCCGCCCTGGCCTTCTCCGTCTTTCCGTCGCTCGCCGCGGCGGCGCGGGCCGCCGCCTGCGTGCTGGCCAGGAGCCGGAGCCGCTCGACGTTGCGCTCGGCGATCCGGTTGGTTGCATCACGCGCCAGCGCCTGCTGGTAGGCTTCCAGCGCTTCCGCGTGGCGGCCGAGCTCGGCCAGGGCCTTCCCGAGGCGGTTGTACGCGTCCGTGTCCGGACCCAGCTCCAGGAGCCCCTGGTTCGCCTGGGCCGCTCCCTCCCAGTCGCCGCGGGTGGCAAGGCCGATGGCCTGCTCCGCCAGCTGACGCCGCTGCCGATTGGCGGCGTCCATCTCCCCTATCGTCATGCTCTGCTCCCGTCTCCGGGGTGGGTCCGTCGGGTAACGGAAATGCCCTCGGCGCGGTGGTTCCGGCCAAAGGCGCCTTGTTGTAGCACCGCCCCCGGGGACTGTCAACGCGACCGGCGTCGCCCCCTCGATCCGCCCCGTCGCCTACCGCTGCTGCATGAGCAGGGCCACGAGGAGGCCGAGCAGCGCCAGGCTCCCGAACTCGATGACCACCGAACGCCCCGGCGCGCCGTCGCCCAGCGCCTCGGCCGCGCCGCCCCAGACGTAGAACGCGAGCGCAACGATGGCCGGGGCGACCAGCCCGGGCAGGCCCAGGATGACAACGGCCAGCGCCACCTGCCCCACGGCCAGCGCGTGCAGCAGTGCCTGTCCCACCGCCTCGACGCCACCGCGTCCGCGGGCCTCCGCCGACCGCAGCCCCAGCAGGAACCCGAGGAGCGCGACGAGCGCCACGGGCGGTGGCCATGCCGACTTCGCGAAGAATGTCCCGATGCCCGCGGCTGCGGCAAACAGCGTGGCCGTCAGCACCAGGTCCAGGCCGGTCCTCTCGATGGAGGTCATCTCCCCTCGTATCTCGAGCCAGAGCACCGCCCACAGCAGGATCGCGAGGAAGGGCACCAACAGCAGGCTGACACCCCCGGGAATCATCCGTCCGGCGAGCGTTGCAGCCACCCCGGCCAGGGCCAGTGTCGTGTAGCGGGCGAGCCCGAGCCCCGGGCGCGACGGCCCCATCAGGGCGACCGCACCCAGTCCGCCCAGCGCCAGCTGGAGGCCTACGGCGACCGAGAGGCCCAAGGGGCTCGAGAGCCAGCCGGCGGCGGCCGTCGCCGCCAGCGCCACGGCAAGGACGAGCGCCCAGGGCCGGTCGACGCGATCGACACCCGTCGCTGGGCGGTTCCCGGAACGGAGCCTCGCGATCATCGGCCGGTTACCAGTCCCGCGGCATCGCTGGTGTTCGCGACCTGGTCGCGCGTGAGCCACGCACGGCGTGCCATCGAGACGGCGTAGTCGAGCTGTCCCAGCTCCTCGGTGCGGTGCGCGTCACTGGCCACGACGAGGCGCGCGCCGGCGCGCGCCGCAGCACGGGCCAGATGCTCGTCGAGATCGAGACGCGGGCTGCCGTTCATCTCGAGCAGAGTACCCGTTCGCGCCGCCGCCTCGAAGACGATCGGCCAATCGAGCTCGACCGGGTCGCGCCGGTTGACGATCCGCCCCGTCGGATGGGCCAGCACGTCGACGTGCGGGTTCTCGATGGCGGCCAGCGCCCGCCGGGTCAGCTGCGCCGCAGGCTGGTTTCGCCCTGTATGCACGCTGGCGACGACGAGGTCGTAGCGCGCCAGGAGCTCGTCGGGGTAGTCCAGAGCACCGTCGGAGCGAACCTCCATCTCCGTTCCGTGCAGGACCCGGAACGGGACCAGCAGGTCGTTGACCCGGGCAATCTCGGCCCGCTGTGCCTCGACGCGCTCGGGTGGCAGGCCACGCGTGATGCCCAGCGACGGTGAATGGTCGGTCAGCACCATGTACTCGAGGCCCCGGGCGCGCGCGGCGCGCGCCATGGCCTCGATGGTGTCGACGCCATCGGTCCAGTCGGAGTGCACGTGCGTGTCGCCGCGCACCTCGACCGCGCGCACGAGGTCCGGCAGCTCGTCCGCCTCGGCCGCCTCGATCTCGCCGTCGTCCTCGCGCAGCTCCGGCGCGATCCACGGCAGGTCCAGGCGGCCGTACACCGCCGCCTCGTCCGCCTCGAGCTGGAGTTCGCCGGTCTCCACGACCTTGAATCCCTTCTCGCTGAGCGAGAGGCCTCGTGCGAGGGCACGGCCGCGCAGCGCGACGTTGTGGGCGGCGCTGCCGGTGAAATGGACGAAGTGGGTCCCCCAGGCGGCGAGCGGGCAGACCATCAGGTCGACCTGCGGACCCTCCCGCAGGACGATGCTCGACTTGTCCGTGCCCGCGCTCAGCACTCGTTCGACCGCCGGCAGCCCGTCGAGGGCGCCGATCAAGACGCCCGGATCACGCACCGCGGCGAGCAGATCCAGGTCGCCAATGGTCGCGCGTCGGCGTCGGAGCGAGCCGGCAGCCTCGATGCGCTCAACGCCGCGCACCGCGCGCAGCTCGTCGAGCAGCTCCGCCACCAGCGCATCGGCATCGTGGATCAGCAGCCGGGTGCTGCGCCGCTCGATGCGTGCGATGCCAGCCAGGACGTTCTCCTCCGTGCGGGACGACAGCCCCTTGAGCCCCTGCAGGCTGCCCTGCTCCGCCGCGGCCCGCAGCTCTTCCACGGAACCGATCCCCAGCTCGTCGTGGAGGAGCTTCACCGTCCTGGGTCCCACGCCGGGGATGCGCAGCATGTCGAGCAGCCCCGGCGGGACCTGGACGCACAGGCGCTCGTGGTACTCGAGATGCCCGGTCCGGGACAGCTCGGCGAGCTTCGCCGACAGGGCCGAACCGGCCCCGGGGATCTTGGGAGGATCGCCGGCGCGGTAGCGTGCCGCCACGTCCTCCGGCCACCGTTCGACGGCGTCAGCGACCCGGCGATAGGCGACGGCCTTGTACACCACCTCGCCCAGGATCTCGAGCATGTCCGCGATCTCGTTGAAGATGCGCGCCAGCTCCCCGTTGGTGATGACGGCGTCGCCGGATCGCGACGCGCTCCGCGGTCGAGGCATGGATCGCCATTCTAGGGCGGACAGCACGAGACCCGTCCCGGGTGCCACGGAACGGGTCTGTGCGGATTGGGGCCGCGCGGGCGGCTGCCCCTCAGCGGGGGCGCCGTCGACGCAGCAGGCTCAGGCTCAGCGTACGACCCCGACGGGGGGCGCGATGGTCGCGAACGCGACGCAGCTGCGCGGCCTCGTCGAGGAGCTCGTTCTGGCGGAGCGTGGCGAGCAGGCCGAAATAGGTTGCCGCTCCCTTGGACATGGTGCCTCCTGGCAGGTGCGGCCCAGACGACGCGGTGTCCGGGCAGATGACGATCAGATCGATCGGTTCGGGGATTCGAGGATGGACGGCCGGGTGTCGGCACCCGAGCGCAGGGCTGCGAGATCGAGCATCACGACCAGCAGCAGGATCACGAGCAGGAACATCGGAAATCGTGCCTCCACGGGGTCGCCGTAACTTGTAATTGCATATGAAGGGGTTACATGCGCAGTGTAGCAGGCACCTGTAACTTGTCAAGGCCCCTATACTGGTTACACCCATGCCGATCAGCAGCGACCTCATCATTGAACCGCCGCGCTCCGACGACCTGTTCGTCGACTTCGCGAACACCCTTGCCTACGAGCGTGGGGAGCCCGTGGAGCACCTCCCCGACATCGAGGCGCTCCTTGCCTGGCTGCGCGACCACGGCCTCATCAGCGACCGGGCACGTGCCGCGGAGGGCCAGCGGCTGGCGCACGACGCGGCGGAGGCCGGCCGGCGGCTCGAGCGCTTCCGGTATCTGCGAGCCCTGCTTGCCGCGGTCGCGATGCGGCTCAGCGAGGCCGAGCGGCCCACGCGAGACCAGATCCGGCAGCTGAACCACGTGCTGCGACACGGGCTCCACTACCACCAGCTGCAAGTGGATGCGGACGATGCGCGGTACTCGGTGGCCCAGGTGGGTGATCGCCTCGACCAGGCGCGGGCCACGATCGCGGGCTCATTCGCCTCGTTCCTGTCGGAGGACGACCCCACCCGCCTGCGGGTCTGCGCCAACGGCGGCTGCCGCGAGGTCTTCGTCGACCGCTCTCCCACCGGGCGGCGCCGCTGGTGCGACATGCGGACCTGCGGCAACCAGGCCAAGGTGGCACGCCACCGGGCCAGGGCCCGCGCGGAGAGCCTGGCCGCTGCGGATCGCTGAGCCGATTTCGAGGCTTCCGATCAGCCGTCCGGCGGACTAGAATGTGCCCGGTCCGATGGCACGTCGCCATCGGCCCATCAGCCAAGCTCGCAACGAGGCCTTCACGAAGCACCCGTGGACGCAGGTTCCTGTAGACCCAAACCACGCGCGCGCTCCGGCCGCCCGGGTCCCGCGAGGACGACCGCCTAGCGTCAGGCCGACGCGATCGTCCCGCGACCCACGACCACCCGCGCGCGCCACCGCTCAGACGCGACAGCGAGGTGGTCGTTCCATGCTCTTCCTGAGCCAGCTCATCGGGAAGCCGGTCCTGGACCGGGTCGGCGAGCCCTTCGGCACGGTCCGCGACCTGATCGTGGCCCTCGGCGAGCGCTACCCGCCGGTCACCGGCCTCGTGGTGCGCGTCGCGGGCGGTCGCGAGATCTTCCTGCCGTGGAGCGACGTCGACGAGATCGAGGCGAGCGGCGCTCGGCTGCACACCTCGAGCATCGACATCACCACCTTCCGGCAGCGACCGAACGAGATCCGGCTCTGGCTGGACCTGCAGGACAAGCAGATCGTCGACGTCGAGGGTCGCAAGATCGTGCGGGTCAACGACATCCAGCTGGCGCCGGTGCGCGGTCGCCTGCGCCTCGTGGCGGTCGACGTGGGGCTGGCCGGGATCCTGCGCCGCCTCGCCCTGTCCGGGCCCGGCGAGCGCCTGGCCCGCGCGCTGCACCTGCCCATCGACAACTACATCGAGTGGGAGGACGTGGACCCGGTCGAGTCCAGCGTCAGCTCGCTGAAGCTGCGCGTCCCGCACCAGGCCCTCTCGACCCTCCACCCCGCCGACGTGGCGCACATCGTCGAGCAGCTGGCGCCGCGCGACCGGGCCGGGATCCTCGCCTCTCTCGACGACGAGCGTGCCGCCGACGTGATCGAGGAGCTCTCCGCGGAGGACCAGGTGGACGTCCTGGAGGCGCTGCCACTGGAGACCGCCGCCGACATCCTCGAGGAGATGGGACCCGACGACGCCGCCGACCTGCTCGCAGATCTCTCCGAGGAGCGAAAGCAGGAGCTGCTGAGCCTGATGGAGCCCGAGGAGGCGGAAGAGGTCCGGGAGCTGCTGCGCTACGGCGAGGAGACCGCCGGCGGCCTGATGACCACCGACTTCATCACCGTCTCGTCCGAGGAGACCGCGCAGCAGGTGATCGACCGCCTGCGCGAGCTTCGCCCGGATGCCGATCACGTGTACTACCTGTACGTGACCGATGCGGACGACGTCCTGGTGGGCACCGTCACCCTGCGCGGCCTGATCATCGCCACGCCCGAGACGACCATCTCCGAGTTCACACGGCCGGAGCCGATCTCCGTCGCCCTGGAGACCGATGCCGACGAGGTGGCGCGTGCCATCGCCAGGTACAACCTGCTGGCCCTGCCGGTCGTCGACGAGGCGGGCCGGATGCAGGGAGTCGTCACCGTTGACGACGCGATGGAGCGTGCCCTGGGCGAGGGCTGGCGCAAGCGCCTTCCGGAGGTCTTCGAGCCGGTCGAGGAGAAGTGACCCGGATCGCCGTTCCCCGACCCATCCGCCGCGCGCAGCGGTCGCTTCGCGACCGGCTGCCGAACTTCCGCACCCATCGGACCGGGATCCTGGCCTTCCTGGGAGTGATGGGTCCGGGGCTCATCGCCGGCCTGGCCGGGAACGACGCCGGCGGTATCTTCACCTACTCCGTGCTGGGCGCCCAGACGGGGCTCCAGTTCCTCTGGATCCTGCCCATCACCACCGTCATGCTGGTCGTCGTCCTCGAGATGGCGGCCCGCATGGGCGCGGTCTCCGGACAGGGGCTGGGCGACCTGATCCGCGACGACTTCGGGATCCGCTGGACCCTGTTCGCGATGGTCGTCCTGCTCATCGCCAACGGCTCGAACATCGCCGCGGAGTTCGCCGGGGCGGCGGCCGCTCTCGAGATCTTCGGCATCCCGCGCTGGATCGTGGTCCCGGTCGTGGCCGCCGGGATCTGGGCGCTGGTGGTCTTCGCCAGCTACCGGGTCGTGGAACGGGTCTTCCTATCGGTCGCGGTCGTCTTCGTCGCCTACATCGTGAGCGCATTCATGGCCGGGCCCAACTGGGGCGAGGTCGGCCGCTCGCTGGTGACGCCCTCGATCAGCTGGGAGCCGAACACCCTGCTCCTGATGGTCGCCACCGTGGGCACCACGGTGACCCCCTACATGTTCTTCTACCTGCAGTCGTCGGTGGCCGACAAGGGGCTCGGGCCGGAGGAGCTCAACCTGGAACGCGCCGACGCCATCATCGGCGGAGTCTGGACCAACGCCATCGCGCTCTTCATCGTGGTCGTCACCGCGGTGACCCTCTTCGGGCGCGGCCTGGAGCTCACCAACGCCGCGGATGCCGCGCAGGCCCTGGCCCCGGTCGCCGGCCGGTTCGCGGAGGGCCTCTTCGCCGTCGGCCTCTTCGGCGCCTCCGTCCTGGCGGCGACGGTCATGCCCTTGACCACGAGCTACACGGTCTGCGAGAGCTTCGGCTGGGAGTCCGGCGTCTCGCGACGCTTCCGCGAGGCGCCCGTCTTCATGGGCCTGTACACCGCGCTGATCGTCATCGGCGCCCTCGTGGTTCTCGTTCCCGGAATGCCGCTCACCGGGCTGATCATCCTGAGCCAGAACCTGAACGGCATCCTGCTGCCGATCATCCTGGTCTTCATGCTGCGACTGGCGAACAACCCGCGGATCATGGGCGAGCACACCAATCCGCGGTGGATCAACGTGCTCGGCTGGGGCCTCACCGGGCTGGTGACGCTGCTGACCCTGGTCCTCTTCGCGAGCGCGATCGTGGGCGCGCTGGGCATCTGATGAAGCCGGGCACGCCGCTCACCGCTACCCTTGGGAACATGAGGGCGCTCCCGCTCCGCCTGCGTCGCCGACCACGGCCCGGGCTGCCCGGCCAGGAGAGCGAGCAGGTGCTCGAGCCGCGGCCCGAGATCGTCGAGGGGGCCGGGCTGCGCTGGATCAACATCGAGTCACCCCGCCTGGCCGACCGTCTCTGGCTGGCGGAGAACTTCGGCTTCCACGAGCTCGATATCGAGGACGTGGCCAGCCACAACCAGCGGCCGAAGCTCGACGCGTACGCGGAGTACATCTTCCTCGTCATCCAGTTCCCGTCCTACGATCCGGACACGAGCCGCCTCGACGCCGCCGAGCTCGACGTCTTCATGGGTCCCGACTACGTCATCACCCTGCCCAACCAGCCGATCCCCCCGCTGCGCGCCGTCTTCGAGCGCGCGGAGGCTCGCGCCGACTTCCGTACCGAGGTGATGAGCCACGGCTCCGGCCGACTGCTGTACGAGATCCTGGATCGGTGCGTCGACGCGGGGTTCCCCATGCTGGGACAGCTGGGACGCAAGCTGCGCCGCATCGAGGACGACATCTTCGAGGGGCGCAGCCGGGAGATCGTGCGGGACATCAGCAACGCGAAGCAGGAGATCATCAACTTCCGCGCCGTCATCCGGCCACAGCGCCTCGTCTTCCGGGACCTGGAGCGCGCGAAGCAGCGCTACCTGCCCGAGGAGCTGGACATCTACTTCGACGACCTGACCGATGCCTCCGAGCGCATCTGGGACGTCCTCGAGAACTTCAAGGAGTCGGTGGAAGGGTTGGAGAGCACCAACGAGTCGGTCCTCTCGCACCGCCTCAACGACGTCCTTCGCATCCTGACCGCGGTGACGGTGATCCTCCTGCCCCTCACCCTGGTGACCGGCTTCTTCGGCATGAACGTCGGCTTTCCCGGCGATCCGCGGGCACCGGCCTACTTCTGGGGGGTCGTCGTCGCCATGGCGGTGATGCTCATGGCCCTGGTCGTCTTCTTCCGCCGGCGCGGCTGGCTCTAGCGGCAGGCCTCAGGCGCCGATGGGGTGCCAGACCGTCTTGGTCTCCACGAACAGCCCGATGAGGTATGGCGACTGGGCCGTCTCGGCCAGCCAGTCGTAGCGCGGCCTGGCCACGACCTCGACTCGGCTCCGGCCACGGCGCGGCCGGACTGCAACGGCCGCGACTGTCCGACGTGAATTCAGACCGACCGTCGGCCTAAGACGCACGCGGACAGCCGCCCCCGGGCCGATGGTCACCATCGACCGATCCGGATGGCCCGTTCGGCCCCATGGGGTCTTGACAAAGCGGCAGTTGCGTGGGAGCCTGAGGTCGCACATATGTGCACCATGATGCTCAGTTGTGCTGAGCTGACCGGAGACAGGACGGCGTGCTGACGAAGACGGGCCGGCGGACCAGCGGCAGCGACATGCACCAGATGGTGCGCATCACGCAGCTCTACTACCGCATGCACCTCAGCCAGGAGCAGATCGGCGAGCGCCTCGGCCTCAGCCGCTTCCAGGTCGGCCGGCGCCTGGCCCGGGCGCTCCGCGAGGACATCGTCAAGATCGAGATCCGGCACCCGGTCGCCCGCCTCGTCGAGCTCGAGGATGCCCTGGCCGAGCGGTTCGGTCTCAGGACAGCCGTCGTCGTGGACGTCCCGACGTCGACCTCCGAGAAGGCGGCCGAGCAGCTCGCCCGCGAGGCCGTCGCGGGCGCCGCG
>Ga0315540_10002272_pt1 | contig 10843 bp, 8 predicted proteins | sample SalMarSW160110MG_FD_203677 | JGI IMG/M metagenome (GOLD analysis project Ga0315540, IMG submission 203677) | Salt marsh sediment microbial communities from the Plum Island Ecosystem LTER, Massachusetts, United States - Salt Marsh Sediment SW1601-10 ... | reverse complement strand
GCAATGCCCCGACCCTGGCAAGCTGCTCTCTGCAAACAACCCGCGAAATCAACAAAAACCTCGCGGTATTCAGTGAATACCACCGATACGACCACTTACGGGGTGCGCGAGGCAACGCCGCCGCGACGCAATAGCACCAACCCTTAGGTGCCCGAACGACCTAACAAGCGCTAGAATATGACTATCAAGCCAGGTTCAGATGAGGTCAGGAAAGCATGCACGGTCAATCAAGCGCCCCGTCACCCCGGGCCCAGGTGTTTCCACTGCCGGGCAGCACGGTAGAGCCTGAGTACACCGCCGGCGAACGCGAGGCGCTGGTCGAGCGTAGCAAACGCCTGCTGAAGGAGCAGGACGCGGTACTGGTTGCACACTATTACACCGCCGAAGACCTGCAACGCCTCGCCGAGGAAACCGGTGGCTATGTCTCGGACTCGCTGGACATGGCGCGCTTCGGCAACGAACACCCGGCCTCCACCCTGGTGGTCGCAGGGGTGCGTTTTATGGGTGAAACGGCCAAGATCCTCAACCCGGAAAAGCGCGTGCTTATGCCGACACTGGAAGCCGAGTGCTCGCTGGATCTGGGCTGCCCGGCTGAAGACTTCGTGCCTTTCTGCGACGCCAACCCGGACCGCACCGCCGTGGTTTACGCCAACACCAGTGCAGCGGTCAAGGCGCGCGCCGACTGGGTGGTGACCTCCAGCATCGCCGTGGACGTTGCACGCTTCCTCGCCGCGCGCGGTGAAAAGCTCATCTGGGCACCCGACCGCCACCTCGGCCGCTACGTGCAGGAAGTATCCGGTGCCGACATGCTGCTCTGGCAAGGCAGCTGCGTGGTACACGAGGCTTTCAAGGCAAGCGCGCTGCAGGCGCTCATGAAGCAGCATCCCGAGGCCGCGGTGCTGGTTCACCCCGAATCACCGGAGAACATCATTACGCTTGCCGATGCGGTCGGCTCCACCACCCAGCTCATCAAGGCCGCGCACGACCTGCCGAACACGACCTTCATCGTCGCGACCGACAACGGCATCCTCTACAAGATGCGCCAGGCCGCGCCGGGCAAAACGTTTCTCGAGGCGCCGACGGTCGGCGCAGGCGCGACCTGCGTTTCCTGCGCCCACTGCCCATGGATGGCGATGAACAACTTGCGCAATCTGGCCGAGGTACTGGAAACCGGCAGCAACGAGATCCACGTCGACGAGGACATTCGCGTCAAGGCATTGCGCTCGACCCAGCGCATGATCGACTTCGCACGCGAGCGCACTGCGGGAAAGGCGGTCGGCGGCGACTGAGACGCCCGCTCGCCTTGCCGCCGGAGATTCATCCACCGCCCACCACCGAACCGGACACGACACACACTCCGGCCACGGTCTGTTCGCCGGGAACCCATCCCTGTTCCGCGACTGTTTGCTGCCAGGCAACAAAATTCGCGGCGACGCATTCATGCCTGACGGGCTTCCAACAGAATAATCATTTGCAATACATATAGTTAAATAAATCACCAACGCCATCCACAAGAATGGCACGGATCTCGCTCTCTCCCAGTCGGGTAAGTCCGGCGCAACACACGATCCCGCGCGGCGGTTAGCCCGTTCCGGAAGCTGCATGCATGCCAACTCCGGAAGCGCCTGCGCGGTTGCCGTTGCACGGGGAACCGCACGTCCGTGATCATCAACTCGGAGTAACAACGATGAAGAAACCTGCGAGTCTGGCGGCGCTGCAAGCGCCACTTGAACCACAACCCGGTTGTCCATTCCGCCGCGGATGTCATTGTGCAGACAGTGGCAACCCGGTTCCCGTCAACGATCAACTTTCCGACCCACGGTACATACAGGTTCGCCGGCAAGGTATTTACCTCGCCGCGTGTGTCATCGACGAGGTCGCCGCGCTGGACGTCGAGAGCCCCCAGGCCGTGATCGACGAAATCCGGCGACGGATATGCGAACTGGTGCGCTACGAACTGTCCAGTGAACACAAGGCTTAGCCGGTCGATCGGATCGATCGGCTTGCTACCGACCAGGACGCCTACGCCGTTGAACCCGGGATTTTTCCTGTTTCCATAGCGGCAACCGTGGTTGGCGGGCTTGTTCGTAAACATGGTCCACGCTTCATCCTGCAGCGAGGCCGACCCAGCCCGGTGTATATCCACCACATTGGCACGCCTGTGTGGTTGTTTTGCACCAGCGCACGGCCGGGCCCTGATTGCGATGCATGCCTAAGCAACTGACCACGATAAGATTGTCGTTGTGGCACAGAGAATGCTTTGACTCGAGGACGGCTGCGTAAACTGTATGTCACAAAGTGCAGCACGATGCGGAGAAACAACCGCATGCGATGACCTTTGACACCGGCAGGAGGCACTGCGCCTGACGACAGGATTGGTCAAATGGACGGGACGCTGCTGGTATTGCCCCTGGACCCGATGATCGGCAGCACCACCGGATGGGCTGTTGCGAGGCACGGCGCATGACCCTTTGGCAGGTGCTGCCCGCGTTACTGGTGCTTACCGCGCTGTTCGGTTACCTGAACCAGCGCTTTCTGAAACTGCCGTCCAGCATCGGCATCATGCTGGGCGCGCTTGCCTTCTGTGTCGGCATTATCGGCCTGCGCCACCTGGGTGTGGACCTGGCGGAGCCGTTGCGCGAGGTCGTGGAGAGCGTGCGCTTCGATCGTGCCATGCTGCACGGCTTTCTCGGCTACCTGTTGTTTGCGGGCGCCCTGCACGTTGATGTCACGGAGCTGCGTCGCAACGCCTGGCTGGTGGCGGCACTGGCAAGCCTGGGCGTAGTGACCTCCGCCCTGCTGGTCGCCATCGCCGGATACAGCGTACTGCATTGGATGGGACTGCCCGTCGACATCTGCGTCAGTCTGTTATTCGGGGTGGTGATTTCACCCACAGACCCGATCGCGGTACTGGCTATACTCAGAAAACTGGGTACCGCCCGCGACCTGAGAATGACCATCACCGGTGAGTCGCTGTTCAACGACGGCGTCGCCGTGGTGCTGTTTATCCTGCTTTTACCCCTGATACACGGCGGCACGGCACCGGACGCCGCCGCCGTGCTGTGGGTGCTGTTGCGCGAAGTGGTGGGCGGGCTGAGTTTTGGATTACTGCTGGGCTGGACGGGATTTGCGCTGTTGCGCGGGGTGGATGAGTATTCAGTGGAAATACTGATCACACTGGCACTGGCGTCCGGCGGCTTTGCGCTCGCCCAGTGGCTGGAGGTATCGTCCCCCCTGGCGATGGTGGTCGCCGGCCTTGTCGTCGGTCACCAGGGGCGCCGGCGCGCCATGTCGGAAACCACGCGCCACCACCTCGACCTCTTCTGGCGCCTGGTCGACGAACTGCTCACATCGGTGCTGTTCATGCTGATGGGGCTGGAGGTGCTGGTAACGCATTTCAACAACCACTATTTGCTGGCCAGCGCAGCCATGATACCGGTGGCGCTCGCTGCACGTCTCGGTGGTGTCGGCGTGTCAATGTTCCTGCTCGGCCAGGCGCGGCGCTGGGGTTCCGCAGCCCTCGGCATCATGACCTGGGGCGGCCTGCGCGGCGGTCTCTCCGTGGCGATGGCCCTGTCACTGCCGCACGGCCAGGTGCGGGACCTGCTGGTAGCGGTCACTTATGGCATAGTAGTGTTCTCAATCCTGGTACAGGGGACGACGGTGGGGTGGTTTATCCGCGGAAGCGGCCACACCGAAGCGCAGTGAAACGCATGGAACCGGACAAAAGCCTCGTGTCCGTCAGCTACGCTGTACGGCCCACCGTGGTGGCGCAGTACGTCGGCGCGCTATGCCTGCTGCTGGCGCTGAGCGGCAGTGTGCCGCTGCTGTTCACCCTGTTCGTGGAGGGCAGGACGCACGCCGCGTCCCAGGCGCTGGTCTACGGCGGTCTGGCGGTGCTGGGACTGCTGCTCGGCGGCAAACGCGGGCAGGTCGAGCTGCAGCGCAACGAAGCACTGGTCATCGTGGTATTGACGTTTATGATAGCCGCGGTTGCCTCGGCGCTGCCCATGATGGACCGCGGTTTGACATTTTCCAGCGCCCTGTTTGAATCCGTTTCCGGCATCACCACAACCGGCCTGAGCACCATCGCCGACGTCCAGGCGCAGGCACCCGGCCTGCTGTTCACCGCGGCCTGGCTGCAGTGGATCGGCGGCCTGGGGATCATGGTACTGGCCTTCGCGCTGCTCTTCGGACAGGGTGTCAACGCCATGCGCCTGACGGGCGTGCTCAGCGAGCGCAGCATGCTGGGTGGCACACGTGCCCACGGGCGCATTGTACTGGCCGCCTACATCGGCCTGACGCTCCTCGGCATCACGCTGCTGAAGCTGACGGGACTCGACTGGTTCGGCTCGCTGACGCTGGGACTGGCCGCAGTTTCCACCGGCGGCTACTCGCCCTACAATGCCAGTATCGGCGGACTGCACGGGGTGACCCAGACAGTGGTGATCCTGCTCAGCGTGTCCGGCGCCTTCGGCATGCTGCTCTACTACCGGCTGTGGCGGCGCGAGTGGCGCCTGGTCTTCCGCGACCCGGAACTGCGTGCTTTGTGGGTATTTGCGGCGCTCGTGGCAGCGGGCGTTGCGCTGATGCTCTGGCGGTCCGGGGAGATGAACGCCGGGGACGCGCTGCAGACCGGGGTGATGACAGCGCTTTCGGCCCAGTCGACCACGGGTTTCTCGGTATTGCCCCCGGCTTCGCTTGACCCCACGTCCAAACTGTTGCTGATTTTTTCCATGCTCGCGGGCGGGGGCGTAGGTTCCACGGCCGGCGGCATCAAGCTGCTGCGGGTATTGATCCTGCTGAACCTGGTGCGTCACCTGGTCATGCGCAGCCGGTTGCTCGAACACGCCGTGGTGCCGCCGCATTTCCTTGGCCGCACCTGGAGCGACGATGCGCTGCTGGGCGTGTTGCTGGTGGTAACCCTGCACCTGCTGGTGGTGGGTCTGAGCTGGCTGGCATTTCTGCCGTATGGTTACGATCCGCTGGATGCGCTGTTCGAAGTGGTGTCGGCCTGCGGTACTGTAGGCCTGTCCACCGGCATTACCTCGGCGTCGCTGCCCGGGCCGTTGCAGGCAGTGTTGCTGGCCGACATGCTGCTGGGACGGCTGGAGGTGGTTGCGGTGCTGGTATTCCTGGCGCCGAGGACCTGGTTCGGCCAGCACCGTGCCGCCCCATTACCAAGAGTCGGAGAATAACCCTATGCGCGTTGTCATCATCGGCGCCTCGCCCCTGGCGCTACACACCACCGAGGTCCTGATAGAAAGCGGTCACCAGGTCCTGATCATTGAAAAGGACAAGGAACGTATCGAGGAACTCAACGAACACCTTGACTGCGCTTTCCTGCACGGCGACGGCAGCCAGCCGGACCTGTTGCGCGAGGCCGATCCTCCGAAAGCCGATGTACTGATGTGCCTCACCAACCACGACCAGACCAATATCATCGCCGGGCTGGTCGCCCGCAACCTCGGCTATGAGCGCGTGGTAACGGTGATCGAGCAGGAGGATTTCGAGGACCTGTGCGAGGAGCTGGGTTTGACCGAGACCTTTATACCGCTGCGCAATATCAGTCACCAGCTGGCCGAGCTGACCGAGCAACCCACCGCCGCACCGGCCCTGGATACGCTGTTCAAGCACGACGCGGCGCTGCGTGGGCTGTCACTGGCAGGCGGCGGGCTCACGCTGGAACAGCTGGAGCTGCCGGAAGGCTGCCGTGTGGTTGGCTTCTACCGTGAGCAGGCACTGCTGTTCCCCGAGGCGCAGATGCAGTTCCAGACCGGGGACGAGTTACTGATCCTGGCGCAGGAGGAATCGCTCAAGGCCCTGGATAAACGCCTGGCTGAGCTGCAGCAAGCCACCTAGGCACATGCGCTAATTGTACGGCGCCGCGGCGCACACTCACGCCGTATCCGGCTGCAGCGCTGCGTTCGCCTCCGCGCCCGCTCCGTTGGCGGTCTTCACCCACAAGGTCCGGGTCGGGTAGGCGAACTCGATACCCTCGTGCTCGAACTGCTCCATGATGTAAAAGTTGATCGCCTGCTGGATGTCCATATAGCGGTTGTAATCCGCCATCAGGACGTAGTAGACAATCTCGAACTGCAGGGCGAAATCGCCGTAAGCCTTGAAGTGAGCGCGATCAAAGCGCGTATCGTCCTGCTTCTCGACGGCCGTGCGCAGAATCGCGGGCATCTTCTCGAGTTTGTCGCGGGGCGTTTCGTAGGTCACGCCGATAGCGAACACCACACGCCGCTGGAACATACGTCCGTAGTTGCGAATCCGACTCTTCAACAGATCCGAGTTGGAGAACACCAGTTGCTCACCGGACAGACTGCGCACACGGGTGGTTTTCACACCGACGTACTCGATGCTGCCCAGAAGGTCATCGACCATGATGAAGTCGCCGACGACAAAGGGCTTGTCGAGCACAATGGACAGGGACGCCAGGAGGTCCCCGAGGACATTCTGCACCGCCAGCGCCACCGCAATACCGCCGACACCCAGGCCCGCCACCAGCGCGGTGACGTTGATACCGAGATTGTCCAGCGCCAGCAACAGAACGATGACCCATACGCCGATCTTGCTGAACAAGCCCAGCGCACTGAGCGTGGTCACGCTACCGGGGTCTTTCTGCAACCGGCGCTCGCGATAATTCTGCAGATAGAAGTTGATGACCAGCCCCGCCCAGACGCCAGCCTGCACCAGCAGGCCGATCACAGCGACACTGCGTATCACTGCGCTTAGCTGCGTGGGAAGCGACAGGAAAAAGGTCCCGGCAAAGACCGCAACAGCCAGCAGAAACCATGACTTGATATGACGCAGCAGCTCGACGAAAAGATCATCGATCCGGGTCACGGTGCGCTCGGCTAAACCCCTGAGCCTGTGGATCGCCGTCTTCCTGATCAACACCAGCAGCAGAAAAATCGCGACGGCGGCCCCGGTCGCGATCAGCCATGCCTGTACTGCATTGCCCAGCAGTACGTAGTCGAGAGAGCTCAAGAAATGCTTCATCATAAAGGTGCTCCTGAAACAGCCGGCGCTGCCCCGCCCGGGGGCCGCTTCACATAGCGGGTCGCGCCAGCACCATGAAGTCGTAGGGGTCCAGTATCAGCTCGTGCGCGGCCACGATCGTCCGGCCGGCAACCAGATCGACGATCGACTTGCGCAAGCCGAGCAGGCGCAGCCGCCGCCCGTCCAGGTTCTGGCTGGTGTCGCTGAAGTTGGCGAGCACCAGCACGCTGTAGTCCCCGTTGGTGCGGAAATAGCCCAGCACGTGGTCGTTGCCGGTATCGACAATTTCCGTTTCCGCGCGGTCGAAAGCCAGGTTCTGCTGGCGAATCTGGATCAGCCGCAGCAGGTTCTGGTAGATCTTTCCCGGCACCGTATCGGTATCGGCTCGTTGCCCCGCACGCTGCCAATCGAAAACCGAACGGTGCAGCCAGCGGCTGTCACCGATCTTGTCTGCATCCTTCTCGTACTCGTAGTTATTCAGCATACCGATCTCATCACCGAGATAAATGAGCGGGATGCCGCCGATGGTAAGTATGACTCCGTGTATGAGCAGGATACGCTGGATCGCGGCATCCACGCCGCCTTCGTCATCGTCCTGCAGGGCTTTTTCAAGGCCGGCCAGCGAAGCGCAGGTGCCCGAGATACGCGCCTCTCCGCTGGTTGGACTCTCCTGGAACGGCATGCCGCGCGCGAAGCTGCCGGCGAAACGTCCAGTGAAGAAATCGGTGAGGAAACGCCGGTGCGCAGCGGCATCCAGCCCCAGGGCCTTTATATCGTCGTCGGAAAATGCAAAACCGATATCATCGTGGCAGCGCACATAGTTCACCCAGGCACACCCGGCTGGTATGGCAAAACGACTGTTCAGCGCGTGTGTGAGAATACGCACTTTTCCCGTTGCCAGCGAGTTCCACAGCAGAGCCATCAGCTGCGGGTTGTACGACAGCTGGCACTCCTGTTCGCTGACATACTTGCGCACTTCGTCGGGATGTACGATGGCCTCGGATTTGAACACCATGGCCGGTGCGGCGATGCGCACCAGCGCATTGAAGGTCTGGATGATAATGTGTGCTTCGGGCAGATTCTGACAACTGGTACCGAGTTGCTTCCAGACAAAGGCCACCGCATCGAGGCGCAGAATTTCCACCCCCTGGTTGGCCAGAAACAGCATTTCCTCCAACATACCGTTGAACACCGCCGGGTTTTCATAGTTCAGATCCCACTGATAGTTGTGGAAACTGGTCCAGACCCACTTGCGCATGCGATTGCGGTAAGTGAAAGAACCGGGGTGCTCGTCCGGGAACACTGGAATCATGGTGCGTTCATACCCATCCGGCAGCGTCCGGTCGGGAAACAGGCGATAGTACTGCTGGTATTGCAGCTCACCGGCCAGTGCCTGCCTGGCCCAGGCGTGCTCGTCGGAGGTATGGTTGAACACGAAGTCCAGACACAGAGATATGCCGTGATGGCGAAGTTCGCTGGCCAGCTGGGCGAGTTCCTCCATGGTGCCCAGGCGGGGATTGACTTCGCGGTAACTGGAAACCGCATAGCCGCCGTCATTGTCCGCCTCCGGCACCTTGAATACCGGCATCAGGTGCAGGTAATTGACGCCGAGTTCCAGCAGGTAGGGGATTTTTGCCCGCAGGCCCGCAAGATCCCCGGCGAACAGATCCACGTAACACATGGCGCCCAGCAGCCGCTGCGACTGGTACCAGTAGGGATCGGCCTCGCGCAGTGCATCCAGCGCCTTGAGCTCGACGGGCCGCGCCATCCATTGTTCGGTGGCGCAGGCCAGGATGCTTTCCAGGTGATAGAAGAAATCGTATTGCTTGCCGTAGAGTTGATGCAATCCCCTGAACAACTGGGGGAAATGCGTCTTCAGCCGGTGAACGAAGCCCTGCCACTCGTCGGTACTGATCTGCGCCTGGAAGCGCGCTTCCAGGCGCGGCAGCAATCGGTGCAGCGAGGCGGCCGCTTGTTCCTCGTGCCAGGTATTGTCATTTATCAAAACGTTCGAACCCTGGTGTTGGTAGTACTGAATAAGGGTAAGCGCCGTTCAGGCATTGTTACAGCCGCGGCTGGCCGCATCGACGGCCGGATTCGGCCAGACCGACAGGCTGTTCGGCGTCATGATATGCTAACACAGTCGTACGGGCAGCGTGCGAGGTGAGTAGCGGCGGGAGACCGGTATGCGCCACTTTCATACAAACGAATAGGGATGCGAAGGTGATTCCGGGATTTCTTTTTGTCTGGCTGCTGACGGTTTTCGGCCTATGGCTGGTAACTCGCGTCGTCCCCGGGGTACGCGTGCGGAGTGCGCGCGGGTTGTGGCTGGCGGCGCTCGTGCTTGGCCTGGTGAACATCTTTGTCCGCCCGCTGCTGTGGCTGGTAACTCTGCCGCTTACAGTGCTCACCTTCGGCCTGTTCGCCCTGGTTGTGAATGCCCTCATGATCCAGTTTACCGGCTGGCTGGTGTCCGATCTGGAAGTCGACGGTTTCGGTTCGGCGCTGCTCGCGGCAGTGATCATGGTAGTGCTCGCCGTGGCGGCGTTCATTGCATTTCAGTGGTTCACGGGCGGCACCGTCCACTGGATTTATTTCGAAGAAGTCACCAAGGGCGTCTACCTCTAGAGAAAACGTTAGCGGGCGCCGGCACCCGTGTCAAACCATCCTCTCCGCAAGGCGCATGCAGGCCGCGCAAACACCACCGTGTCCCCCAACATACTGCGATACAAGCGTCCTGCCCCGCGCGCTGCGACAATTTGCCGCCTGTTCCGCGGGCACGAATGCTAGTAATTTGATAACGGAGTTGAGCTTCAAACCAGACAGTTAAAAAAGTAACCCGACGATGACCTACCCTGATCCAAGGCGCCTGCTGGCGCCCCTGCTGCTGTCAATCCTGTTTCACCCTGCCGCCAACGCCTACATCGGCCTTTGCTGCGGAAAATGCGGCGGCAATATGCCTATGAATATCCCGGGCGGCGGCGTCCCCGAAACGCACGAGTACCGCCTGAAAATCAGCCCCGTGTTCATGCACATGGACGGCCTGCGTGACGGGACCGACAGCGTGAATGCCAACGATCTGCTCGGCATGCCGGTGGTCGGCGGTCAGCCCACCGGCAAGTACATGGCGGTACCCACCCAGATGGACATGAGCATGCTCAATCTCACCGCCGGGTACAGCTTCACCGATGACTTCTTCGCCGGCGTGATGCTGATGTGGAAAGACAACGACATGGACATGAAGTTCAACAGCGCCATGCAGACCATGACCGGCAAGGAAGCCTTCACCATGAAGTCGCGCGGCATCGCCGATACCATGCTGATGGGTAAATACCGTCTATACACCGACGACCCGCTGATTCCGAAGAGCCAGGCGTCGATGTTGTTCGGTCTGAGCGTCCCAACCGGTTCGATCAATCAGAAAAACGACCGACATCCCGTACAGATGCGGCGTAACGAAGAGCTGCCCTACAGCATGCAGCTTGGATCCGGCACCTTCGATCCGACCATTGGCTTGCTCTACCAGGGTTCGAGTTCGCCGCTATGGTGGGGCGCCGACGCCACCTATACCGCACGTCTCTACGACAACAAGCGCGATTACCGCCTGGGCGACGAGTTCCGGCTCGATCTCTACAGCATGTACCAGGTCAGTTACAACTTCCTTGTTCAGCTGCAGCTGAACGGACAGTGGCAGGACAGCATCAGTGGGGAAATGGATGAAGCCAAGAGCGGTGAATCGGGTCACGTCATCCCGGGCGACCCCGATTCCCCCTACACCACGCCACTGTGGGACACCGACAACTACGGTGGCACGCAGCTGTTCACAACCCTGGGC